>SL_3KL_010_SEDDRAFT_10000022_pt1 | contig 82189 bp, 65 predicted proteins | sample SodLakKL_010_SED_2_FD_10381 | JGI IMG/M metagenome (IMG submission 10381)
CAAACGGGAAGTGCCGCCTGTTATGGACGTTGAAACTTTTTAACAATTAGCCCGTAATTAAAGGCATAATAAAAATTAATTTAAAAAATTTATTGTAGATATGAAAAAACTATTTTTGATTACCGTTTTAATAACACTATCCTTCCCGATTTTCTCACAACAAAATGAGACAATACTAACAAATAAAGATGGAATAGCAATTTTGCCTGAAAGAGGTAATATTGCTATAGGAATTGATGCAGTTCCTTTTCTTAATTTATTAAACGATAAAGGTGACAGCCCCGGATTTAATTTTATAAATAATATTCCTGCGTTATCGCTGAAGTATTTTAATACGAATAGCTCTGCATTGAGAGCGAGTGTTATGATTGGATATAATTCACTAAAAGCGGGTGATGAATCTTTAGAAAATTATAATCAAGAAATCAATAGCTCATTTGGTGTCAATTTAGGGTATGAAAAAAGACTCGGTGTTTCGAGGGTACAAGGATTTTATGGCTTGCAGGGTGAATTTATTTATGGAAAAGATAAAATAACAAATGATGAAGAGATAGTTTTTATGGAAACATCAACTCTCGGCTTAGGTGCATCATTATTTGTTGGTGCTGAGGTATTTGTTGCTACAAAATTATCGATTGGAGGACAATTTAGCTGGGGACCAACTTATATTATTGAAAAGGATACCGAAAACAACACGGCTTTTTCTACATTCAACTTATCAACGAGTAATGCGAATGGCGCTCTAATATTACTTTTCCATTTTTAATTCTTTTTACTAATATGTATTATTAAGGCTACTTTTGACAATTTTTTTTTAAATTAGGGCTTACATAAATATTATTGTGTTATTGTATATGGTTATAACCATCTAAGGTTCTTCTCAATTATTCACTGGTTTCAATTTGAAAACCCTGGAAAAAGTCGGGATAATGCTAAAAAATATTAAGTTGCGAATCTTTATAGCTCAACATGATAACAAAATCTATAAAACGAAAAATTAGTTCAGTTGATAAAAGGTCAGGAAATGGGTAGAGCATCAAATTCAGAAATTATGTATACATATTATCCCGCTATTTCACTTTTCGTAATTATTGGTTTGCTATTTACTTTCACATCCGGTTGTGAAAAGGATGACCCTGTTGAACTTGCTGATCTTACTACCGCCAGCGTAACAGATATTACTTCAAACAGCGCCCAAACCGGGGGAAACATAACAGATGACGGGGGTGCTGAAATTACTGCCCGGGGAGCAGTTTGGGACATTTCAGAAAACCCGACTGTTGAAGATAATGAGGGAATGACCATTGACGGTGTTGGTGCGGGGGAATTCACCAGTTATATTACAGGGCTCTCCCGTGCAACAACATACTTTGTCCGGTCTTATGCCACCAACAGCGAAGGCACAGCTTACGGAGAGCAGAGATCGTTTGAAACAGCTGGTCATGATGATGGCGAACCCTGTCAGGATATGCCTGCTTTTACGGATACAAGAGATGGCAGTGTTTACAATACCGTCCGGATTGGCGACAAGTGCTGGCTGAAAGAGAACCTCAGGTATCTGCCTGAGGTATCCCCGTCATCAGCAGGTTCTGAAACTGAACCACACTACTATGTTTACGATTATCAGGGAACAGATGTATCTGAAGCCATGGCAACTGACAATTACCAAAGCTACGGTGTTTTGTACAACTGGCCTGCCGTAATGAACGGTGAAGAGAACAGCAGCAGCACAAATCCCAATGAAGTGCAGGGAATTTGCCCTGCCGGTTGGCACCTGCCAGGTGATGAAGAGTGGACAGAGTTGGTGGATTACTTAATGGATGAATATGATTTGACAAATGACCTGGATGATGTCAATGCTGTTGGCAACAAGTTAAAATCCTGTCGCCAGGATGGCTCTCCCCTTGCTGAAGATTGCGCAACATCAGAGCATCCAAGGTGGAGTTCTCATAACATTCATTACGGCACTGATCAGTTTGGCTTTTCCGCACTTCCGGGTGGTTACCGTGGTTTTGGTGGTGATTTCGAAGGTATTGGCTATTACTGTTACTGGTGGTCCTCTACCGAGAGCTCGTCAGAGGGCGCATGGCGCAGGTACTTACGCCGCGGCAGCGGCAGTATGCACCGCGGCGAAGCCACTAAAACAGCCGGGTTCTCAGTTCGTTGTGTTCGTGATATTAATTGAACTAAACCTTATCTGAACTGCTAAAGAATACTTTTATACTTCCATAATTTATAAAACAAAAACGCAACCGATTATTAATTAACCGGTTGCGTTTCTTTATGGTCGGGGTGAGAAGACTCGAACTTCCGACCCCTTGCACCCCATGCAAGTGCGCTAGCCAACTGCGCCACACCCCGTGCCTTTAGTTACTTCCCGGTATTCCCTCAGGAAGCAATGCAGCTGCAAAATTATAAAACAAAAACCAATTTTCAAATTATCCGGCGGAATTGCTGCTTTTAATATTATTTGTATCTTGACTGCAATATATTACGTATTACCTTGTCAGTTTTTATTAATTTTGCGACGTTTATAATAAAAAAATCGGAAAATTAAAATACAGGTCTTTAAAATGGTAAAATTCAAAGAGCTCAATCTGGAAGGAGAAAAAGAGAAAAAGTCCGGGAGTGAGGCAGAAAAAAAACACAAGAGTGAAACCGAAAAAACAAAATGTCTCATAATAGGCTCCGGTCCTGCCGGTTATACAGCAGCCATCTATGCTGCACGTGCAAATCTCAATCCCATACTATACGAAGGGATGCAACCCGGAGGGCAGCTTACCACAACAACCGACGTTGAAAATTTCCCGGGTTACCCTGAGGGTGTTAGCGGTACACAGATGATGGAGGATATGAAAAAGCAGGCTGAACGCTTCGGAACAGATATCCGTTTTGGTGAAGCTACCGGTGCAGATCTCTCAAAATCGCCTTATAAAATCACATTTGATGAAGAGAAGGTGATAGAAGCCGATACCGTTATCATAGCTACAGGTGCAACGGCAAAGTATCTGGGACTTGAATCGGAGCAGAAGTTCAAAGGTTCGGGGGTTTCAGCATGTGCTCTGTGCGACGGTTTTTTCTATAAAGGAAAGGATGTAGCGGTTGTTGGCGGAGGTGATACTGCTGCTGAAGAAGCTCTTTATCTGTCAGGGATTTGCAGCAAGGTTTATCTGATAATCCGCAAAGACCATATGAGAGCTTCAAAAGTTTTGCAGGAAAGCGTTTTGAATACAAAAAACATAGAAATACTCTTTGAACATTCCACTAAAGAGATAACCGGCGATGAGGTGGTAACAGGTGCAGTTCTTTTAAACAGCAAAGGAGAAGAAGTAAAGATTGAAATTGACGGATTTTTCGTTGCTATCGGCCATAAGCCTAACTCTGATGTTTTTAAGGAATATCTGGAAACGGATAAATCAGGTTACATAATTACTGAACCCGGAACTCCCAAAACTAAAATAAAAGGAGTGTTTGCCTGCGGCGATGTTATGGATCCCAGGTACCGCCAGGCCGTAACTGCTGCAGCAACAGGCTGCATGGCAGCCCTGGATGCTGAAAGATATCTTGGTACAAGGAAGTTTTAATTTCTTTACAGGGGAAACGCTATTAGCACAGTTTATTTGGGGGAAAGTAATCAGTGGCTTGATTTTATCAAGCACGATAGTATCAATACTCGTTAAAAAGACATTTAAAAAGGGGCTGTCAGTTTTCAGGCAGCCCCTTTTTATTTTCAACTCCCCCGTAAGTTAGTAGGATTTCTCCCCGGGATGATCCTTCTTGAAGTCTGTCCAGTAGTCTTTTATAGCTGTCTTCATTTCTTTGCGCAATAAGAGTATACCGATAAGGTTCGGCACCGCCATAAGCACAATTGTAATATATGAAAGTGTCCAGACAATGGTAGTGTCAGTGAAGGCTGCGAAGAAAAATGCCAGCACGAAAACTATTCTGTAATATAGCACATACCTGGTACCGAACAGGTAAGTTACCGAACGGTCTCCGTAATATGACCAGGATATGGCTGTTGAGAAGGCGAACAGCATCAGCCCTATGGAAACAATATACTGCCCGAAGCCGCCAAGAAAACTCCGGGTATAAGCTTCGGCAGTCATAGGTGCACTGTGTATAAGCGACTGTCCCCTGAAACTTACCGGCGGACTGGATTCATGAACCCTGCCATTTTCAATTATTATTTCACCTGTGAAGGGCTCACCGTCAAGTGTCACTACAACATCTTCCGCAACGGAACGGGCGTGGAGTATTGTTATCTCGTTATCAAGCTTCTGTGTGATCTTTCCGTTTACTACTTCAAGGTTCCCTGTATAACGAGGCACCTCGGTTTTCCCGTCATAAAAACCAAACAGTTTTTTTACCTCTTCCGGATCCGACTCATCATAGTAGTCGGCCAGTATATGCTGGTCGGCACGCTGGAAATCGTTGTAAACCTTGTCTTTCCAAACACCAGATGACAACAGCACCAGTCCGGTTAGCGTACAAATGCAAATGGTGTCAATGAAAGGCTCAAGGAGCGCTACAATTCCTTCTGATACCGGCTCATGTGCGCGTGCTGCAGAGTGAGCTATGGGAGCGGAACCCTGACCGGCCTCATTTGAAAACAGTCCCCTGTTCACACCCCTGTTAAATGCATAAGCTATGGAAGCTCCGAGAAATCCTCCGGTTGCAGCTGTGCCTGTAAATACATTAGTGAATATAGATACGATGGAAGGAATCAGGTTGTCATAATTGTAAGCAAGAACCGCAAGTGCCCCAAGCACATATATAAGAGCCATACTTGGAACCAGTCTGGAAGTTACCTGGGCAATACGCTTTATACCTCCCAGTATAACGAATGCAAGTAAAACTGCCAGGACAGCACCAACTATTATGTGAGGAATACCGAAAGTTGCATGCATTGCACCTGCAATACTGTTTATCTGAGGCATGTTTCCGGTTCCGAATGAAGACAATATAGTGGCTACGGCAAAAAATGCACCAAGCCATTTGCCTGTATTAATAACCTTTTTATTGGGCAGGGTTATATTCAGGCGCTTTTTCATAAAATACATCGGCCCGCCTGCAATCCTCCCTTCACTGTCTAATTCACGATATTTATGAGATATAGTTACCTCAACAAACTTGGTGGTCATACCAAGCATACCGGTAACAAGCATCCAGAAAAGTGCCGCAGGGCCGCCAAGGTGAATTGCAAGTGCAACACCGGCAATATTACCGGTTCCGACCGTACCGGACAAGGCAGTGGTTAGTGCCTGAAAATGTGAAGTATCTCCAACATCGGTTGCCCGGTCGTATTTGCCGCTCACAACCTTTAGAGAGTGTCCGAAAAAGCGAATTTGCGGAAATTGAAGGTAAAGGGTAAAAAACAAACCCGTTAAAAGAAGAAGGTAAACAAACCATGGGCCACCGCCCAGGTATCCGTCAAGAATTATCAGAAAATCATGTACCTTGTCCATACTCTAAGAATTATATTAATTTGAAATATAAATATTTAGTTGATTTGTTCTCATCCATAAGCCCTTTATAAATCCCCCCAAATATAAAAATTGTTTGATGAAAGCATTATGATTTTTTAAAAAAAACGATACTGTTTTCAATTAAATAACACCATAATAAGTAACCCCTGGTGAACGATTCCGTACACTAAATGTATAAAAACGTTCATAAAAGGATAAGTTTCCTTCTTAAGCAAAAAACTGTATATTGTTCATTTTGTGGGTTTTATAGACTTTGGCACAAATAATGTAAAAAAACATTAAACAATTGTAACTTTTTCAATGCTTAATAGTCTTAAGAGTAAACAGAAATGAAAACAAAAATAAAAAATAGAGGAGAACTAATAATGAAAACAAAAATCACTACTATGGCAATTGCTCTCATAATCCTGGGGCTTTCAACAACAATTAGTGCATACGGCAGTAATGCGAAAAATCACGGCAATCTCAAATGGGAAGCCGGTTTAATCATTGATGAATCTGAAAACGGTCTTGAAATAGAGGACTGGATGAAAGACCGCAGCTACTTTGTCTCCCTTTTCGATGCGACAGAAGAATCAATTACACTTGAAGAGTGGATGAAAGACCGGAACTATTTTAGAAGGTCGACCATGATTGAAGAAGCTGAAAATGAGCCGGTTATTGAAAATTGGATGACAGATCCCAGCTACTTCAAGTCAGCTAATATAGTTGCAGAAGCAGAAGAGAAAATGGAAATCGAAGCATGGATGACAGATATAAGCTATTTCAGATCAATTGGCTTTACTGCGGAGGAAAACTTGCACATTGAGCCGTGGATGACAGATCTGAACTACTTCAAAAGGGCACTTATGGCTGAGGAAACCGAAAATACGCCGGTAATTGAAAAATGGATGACAGATTCCGGCTATTTCAAAATTATGGCTGAAAAAACTGAAAAAAAACCCTTAATTGAAGTCCGGATAAAAAAGACCCGTTATTTGAGGACGGATTACAGAACCGCAACTAACGGCAGACTGATTAATCTGAGGATAAAAACAGATATTCGTTAAATATGAGAACTACAAGGATAATATCGGAATTATTCCGGGAAGCAACCTCCCTGCCAGGGAAGGTTTTCCCATTTACTGCTCTACTGTTTCCGGATCCTGAGGTTTTTCTATTGAATAAAGAAATCTTACATCCAGCAACCATTCCTCCAGCTTACGGTCCCATAAATATATCGCCTCTTCTTCCAGCTTACCAACCTGGTCGTAGGAATACTCCACACGCGTGAAATTAGCCCATTCGTTATTAGCTGCATCCCATTTCTGTTCAATCTGCTCATTCATCTGCCCACGCCTGTAACTAATATTGAACCGCACACCCTCTACCCATTGGTCGAGACTCGGACTCCAGGTAAGCCTTACTTCGCGGGTTTTATTACCTCTTAGGTTGTAAGACATAATATACCTGCCGGTCTGAAACCATTTTTCATCGTCAGTATCCCACTCTTCAACCATAACCTCCGACGGGGGACGGTAAATATTCCTGTAGAGAAAATTGAACCGCTGGTGATTATTCCATTCCTGATCGTATCCCGAATAAGTTTTTATAATAACTACATTTTTCTCATCCGTCATTGTATACGTTATAAGGTAAAGTATAGTGTTAATCCACTCCTCGGCGGTTCTGCTCCACTCCTGGTACAATATTTCGGCCTCATTGCCCCTGCTGTCGTATGTAGTGGTCTTTAGCCGGACATTTATCCAGTCCTGTTCATATGGATCCCATATTTGTGTAGTTGACTGCATTTCGAGTCCGTCATCATCAAAATCCCTTAACTCCTGCTGATAATTTTCCCAAACCCGTTTTTCATTGCTCCATCTTTGTGTAAGAACGCTTGAAAGATTCTTGTCCTCATCATAATAATTTATATCACGGGCATAGATCATCCACGAATCTGCTTCTTCATTCCATTGATAAGTATAGGTGGTATCTACTATATCCCTGTCATAAATTGTAATAATTTCCGGCATGAAAACCTGTGCTGAAGCCATTTGGCTTATCAGTATGAAGAACGGGAGTAGTCGTATAATCTTCATTTATGCAGAATTAAGCAGATTTATAATTATGACAATATAGCAAATTTATTTATACATACTTTGAAAACGAAAAAAAATCTATTTCTGTACAAGTCTGATATGGTTATTGATGAATGTTAACATATCAATATAATTCTCTGTGACTGGCAATATGCTGAATATAAAATTTTTAAGTCGTCTCTTTAAAAGGATAGTAAAATATTTTCCCGGAAAAATCTATTGATTATTTTTTTATTTATATTTGGGAAAAAATTGAGAAACATGGTGAAATTAGTTGAGGCTACTTTAAGTGACAGAAAAAAAGCGTACGACTGGCTTTTTAATTCCGACTTTTCAGATTTTTTGATGAAGCTGGAGGGCTTTACAAGAGAAACCATGCCCGCTTATGAAGATTTTACAGGTGAATACTGGGACTTCTTTTTCGACGGGACACAACCCGAAAACGGCCGCTGCTTCAAGATAGTTGACGAATCAAATAACGAGGAAGTAGGTTTCATTTACTATATGGCATTCCATACCAAGGAAGGTGTGGCCGAACTGGATGTCTGGCTCAAGTCACTCGAGTTTACAGGAAAGGGGATTGGCCCTTCAGCAATAACAAAGCTTGTTCAAAAACTCAACAAAGAGCTGGGATTCCAAACCTTTTTCATGCGCCCCGCCAAAGAGAATACCCGTGCCGTTAACTCCTACAAAAAAGCGGGTTTCAATGAAACCGAACTGGTTGCAGAGGATTATTACAAGCCGGAATTTATCGAAGAATACCGCAAAGGAGGATACGGTGAAGGTAAAGATGTATTCCTCCTAAAAAAAGTTTAAAAGTCACTTTGGACTTTTAAAATCCCATCCTCACTCCTATCCTGAATCCCGATTTGGATATATCGGATCTTATATCAGTTTTCCAGCTTTCTTCCACTGCAAAAGCACCATACGGATCGGTATACTGATCTGAATAAGTCCACTGCGGCGCCATTGGAATCCCCCTCCAGACATTGTGGTAATAACCGGCAGTAACGGAAAAAATATCGGTTATCTTATATCCTGCACTTATGTCGATACCGTAATTGAATGTCGATATTGTAGTAACGGTTTCAGGCAGATCAAACGCACCTGAAAGGTACTCGTATCCATAAGCGGTTCCCCGGCCTATAAGAATATTGTCTTCGTCGTAAACCCTTATTTCCGAACTTTCTACTATATCGTCAATATCTATTCCCCTGCCCGAAAAAGTAGTTTCCCCGCTTATTGCAGATCCGAATGCAGCAAATGACAAATATAAGGAAGGTGTCAGTCTCCATCCCGCTTCCAGTCCGGCAACAGCTCCAAGCGGACTAAAACTGGCCCTTGAATTGGTCTCAAGTGTTATGTCATTATTAAATGTCTGCGTCTGATACAATACTGCATCAATTGAATCCCCCTCCTCTATTTCAACTCTTTCGCTCCACTTTTCCGTTTGGCTTATATGTGCGGTAATATCAAGCCTTTGTCCAAGATTGTCTCTCCAGCGCCCGTAATGTATTCCCCCAATAACTCTAACTTCAATTTCCTCGTTGCTGACAACCGGATGTTTTATTGTAAACTTTAAAGAGTTCATTGAGTTCTCACTGTGGACTGTCCATCTTGTATTTCCTTTGTCAGGAAAAAATGTAAGGTCAAAATCCCCTTCCTCATTTTCATCAAGGTCCCTGAACCCCTCTACCCAGACTGCAGGGAAGCCCCTGCTTGCATGCAGGTCCCATCCCATATTCCAGAAATTCACAAGCCCGTATCCCAGGCCTTCTGAAGTGTCATCAGAATACTGGTAATATCCAGGCACACTGCCTGAATCCTTCCAGGAAGACGACACGCGGAACCATGAAAAACCGAAACGGGTATCCCTGTGCGTATAACCCAGATCAATAATAAAAGGGATCTGTGCGCCGGGATTTGTAATTATTGGCGTTATCTCGTCACCGTAATCTGAACGGATATTCCAGAAAACATCGTCAGGGAGATTGTTCTCATCAACCCACTGATCATCACTATATAGAAACACTTCAGATCCGAGGTTTTTTGAAGCACCCCTCACGGTGAAAGTGCCAGGAAAATAGTGAATTCCGAAATCAAAACCGGTAAGGGTTGTTTCACTATCATTAGTAAAAACAGCAGTTTTGTAATTTTCGCCGGTTTTTTGGTTCAATAATCCTCTAAAGTTACCATGGTCAGCCTGCCCGTAAGCAACGGAAGACATAAATAAGAGTGCCGGTACTACATACTTTCTTAGCATATTAACCAATTTTTTAATACTGCTATTTGCAGACTGAAAATCTGCATTAAGCAGTATATGAATTATACATCCTTTATGCTCAACTGTATCCTTTTGCGTGCAACATCAACTTCAATTACCTTAACAGTTACTGTTTGATTTAGTTTAACCACTTCATTCGGATCACGCACAAACCTGTCTGCCAGCCTTGATATATGAACCAGTCCGTCCTGCTTAACCCCGACATCGACAAAAGCGCCGAAATTGGTAATATTTGTCACTATCCCCGGCAAAACCATACCCTGCTTCAGGTCTTCTATCGAAAACACATCTTTTGAAAATTCGAACACCTCTATCTTTGTTCTCGGATCCCTGCCAGGCTTTTCAAGTTCCATCATAATATCATTAAGCGTGGGGAGCCCAATATCACCGGTTACATATTTCTCCATATCAATTTTTTTACGCAACTCAGCGCTTTTGAGCAAATCTCCTACAGTTGCCCCTATATCCGATGCCATTCGCCCGACTATATGGTAGCTTTCGGGATGAACAGCGGAATTATCAAGTGGCTCGGGTCCGTCTTCTATCCTTAGAAACCCCGCACACTGCTCAAATGCCTTTTCTCCAAGTCGAGGCACCTTTTTCAGCTCTCCTCTGGTGGTAAACCGGCCCTTCTCCCTGCGGAAGTCAACTATATTTTGGGCAATATGCGGTCCAAGTCCTGATACATAAGTAAGTAGATGCTTGCTGGCGGTATTAAGATTCACACCAACAAGGTTGACACAGCTTTCCACTTCCCTGTCGAGGCTTTCCTTCAGCTTTCCCTGATCAACATCGTGCTGGTACTGGCCTACACCAATAGATTTGGGATCAATCTTAACCAATTCCGCGAGGGGGTCCATAAGCCTGCGGCCGATAGAAACTGCACCACGCACAGTAACATCATAGTCCGGGAACTCCTCCCGGGCAGTTTTGGATGCCGAATAAACGGAAGCTCCGCTTTCATTAACCACAAAAACCTGCACCTTGCGGTCAAATTTAACCTTACGGATGAAATTCTCGGTTTCCCTCCCTGCTGTAGCATTACCAACAGCTATTGCCTCGATCTTGTACATTGAGGTAAGGGTTGCAATCTTTTTGACAGCAGCTTTTGTTTCCTCCTGAGGCTTGTGCGGATAAATTGTTTCATTATGCAAAAGATTGCCCTGTGCATCCAGGCAGACCACCTTGCATCCGGTACGGTAACCAGGGTCTATTGCCATAACATGCTTCCTGCCTAGGGGCGGGGCAAGTAACAATTGCCTCAGATTTGATACAAAAACCTTTATCGCTTCTTCATCGGCCTTCTCTTTGGAAAGAGACCTGTATTCGTTTTCAATGGAGGGCTTGAGCAGCCGCCTGTAGGAGTCGCGTACAGCAACGGCAACATGATCAGAAGATGAGCCTGTCCCCTTAACAAATAGTTTTTCAAGCTTTTCCAATGCTACTTCTTCAGGCGGCTCAACAGACAACCTGAGAAAACCTTCCTCTTCACCTCTTCTCATTGCAAGAAGACGGTGCGAGGGAGAACGGTTAAGCTTTTCGGCGAAGTCAAAATAATCAGTGTATTTTGTTCCTTCCTCCTCTTTTCCCTTTGCGACTCTTGAGAAAATGACTGCCTCCCTTTCAAAGTACCGGCGAATTACACGCCGGGCTTTAACATCTTCACTTATCCATTCCGCAATAATATCGCGCGCTCCCTGCAATGCATCTTCAGCAGATTTGACTTCATCGTTCAGAAACTCCCCTGCCCTTTCTTCCGCATTCTCCTTCTGTTTTAACAGAATCTCAGCCAGCGGTTCAAGTCCTTTACTTTTTGCAATAGAAGCCCTCGTCTTGCGCTTTGGCTTGTAAGGCAGATAAAGATCTTCCAGCTCCGTAAGTTTTTCTGCTGAATCTATGGCTTTTTTGAGCTCTTCCGTCAATGCCCCCTGCTCTTCTATCGATTTAAGTATCGCCTCTCTTCTTTTGTTAAGTTCGATAAGCCTGTCCAGTTCCTGTCTGACAGCATCCACTTCAGTTTCGTCAAGATTTCCTGTAAGCTCTTTACGGTAGCGGCTGATAAATGGGATTGTTGCCCCGTCTTCAAGCAACCTTATGGTGTTTTCAACTCCCTTAAGAGGATATGAGAATTTTTCGGAGATTATCTTTGTGTAAAGTGCTTTTTGCATAAAAAGTCGATTATTTATACAAAAATAACACTTTTTGGAAAGGGAAGCTGCGGAAAATACTTAATTCAAATATTTCATATGCTAACAGTAGGTTTTACTGAGAATCTCCTTAACCGTTTCCCACTCTGAAACAATATCGTTCAACAGATGGTTGCAGGAATCCAGGTCGCTGCAGCCGGTATCCTCTGCAACAGAAGCCAGTCTGGCAAGCTTTTCCAAACACATATTGAGGGCGGCTCCCTTTAATTTATGTGCAGAATCTGTTATAGCTTCAGTATTGTTATCTTCTGCAGCCTTTTCAAGCGATTTGATATAACCGGGAAAAACAGAAAGGACTTTTCTCATCATTTTTCTTTCAATCTCTTCGTTTTCATTCACCCTTTCCAGAAACTCTTCCCTGTTAAAATGGATTTCACCGCCGCTATCTCCTGCATTTCTGCCCTTAATTTCTTTACCACATGATTTCCCAAGGTATTTTTCAAGTATCCTCTTTATTTCGCCGAGCTTAACAGGTTTTGTTAAAAAATCATCCATTCCTGCCTCCAGGCATTCTTCTCTCTTTTCTTCAACGCTGCTGGCAGAGAGTGCAATCACAGGCACTCTCCCATCAGAGCGGGCCTCTTTTTCCCTGATAACCCTTGTTGCCTCTAAACCATCCATTCCGGGCATCTGTATATCGGTTATCACAAGGTCGGGGCTCCTGTGCTCGAAAACTTCTACAACTTCGTTCCCTTCAGATGCTTCTATTATCTCTGCTGAAGGAATAAAATCTTTTATAATACAGCTCAAAAGGAACATGTTGGTGGAAACATCTTCGGCTAAAAGTATTACCGGGTTCTCCCGGAAGGTTGAATTATTGACGACTGACTCCACTTTCACCTGCCCAGGAGTATCATCATCGCCGGTTTTGCCATTGATATATTCCGCTCCTCTTTTTGATCTGTTATTCACATCAAGCAATACCGAAAAAAAATCACCCGGTTTAACCGGCTTGGAAAGCCTGATACATATATTCCCGCCGTCGTAATAAACCGGTTGATCAGGATCTTCATCTGATTTACAAAGCAGCACAACAGGCAAACCTGCAGATGCTCCCTTCAGCTTGTACCTTAAACGTTTCACATTTTCGGTTCCTTCCTCACACGAATTATGATAGTCCGCTATAATCAAATCAAAATTTTCGGAAGAGTTGAGCTGTTCAGCCGCCTCATCTTCAGAAGAGCATTCTCTGTAATAAATATCCCAGTTTTTCAGCATATCAAGAGTAACTCCCCTTGTATTCTCATTATTGTCGATCACCATAACCCGCCTTAAATGATCAAGCTTACCGGAGTCAAACTTTCTAATCTCTTCAAAACCGGTCTCAATTGAGAAAAAGAATGTGCTTCCCCTGCCCGGTTCACTATCCAGTTCAATACTGCTTCCCATTTTTTTAGCCAGCAAAGCGGAGATAACCAGTCCCAAACCGGTACCTCCATATTTCCTTGACGTTGAAGAATCTGCCTGTGAAAAGGCCTTGAAAAGCTTTTCCTTCTGCTCCCTGCTTATTCCGATACCGGTATCACGTACGACAAACGTGAATCTGCCCTGATTTTCTTCAACCCTATTAAAACTCACTTTTAGCTCAATCTCCCCTTTTTCAGTGAACTTAACCGCATTCCCCAGCAGATTGATAAGTATTTGTTTCAGCCTGAGCGGATCAACAACAGCAATTCTCGGAACATCGGTATTGATGTTAAGCAACAGTTCAAGTCCCTTTTTTGAAGCCTGGTAGCTGATTATATCGTACGCCTCACCCAGTAATTCCAAAAGGTCGGTTTTTACAAGGTCAAGTTCAACCCTGCCTGCCTCAATTTTCGAAAAATCCAGGATATCATCTATTATTCTCATTAGCGACCGCGCAGAAACAGCAGCACTTTCTAAATATTTCCCCTGGGTTTTGTTCAAAGGAGTGTTCCCGAGCAGTTCGGTGAAACCAATAACTGCGTTTAGAGGTGTGCGTATTTCGTGACTCATGCTTGCAAGAAACCTCGACTTGGTTTTGTTTGCCTTTTCCGCCTGGTATTTTTCGGCAACAAGCTCTTCTTCGGCTCGTATCCGACTAATGAGCATCCCGGTAAGATCTGAATATGCTTCCACCAGAGCCGGATTTTTCAGATACCTGTTTTTGCCGAATATGAGAGTGAAGTCTCCCAGCATTACATTGTCCTTGGTACTCTTTACTAAAGCAACACGACCGGTATTGAAAGTTTTTTCAATAACAGCAACCACTGCAGCAGGAACCACATCCCGGGTCAGATCCCTCAGCCGGTTGAAATAAATTATTTTCCTATCGCGTATCAATTCTTCCCTGCCAAGGTCGTATTCCCACTTCTTTCCTTTAAAGTTAAATCCGATCATTTTGGCAGCCTTTTCGATATTGCTGCTTATTCCTTTTATCCCTGCTGTGGTAAAATCTCTGCCGTTTTTGTCAAAAATATTCAGCACTGCATATGATGCACCCGATATTTCAGCCATCCTTGCGGCTATTTCATTATAATTTACGTTTTCGGCTGTGGTTTGGTTAAATTTACCCGAAGCATCGGCTATTGTATGCTGGTAGGTTATATCGGTGAAAATTTTTGAAAAATAGAATTTTTTCGGTGAATGAACCTGTACCTTATACCATCTTTTTAGTGATGAAGAATAATGGTCATATTCCAAATGAACACCTTTTACCGCCACTTCAAAGTATAGTGAAATGTGGGCTGCAAAATCGTCTTCAGCAAATTCACGTATATTAACTGCTTTTTTGCCTGCTATACTTTCCTTTTTTAATCCTGCAAGCTTTTCGAACATCCGGTTCACCGATACAAATTCATAATCAACAGGATCCCCTTTCTTATCCAGCACTATTCTGCAAAGGGCATAACCAAAAGGCGCCCTGTTTATCAGATGCTTATCCATAACCGCACCTTCGGCATCAGCGGTTTTCTTCATTTGAAACCTCCATCAGTCTTTGGCAGACAAAATGATATGAACAAAACATGGGGGTTCCATACTTTGAAACACCTTATAAGATTTGCTTGCAATAAATAACTCATTGATATTTAAATTGATTAATCTGGTTTGCGCATGAAAATATCCCTTCAGGTTGATTTGACTTCAAATCATTAAATGAACTGCCATTAATATAATTACCGCCAGATTAAAATTTTGTCTTCCGTACATCAGATTTTACGTCTTTTCTCCCCTGCGGGTTGCAGTTTTTTTCAAAAATTTCCGGTTATTTTGTTTGTACCCTTATTTAGAAAGGAGAATTTGCCTTTGTTTTATATTTTTTTTATATGTTTACTTTTATGTTTTACAACATATTTTTATGGTAAAAAAGGTTCTTATTGCCAATCGCGGTGAAATTGCGGTGAGAATAATCAGGTCGTGCAGGGAGATGGGCATATCCACGGTAGCAGTTTTTTCGGATGCCGACAGAAGATCTCTTCATGTTAGATATGCCGACGAGGCAGTCCACATTGGCCCTTCACCTTCAGCAGAAAGTTACCTGGTTAAGGAAAAGATCATTGAGGCAGCAAAGATTACCGGTGCAGATGCAATTCACCCCGGTTACGGCTTTTTGTCGGAAAACGCAGACTTTGCCGAACTTGTCCGCAGTGAAGGGATTATTTTCATAGGTCCTTCTGCCGAAAGTATCAGGCTTATGGGCGATAAGATCTCGGCAAGGAGCATTATGCTGGATGCCGGTGTGCCGGTAGTTCCGGGATCAAGTGAAAAACTTGCCAATAACCGTTCCGCTGAAGAAATAATTAAAGAGACCGGTTTGCCCGTAATGATAAAAGCTTCAGCCGGTGGTGGCGGGAAAGGGATGAGACTGGTATATAAAGAGCAGGATATAAAAAGTTCCCTGGAAGCTGCAAAATCTGAGGCAAAGGATGCTTTCGGCGATGATTCGGTATATATTGAAAAATATATTACCAGTCCGCACCACATAGAATTCCAGGTGCTGGCGGACAAGTACGGGAATATTATACACCTCTGCGAAAGGGAATGTTCGGTTCAGCGCCGGCACCAGAAAATTGTGGAAGAGACGCCGTCTCCCCTTATGACAGACGGGCTGAGAAAAGAGATGGGCAACAAGGCCATTGAAGCAGCAAGGTCGGTTAACTACGAAGGAGCCGGAACAATAGAGTTCCTGGTTGACGACAAGCTCAATTACTACTTTCTTGAAATGAACACACGCCTGCAGGTTGAGCATCCTATAACCGAAAGGGTTACAGGTGTTGATTTGGTAAAGGAGCAGATCAGAATCGCATCGGGTGAACCCCTCTCATATAAGCAGGGAGATATTTTCCAGGACGGGCATGCAATTGAATGCAGGGTATATGCGGAAGACCCGGGGAATGATTTCATGCCCTGCCCCGGGAAGGTGGTAAAAATTACCGAACCTATGGGACTTGGGGTGAGGACAGACGGGTATGTTTACGAAGGTTACGAGGTACCTGTACACTACGACCCCATGATATCCAAGGTCATTACATGGGGAAAAACAAGGGAAGAGGCAATAGACCGGATGCTGAGGTCATTGAAGGAGTATAACATTATGGGGATAAAAACCACAATAGACCTTCTTGAAAGGATTATGGAAATACCCCGGTTCAGGGAAGGAAGATACGACACCCATTTTATTGAAGAACACTATGATGAACTGCTTGGCCCGCGTGACCATACGGAAAAAACAGGGGACCTGGCAATGATTGTTGCTTATCTGGAATATGCCGGCAAAAGAGACCTGATGAAAAACGGGGAATCATTTAACAGCCACTCTAAATGGAAAATTGAAAACAGGAGAAAAAACCTTTCGGGTCAATAAACAACCACTTAACACAACAGTAAAAATTAAACATCATGCCGCTAATTGAGTTAAAATCGGGTGAAAAAAGGAAGCAGTTAAGCATTCTTGAAAAAAGGGGAAGCAAAATGCGCATTCTGCTGGGTGAAAGGGAATATGATATTGACGTGGTAAAAGTGGAAAACAACATCTATTCCCTTCTTTGCGAAAACAGGTCGTATAACATGAAAGTGGTTCCTGCCGGTAAAAAGAACTGCTATTCGGTAAGGTATGTCTGCTACTCTTACGATGTGGAAGTGGTGGATCCGGAAACCCGTTATATTGAAAGCAGGAAGAAGAGTTCCGGCGAAGATGATGAAAATGTAATATCATCTCCAATGTCCGGTAAGATTGTAAGGGTAATGGTAAAGAAAGGCGACGAGGTTAAGCCTGGCCAGGTGGTGATTGTTGTGTCTGCCATGAAAATGGAAAGCGAATACAAATCTGGTAAAGCCGGAAAGGTTAAAGAAGTTCTCGTCAATGAGGGTGATGTTGTTGGGTCAGATACTCCGCTCATTGTTCTTGAGTAATAGTTTAGTAAAAACTTTTTACAGTTATGTCTGCACTTGAAGATAAATTCCGTGAACTTGACAAAAAAAACCGCGAGGCTTTGAAAGGGGGAGGTGATGAAAGAATAGAAAAGCAGCATGCGGCAGGTAAGCTAACTGCAAGGGAGCGCCTGGAGATTTTGCTTGACAAGGGCTCTTTTACTGAAATTGACAAGATGGTGAAGCACCGCTGTTCCGATTTTGGTATGGGAGAGAAAAAAATTCCCGGAGACGGGATTGTTTCCGGCCATGGTAAGATTGACGGGAGACTTGTTTTCGCTATTGCACAGGATTTCACAGTTTTCGGCGGAACAATGAGCAGGGCTAATGCAGAGAAAGTTGTGAAAGTGATGAACCTGGCGATGAGAATGGGAGCCCCGGTTATCAGCCTGAACGATTCAGGCGGTGCCCGTATACAGGAGGGGGTTCAAAGTCTTGCCGGATATGCCGATATTTTTCACTCCAATGTGAAAGCTTCCGGTGTTATCCCTCAAATATCCGCCATACTGGGACCGTGTGCCGGAGGAGCGGTTTATTCCCCCGCATTAACCGATTTTATTGTAATGACAAAAGAGAACAGTTACATGTTCGTTACGGGGCCGGATGTGATTAGTGCTGTAACCCACGAAACAGTTACCAAGCAGGAACTGGGGGGAGCCATGACCCACAATTCGAAAAGCGGTGTTGCACATCTTGTAGCGGAAAATGATGAAGATTCAATGATGATGATAAGGGAACTGACAGGTTTCCTGCCGTCAAACAATATGGAGGATCCCCCTGTCAGACCTTTTGCCGGTGATGTCAGCGAAGTTGACGAAAGCCTTTTAAACCTGGTGCCGGCTGATCCCAACAAGCCGTATGATATGATGACATTGATCGAATCTGTGGTCGATGATCACAACTTCTTTGAGATAATGCCCCATTATGCAAAGAACATTATTACAGGGTTCGGCAGGTTTGCAGGAAAACCCGCCGGGATAGTCGCCAATCAGCCTGCATTCCTGGCAGGCTCACTTGATATTAACTCCTCGGTAAAAGGTGCAAGGTTTGTTCGTTTCTGCGATTCATTTAACATCCCCCTGATAATACTGGAGGATGTTCCCGGCTTTTTGCCCGGGATAAACCAGGAGTTCGGGGGGATAATAAAGCACGGTGCAAAGCTGCTGTATGCATTCTCTGAAGCAACGGTGCCCAAAATAACGGTTATTACAAGGAAATCGTACGGCGGAGCCTATTGTGTAATGGCCAGCAAGCATATTGGGGCAGATGTCAATCTTGCATTTCCCACTGCGGAGATTGCAGTAATGGGGCCGGAGGGCGCAGTAAATATAATTTTCAGGAACAAAACAGATTCTGAAAAGAGAAAAGCTGTGGAAGATTACCGGAAAGCATTTGCCAATCCCTATAAAGCTGCGGAACTGGGTTATATTGATGAAATTATTAATCCTTCCGAAACCAGGGCAAAGCTTATTACGGCACTAGAGATGACACAAAACAAGAGTGTTTCATCAATATCTAAAAAGCACGGTAACATGCCCCTTTAAAGATTTACCCCGTAGTTTTAAAAAAATCCTGGCAGATTTCCGGTAAGATGTCTTTTTTAAAAAACATCTATCTTCCCGCTGACCCTTACCTCAATGGGGATACCGTCTATTTCCCCCGGGATCATTCTCCTGATGCTGTTGTTATCCCTTGCAAGCAATACTAAAATGCATATATCACCTTTATCTGTGCGTCCTATACCGGCAGATACGACATTTTCCAAAGCCAGCCATTTTTTTCTGTTCCTGGCGAGGATATTTTCAGCTTTTTTAAAGGTTTTATCCATCTATACCAGGGTAATTTCCATTTTATCAAAAACATTCTGAATCCTGTTGAAAACGGTGGTGTTGACACTGCCTGCAAAAAGGAGTCCCACAACCTCATTCTCACTGTTCAGCACAACAGAACCGCTGTCACCCCCTTCACTCATTGCACCTGCAATAAGCTGGTCGGTAAAAAGGGCTGTCCTGCCTGCACCAAAACCCACCCTAACGGTAGCATGTACCTGCTCAATCACCCCATTGGTTAGTCCAGTAGTACGCCCGCTCTTTTTCACCTCCATTCCGAGCTTCCCTTCAGCAACACCCGCAGGGGTGCCAATCTGCAGTATCTCATTTACAACATCATTCTCATCAACCGGTTCGGCTATGGCACAATCAACAAGGTTTTCCGTCTGCCGGGTTTCAACTGCAAAAAGACGCATACCGCTGCCCGTAATTCTTGCCATAAAGTTGAACAGACTGCTGATACCCCTTGCAAAGAAGCACCTCCCGCTCCCGTTTTCAAAACAGATTGGCACAAATTCATACAGTTTCCCAATAGTGTCACCGGAAACGGCACCACCATCGTGAGGTCCGGGCTGAAGAATGACATCCCCTGCTTCAGCTTTGTTTGAATTGGCAAGAACATGGTTGTTGGAAAGGATAAAGATTTTGTCATCCCTCTTTACAAGGCATCCGAGTGTGCCGGCTGTAATGTTGAAATGGCCTGTACTTACACCTCCCGGGGCGGGGCGGAACCTGCCGGTGGGTGGCTGGCGGACGTGAATCGGTCCGGTTGGATGAACATCTGTAGGGATCCCCCCGAGAAATGGAGGTACAAGCTCCCTTTTGCTGAGACCGGCGGCTGCCACCTTCGTTTCAACCGAGCATATTATGCAAAGATCATCCGTTGCCTTACCGCCGGTTCTCTTGTAGCCAATGCCTGTTGCCACAACATTGGGCTTTGACATGAGCATTTGGTTCACTCCGGCCAGTGTTTCCCTTATCTTGCTGAGTGAATTTTCCATTGATTAACGGATTAGTTTTTCAGTAAATAAGCGCTTTATCCCTGATGCACTGTTTAATCAACTTCTCTTTCCGGCTATCCATTCCCTTGCATTCACAAAAGCGGTCAGCCACGGGGTTACTTCATCCCTGGGGCGCTCTGAGGGATATATTGCCCAGTTCCAGGGATAGAGCGAACGTTCCAGATGGGGCATCATGGCCAGGTGCCTTCCGTCAGGACTGCAAATTGCGGCTGCGGCAAAACGCGAGCCGTTCGGATTGCCGGGATACTCTTCGTAAGTGTATTTCATCGGGATATTGTAATCGCTTTCTTCACCGGGAAGATTGAACTTCCCTTCCCCGTGTGCTATCCAGATACCCAGTCTGCTGTAAGCCAGGGAACCAAGCATCACTGAATTGTTTTCAGGTATGTCAACATTGATGAAGGCCGATTCGAACTTGTGCGAATCATTGAACTCCATTCGGGGATGGTTATCGCCATATTCACCTACAAGTCCGAGTTCCACCATTAGCTGACAGCCGTTGCAGACACCCAGACTGAGCGTATCGTTTCTGGCATAGAACCTGTCAATTGCCTCCTTTGCCTTTTCGTTATAAAGGAAAGCCCCTGCCCATCCTTTTGCCGAACCAAGCACATCACTGTTGGAGAATCCTCCAACGAAAACTATCATATTGACATCTTCAAGTGTTTCCCTGCCGCTTATAAGGTCAGTCATATGCACATCCTTCACATCCATTCCCGCAAGGTGCATTATCCATGCCATCTCCCTGTCGCCGTTCACCCCCTTCTCCCTTATTATAGCAGCTTTTATGCCGGTCCTTCCGGTACGGACGGGATCAATACCGTACTGATCCACTCTTCCTGAAAAATCGAACGTAAACCTGAAGGATAGAACCTGGCTGCCGTAATTGCGAAACCTTTCAAGTGCAAGCTGTTCACCCGACTGCCTCGTGTCAAGAAGGTATGAAGAACGGAACCATACATCCCTCAGCTTGTCAATATCAAACAGCTGTTTATTCTCCATGCTGGAATGCGCTAGTGTAAACTGCCTTTTGCTGTTGTACCCGGATATTACGCGGGCATCCACCCCCTTTTCTTTTAGTTTTGATACAATACGATCACCTTCCTCCACCTGCAGCAGCACTGCAGGTTTTTCACTGAAAAGCAGGTGAACCAGGTCGTTGTCAAAAACCGTTAGATCAACGTTCAGTCCGTCATGCCTGCCTGCAAAGCACATCTCCAGCAGCGCCGTTACCAGTCCCCCGGCCGACACATCGTGTCCTGCAAGCACATCGCCGTTGCCGACAAGATCCTGTACCGCACCGAAAGCTTTTGCAAAATAGCCGGCATCCTTAACTGTAGGGCACTCTTTGCCGATAAAGTTAAGCGACTGGGCAAAGCTGCTTCCGCCAAGGTGGAATTCATCACCTGAAAAGTCGATATAGATAACCGAACTCCCCGGAATGTTCTTCAGGTTGGTGGTAACCCTTTTCCTTATATCTTTCACCTCTGCAGCGGCTGATATAATTACCGTGCCGGGTGCGAAAACCAGAGTGCCGTCCTTGTATTTCTGGGTCATTGAAAGGGAATCCTTCCCTGTGGGAATATTTATCCCGAGTGCTTTTGCAAAACCTGATGCCGCCTCAACTGCGCGGTAAAGCCTGCTGTCTTCACCTTTGTGACGGGTTGCCCACATCCAGTTGGCGCTCAGGGAAACTCCCCTGAGGCCGTCCTGCAGCGGTGCCCATAAAATATTGGTAAGAGCCTCTGCAATAGCAAGCACCGATCCGGCAGCAGGGTCTATCAATGCCGGTATTGGAGCATGTCCTATCGCCGTTGCCACCCCCCTGAAACCTCCATAGTCCAGGGCCATTACCGCCATATTGTTCAGCGGAAGCTGCACCTCTCCTGCCGTCTGCTGCATAGCCACCCTGCCGGTAACACTTCGGTCAACCTTGTTGGTAAGCCAGTCCTTGCAAGCTACGGCTTCCATCTGCAGAAGTGAAACAAGGTACTCCCTGTATCTTTTAGGATCATACTGCAGCTCTTCAAAATCATTCCCCACGGTTACATCATTCATAACTGTCTGCGGAGGCTTGCCAAAAAGCCACTCAAGCTTCATGTCAAGAGGTTTGATTTTCTTAACCGAATCTTCAAAGGTGAAGTTCATATCGCCGGTCACCTCACCGATATCGTACATCGGAGCCCGCTCCCTTTCAGCCACTTTTTTAAGGAAGATTGCATCAGCAGGTTTGATCACCAGTCCCATTCTCTCCTGCGACTCGTTACCGGCAATCTCCCTGGCAGATAAAGTGGGATCGCCAACCGGCAGCTTATCCATCTCGATTCTTCCTCCCGTTTCCTCAACAAGCTCTGAAAGGCAGTTGAGATGTCCGCCGGCTCCATGGTCGTGTATGGAAACTATAGGGTTTTGATCCGATTCCATCATGGCACGGATGGCGTTGCTCACCCTTTTCTGCATTTCGGGATTGGAACGTTGTACGGCATTCAGTTCTATAAGATTGTCGTATTCGCCTGTTGCAACGGATGAAACAGAACTTCCACCCATACCAATTCTGTAATTGTCACCTCCCATCATTATTATACGGTCGCCTTTTGCGGGCACATCCTTCATGCTGTCCCTCTTCTTCCCGTAACCTACACCCCCGGCAAGCATTATCACCTTGTCGTAACCGTATGTACGGCCTTTCCCGGCATGCTCGAATGTAAGAAGGCTTCCGCAGACCAGAGGCTGTCCGAATTTGTTCCCGAAATCGCTTGCTCCGTTGGAAGCCTTCACAAGTATATCCTCAGGTGTACGGTAAAGCCATTTTCTTGGAAGTATACCGTTCTCCCACTGCCTCCCCTCTTCAGTCCTGGCATAGGGGGTCATGTAAACGGCAGTACCTGCAAGCGGCACGGCACCTTTTCCTCCCGCAAGCCGGTCGCGTATCTCCCCTCCCGTTCCCGTAGCAGCACCGTTAAAAGGTTCAACAGTGGTCGGGAAATTGTGTGTCTCAGCCTTGAGGGAAAGAACCGTTTCAACCTCTTTAACCATAAACCAGTCAGCTACATCCTGCCTTCCGGGTGCAAACTGCTTTGCAACAGGCCCTTTTAAAAAGGCGCAGTTATCCTTGTATGCTGATACCACCCTGTTGGGATTGGTTTTGGTGGTCTGTTTAATAAGCTGAAAAAGCGAGTGAGGCATCTCTCTGCCGTCGATTATAAAACGGCCGTTGAATATCTTGTGCCGGCAATGTTCCGAATTGACCTGGGAGAATCCGAATATCTCGGTATCTGTAAGCTGCCTTCCTATGTGACTGCTGACTTCTTCCAGGTATCTTATCTCTTCTTCACTGAGTGCAAGTCCCTCCTGCCTGTTGAAAGTATCAATATCCTCTATGAGCAGAACCGGTTCCGGGTCCTTGTCTATCAGAAAAATATCCTGCGTCAGGTTATAATAAAGGCTTTGAAGCATGGGGTCGTATTGCGGGTCGTCTTCTGCCACAAAGAATTCCTCTATGCGACTGATACCTGAAATGCCCATATTCTGTGTAATCTCAACTGCATTGGTGCTCCAGGGGGTAACCATTTCCCGGCGCGGCCCTATAAAAGTGTCTTCAATACGGGAAACATCGAGATAAGTCGCGCCGGCAAACAGCCATGTAAGTTTACCGATATCCGTTTGATGCGGTTTATGTTTTGTTTCGACTGCAATCACCTTGCCGGACCGGTTACGGAAGAATAATATCATTTTTATACTGTTTGGGAAAGAATAGAAACCTTTTCTGATGCGAAATTATAAAAAAAGGATAATACCCGGAAGACAAATTCTCCTTGAAATACTTTTATTTACGCAGGGAAGAAACAAACAATGTTTGAAACCGGTATTGCCTTCATTCATACCTGAGCGATTCAACAGGGTTTCTGCGGGCTATATTCCATGTTTTCCCGATTGTGATAACTGTTTGCAGTAGAAGCACAATCGCTATCCCCAGGATAAAAAGCCACCATTTCACAGGAGCCTTTACAGCATAATTTTGCAGCCATCTGTCAAGAAGAAAGTAGCTGACCGGGATGGCAATTACCGAAGCTATGGCAACCCATTTCAGGGAATTGTAGTATAGTACGGCCACCATTTGTATTGTTGATCCGCCAAGAGCCTTACGGATGCCTATCTCCTTGGTGCGCCTGGAAATACTGTTGGAGACCAGCATGAATATACCCATCATCACTATTAAAACCGCTATTACTGCCCCCACCCTTATGATCTTCCCAAACCTCTCTTCGGAAGCATAGAAGCTCCTGTAAATATCTGCTGTGTTCCTTGAACTTAAAATATAACCCTCATCAAATGATTTGAGGGTCTGCTCAATTTTTTCCATTGCCACGGGATAGTCGGCGTTAGCATCCAGCCTTACAAGTATGTTGTTAATATTCTCAGAATATGCAGTAAGCACGAGCGGCTGAATAACATTCGCAGCAGATGAGTAGTGAAAATCTTTGACCACACCAATAACCTCCATAGGGTTCTGGAACATCACCACCTGACTGCCCACTGCCGAAGTGAGTCCAAGCATTCTTTCAGCCGCCTCGTTCAATATTACGTTTTGCCTGTCGGTTGCCATATCAGGATCAAAAAAACGCCCCTCCTTCAGTTCCAGTTCCAGCAAGCTGCACAAACCTGCCTGAATACGGTATTCATTGATAGTTTGAATGTTATCCGATTGGCTTTCAACCAGTCTGATTCCCTGTCCGCTGCCTCCGCCGCCGATGGTATGGCCCGAGGCTGCAACGCCTGCCACTTCGGGAATATTGAGCAGCTGGTCACTTATCTCAGGATACTGCCTCTTCATGTTGTCATTCAAATTGAAAATATTGACAACTCCCCCGGTATTTAACCCCGGCGGAAGGTTTTGCAGGTAATTTACCTGGTTGGTAATGCCGAAAAGGTATGTGAGCAGCACAAGGGTAACTACAAGCTGCAGTCCCCCGGCCAGGTTCACAACTACTCTTTTACGGCCCACCTTACCGCTATAGGATTTCAGGATTGCAACAGGCTTGAGCCGGCTGAGGTAGAAGGCCGGATAACTCCCTGAAAGTAAAATTGTCAGAATAAATATCCCGGCCAGTGCAAAAATCAGCAGCGGCGACAACAAAAGGTTCCCGGGGAAACTGCGCCTCATCAGATCGCCGAACTGGGGCAAAAAGAGCTCAGCCAGTACCAGTCCGATTACAAACGATATGGCCACTATGAAAGTTGTTTCAGCAAAGAACTGTCTGACTATATCAGCCTTTCCTGCACCGTTTACCTTTCTGATACCAATTTCTTTGGCCCGTTGTTCTCCTTCAATCACAAACAGGTTGACAAAATTTGTAAGCGCCAGGAACATTACAAGAACAGCAATGGCCCCCACGAGAATAACGGTACTTATACTTCCGCGCTGACCAAGATCATATGAAGCTGATGAAAAGAGATGCAACCTGGTAAGTGGTTCAATCTCAGATGCGAAATCAGAACCATGAAACATGCTGAACCTCTCCGTAAGCATTTCGTTGTTTGCCTGGCATATTGCATCACCTGTTGTTTTGGGATCTGCGTTTTGATCAAAGAGGTAGTAAGTAAAAAACTCAAGCCCCCCAAGCTGGTGCATAAAATGGAGGGCATTAATGGGTAAAAGCAGATCAAAGGAAAAATGTGTGTTCTCAGGTACATCATCCATAACAGCCGATACAGTGTAGCTTTTATTTTCTATCTCCACTATCTGGCCCGCTGCCGGTTTGTTGCCGAAAATTTTCCCGGCCAGCTCTTTGGTCAGCACAACCGAGCCGGGGTCACTGAGAGCATGATCGGCAGAACCCTCGATAATGTCGAAATCAAAAACATCGAAGAAGGTCGAATCGACGTATAAAGGAGTGTTGTGAGCATACCTTACATTATCATATATAATCTCGATACTCCAGTACCTGTAGATCTGGACGGCTGTTTCGATGCCAGGAACATTTTGAGGGATTTCAGTGAAAGCCGTGCGTAAATTTATCGGGTGAACCACCTCACTGTCTCCATCCTTCCATATCGTATGGAGACGGTTAATCCTGCCGGCATTTGAAAAATGGCGGTCGTAGCTCCATTCGTGCAAAATGAAAGCCACCAGCAGGATGGTCGTTGCCAGTCCGATTGATAATCCGATAACGTTAATTGCCAGGGTAGCCTTGTTTTTCCCGGCATGTTGATAAAGACTCCTGATCTTTCTTATCATCATTTACTGAAATTTTGATTTATCAAAACTCCCGGCTGTACAGTCATCGCCAATATGCGATACCTAAGGCCTGGAAAATATGTCCCTTATATCAGGTGTGCCAATAAGCAATTTTTTTTGACAACTTTTTATTACAGGTTTAGCCGGGCATAATGTATCACGCCTTATATTAGCTTTTCATTTATTATGCCAAACAACACATATACTTAAAAATGTAACAGTTGCGCATTTATCCGGGAAACTTTTCTCATATAATTGTCCGGTTATGAAACAGTTATTGTCCGGTTTCGTGCAGATTAATACAGAACATCCAAACTCTTCAGGAAAACTTTTTATTTTCCCTATATTATTCTTAAATTGTGCTTATTGTCATTTTTTCAAATGACCCGTATTGTTGAATTAAAAAAATATAGCTATGTCATTTAAACTTCCGGAACTACCTTACGGCCAGAAAGACCTTGAACCGGTCATATCCGCAAAAACAATCGAGTTTCATTACGGAAAGCATCACCAGACCTACGTGAATAAACTCAACAACCTTGTTGAGGGAACTAAGTTCGATGGAGCAACTCTTGAAAAGATAATTAAAGAAGCTGACGGCGGGATATTCAATAACGGTGCACAGGTGTGGAACCACACTTTTTATTTCAGCTCTTTTTCTCCCTCCGGTGGAGGGGAACCTGAAGGCGATCTTGGCCATGCAATTGAACGCGAGTTCGGTTCTTTTGACAAATTCAAAGAAGAGTTCGAAAAGGCCGGCGCTACCCTGTTCGGTTCAGGCTGGGTATGGCTGGTAAAAGATTCGAAAGGCGCGCTTGATATTGTGCAGGAGTCAAATGCGGGCAATCCGCTGAGGAAAGACCTTACCCCGATTCTGACCATGGATGTCTGGGAGCACGCCTACTACCTCGATTATCAAAACAGAAGGCCCGACCACCTTCAATCACTCTGGAAGATAATTGACTGGAAAAAGGTTGGGGAAAGGCTCTGAATGAACCCTGTAAACAGGTAACAAAGCAGAAAGATAATATAGCTGTTGCCAGGCAGGACGCAAAAAAAATGCCGCCTCGTTTCATACGGGGCGGCATTGATACGTAAGAGTTCAAACATGAAATAACATGAGAAATTTTATAAGGTATCTTCCGGATCAGGCCTTTTTAAGCCTTGCAGTCACTTCGTCCCAGTTAACCACATTCCAGAATGCGGAGATGTAATCACCTCTCCTGTTCTGGTATTTCAGATAATAGGCATGCTCCCACACATCTATTCCAAGTATTGGCTTACCTCTTTCGTCAGCAACATCCATCAGCGGATTATCCTGGTTGGGTGTAGATGTGACCTTCAGTTTGCCGTCCTGTAAAATAAGCCAGGCCCAACCTGAACCGAAGCGTGTTGCTGCTGCATTTGAAAAGAGCTCCCTGAACTTATCAAATGAACCGAAATTTGAATTTATGGCTGTAAGAAGTTCGCCGGTTGGCTGACCGCCACCACGGGGTGACATAACCTGCCAGAAAAGTTCGTGGTTGTAGTGCCCGCCACCGTTATTGCGGATTGCAACCGGACGGGTTGATACATTTTTCATCAGATCTTCAAGGGACTTGCCTCCACCTGGAGCTTCCTTCAATGCATTGTTAAGGTTGTTGACATACCCGGCATGGTGCCGGCTGTGGTGTATCTCCATTGTGCGTGCATCTATGTGCGGTTCAAGTGCATCATATGAATAAGGAAGATCAGATAGATTGAAATTTTGATTATTGCTGGTATCCATAACTGAATTGCTTTTTAGTGCCTCTTTAGTCAGTAAGGGTGCTGCAAACAATCCCCCCATTCCCAAAAGGCCGGTTTTTAAAAAAGTTCTTTTATCCATGATTATATATTTGCGTTTATTTGGTCTAATTCTATATTAATAAACAAAAAATATAAATTATTGTTCAAAAGAGTTTTTTAAAAAAACAGTTCAGCAGGTAAATAGCTGAATAGATCCCTCCCGGAAAAGGAAACAATTATCAGGGGTACTATTCGAATCTTTGTTTAAACTCTGATTATACTATTGGTTAATAATCAACAAAAAAACAGGTAAAAGAAAAATTCCTCCATTACCTGTTTTTTATCCTGAAAATGTGCAGGTTAAACAATATTATTCAAACAGAACCGCGTCACCTACCTGAACATCATCTCCCCCGTCAATGAATATCGCAACAGATGCTGAACTCTGAACACTCACTATCTCGATAGTCCCGATAGGTATCCTTACTTCTTCATCAACTCCTTCGACTTTCATTAGCCGGGCAATCTGAAGCTGCTGTTTCTCCCTTACCCCGTCGTTTGCGCCTACGTTGATTATCACCCCGTTATCAAGCAGCTGAACAATCTGTCCCATACGAACCTCCCGCACAGCAGGCCTGCTCACTTTATCAGCATTTTCACTGACAGCTTTTACAAGATTTGCTCCAAGGTCATCCACTGCCTCATAAGTTGCGCGGCCAATAGCGCTTTCCATAAACTCAGCACCCCGAAAACTCACATTCTGCAAACTGGCATCAAATGATGCTCCTGTTGCCGAACCGGTTCCCTGTACAGAACCCAGTATAACTCCCGATTCTGCATTCACCATCCTGGCTGTAACGCCCACACGGCCCCTTGTGCCACCTACGCCTATTCCCCTTACTCTCACCCTGCCGGTGGACTCAAGATTGAATTGCGTTACTGTGCCGAATATAAGCGCATCTGCTCCAAGGAGTCGCCCTATATCAACTGCGCGGGATGGATCAACCACACCAGACCGAATAAGATTCTGCTCAGAAAGAATACTATTCAACCGGTCACGTTCCACAAGCTGAAAGTTAACCTGCTGATTAACCATGTAATCGGTCAGCAATGCACTTATCTGTTCCCCGACATTTATGCGGGAAAACCTGTAATCACCCCTGTATTCAAGGGGGATAATTGCAATGGTAATAGGTTCTTCTTCTGCAGTAGCTTCTTCTCCTGCAAAAGCCTGAACCTCCGGAAGCAGAAACAATGAAATAAGAAAACAGCATAAGATTCTGCTCAATAAACGATAATGTGCCATTGTAAAATTCCTCATATTAAATTTGACATAGTTATTCTCTGAAATCTATTTGAAAGCAATTCTCAAACCCAGCATAAAGCTTAAAAAATCATACGAAAAATCATCGTCTTCGCCGTCCAGAATGGAATTGTATTTTACGCCCAGATCAAAAAATAAATTGTCGGACACACGAAACAGCAATCCTCCTCCTACACCGTATCCGATTTCCTCCGATTCACTTTCAAAGCCTAAAGCTTCAGATTTGAGGAAATGCAACCCCCCTTCAAGTGCTGCATAAGGAGCGTAACCCCCTTCGCCAAAATAGTACCGGACACCCAGGAGCAAGGGTATTGATGTGAGAGTGATATCTACTTCCTCAATGTCAGCATCCCACATTAAATATCCTGAAGTACCTGTGATCTCTATACCTGGAGCAAGCTCAAAAAACAGGAATCCGGTTCCTCCGTAGCCAGGTTTGTAGAAGTCACCAAAATCCCCAATGGGCAAAGTCATACCGCCCTGGGCACTTATTCCGATATTGCCCTGGCTGTGAACAAGTGCCGGCACAGATACCAGAATGATAACCACTGTAAAAAATTTTTTCATAAGCTTTGTTGTTTAGTTATAATTATATAAATAACCTGCTATCTCTCAATGTAATACAATGAGAAACCATTTATTATGGCATTCAAACCAACTAAAGGTAATGAAAAAATTAATCCGCTTCAACAATTTTTTGATCAGTGCTATTCATCCGGTTCCAGATGAGGATATCTGTAATCGTCAGGGGGAAGGAAGCACTCTTTTACAGTTCGCGGTGAAACCCATCTTTGGAGATTCATGACAGAGCCCGCTTTGTCATTTGTTCCGGAAGCCCTTGCGCCGCCGAATGGCTGATGCCCGACAACCGAACCGGTAGGCTTGTCGTTTATATAAAAATTACCCGCTGCATTGACAAGTCTTACAGATGCCTGATTTATGGCATGCCTTTCGCGGGCGAAAACAGCGCCTGTTAGACCATATACGGAGGTGCGGTCTATCAGGTCAAGTGTTTCTTCATACTTGCCGTCATCAAAAACATATATTGTGAGTATCGGACCGAATAACTCGTGAATCATCGAAAAATAACAGGGATCGGATGTTTCAATTACAGTGGGCTCAATGAAATATCCTTTCGATTTGTCATAGTTACCGCCAGCTAGAATCTTTACTTCATTGTTTTTTTTCACTTTATCAATTACATCCGACAGTTTGTCAAAAGCTTTCTCATCAATTACCGAGGTTATAAAATTGCTGAAATCTTCAGGTCCCCCCATCCTGAAACTGTTTATCTGTTCAAGCATATGCTTCTTCACCTCAGACCAGACTGATCGTGAGATATATGCCCTTGATGCGGCAGAGCATTTCTGTCCCTGGAATTCAAAAGCCCCTCTTGATAATGCAGTTGCAACATGCGACGGCACGGCCGAAGCATGGGCCAGCACAAAGTCCTTACCGCCGGTTTCACCTACAATCCTGGGATAAGCCCGGTACTTTGCAATATTATTGCCTATCCTGTTCCAAATATCCCTGAAGACTCCGGTAGAACCGGTGAAATGCACTCCGGCAAAATCGTAATGCGAGAAAACCACATCCGAAGCAACCTGACCCTCGGTATAAATCAAATTTATCACCCCGTCGGGCAGACCGGCCTTCCTTAACACTTCCATAATAACCCGGGCAGAATAGATCTGTGTTCTGGAGGGTTTCCAGACAACAACATTCCCCATCATTGCAGGTGCAGTAGGCAAGTTGCCTGCAATTGCGGTAAAATTAAAAGGTGTTATTGCAAAGACGAATCCTTCAAGAGGCCTTTGTTCAAGCCTGTTCCATGCCTCGGAGGTTGATTTTGGCTGAATGAGAAATATCTCGGTCATATACTGAACATTGTACCTTAAAAAATCCACCAGCTCGCATACGGCATCTATCTCTGACTGGTATACGGTTTTGGACTGTCCGAGCATGGTTGCAGCATTGATCCGCGATCTGTAAGGGCCGGCGATCAGCGCGGCGGCTTTTAGGAAAACAGCAGCCTTTTCCCTCCAGGGCATGGCAGCCCAGCTTTTACGGGCCTTGAGAGCCGAGCTTATGGCTTTTTCAACATGTCCGGCATCTCCCTTATGGTAATGCCCGAGCACGTGTCCGTGATCATGCGGTGGATTTACGGGCACCAATTCTCCGCTTCTTATCTCTTCACCGCCAATATACATGGGAATATCCGCTTTTTCTGACCTTAGGCGCCTGATCTCTTCAGCAAGCTCTTTTCTCTCCGGAGTACCTGGCGCGTAGGAAAGAGGCTGTTCGTTTTCAGCCTCCGGCACAGTATATACATGATGTTTCATAACTTTTAGGTTTTAGTTGACCGGAAATTAAAAACAATCCGGATTACACTTTAGACAAAATTTTATTGCTTTATTTCAGCACAGTATACAGCTTCAAAAAATGCAATCCTGGCAAAATGAAACAACAGGCCGCTAAAGGGCTATGTTCCATTGTTGTAAACAATCTGATAGCAGTAATGTTCAATAAAGGCCTTTGGCATTTGAATATGCCTCTGTAACTGCAGCAGGGAAAAAAATCCGGTTTCAGACACACTTTCACCAGGGAGAACGGCCGGCCATTTCCTTCCTGATTTCCTTGTACTCTTCCCAGTCAAAACGGTCAAGGAAATCAAATGCCTTTTCAGCCCCGGCAATGAAAAGCTCAACCTTCCCGGCTTCAGGCAGTTTAAAATCGAGCCAGTTGAAGTCCCTGTCGGCATCTATATAGCAAATAAGTTTATTGTAGTCAGGGTTCCTGACAAGGAAATCATAATCGTGAAGTTGACGCATTGTGCCAATCAGGGCTCCTGACATATTGCCCGGACTTTTAATTCTGCTGTAGTCATCTCTCCACGTACTCAGTCTGACACCAAAAGTAGGTTTTTTGGGAACACCGTGTTTCAGATGAAATGAATTAATAGGAAAGTTGGAAAGTAAACCGCCGTCGGCAAACTTAACCTCAGAGGGTATCCTCCCGTAATAACCTGCAAATTTCCTCCACCTGCTCTTTTCCTTTGGAAGTCCCTTCTCTTCAAATTCCCCCGCATTGGGGATATTTTTCACAACCATCGGCTGAAAAAAGAAAGGAACAGACATGGATGCCCTCACAAACCTTGCAGGTTTTACGGTAAGCGGATCCTTCCAGTACAACTCTGCCATTTCAGGGAAGACCACCTTGGTTTTGGTTGTAATATCAGAGGTTATGATCTTCAGCTCAGCCTTTCTTAATATGGCTTTGTTGTTTTGCGAACGGTCGAACAGAAGGGGGAGCTGTGACCTCAGTCTTTGCAGGTCTTCCAGAGTATCCACCCCGAAGTCCGACAACTTTAAGCTCACCCACCTTTCAAATTCATCACCGGGATTAACCCCCAGATCCCTTCTCAAAACTTTCCAGATCCTGAACGCATTAAGCAGAAGATAAAAATTGAAGCAACGCCTGCCCTCAATATACCGTATTATGAGTCTGTTCAGGGCCGGATGGCCGTCAGCAAACACTGAAATATCTTTTTCCGAAATAATCTTAAGAATCCTTTCCGATACCGGGTCTCCCACAGAGCCGGTTGCAGCCATCAGCATTGCACTTATTGCACCTGCGGATGTGCCTGCCAGACTGAAAAAACGGATTCCGGCCTTCTCCAGAATATAAGCATAACCCGCAAGTGCTATACCCAAAACCCCTCCTCCTTCCTGCACCAGGTCGACATACTGACAACCGCTGCTGTCAGTTATGTCGGAGTAGACCTTGCTGTCAAGTCTCTTTTTCTTTATCTCCTTAAGCAGGGCCAGGATCTGATGGTTCTCGGTAAATTGCTTCATCCGGAAAAAGTATTTCAATCAATTTGCAATAAGCCGCCGCTAAAATGAGACTATTATCACTCTCCGTTCAAACATTCCAGTCTTGTAAAAACCTCATAGCACACCCATGCATCGGTTGCTGCATAACGCAACTGGGAGCCGGTAAGCATTTTACTCTCCCAGTTTGATATCTGCTCCTTTTTGGATATATGTATACCAAGTACTATAGCAGCAAGCTTACGCAAACCGTTGCTTTCAATTCCAAAATCATTTACATACTCCTGCAGCTCCACAAAACCGGCAGTTTCAAAAGGTCTTATCTGCTGAAGTCCCGCCAGATCGTCCTTGATAGCAACGCCGGCCTTTATTTTGCCAGGGTCGGAAAGAACATCTGCCAGTTCCGGGGGCAAACCAGTTTTGTTAAGGCGGAAAAGAAAAGCCTTCTCTTTTACCGCAAGTTGAAGCAGGGATATCTTATTTGTAACACCCTTCCTGAAGGCAGGTTTTGTTTCGGTATCAAATCCGAAAACACTGTACTTCCGGAGCATTCTGACAGCTTCAGGAACAGACCGGGGATCTTCCACAACTATTATTTCACCCCCGAAACCTGAACGGGGAAGCGATTTTATCTCTTCGGAAGTAATATTTGAAGGAAACCGGTTATTCATCTTTTCCGTACCACATTTTTTTTCGCTGAGAAATTAGCCAGTGATTTGTATCCCTGTTCTCCGGATCATCTTCTTTTGCCCCTTCATCGCTTTCCTCTTCAAGGCTTTCACCACTGTAGAGCAAAGAGTGTACTGCACGGAGGGAGTTTACAAGTTTTTGCCCCCAGTACTGCTCAAAATGAAGTATACATTCCCACATAGAATCGTTCATAAGCTCAACTGTGCCCATCCGGTAAACCATAAGAAAATTCTTCATGTCCTGGTAGATATCAGCCAGGTCTTCTGCAATACTGCCCCCCACCTGGTCTTCCGTATCACGGTAAACCGGATCGAAAACCTCGGGGTAGTCATTATGCTTGCCGAGCTTTTTCAGAACCGAATTGTGTACATGATTCCAGTCATCTTCAGTTACAAACTTCTGATTTCCTTCCTCATAAAAAGGTTCTGTACGGGGCAGAAGTGTTGCCTTATAATATAAAAGTGGAAGTATCTTACGCAACTTGTCAATAAAATCGCGTTTTTCAAATCCGCCCGACTGCTCAACAAAAGAGCAGTATTCATTTGCAACTGCCACAAACTCAATTACCGGCCCGGAGTAGACCAGCTCATTCCTCTCTTTATCCATCACTTATAATAATTTTAAAACAATGCAAAAATACAAAAACAACACAACATAACATGAACCAGTTATCACTCCGCCCATCTCACAAGGTTGTCATCACCGCAAAGAAGCTTTTCATTGTCAATAAGCCAGCGTATAACCTTCAGCGTTTTTTCGGGAGGATGGTCGAGAAGATCTACCAGCTCATCCAGCATAACATTGCCGTGCCTGAGAACCGCCCTGATATTCTCCTCTATCATGTCAAACTCATACCTGCTTAGGTCCTCACCATTCCTGCTGTTGCAGTAATCGCAGTTTCCGCAGTTCCCTGCATCATCTTCACCAAAATACGCCAGGAGGAGACGGCTCCTGCACCGGTTTTTTGATGAAGCATAATCCAGCATATTGTAAAGCCTTTCCTCGTACCTTTTTTTTCTTTCCCTGTAGGAAGATGTCGACAGGTAAAGGGAGTTCTCATCCATTCTTTCTGTAATGAAAACAATAAGCGGTGTCTTTTTAGCAGGGACATACTGTATGATCTTTTGTGAGGAAAGGCTTGTCAGATACTGATATACTAAATCGCGCGAAACTGAAGCCTTGCGTGCAAGAAATTCCTCGTCAATTGCTACAAACCCTGAAAAAACACCTGAACAGGAACGCAGGAGAAGCTTAATAAAAGAGTCGAACTGCGCATTGGCAACCTGGAAGCGGTAGAGCTCATCCCTCCCGGTAATGAAAAAGATTCTTGACGGATTGTTGACCTCATCTGTAAGCTCTATGTATCCGGCCTTTTCGAGTGTCTTCAGACATGAGTATGCTGTAAGGGAATGAAACTTGTAAGAAGAAGCAAAATCCACCAGGTTAAAATCGAAAACAGCATCACGTCCCCCGCCATAAGGAACCCTCAGATAACTGCCAAGGGCGTGGTAAACCCTCTTCACTTCATCCAGACCGGGATAATTTACCCGCATCCTCTGCTGAACACTTTTTTTATCCGATTCGTTGTAGAGCAATACCGCAAAAGCAGCATTCCCGTCCCTTCCGGCCCTTCCAGCCTCCTGAAAATATGATTCAAGCGAATCGGGCAAGTCCATATGTACCACAAACCTTACATCAGGTTTGTCTATACCCATGCCGAAAGCATTGGTAGCAACAATAACATCCGTTCTGCCATCACTCCAGTCATTTTGCTTCTCATTCCGCAAATCCATTTTTATCCCGGCATGGTAGGAATCTGCCGAAACGCCGTTCTTAACTAGAAAAGCGGCAATCTCTCCGGTCTTTTTTCGGCTCCTGACATAAACAATGCCCGATCCTTTCACCCCCTGTACTACCCTCAGAAGCTGCTTCATCTTGTCTTCGGTATTTCTTACTATGTAACGCAGATTTTCCCTTTCAAAACTCTTTTTCAAAAGGTTTTTCTTCCTGAAAAGCAGTTTTTCCTGTATATCATCCGCCACTCTGGGAGTTGCGGTGGCAGTAAGAGCCAGAACAGGCACTTCGGGCAGAAGATCCCTGAGGCGTGATATCTGAAGGTAGGAAGGCCTGAAATCATAACCCCACTGTGAAATGCAGTGCGCCTCATCAACTGCAATAAGGTTAACAGGCATCTTTACCACCCTGGCGCGGAAAATTTCAGTGCCCAGTCTCTCTGGTGAAACGTAAAGGAACTTGTAATTGCCGTATATGCAGTTGTCAAGTGATACATCTATCTCAAACCTGCTCATTCCCGAAAAAACAGCAACAGCTTTGATGCCCTTTTTAACAAGGTTTTCAACCTGGTCTTTCATAAGGGATATAAGAGGGGTGACCACAACGCATATTCCGTCGGTTGCCAGGGCAGGCACCTGGAAGGTGATCGACTTCCCCCCGCCGGTCGGCATAAGTGCAAGAGTATCCTTCCCTTCAGCCACAGAACTGATAATCTCGTACTGCAACGGCCTGAAATAATCGAATCCCCAGTAACGCGATAGTATATGACTGAAATTTTCCACTTTTTTCCCTTTATCAGGTTAGTGCAGCAATAATTACACCATAAAACAGTTTGTTACATTATAACGAATAGCTAAATTTAAACTGTAAAAAAGAGTCTGAATCTTTTGTAAAAAGGTAACAAAATTTCGACTCACAGAATGAACCACTTCGCTTTACAATAAATTTTCTCATCTTACTGCGTGTAACTTTTGAAGAGAAATTTTATTTACATTTGCATCCACGATATTTATATCCTGAAGTATTAAAATTAATTAAATTTTATCAAATGACATTTGATTCTGAAAAAATAAAAGGCGAAGGCGTCACTTTTGACGACGTTCTGCTGGTTCCCTCATATTCCGAAGTCCTTCCGAGAAATGTCGATATATCCTCTTACTTTTCGCGGAATATTAAAATTAACACCCCGATAGTTTCAGCCGCTATGGATACTGTAACAGAGGCACCTCTGGCAATTGCAATTGCCCGCGCCGGAGGAATCGGTGTTATACACAAAAACATGACAAAGGTGGAGCAGGCAAAGCAGATCAAAGTTGTCAAAAGGGCAGAAAGCGGAATGATTTACAACCCGGTCACCATGCTGAAAGACAGCACTGTGGGTGACGCACTAAAAATAATGAAGGAGTACCAGATAGGGGGAATACCGATTGTTGATGACAACGGTTTCCTCATAGGTATAGTAACCAACCGCGACCTGCGATTTCAGAATGATATGAAGAGCCCGATCAGGGAGGTAATGACCAGTGAAAACATTGTTACAACATCACAACCCACAGACCTTGATAAAGCAGCTCAGATACTGCAGAAACACAAGATTGAGAAGCTGCCGGTAGTTGACGGGGAAAACAGGCTTGTGGGACTACTCACTCACAGGGATATCACCAAAGCTAAAGACAACCCGCTTGCATGCAAGGATGAAAAAGGCCGGCTTAGGGTGGCTGCAGGAATAGGTGTCACTCCCGATGTGTATGACCGTGTTGAACTGCTCATTGAAGCCGGAACCGATGCCCTCGTTATTGATACCGCCCACGGTCATACAAAAGGAGTATTGGGTCTGCTGAAAGATATTAAGAAACGGTTCAGCAATATTGACATTGTTGTAGGCAACATAGGTACTGCAGAAGCCGCCAAAGAACTGGAAAGAAACGGAGCTGATGCTGTTAAGGTTGGAATAGGGCCGGGATCGATTTGCACAACAAGGGTAATTGCCGGTGTAGGTATTCCCCAGTTAACTGCCATTTACGATGTAGCCTCTGCAATAAAAGGAAGCGGGGTACCGGTGATAGCTGATGGCGGAATACGCTACTCCGGAGATATAGTAAAAGCTATTGCCGCCGGAGCAGATAGCATAATGGCAGGCTCACTGCTTGCAGGAGTTGAAGAGTCGCCGGGTGAAACAATAATATACAGCGGCAGAAAATTCAAAGCCTACCGGGGAATGGGATCGGTAGAAGCCATGCAGCACGGGTCAAAAGACCGCTATTTCCAGGATATGGAAGACGATATTCAAAAGCTTGTACCTGAAGGAATCTCAGGAAGGATCCCATATAAAGGAACACTTGCTGAGGTTGTCTACCAGCTTTTGGGCGGACTGCGTGCAGGAATGGGATATTGCGGAGCAGAAAACATTGAGGTTCTCAAAAAATCCAAATTCATCAGAATAACAAATTCGGGGTTAAACGAAAGCCATCCGCATGATGTAACAATAACCAGGGAGGCGCCAAATTACAGCAGATAACCGTTCCGGTTTGCTTATGCCATAAATCAAACAGGCTGAAAGATGAAAAAGGGATATACATTGATAAAACTGTTTTTGCTTTTTTTGCTGCCTCTTAGCTCAGCCGGCAGCAGCGCCGGTGAGCCCCTGATAACAATAAACGGCACAGAAATAACAAGGGAAGAATTCATTCACTCGTATAAAAGGAATTACAAGCTTCTTGAGGACAAATCTCTGGATGAATTCCTCGGGATGTTCGTGGATTTCAAACTTAAAATCGCTGACGCCAGGGAAGAAGGGCTGCATGAATCACCCGGTTTCATTAAAGAGGTCTCAGCCTACAGGGAGAAATTGGCAAGGCCATATCTGACTGACAGTGGGGCTCTCGAAAAACTTGCAAAGGAGGCATACGACCGCCTGAGGTATAACGTCAGTGCAAGCCACATTCTCATCAGTACAGGCCTTTTCCCGTCGCCTGAAGATGCAGCGAATGCATATGAAAAAGCTATGGAGATAAGGGAAAGAATAGTTGCTGGTGAATCATTCAGGCTGGTTGCTATGGCCACATCAGATGACCCGTCGGTTAAGCAAAACGGCGGAAATCTTGGTTATTTCACAGCTCTGCAGATGAGCTACCCTTTCGAAAACTTCGTGTACAACAGTGATCCGGGAGAAATTTCGGAACCTGTCAGATCTTCTTTCGGATACCATATAATCAGGACTGATGAGAAGATTGAATCAGCTGGTGAAGTAAGAACAGCCCACATAATGATAGCCCTGACCGGCGAAAATGATGACGAAGCCAGGGAAAAGATTGATGAGCTGCACAGGCGCCTCCGTGCAGGAGAATCTTTTGAAGAGCTGGCACGGGAATATTCCGATGATATTAATTCAGCTCCGGAAGGAGGAATACTGCCCTGGTTCGGTGCGGGAACCATGGTGAGAGAATTTGAGGAAGCCGCTTTTTCCCTCACTTCACAGGGTGAGTTCAGCGATCCTGTGAAAACCCGTTACGGATGGCATATCATCAAACTGCTTGACCGCAAGCCCCTGCCTCCATATCACGAGATAAGTGAAGAGTTGAAAGACCGTATAATGTTATACGGAGGAGAAAGGGAAAGAATAGTGAGAACCGCCTTCGTCAACTCACTCAAGAAAGAGTACAATTTCAGGGAGTATCCCCAGTCACTCAGAATATTCAGGCGCCAGGAAGATGACATAATCACCCGTTCGGAGCTGGAAATGATCTCCCGGATACAGCAACCCGAGCCCATCTTCTCTTTTGCCGGGCGACAGTATTATCAGAATGAGTTTGCCGCCCATCTTTCAGAACTGGTGAGGAAACATGGTACCGCCCTGCACATCAATTATATAGATGAAATGTACAGGGATTTTGCAGAGACAAAGCTGATCGGATTTGAGAACAGCAGGCTTGAGGAGAAGCACCCCTCTTTCCGCTACCAGGTAAAAGAATACAGTGACGGACTTCTCCTTTACGAGATTACCAGGAAAAGGGTATGGTCAGAAATATCCGTCGAAAGCGAAGGATTCGCAAATTTTTACAAGAAATACAAGGACAATTATATTTGGGATACAAGACTGGATGCAACAATTTTCAACGCTTCGGGTGAACGGGCTGCAAGACGTACAGCAAGGCTTGCAGAAAGGATACTTTCCGGCAGAAGGGATACCGGGTGGCTTTTGAACCGGGTTAACCGCTTATCGGGAGAGCCGGTTGTAACCGCAGAGAGGTCTTATTTTTCAAAAGGTGATTTGGATATTACCGACATGGTGGATTGGGAGAGAGGGATTAGCGAAAAAATATTCAGGGCCGGAGAGAACTACTTTGTGGTGCTTGTTCACGATGTTATTGATCCTGAACCCAAACCCCTTGAAATGGTCCAGGAAGAGGTATTGCAGGATTACCAGGAGTACCTTGAAGACAACTGGCGGAAGGAACTCAGGGAAAGATATCAGATTAGGATTAACAGGGAATTGCTTTCGGGCATAGGACTTTAAATTGCCGGAGATCAAAAGGCTTTCATTTTTTTTTACTTTGCATATAATAAAGTGCATTCAAATTCCGATTTCTAAACTGAAAGATGATATAAAAATTAACGACCAAATAAAAAAAACAAAACATCAAATGGTAAGAAGCAAAAAAAAATTAGTGCATCATATAATCACTGCCACACTGATCTCTGCTTTTACACTTTTTATACCCATGAAAGCTAACGGACAGGAACAGGTAGTTGACCAGGTTGTTGCGGTTGTAGGAGACAATATTATTCTTCAATCGGAAATTGAAGAGTATATGCAACAGATGCGCGCTCAGGGCTTTACTATGACCGAAGAAATGAGATGCGAGCTGCTTGAAGACTTCCTTGTCCAGAAATTGCTGGTTACACAGGCTGAAATTGACAGCGTTGAAATATCTGAAGCGGATGTTGAAATGGAAATGAACAACCGGATGCAGTTTTTTGTACGCCAGATCGGCTCCGAACAAAAACTTGAAGACTATTTCAGCAAGTCGATATTCGAAATAAGGGAAGATTTGCGTGAGCCGATCAGGGAACAGATGCTGACCCAGAGAATGCAGATGAAAATTACCGAAAACGTGAGGGTCACTCCTTCAGAGGTGAAGGAATACTACAACAGCGTGCACCCCGACAGTATACCGATGATACCGTCTAAGGTGGAGATACGGCAGATAGTGAAATATCCCACTTTTACGGAAACCGAGGAATTCAGGGTTGTTCAGCGCCTGAACGATATGAGGCAAAGGATCATAAGCGGCGAAAGCAGCTTTTCGGCAATGGCAGCAATTTATTCGCATGATGAAGGTACCGCCAGGCGTGGAGGTGAGCTGGGATTTGTTTCCAGAAGTGACCTCGACCCGGAATTTGCAGATGTGGTATTCTCGCTCAAGGAAGACAGGATATCCCAGGTATTCCAGTCAGGTTACGGCTACCACATAGCCCAGGTAATTGACCGCAGGGATGAAAGGGTTAATGTGAGACATATTCTTATTCAACCTGAAATAGATGAGAGGGAAAAAGAAGTTGCACGTAATTTTCTGGATAGTATCTCAGCTGCAATAGCTTCCAACAGCATAAGCTTCAGGGAAGCTGCAATGAAGTATTCAGATGATGAAAAAACCAATATGAGCGGAGGTCTGATGGTAAATCCCCAAACCGGAGGGGCGATGTTTGAGATAGACCAGCTCAACCCGGATGTATATGAAGCGATAAAGGACCTGAGTGTGGGCGAGATGTCAGAACCGGTAGAAATAAGGGAGCAAAGGGGAAGGATTGCTTACAAGGTGTTTTACCTCAGCAGGCAGACAGCTCCCCAGAAAGCCAACCTGAAAGACAATTATGATGTAATAAAGGAAATGGCTCTGGAAGAAAAGGAGCAAAAGGTGTTAATGAACTGGATAGGGAAAAGACAGGAAAAGACCTTTATAAGGATAATGGATGACTACAAAAACTGTAACTTCTCCACTGATGGGTGGTTTGATAATTAACCCTGCCTGTTTGTTCGTCAAAAACATCCTGGTTATGAATTCCGGTGGAATTGATTTTTGCCATTCCGGCATGGAATTTGCCCCTGATTGTCTTTCAAAGCAACCTGAGATCTGATGGGCCGCTTAATTTTTTTTGTTTTCATTATTGTAGCGGCAGTGATGATTGCCGCCGCACACTCTCAAGAAGACAGTCAGCCAAGGAGAGTGGAAATTCTTCATGCCAACAGTCTTGAATTTGACAGGAACCTGGGACCTGATGTAAGAAGACTGATAGGAGATGTCCGTCTTAAACATGAAGATGCACTTATGTATTGCGACAGTGCATACCTCTTTTCCGGGAATAATATTGTTCACGCATACGGAAACGTTCATATAAACCAGGGCGACACGGTGCATCTGAGAGCCGATTTTATCAGGTATTTCGGCGAGAAAAGGTTTGCTGAAGCCCGCGGCAATGTGGAGCTTTATGACGACGATGCGACCCTCACAACCGACAGCCTCGATTATGACATAGAAAGAAATGTTGCCTTCTACCCTTCAGGGGGAAGAATAGTAAGCGGGGAAAGCATTATTGAAAGCATCAGGGGGTACTATTACTCAAATGATAAAGTTATGTTTTTCAAGGATGAAGTAAATGTGGTTACACCCGACTACCGGATCAAATGCGACACACTTAAATACAATACCGAAACGGAAACAGCCTTTTTTCTGGGCCCTTCAACCATTATCACTGAAGATCTCCACATATACTGCGAAAACGGATGGCATAACACCCAGACAGATATCTCCCAGTTCAATAAAAACGCTGTAATAACGCATGAAAACCAGGTAGTGAAAGCAGATAGCTTTTATTACGACCATTCAGGAAATTACGGAAAGGGGTTTTTTAATGTGGAGATGACCGATACAGTTGAAAGGATAGTGCTTTACGGCCACTATTCCCTATTTGAAAGGGAGCCGGAATACACCATGATAACTGACAGCGCCCTTTTCGTTCATTATGACGAGGAAAATGACTCACTTTTCCTGCATGCCGACACACTGGAGTCTTTTTTCGATTCAACAGGGGAATACAGGATACTCAATGCTTTCTACGGAGCGCGTTTTTTCAGTGAGGATTTGCAGGGTCAATGCGACTCGCTTTACTATACTTTTCAGGACTCCATTATACGGATGTATACTGAACCTGTACTATGGAACAATGAAACACAGCTTACTGCCGACTATATGGAGATCCATTCGAAGGATGAGGAAATTGACCATGTAATTATGAACGGGAACGCCTTTATTGTATCGTTTGAGGAAGGCGATTATTACAACCAGATAAAAGGAAGGGACATGACCGGATACTTCAATGAAGGTGAGCTTTCCAGGGTGCGGGTTGTAGGTAATGCTGAAACACTTTACTACCCCAAAGAAGAGGAGGAGATCATCGGTGTGAATGTAGTGGCAAGCACCACCCTCATGATATTCATGAAAGACAACTCCCCTGAGCGCATCAGGTTTGAAACAAATCCCGAAGCAACACTTTATCCGCTGGAAGATATGTCAGGTTCAGAATTGTTCCTCAAGGATTTCAAGTGGCTGGAAGAAATCCGGCCACTATCAAAAGAAGATCTGTTTAAAAAATAGATTAATACTCATCCTCATTAAAAAAGAAATCATCCTTACTGGGATAATCAGGCCAGATATCTTCAATACTTTCATACACCTCACCCTCGTCTTCTATCTCCTGAAGATTTTCAATCACTTCAAGTGGAGCTCCCGAGCGCATTGCATAATCGATAAGTTCATCTTTCGTTGCCGGCCAGGGGGCATCTTCAAGTTTGGAAGCCAGCTCTAAGGTCCAGTACATAACAGAAAAAAATTAATCTATTTTTAACTTTCTTTAAAAGTTTCGCAAATTTAAAAAAAGCGTCAATAAAAACAAATAATAAGTTTTATAAGTAAAAAAGGGCGTAAAATACCACTGCCCTTTGGCTTTTCAACAGTTCGCGATTGTTTTCTTAAAATTGGTAACGGATAAGTTGCGGGAAAATATATACTACCCCGAATGTTTTTTTAGTATTCCGGAACAATTTATTAACCGGTTCAATCCTCATCAACTGTAACAGCAATCCTTTTAGTGGGGTTAGGATTAATTTTGTCGGATTCAATCTCTCCGTCGCGTAACCTGACTATACGGTGGGCCCTTAATGAGATATCGGGCTCATGGGTTACAAGTATTATTGTATTGCCAGCCTCATGTATGTCGGTGAAAAGATTCATTATATCAATTGAGGTTTTTGAATCAAGGTTACCTGTAGGCTCATCGGCAAGAATGATTGAAGGACTGTTTACCATTGCACGTGCAACAGCCACCCTCTGTCGTTCTCCTCCTGACAACTCATTCGGGTTGTGCATTATCCTTTCGGTGAGCCCAACCTTGTCAAGCATATCTTTTGCCCTTTCAATGCGCTCAGTCTTGGATTTGCCGGCATATATCATTGGCAACATAACATTTTCAAGTGCATTGTACCTGGGAAGCAAATTAAATGTCTGAAACACGAACCCTATCTCCTGGTTCCTTATTTCGGCAAGCTGACTGTCTTCCAGCTGGCTCACATCCGTGCCGTTCAGTATATACTCGCCGCTGTTGGGAGTATCGAGACAACCAATAACGTTCATAAGTGTAGACTTGCCTGAGCCTGAAGCGCCCATAATGGCAACATACTCGTTTTTCTGAATCTCCAGGCTTACGGCACGAAGCGCTCTTACAATCACATCCGACCCCAGCTGGTAATTCTTTACGATGTCTGTTAATTTAATTACTTTACTCATTTTTTATACCGGATATATCAATTAATACTCTCTATCTGATCTTTTTAAAAAACCACCGAATTTAGAAATTACAAAGCTCAAACGGAAATAGTTTAACATTATTTTCAATAATTTAACAGAATCTTCTGCCGCGGGAGACCTTTCCTGAAAAAAACCACTCCGGCCCTGAAAAGATCGATGGTTATTCTGACACTTTCATGCTCTGTTATCTCCCTCCATGCTTCTTCCATCTCATCAGACCAGTGAATATCATCAAAAATGAAAACAGATTCCCCGGTCGATTTTTCCAAACACTGCTCAAACTGCCACAGGAGCGATTCTTTCCTGTGGTCGCCGTCAAAAAAAACAAAATCTACCCTGCCCATTCTTTCAAGAACTTCAGGCAGTTTCTCCCTGAACGGCCCTTTAATAACCTCCACGTTATTGAATCCGGCTCTGCTGATGTTTGACTCAGCTAGCGAAGAGAGATTCACGCATCCTTCTATTGTCCAAACAACACTTTCTTCAGTTGCCGCGGCAAGGTACATTGTGCTCATACCAAGAGATGTGCCCAGTTCAAGTATATTCTCCGAACCGAAATAAGAGGCAAGCCTGTTGAGCAGCTCTCCCTTCTTTCTGTCTGCTGAAGAGTGCCGGGCAATCCGACTGACCATCCTTCTGCCTTTATTATAAAAGAGCGACCCTGCTCCCATGTCATTCACATCAATCATATCACTGCAGGCAAGAAGTTTCTTTCTCACATTCTCAATATTTTCAAATTCAGGCTTCCATCGCCGGTCGCGAAACACATTAACAATCAAATCGAACACAAACGGTGAATGAACACCATGCCCTCTTTTGCTTTTAGCATTAATCTTATGGACAATAAATCTGCAGAAAAGTTTAAATTTACATCTTGTTATGGCACAAAAACGCAAAATGGTGAGCATATCATTCCTGATGGGTTTTCCATTTATAATTCAGCCGGCACAACTGAATTCGCTAATATACCTTTTTAGAATGAAGGTTGAAACAATATATTGCCGGTATTTTTAAAATCTTTCTACATCTCGTTGTGAAATGGCGGATATTTTGGAAAAGGATATAAAATTCCTGGACGGTGTGGGGCCTAAAAGGGCTGAACTGTTAAACAGGGAGCTTTCACTTTACACTTTTGAAGACCTGCTATATTATTTTCCATTCAAGCATGTTGACCGCACAAAATTCCATACCATAAGGGAAATAACACCCGATATGCCATACATCCAGCTTTCGGGTGAGATAACAGCTGTAGAGATGGCAGGCGGGGGAAACAAAAAGAGGCTTATAGCATATATAACCGACGGGACAGGGGTAATGGAAATGTTGTGGTTCAGGGGACTCAGGTGGATAGGTGAACGGGTGAAACCCGGGAAAAAGTTTGTTGTTTACGGCAAACCCACTTCATTCGGTGGTAAAACAAACCTTGTCCATCCTGAACTGGAGGAGCCCGATAAACAGGAACCGGTCATCCGAAGCACCATGCAATCTTTTTACAGCACTACCGAAAAGCTTAAGAACAGTTTTGTTACAACAAGGGTGATACACAAGCTTATCAACACTCTTTTTCAAAATGTTTACGGCAAATTACCCGAAACCCTTCCCGGATACCTGGTAAAGGAGTTCAACCTGATGCCGCTCAATGATGCCCTACTGAACATACACTTCCCGCAAAGTCAGGAGAAATTGAAAAGAGCCACCTTCAGGCTTAAATTTGAAGAGCTTTTTTATGTACAGCTGAACATACTCAAGCAAAAGGCCAACCGTAACGCAATAGTTGAGGGTTTAATTTTTTCAGAGGTTGGTGATCTTATGAACGACTTTTACAGGGAGCACCTTCCGTTTGAACTGACCGGTGCACAAAAGCGTGTTCTGCGGGAAATAAGGCAGGATATGGGGTCCGGCAGACAAATGAACCGGCTGTTACAGGGAGATGTGGGAAGCGGTAAAACACTTGTGGCGATAATGTCTATGCTTATTGCTCTGGATAACGGCTTCCAGGCATGCCTGATGGCACCGACCGAGATACTTGCCGGACAGCATTACAGCACACTGAAAAAATTTCTCGGTGAAATGCCGGTGAAGATTGACCTGTTAACAGGCTCTACCAGGAACATACACAGGAAAAAAATACACGAGAAGCTTCTTTCAGGTGAGCTACAGATACTGATCGGAACACATGCACTTATAGAGGATACCGTTAAATACAGGGAGCTTGGACTGGTTGTTATAGACGAACAGCACCGGTTCGGTGTAGCTCAGCGCGCAAAGATGTGGCTGAAGAATGTAAAACCGCCCCATGTACTGGTAATGACTGCAACGCCCATACCACGCACCCTTGCCATGACCGTTTACGGCGACCTGGAAGTGTCTGTCATTGACGAGCTTCCACCCGGAAGAAAGCCGGTCAAAACTGCCCACTATTTCGACACAAAACGAGAAAGGATGTTCGGTTTCCTGAGGGAACAGATCAAAAAAGGGCAGCAGGTATACATTGTCTACCCCCTGATCAAGGAATCTGAAAAAATGGATTACAAAGATCTGGAAGACGGCTATGAAAGCATCGTTAGAGCTTTCCCTCCACCTGAATATGTGGTGACGATAGTGCACGGACAAATGAAAACAGAGGAAAAGGAAGAGGGAATGAGGCAGTTCGTAACCGGCAGGGCACATATAATGGTGGCAACAACCGTAATAGAAGTGGGGGTAGATGTACCCAACGCTTCGGTAATGGTTATTGAAAGTGCCGAAAGGTTTGGCCTTTCGCAGCTCCACCAGTTGAGGGGCAGGGTCGGAAGGGGAGCAGACCAGTCCTTTTGCATACTTATGAGCTCTTACAAGTTGTCTAAGGAAGCTATTCAGCGGCTGAAAACACTGGTAAGCACCAACGACGGTTTTGAAATTGCTGAAGCCGACCTGAAGCTGAGGGGGCCGGGTGATATTGAAGGAACCATGCAAAGCGGATTCCCGTTTGACCTGAAAATATCACATATAGGCAAAGACGCAAAAATACTTGAATATGCACGTTCTATTGTTATGCGGATACTGGATGACGATCCGCTGCTGGAAAAGCAGGAGAACAATATCCTGGTAAGAAGACTCAGACACCTGAAAAGAAAAGAACCTGACTGGAGCAAGATAAGTTGAGACAAATTAGCTGAAACACATTACGGGGTATCCAATTCATGGGATTATGCCGGTTTCGCACCCCATTATTGCCTGCATAACTGTAAGTATATACAATTCCGTTATTTAGATTCAATATAAATTTAAATTGCGGGGAGTAAACCAAAACATGACAAAAAGCAATTTTTAATTGTCAAACATAGCTATTTTTGTAGCTTTTCTGATTAGACCCGAAAATTAATAACATAAAAATGGCCTCGCCGGAAAAGGTAAAACATTTGGGTGTAGTAGCTGAAGTAACCGAAGAGCTGGTGCGTGTGAGAATTGATTCACAGGCTTCATGCGGTTCATGCAGGGCACGATCTGCCTGTTCACTTGGTGAAGGGGGGGAAAAGATCATTGATGTTCACAATCCGGAGAAAGGCTTTTCCATAGGGGAAGAAGTTGAGGTAATGCTTAATGAGAAACTCGGGTTCAGAGCCCTGTTTTTTGGCTACATTCTGCCTTTCCTGATAGTTGTTACTGCACTGGTTATACTTACAACCGTAACCGGTGATGAGGCTGTTGGTGGACTTGGTTCACTGCTGTTTCTTATTCCTTATTACGCAACACTCTATTTTTTTCGGGAGAGTTTGAAAAAAACATTTTTCTTTACAATAAATAAACCGGTAAATAATTAAGCAATGAGCGATGTTATTATCTATTCTGTTGTTTCGCTGAGTTTGATAGGGGTTTTGGCTGCTCTGATCCTTTTTATTATTGCACAGAAGTTCAAGGTTATTGAAGACCCCCGGATTGACCTCGTGGAACAGGCACTTCCCGGGGCCAACTGCGGTGGTTGCAGCATGCCGGGATGCAGGGCTTTTGCCGAAGAACTGGTTAAGGCAGATGATATATCCCACCTGAACTGTCCGGTCGCCTCAAATGAGAACATGGCCGAGATTGCCAAAATACTGGGAAAGGAAATAGCAGAAAAAGAGCCTTTGGTAGCAGTAGTTAAATGTAACGGGAGTCCGGAACACAGACCAAAAACCAATCATTACGACGGAGCCTCAGAGTGCCGCATAGCATCGGCCCTTTACACTGGTGACACCGGGTGCCCCTACGGGTGTCTGGGACTGGGGGAATGCGAAAGAGCCTGTAATTTCGATGCCATACATATCGACAAGGAAACCGGACTGCCGGTTGTGATAGATGATAAATGCACAGCATGCAACGCCTGCGTAATTGCTTGTCCGAGAAATATCATAGAGCTGCGGAAGAAAAACAAGAAAGACAGAAAGATTTTCGTCTCCTGCATAAACGAAGAAAAGGGAGGAGTAGCAAGGAAAAACTGCAAGGTGGCATGTATCGGCTGCGGGAGGTGTGTCAAGGTATGTCCGTTCGAAGCGATCACCCTTGAAAACAACCTTGCTTATATCGATCCTTTCAAATGCAGGTTGTGCCGCAAGTGTGCTCCCGAATGTCCCACAAATGCTATACTGGAGATCAACTTCCCCCCCAGGAAGGAGAAAAAGGAAGCAGCTGAGACACCTGCAGGTGAAAAATAAAATGACTGATAAAAAAGATCAAACTTTCTGAAAATATATTAAAGTAGGAGGTTAAAAGTGTTGAAAACATTTCCAAAAGGAGGGATTCACCCGGCAGAACACAAAATTACAGCCGGAAAGCCCACAGAAACTCTTCCGGTGCCAAAAACGGCTGTTATTCCACTATCCCAGCACCTGGGTGCACCTTCAACCCCGGTGGTAAAAAAGGGCGACATGGTAAAAGCAGGTCAGCTCATAGCTAAAAGCAGTGCCTTTGTTTCAGCCAACATCCATTCATCAGTTTCGGGAAAGGTGACAAAAATTGACAATGTCATTGACACATCCGGCTACAGGCAGCCGGCTGTGATCATTGAAGTGGAAGGTGATGAATGGGATGAAAAGATTGATCCCGGCAAAACCTTGAAAAAAGAGATTACAATTTCAGGTGAAGAGATAAGAAAAAGAACAGAAGAAGCGGGTATTGTAGGGCTTGGCGGGGCAACCTTCCCTTCCCACATCAAGCTTTCCGTTCCGAAGGGGAAAAAGGCGGAAGTCCTGATTATAAACGGTGCTGAGTGCGAACCTTATCTGACGGCAGACCACAGGCTGATGCTCGAAAAGGGAGATGAGCTGATGGTTGGAATAACCCTGCTTATGAAGGCACTTGGTGTGGAGAAGGCAATGATAGGAATTGAGAACAACAAGCCCGATGCAGTTGATCATCTTACCTCCCTCGCTGTTAACTATAAAGGTATATCGGTACATGCCCTGAAGGTTATGTATCCGCAGGGAGCTGAAAAACAGCTTATCAAATCACTCATAAACAGGGAGGTGCCCTCCGGTGCGCTGCCCATAGAAGTGGGGACTGTTGTGCACAACGTGGGTACCGCTGTTGCAGTGTACGAAGCTGTTCAGAAAAACAAGCCACTTTTCGAAAGGGTGGTAACGGTAAGCGGCAAATCACTTAAAAATCCCGGAAACTTCCTGGTGCGCATAGGAACACCTGTTTCAGAGCTAATAGAAGCGGCAGGAGGCATGCCGGAAGATACAGGCAAGATAATAAACGGCGGTCCGATGATGGGTAAAGCACTAAACACCACTGAGGCGCCTGTAGCAAAAGGAACTTCCGGTATACTTGTTTTCCCGGCGAGTGATTCAAAAAGGGAAGAGGTGCAAAAATGCATACGCTGTGCCAAGTGTGTCAGCATTTGTCCGATGGGACTCGAACCTTATCTTCTGAATGCCGCAAGCGAAAGGGAAATGTGGGAAATAGTTGAAACAGACAGGGTGCTGGATTGCATGGAGTGCGGCTCCTGCAGCTACATATGCCCCTCCCGCTTACCACTGCTTGATTATATCCGGCTTGGAAAATCAACCGTAAGTAAAATCATCAGATCAAGAAAACAATAAATAATGAGCAAATTAATTACAGTATCTCCATCTCCCCATATGTACGGAGGAGACAATGTTAAAAAGCTAATGTACGGGGTTGTTCTGGCGCTTCTCCCCGCCTTTCTGGTGTCGGTTTACTTTTTCGGTATCGGGGCTTTGATAGTCACGGCAGTTTCTGTTGTTTCCTGTGTGGGCTTCGAGTACCTGATACAAAAACACCTGATGAAGACCACTCCAACTATAACCGACGGCTCAGCTGCCGTTACGGGACTGCTGCTGGCGTTTAACTTGCCGACAAACCTTCCGGTATGGATAATACTTATCGGGGCACTGGTGGCAATAGGTGTAGGCAAGATGTCGTTCGGGGGACTTGGAAACAACCCGTTCAACCCTGCACTTGTGGGAAGGATCTTTCTGCTGATATCCTTCCCGGTACAAATGACAAGCTTTCCCAAGCCAATTGTTTCGCGTACACAATACACCGATGCAGTTACAGGCGCTACACCTCTTGAAATAATCAAAGAAGGTATTAGTGAAGGGATACCTTTATCCGAACTAATGGGCCAGATACCCGGTTATTTTGACCTCTTCATAGGTCGCATGCACGGAAGCATGGGAGAAATAGGGGCGCTCGCGCTAATAATAGGCGGAATTTACCTTCTTGCCCGCAAAATAATAACATGGCACATACCGGTATCGATACTGTCAACCATAATAGTGTTCACCGGAATTCTCTGGGCAGCGAACCCCGAAGCAAATGCCGATCCAATGTTCCACATCCTTTCAGGCGGAATTATGCTGGGAGCAATATATATGGCAACAGACTATGCAACATCTCCCATGACACCAAAAGGGATGTGGATTTACGGTATAGGGATTGGTGTTATTACCGTTACAATAAGGGTCTGGGGGGCATACCCTGAAGGGGTCGCCTTCTCAATACTCATAATGAACGCATTTGTGCCAATAATCAACAAGTATATCAAACCTAAGAGATTCGGAGAGGAGGTTAAAAATGGCTAAGAGAGAATCAAACTTCAAAAACATGGTGCTCACACTTTTTGTTGTGACACTTGTTGCATCAACCTCACTTGCCCTTGTTTATGAGGTTACAAAAGAACCGATAAGGCTGGCTGCACTTGAAAGGAAGAATAACGCCATCATGCAGGTTGTGCCGGAATTCAACAATATGCCTAACGAAGAGGAGTACACTGTTGAGGTTAACGGTGACGAGCTGGTTTTCTATCCTGCAAGGATGGACGGCGAACTGGTGGGGGTTGCTATTGAAACTTTCACTCGCAGAGGCTACAGCGGAACAATAGAGCTTATGGTGGGCCTGCTGCCGGACGGCACCATTCATGGCATTGAAGTGCTGAGACATTCGGAAACACCCGGACTGGGTGACAAGATTGAAACAGATAAATCGGATTTCTATAAACAGTTTGTGGGGCGTAACCCGGGTGATTTCACCATGAAGGTAAGACAGGATAACGGAGAGATAGACGGGATAACCGCTTCCACTATTACTGCCAGGGCTTACTGTGAAGCAGTACAGCTTGCATATGATGTATTCATAGAAAAAGGAGATATAAAATGAATCAGGCAAAAAACTTTACCAAAGGATTTGTACGCGAAAACCCGGTTTTCATACTTATGCTGGGACTGTGTCCGGCACTCGGTACAACAACTTCAGCCTTCAACGGGTTTGGCATGGGTATGGCAACCCTTTTCGTGGTACTAATGTCCAACATTGTCGTATCCATTTTCAAGGATTTCATCCCCAACAAGGTGCGAATTCCTTCCTATATTGTGATAATTGCATCATTTGTGACCATTACAGATCTGGTGATGGAAGCCTTTATGGGGGGGTTGCACGCAGAGCTTGGGCTTTTCATCCCCCTCATTGTGGTTAACTGCTTTGTTCTGGGACGTGCAGAAGCCTTTGCCTCCAAAAACACTCTGTTTTCTTCGACAATAGATGGAATTGGGATGGGCCTCGCCTTTACAATGGCCCTCACAATGCTGGGAGCAACAAGGGAACTGCTGGGAGCAAATGCCTTATTTGGAGTAGAACTGATAGAAGGCGACGGAATGCTTGTTTTCGTGCTTGCACCCGGAGCGTTTATTGCACTTGGATATCTGATCGCATTGATGAACAAATTGAAAAAAGATTAATATTATCTGACTATGGAATATATTGTTATAGTAATAGGAGCCGTACTTGTCAACAATATTGTACTTGCCCAGTTTCTCGGACTTTGTCCGCTGTTCGGTGTTTCAAGCAAGATATCCACGGCAGCCGGTATGGGCGGAGCGGTATTGTTCGTTATGACTGTTGCATCGATTGTAACTTACCTGCTTTCCACATTCCTGCTTGAGCCTCTGAATATAATGTACCTGCAGACTATCACCTACATACTTGTTATATCTTCGCTTGTTCAGATGGTTGAGATTATACTGAAGAAGGTGAGTCCCCCGCTCTACCAGGCACTGGGTATATTCCTGCCGCTTATGACAACCAACTGTGCCATACTGGGAGTTGCAATACTGGTTTTTCAACAGGATTTTACACTGCTGCAAGGTGTTATTTTTGCAATATCACACTCTATAGGTTTTACACTGGCGATTATTCTTCTGGCAGGCATCCGAGAGCACATGGACTTGCTCGACATACCAAAAGGAATGAAGGGCAACCCGATAATTATGGTGACTGCCGGACTGCTGGCACTGGCATTTATGGGTTTTGCAGGGATAGTATAAGGACTCTCCGGAGTTATGAGGAAGGCACAGATAAGAGGGGATATCCCCGTTACAAGGAAGATTTCCCATTGCGAAGAGGTTATTTAATAATCCCAGACAGATTATCTGAAACATAAGAAATATATTTTCAGGTATTCCCAATTAAGTTATCTGTTGCCGGAAAACCGGTTGACGGGTTGACATGGTTTGAAAATTATTACGTAAATTGATCTGCATCATTTAATTTAATAATCCTTTGCCATGATCAAAATTATTAACCTTATCCTTTTCGCAGTAATGGTGGTAATGAACTACCTGGCCAACGCCCTTCCTATTAACGGAAAGACAACAGGCGAGTTGTCGGCACAATACGAAAACCTTTTTGTTCCCGCAGGAATAACCTTTTCGATCTGGGGAGTAATTTATCTTCTGCTTTTAATTTTCTGCATTATACAGTTCAGGGAAGAGAACAGGGAGATAGTGGGCTCCATAGGAATTGCCTTCGGGATAACCTGTCTTCTGAATGCATTATGGATAGTGGCATGGCACTATGAACAGGTTCCCCTTTCACTGTTAATTATGCTGGGGCTTCTGGCAGCACTCATTTTCATTAATTATGCAATACGCGACCTTGCCCCCGGCTTCACAAAGGCGGCCTTCGGGATATACCTGGGATGGATCTGCATAGCGACCATTGCAAATGTGACTGCATTACTGGTAAGGTACAACTGGGGAGGATGGGGCATACCTGAAGAAGCCTGGTCGATTGTTATGATAGCTGCAGGCACGGCGATAATTGCCCTGACAGTTTTCAGGATGAACAACCCGTTTACCGGACTGGCAGCCATATGGGCATTTACAGGTATAATAATCAAGAGACAGCACGATTACACTTCAATAGTCATTGCTGCTGCCATAGCCATATTGGTGACCGCAATTGTCACTGCAGCTGTGTTTTTCAGGAAACAGTCACCTGTGGCATAGGCTTATTTTAACCATTTTTAAAAATGAAGCAAAAAGATATAGTTTTTACTCTTGCAACCATTGCATTCTTTCTCGCTTTTATTCTTTACCGTCCTCTGCTTGAAGCATACCGGGATTTTAACCTGCAACACGGTATGGTTAGCAGTTTCCTGAAGTTTGCAATACTTGCCACACTGGGTGAGGTTATCGGACTGCGAATTAAAACGGGAAAATATAACAGGCCCGGCTTCGGGATATTGCCCCGTGCTGTTGTCTGGGGAGTAATAGGACTGACAATACAGATGGCATTTATAATATTTTCATATGGAACCCCGGCGTTTCTGGAGTATCTTGGACTGGAAGGAAGCTATGAAATGTTGAATGATAAGGGACTGACAGCCGGCAAAATTCTTGTTGCATTCTGCATCAGTGTGGCAATGAACATAATCTATGCCCCCGTAATGATGACCACGCACAAAATAACCGATACACATATTGAAACCAAAGGGGGAACGCTGAAAGGACTTTTCAGTCCGTTAAAAATGGGAGATATAATGGCCGGGATCAACTGGCGTGTGCAATGGAGTTTTGTATTCAGGAAAACAATACCCCTTTTCTGGATCCCGGCCCATACAATAACTTTCCTGCTGCCCGCCGAATACAGAGTGCTCTTTGCAGCCCTTCTGAGCGTTATGCTTGGGATTTTCCTTGCCGTTGCAGCAGTGCTGGGCAGGAAATAATATTTTATCAAAAGCTGTATTTCAGCTTAATATACACCATGTCATTATCACTGTACTGGCCGAACCTTCCTTCTTCTCCGATAAATATATTTGCTCCTCCAAGCACTTCAAATGCATCTGCAAAATCCCACGTTATTTTCGGGCGTATAAGTGCATCCTCATTATTAAAGCCGGTATATGCAAATAACTCGAGCCGGAGCTTTTCACGGAAAAAATCCTTATTTGCCATAAATGTCATTGTAGTTTCAAACTCATCATTTTGAATATGAGCATCATAATCCAGAATATATTCCTGTATGAACTGTGAGCTCAGGTTTACCCCTCCAATTGTAAAATCTATACCGGCCATATAATGCAGGTAATTTTTTTTAACAACTGCATCAGGCACTGCAGGGTCGGTTGTCTGGAAATACCTGCCGGAATAATAACCTCCTTCCCCCCTGAGAACAAACCTTCCTACCGGCTTACTGAAGCTGCCACCTGCCATTGAAACCCTGTGATATTGTGGAGATACGGTCAACCCAGTTATATTACCCGTTGCGGGATCCAGTTCCCTTTCCATATGCAGGGCAGGATCATCGTACCAGAAATATCCTCCCACAAATTCCAGATCGGCCGATGGTGACATCAAAGAGTAACGCAGGAATATCTCGCTGTTTTCAACTGACGGTTTTACATCCGAGAGTGAATGGTCAAACTGCGGAGGCACCGGAAAGTCCATCTCCGGGCGCCATATGGAACCTTCCCCCGGCATTTTGGTCGCTGTAAAAACCGGTGCCCATACTGCTTCAACAGTATTCATTCCAAAATAATAATTTGCTTTTACCGAGGTCACTCCCATCCTTATTTCCTCAAAATCGGGTAGCAGAAACTCCCTCATGTCTTTCGGGGAAACCACATCGGTTATGAACACCCCGTCAGCCTTGCCCCAAATTATCTGTTGCCTGCCGACACGCAGATCAATATTGTCAAAATAGATGTCAAGGTATGCTTCCCTTAGTCCTATTTCCGGCTCATTATCAAAGTACTGGTAGAAGTATGGATTTACCCTGAAGGCGATATTGTCGCCTCTTTTAGATAAATTGATATTCAATGTATTCTGAAGTATTGAAAGCTCTCCTCCTTCCGATGTAAGGACACCGGTATAGTTTCTGGCATATCCTCCTATACGGAGCTCATCACCGAACTGCGTATAGGAAGGAACTGTAAAGATTGCCGTTATAAATGATATGAAAATAAATTTTTTCAGCATAATATTTGTATTTACCGTTATTCCATTTTCCAAAAAATCAGATACCCTGCATCATACTTCTTTCCGTGAACATTCTGTCTGCCAGCCCCTGATTTATGCTTATATTCGTGAACTTCATATTTGTAGTATGCTCTCTCTGTACATTCTTCATCTCAGTTTCAAGAATGGTCCAGAAACCGTCAATCTGATCATAATCCTTTATTTGAAGTGTTTTCAGGTGACGCCCCCTCTCATCATAGAATTCCCGTTTCAGTCCGAGTAGATTATCTTTCATAACCCATGTTACGGTTTTCGAGTACATATAATCGCTCTCTTTGGGAGTGCTCTCTACAACCCAGCATTCCCTGCCGTCAATTGTCTCTTCACCTGTCAGCTCATGATTATCTTCATCAGGGTGGCGCTCTCCAAGATCGTCGTAAGTAAAATCGGATCCCATAAAATAGTCGCTTTTCCCGTCGCTTGAGATCCTTCTGATCCTTTTAAGGGCGGGAAGATAGATCCACTGGTCATCGTCACTGCCGTCAGTGTAGCTCCAGTTCATAAAAGAGGTACCCTTCACGTCAGCGGGAGAAAGAAAGAACATTATCCTCTTTTCAACTTCACCGTCATCTTTGATATACTGGCGCAACTCCCTTACACGTCTTTCACCCTGCCTGTTGATAAGGGTCATCGTCAGATCTCCCTGCATATCATCACCTGAAGGGTTGTGGTAAACCTTCTCCATTATCTCCTGTCCGATTCGCTGTGCCAAAGCATTCTGTGAGGATAATAATCCCAAAGAAAACATCAGAGTTGCCAGAAGAAAAATCTTATTTATCACTCCTGGTTCAGCATAGGCGAGCCCTGCATCTTTGCAGTTTGTGTTTCCTGCATTTAAATTGTTGGTTTTCATCTTAAATTCCTCCTTAATTTTAGTTTGTATTATAATTATTGATTTTGTGATTATCTGAATACGAAAGCCTGCAGTCCGTTTTAACAATCTATTTTTTGACAGTTTCACCCTGTCTGTTAGCAAACACCCTGAATGTATAGATCAGGATCATCATTATTGTAAGTGTTCCAAGCAGACTGGTGAACATGTTCATTGATACCAGCGCACCAAGCGTACGGTTGGGTGGAAATACAGAGAACAGGAGCACCAGGAAACCTGCAATAACCACAACGGCATTGAACAGAATTGCCTTACCGGTCTGACCCATTGTCACATGCAGTGCATCCTGACGTGATCCGCTTTTTGAGATGTTCATCCTGTAATTTTGGATAAAGTGGATCGCATAGTCAATTCCGATCCCGATGGCGATACTCGAAAGCAGCGCTGTTGTTGTGCTGAGCGGAATATTAAGCAACCCCATCACCCCGAAGCTTATCAGTGCTGTTATTGAAATTGGTACCGCACCGATCAGACCTGCTTTTATACTGCGGAACATCAAACTCAGCAGTATAAGCACCAGGATAAGCGTAATCCCGATGCTTAGTATCTGGCCCTCCAGTATCAGGCTTGTAAAAACAAGTGCTTTGTATCCCGATCCCGCGTAATTGATCTCAATCCCGTGTTCTGCGAACTGATCCTCAAAGCCTTTGATCACAGAGAGTGCCTCATTGATTGTTTTTGAATCATCACCCTTCAGCTGGAAAGTCACATTGGTGCGGTTATAATCGTAATTTACCACCTTTAGAAGGTTTTCCGGGTCACCCGACATCTCATACAGCAGCAGGTATTGAGCAACCATATCGCTGCCTGAGGGTATGGTATAATACTCATCCCTGTCCTCGTTCATAACCTTGTTCATCCGTTTCAGATAGTCGGCAAGAGAAAATGAATTGCCGACTTCGGCAAGTTTTTCGGTCTCCTTCTGCATGGTGTCCATCAGGTGCAGATATTCAGGCTGCTTGAATGCATCGGCGCTTTCGCTCTCCAGTATTACGTTGAGCGCAGAGGTGCCACCGAACTTGCTGTTCACAAATGCATCGGTCTGAACGATATCACTGTCCTTCTCGAAATTATCGAGGAAACTTGAGTTTATCCACAACCGTTGCAGTCCGAAAAGTGAAACCAAAACAACCACTGCCACCACAGAGTAAACCCACACCCTATTTTTCAGCAGATTGTCAGCCACAACATTCAAAATGCTATCATTCAAAAAATCGCCGGTTCCCGACCTCTTCTCACGGGGTTTATACCCAAACAGCATAACTGCTGCAGGCAGAAAAACCAGAGCCAGTACAAACGCCGAGAATATTCCAAATGCTGTAAAGACACCAAAATATTTTATGGGGTACACCTGTGATGTGAGAAGCGATATAAAACCTATCATCGTGGTGAAAGCCGCCATTGCCAGGGGTTTCCATAGTATCCCAAGGGTGTAACGTATTGCTTCATACCTTGATGTGTCAGGGTTTTTCAGGTAATACCGGTTCAGATGGTTGTAGAAATATATTCCATAGGCTACCCCTATCGCAATGAGCATTACCGGTATCATTGTCGAGACCGAGTAGACAGGGACATTGAACACAGACATCAGTCCGAATGCCCATATCGAGCTTATAAAAACGCTCAGCAATGTTGCCCCGGCAGCCCTGTAGCTGCGCAGCAAAAGGAACAGAACAACAGCTATTACCACAAGCACCAGGGGAACCATCTTTTTCATGTCTGCCGGACCGAGAAGCGCCATTGTGCCCTCGACAATTGGCCGGCCTGCAACGTATATTACTTCATCTTCACTTTCAAAGGAGTGAGCGAAATCCATTATTTCCCGGTAAAACTCCTGCGTAAAATATTTGCTGTCCATTCCCGCAACTATCAGTGCCACCGTTTCATCTTCCGAAACCAGTCGCCGGTACACCATATCATTATCCCTTACATCCAGCCTGAGCTCCTCAAGTCTTCCCGGAGCGGTGGGAATACGCGTGTAAAATGACCTGACATCCAGGCCCCATTCATCTCCGGTGATATTATCGGCCGACCAGAGGGACATCACATCATTGGCATCAAACTCCTCCATATCTTCAAGGGCATCTGTGATATCCCTGATCTTTTCGAGGGTCCGGGGATTATAGATACCTGACCTGTTCTCAATGGCAATCAGGATCCCATCCCTGATATTGAACCACTTCTCTGCCTGGTTACTGTAAATAAAAGCAGGGTGTTCTGAAGGCATATACTCATCGAGGTTTGTTTCCATCCTCGCATTTTTAATCATGGTACTCAGGAACCATATGCTTAATATCAGCACCGATAACATTGTCAGCCATGCCAGGCCTTTCAGCTTTTTTTTGTCGTTTTGCATAATTATGTTTGTTAATATTAACTAACTTTAGTTGTTAAAAAAATACCATCATTGAGAGGGAATTAAGTAAGGTTTTGATTTTTAATTAAAAGTTTAACCGAATTTATCAGTTTCTGTCCTTCTTTTTCAAGTTTAAAGTTGTATCCTGAGAACTGCCATTGTTTAACGAAAAGACGAAGTGACCCCATAATGATTATTGCAATATGACCAGCCTCCAGATCATTCCTTATTTCTCCTTCTTCCTGTCCAGTCACAATGATTTTTCTAAGTATCTGACTGTTCCGGTTTATAACTTCGGCAATCTTTTCAATCAGAGCCGGCTCGCTGCGGAATATCTCCTCCGAAAAGATAACTGACACCAGTGTGGGATTTTCGGCAAACTTTGAAAAATGTTGTGAGAACAAGTACTCTATTTTGTGAATAGCTCCAGAATCACTCTGCAACGTATCTTCGAAAATACTACCTGAACTTTCTTTGAACAGATCAAGTATTTTTAGAAGAATCTCTATTTTATTTTCATAATGCCGATATATTGCCGGTTCGCTTATACCAATCTTTTTTGACAGGTTCTTAATAGTAAGACCCTGTATACCTTTTTGACTGATGAGGTCAAGGGCAGTATCAAGAATTTCTTTCTGGCGTTCGGTTTGCATGGTCATTGATTTTTAATATTTCATCACAAAGTTAGTTAATGTTTACTAACTTGCCAAATATTTTACTGATTTTTTTCAAAATATTTACATCTTTTTAATTCTTTTCTGCCAACATATTGTTTAACAAGCTTTATAGTTTATTTCCAACGTGTCAGGAATATTCACGGCAACATTGCTTAGTGCCTTGCTGAAGGTCTCCTTGCCGTTGCAGCAGTGCTGGGCAGGAAATAATATTTTATCAAAAAAAGGTTTCCGTTTAGAAAGGCCAGATCATCATTATCATGGGCACACCCACCACAACTATTATCACTTCCAGGGGAAGTCCCATACGCCAGTAATCGGTGAATTTGTAGCCGCCCGGACCCATAACAAGGGTGTTGGACTGGTGGCCTATTGGTGTAAGAAAGGCACAGGAGCCTCCCACAGCCACGGCCATAAGGAAAGGGTCTGCCGAAAAGCCCATTCCGTTTGCCACACCTATGGTAATAGGTGCCATCAAAACAACTGTGGCGGCATTGTTTATTATATCTGAAAGGAACATGGTAACTACAAGAATAACGGTAAGTATAAACCAGGGAGGGAAGGTGTCACCAATGTTCAGTATATTTTTAGCTATAAGCCCTGCCCCTCCGGATGTTTCCAGGGCATTGCCCACGGGTATCATAGCCCCGAGGAGAATAATTACAGGCCAGTCAATGCTGTTATAAAACTCCTTTAAAGGGAGAATACCGGACAGAACCATTATAACAGCTGCTATTCCAAAGGCGATTTGCACGGGAAGCAGTCCGGTCAGAACCGTTACAATTGCAGCAGCAAATATGCCCAGGGCCAGGGGGATCCTGGTACGGTATCCTATGCGCAGGTCTCTTCGGGCCAGGGGAAGGCACCCCATGGAGGTTATTGTGTCAGAAAGCATATGTTCCCTTCCCTGCAGCAGCAAAACATCCCCTGCACGAAATGTGACATGGTCAATCCGTTTATGCATTTTTCTTTCCCGCCTGGCAACAGCCAGCAGGTTTATCCCGTAACGGCTTCGCATCCTCATGCTGGATGCTGTCTTCCCTGCAAGTGGAGAATCCGACATCACAACCGCTTCCGTAATAGCGATTTTTTCAGAACCTTTGGCATCTTTTCTGAATTTCTTCCCTCCCACAAGAGTGGTTTTGGTATCCTTGACGAATGTTTTCAGCTCTTCTGCATCTGCTTCCACAATAATAACATCCCCCGGCAGCAGAGGCTCATCGGGATCAGGTGCATGAATCCTTTTCCCTTCACGTACAATACCGAGTACGGCAACATCAGTTTTGGAAATCTCAGCTATTTCGGCCACACTTTTTGAAGCAACACGGGAATCCTTTTTAACCTCCACTTCAGTTATATAATCATCTACATCAAAAAGCTCCGAATCTGACTTTTGAGCAGCCCTCCTTGGCAAAAGCCTCCAGCCCAATAAAGTTATAAAAGCGATACCTGCAATTGCAATAACTCCGCCTACAGGTGAAAAATCGAACATGCCAAACGGCTCTCCAAACTCCTCGCCACGAAAAGAAGCAATTATAATGTTGGGGGGAGTCCCTATTAAAGTTGTCATTCCACCGAGAAGGGAGGCAAATGCAATAGGCATAAGTATATATGAGGGAGGGTTTCCACTTTTCCTTGCCATATGGATGGCAACGGGCATCATTATTGCAAGTGCCCCAACGTTGTTCATGAAAGCGGATGCAACAGCAACAATAACAGACAAAGCCATGATCTGAAGCAAAAGGTTTTTCCCGACATTCATAACCCATTTGCCCAGAAGGTCAATCAGGCCGGAATGTTCAAGGGCTTTGCCTATAATCAGCACAGCGGCAACGGTAATTACCGCAGGATGTGCAAAACCGTCGAATGCATCTGAGGGTTCAATTATTCCGGCAATAACAAGAATGAAAAGTGAGATAAGTGCCGTAAGATCGTGCCGTATCCCCCCCCATGCAAACAAGGCCAGTGCAAGAAGCAGTACTCCGAATACCAGGCTGTGATCCATTTGAGAGTCTCATTGATTGTTTAATCAAAACTACAAAAAACCGGTCAAAATATCTTAAAAGAGCTATATTACCATGGAATAAACAACCCCTATCACTCCAATTGATGCAAGTACGTATACCACTTTTGCCGGCATGACCCCCTCACTCTCCGCAGTTTTACCGAAAATCCAGAAAACAAGGGGGTGAACAAGGAAGGGCATTGCAAACACAAAAGCGATAATTGCAGAGGCATGTTCACCGAACATACCGCCCTGTATGGCGGCAAAGAGACCGAAATGTGAAATTGCAGATGCATTGGCCATAACCGAGTCATTCAAACCCATTCCTGTAATGTTCAATATGAACAATCCACCGAAAACAGCTACAAGCTGCCACCCCAGGGAAAATATCATCAGACCCCTTATCTCCTTCGATTCGACATTATCAGCCTTTCTTAATATCCTTAATGCCAGTGCTGTAAGCGCAACCCCGGCAGCTACAACTATTATTGTGTGCGGAATAAGTAATTTTCCGGCAGTAGCACTTGCAGCCAGAATGGAAAAAACAAATATGTGGCCAATGAAGGGGACATTGATCATTATGGGAGCCCTGTACTGTGCATCGGGACCAAGGTCACCGGCAGTACAGGCACCGGTCAGTCCGGAGTGCGACAAAGAACCGGCCATCCCGGGAGCCAGGTTCCGCATATGATTTGCTTTTCCGATAAGTATTAATATTGCCAGTCCGCCAAACATCCACATAAGCTGCCCGAAAAATCCGAAAGATAATACAGATGTCATTCCCTGAAGTATGAAGGCATCGGCGATCCTTGAACCCCCTACCATAAAGTTTGCTGCAAGAACCACAGGGATACCTGCGAACAGGAGGGAGCGGATGGTCGGGCCGAATTTCCAGCGGGAGAAGATCATCCCCATTATCACTGCCAGTATCATCACGAAAAATATCTCCGGCAGTGCAATTACCGGTCTTATCCAGTCGGATATGTGCCATGAAAGGACAAGAATCCCGAGGATAAATGCGGTTTCAGCAATTCCCTTACGGATATACACGGGTTTGTTGGTGATCTTGGCCCTGTAATCGATCAGAATAATTGAAGCTACTATTCCGATATATCCCAGAAGAGGATAAAAGACATCCAGCGGTTCGTTGCCGCTGTGTCCTACTATGACCCGTTTCAATGATTCAATCCCTATCAGAACAAAGAAGGAACGTATAAGGAACATGAACTGGGTAAACTTGGTACCAAGGAACATCTCCTCGTCCGAGGGCACCACAATGTCTTCCTTGTCTATCTCCTGATTACTTATTAGCTTCTTTATCTCCTGGCCGCCGACGAAAAATGAAGCGCTCAGCGCGGTTATGGTTACTTTGCTTGTGAAATCAATTATGGGAAACTCACTCAGTCCCGGTGTCCCGAGTCCGGTCGACTGCAGGACATATCCCATTATCAATCCGAACACTACAATAATCAGTATGGGTGAATAGCGTGTTCCCGCAACAAAAGTACGGGAAACAAGCACCATCGTTATTACCATAAGAAATGTAAGCCATAGCTGGTTAAGTATGTGGGCATTTGCCATCTGGTCAGATAAGTAATCCATTTTCCGGAATATTTTGGGTTATATTTAGTATGAATCTATATCAACCTAAAAAAATCATCGCACAAAAATAATTTTTTTTGATTAATTAACCCCTTAATGTCCGGTTTTTTACCCAAACCGGAATGACGGCCGCAGATACCCTAAGGATGGAATACAGAGCCCCTTAAGTGAAAAGATGCCCCGGAAATAATAGTTTGAATTTTCAGATGCTTATCTTATTGCTGACGGAAATTTGATTCACCTGAACCATGCAATGCCTCTCCCAGGACTAACACTTTTATCCTGAGAAGGTGACAAGCCTCCCTTCAACAGCAAGTTCCGGAAAACCAAACTCCTTCCTTATCATCTCCAGCGTTTCCCTTTGGTATATGAATACATGGGTGGGGTCGTTCTTGTAATACCAGCGGGCGAAATCGATAGTATGGTCATAAATATCAGTCATGCAAAAAAGCCTGCCGCCGGGAAGCAGCATTCGCCTCAGCAGTCTGAACTCCTTCTCCGGATCGTGAAAGTGCTCGATAACCTCGCAGCAGGCAATGTAGTCATATTTCCTTTCGAGCAGTGCGGTATCATTGAAAAAAAAGGGGTCGTACTGCTCAATGCTGTATCCTTCTTCCTGTAAAATTTCTGAGATAACGGGTCCTGTTCCCGCCCCGAAATCGAGTCCCTTATGTCCGGGTGTAAAACGTGACATTATTGCCGATGTAATTGGTGAAACAAACTTCCTGTAGCCCGGATCATTTACATCGTTGTTATGCTCCATGTAGCGCAGCTTTTCGGCTTCCCTGTCCGGCAGGATGGCTCCTGACATGAAAATGGCGGAGCAGCGGGTGCATTTTAAATAGAGCTGCTTTTTGTCTTTATAAAAAACCTCGCCCACCCTATTGCATAACAGGCAGTATTCTGTTGACGCGTATCTCATTTTTCGCAGTTATCAAATTATCAAGGAGTTTTATTGGCGGAGCTGAACAGCACCTGGTGTCTCATTTTGCGCAGTTGACACAGTATATACTCTCGGGCTTTATTAACAGCCTTCCAAGAGGGATTGGCTTCCTGCATTTTACACATATACCTGCATCTTCACTACCCAGCTTTGAAAGCACATATTTCAGCCTCCTTAGTTTCTCCTCCGCCTGCCTCAGTGCCGATTCAGTGACACTTTGATTGTTTATTGCGTCCATCCTGGAAAGTCTTCCTATGGAAACATCAGGCACCACCGGCTGTGTCATCTGCCGGTATTCACCTATCAGTTCTTCCGTTTTTTTTATCTCCTCGTTTATTTTCTGGCGCATCTCCTTTTTGTCCATAAATAATAAGAATTTTTTTGTTTGACCAGTTATGATACGGGCCGGGGGGTTCAGGATCACCAGCCGCATTACCCTCTCAGGTATGAACTGTTATAATCTCATTTATATTGGTTGTGTAGCGGGGTGAAAGCTTTTCCTGTTTCATTTTCCAGACCCTTTTCAGGTCCTGTGCCGCCAGCTTCACTTTCTGCTGGCCGAGCAGTCCGTTTATCCTGTCAACAGCCTTCATTAAGGGAATGTGGCGGGGGTTGCCGTTGGCGAATATATTGAGCTGAATATTGTCTTCAGGTGTAAAATCCATTGTTATCACTCCCGCCTTTTTATAATAATACCCCTCCCTGAATATTTTTTCCAGCGCCCGGTTTGCAAATTTCACCAGTTCTATGCCTGAGTTTGTGGGAAAAGGAAGTTTCACAACTATGTTCCTCCCGTATTGCGGCAGGTCGGGGCGGTGCCTGTTGCCGTAAACAAAAACAATAAGGGTGTTGCAGCAGGAGCCCTGACTCCTGAGCTTTTCGGCACATGACACCGCAAATGTGGCAATGCGCTCCTTCAGCTCGGAGAGCAGGGTGTAGTTCCTTTCAAAGGTGCGGGTGGTGGCAATGCTTTTGCGGGGTTGCACCTCTTCCAGGCCGAGCGTGGGTATTCCCTGCAGGTCATGCTTCAGCCGCAATCCCACCACCGACATCATTCTTCTTACCCGCTTATCATCTATCCGTGTAAAATCAAAAGCGGTGTTTATGTTCATGGATCTCAGCCTTGCCGAATGCTGCCTGCCTATACCCCACACATCCTCAACGGGAAGCCACCTGAGAGCTTTAACACGTTTTTCCTCGCTGTCGATAAGATAAACGTTCCCTGTCCGTCCGGGGAATTTCTTGGCTATACGGTTGGCCACCTTGGCAAGTGCTTTGGTAGGGGCTATACCCACACTTATGGGTATCCCCGTCCACTTCCCCACCCTTTCGTGCATACGGGTTCCAACCGCCTGCAGGTCGAAGTTCTCAAATCCCGTGAATTTCAGGAACGCCTCATCTATGCTGTATATCTCCATTTCAGGTGAAAATTCTCCGGCTATACTCATCACCCGGCTGCTCATATCCCCGTAGAGGGCAAAGTTGGCCGAAAAAACATGCACATTGTGTTTTCTGAAAAGCTTTTCATATTTGAATGCAGGGGCCCCCATCGGTATCCCCAGTGCTTTGGCCTCGTTGCTTCGGGCAATTACACAACCGTCGTTGTTGGATAGCACAACAACAGGCTTGCCTGTGAGACCCGGGCGAAATACCCTCTCACATGAAGCGTAGAAGTTATTGCAGTCAACCAGCGCGAACATTCAAAAAGATTTAATAACATGTGTTACGATCCCCCATATCAGGAGCTCATTTTCGGGAGTCACTTTAACGGGTTTATAGCTTTCATTGGCAGGCATAAGCCAGCAGGTATCCTTTTCCAGTTTGATCCTTTTAACGGTAAACTCCCCGTCAATATAGCAGACCGCTATTTTGCCGTCTTCGGGCTCGAGGCTCTTGTCTATCACCAGCAGGTCGCCGTCGCTGATCCCTTCATCCTTCATGGAGTACCCTTTCACACGTCCGTAAAAGGTGGCGGAAGGGTGCTTAACAACGTGCTTGTTAAGATCTATCGTCAGGTCTATAAAGTCAAGCGCGGGAGAAGGGAAGCCGGCACTTATACCGCCCGGGACAAGTGGCAGCTCCAGCTCCGTTTCAGCAGCTGCGGAGTAAATGTCAAGAACCGTGGAACTATGAAGTTTCAGTGCACTCATACGGTTTCATTTAATAACAGGTCCGGGACAGCCGGACATGTAAAGGTATAATACAAAGTTAATGAAAATATTGCCATGTAGATTTCTATTTTGTATTTTGGCATTTGTATGGAAATTTTTCCAAAGATGAAACAACCCCAACGGGTTGAAAACCGGGTTTCAAACTCTTTCATTTATAAACAACTAATGATCAATGAGAAATAAAAAATATGAATAGACCGTAAGGCCAATTGGTTAACTTAAATATTCCATCATGAAAACCACATTCGGACCCAAAAAGATCATGTTCCCCTGTCCCGCTGCGCTTATCGTAACGGGCAACATGGAGAAGGCAAATATTGCAACAATAGCATGGGTAAGCCTGCTTACAAGCTCCCCGCCCACCCTGGGCATATCCGTAGGTGAAAGAGGTTATACAGGAGGCGAGATCAAAAAGAACGGTGAGTTCACCGTAAACATAGCCACGGTTGATATAATGAGGGAGGCGGATTTTTGTGGAATAACCTCCGGCAGGGAAGTTGACAAGTTCAAAGAGAGCGGGCTCACAAAAATGGAGTCAAAAATCGTAAGCGCCCCGATAATAAAGGAGTGTCCCCTGAATCTTGAGTGCGTACTTGTGGATTCGGGTGTTTTCGGATCGACCAACCATTTCGTGGGGAAGATCGTTGAGACCCATATTGACACCGACAAGCTGAAGGATGAAAGCGACTACACCTCTTTTGACACGCTGGCAATGAATCCCCTTATATACATAGGAGGTGCAAGGGAATACCGCAGGATAGGGGAAAAAACAGGAGATGCCTACAGCATAGGGGAAAGCCTGAAGAAATAAGGAGTTGATAACGTACCGGTTTCATTTAACCGGGAAAGAAGCGTACTGTATTTAAAAGCTAACCAAACACCTGGGAAAGGTTCTTTGCGGGGTGAAAACAGCCGGGGTTTCTGACTGCCCCGGTGATTCATTCTCCCCCCTTAACAATCTCTCCTTCTGAAAAATAGACCGATCCGGGTTTTTCACGAAGGTTGAAGTTCATGTTCATTGACTCGGCATAGGCTCCGCAGGAGAGAATATGCAGCATATCCCCCCTGAGTGTCCTGGGAAGCAGGATATCTTTGGCAAACACGTCACTTGACTCGCATACCGGCCCCACCACATCATATCTTTCAGGCCGGCCAGGCGAACTCACATTTATTATCCTGTGGACGGCCTGGTAAAGTGCAGGCCTTATAAGCTCGGTCATACCGGCATCCACTATTACAAACTGCTTGCCTGCTCCCTTTTTTGTGTACAAAACCCTTGTGAGTATCCTTCCGCACTGTCCGACAAGGCTTCTGCCAAGCTCAAAGTGAACTGCTGTTCCACCCGGCAACTCAAGGTTATCGGCAAAAAGAGAGAAAAATGAGCTGAAACCGGGTATTGAGTTTGTGTCCGGATGCCTGTAATCTATACCGTACCCACCGCCCAGGTTGATCATTTTCCCGCCGTATCCTGATATGTCAAACTCCCTCCATATCCGGTTAACCATATCGCAAAGCTTTTTATAAGGCTCCAGGGAGGTGATCTGGGAACCTATATGAAAATGGAGTCCGGTAAATTCAATTTCTGGTGACTCTTTGCAGTAATCAAGAGCCTGCCGGAGGTGCGGCAGAACAATCCCAAACTTGTTTTCTTCCCTGCCTGTTGTAATGTAACGGTGCGTATCGGCTTTCAGTGCAGGATTCACCCTGAGGGCCACCCTGGCAACCTTTTTAAGACGTTTTGCGGTTTCTCCGACAACTTTCAACTCCTCCAGAGATTCGCAATTGAAACAAAAAATATCCCTGCTCAGTGCCAGCTCAATCTCTTCATCCGATTTACCTACCCCGGCAAAAACTATCCCGCCGGCAGGAAAGCCGGTATCTATCGCTCTCAGTATCTCGTTGCCGCTTACACAATCAACACCGTAGCCATGATCACTCACTGTCCGGGCAATCACAGGATTATTGTTTGCTTTTATGGCGTAATGGATTTTGTACCCGTACCTGTCAGCTTCTTTAGATGCAACAGCCAGTGTTTTCCTTAGCAGATCCAGGTCATAAAAGTACGCGGGGGTTTTGATACCCGAAAAATCTGTCATCTCACATTATATTTAGGGTTTGCCACAAATAAAAAACTGTTCAGCGAATTTAATACTTCTTCTTTTTCTTCCTCCGGTACAACGATGGTAATGTTATTCCTGCTGCCACCAAAGGATATCATCTTAACAGTGAATGGCTTCAGGGAATCCAGTATCCTTACGGCATGGCCCTTGTGCTTCTCCAGCACATCGCCAACCACACAAACTATGGCAAGGTTTCTTTCCACATGAACCTCTCCCAGCTCATTAAGTAAAGAGATTATCGGGCTCAGGGAATCACATTTATCAATTGTAACGGAAACCGAAACCTCCGATGTGGTAACCACATCGACCGGTGTGCGGAATTTTTCAAATATCGCAAAAATTTTGCTTAAAAACCCGTAAGCGCTGAGCATTCTTCCCGATTCGATCTTTATTGCGGTTATTCCGTCTTTAGCTCCGACAGCCCTGGCACCTTTCTCACCCGGCTCAGAACAAACTATTGTTCCAGGAGCTTCAGGAGTAGCGGTTTTTTTGATATGGACAGGAATATTATATCTGCGGGCAGGCCAGACACATTCAGGATGAAGAATCTTTGCCCCGAAATATGCAAGTTCTGAAGCCTCTTTAAAAGAGAGCTTTCTGACCGGATATGTTTCGCTTACTATCCGGGGATCATTGTTCCTGATACCGTCTATATCAGTCCATATCTCTATCCTGTCACACATTAGTGCGGCCCCTGCAAGAGTTGCAGTGTAATCGCTCCCACCCCTTCCCAGGTTGGAAAGATCACCTTTATGATCAAGGCAGATATAGCCCTGTGTCAAATACCTGCCTGCGGGTTGTTTGCCTGTAAGTCCCAAAAGACTTTTCCTGAGGTTGTTTACAGAAGGGTCGCCTCCCTTGCCCGTGCTCAAAAAATCAAAAGCGTTCAGTAACTTCACCCGTATTCCATTTGCATTGAGATAGAGGCATATGATCCTTGATGTGATTATCTCACCCTGCGCCATGACCATTTTTCCCCGGGAAAGAGTGAATCCTTTGTTGAGTTCCCCCCTGATCAGGGAAAAATGGTTATTTACAATATCCCCTGCGCAATCCTGTTCTTCAGGGGAAACAAAAAGCTCGCGGCATATCGTTTTAAAATGAGACATTAACCTGACAAATATTATTTCTCTCTCCTTCAGATTATCGTTTTCCCATTTCCTGACAAGTCCGGCAAGCATATCGGTAACTCCGGACACAGCAGAGCAAACCACTAAACAATCCCTTTCACATTCTACAAGTGCTGCAGCTTTCTTTATCATTCCGGCGTTTCCCAGGGAGGTCCCCCCGAATTTCATCACCTTCATCTTTTTTCCTGCAAATGAAAACAATCCAGGGTTAAGGGAAGAACTTTTTTATTATTTTTACATATTTCTAACATTATGTTAATTTTTTAACATACGATTATATAAACCGGCATAGAATGAACATCACCGAAGCATTGGAAAAATTAATATCCGGGTCGCCATTCATTGAAGAGGCTATCAATGAAAATATTGTAAATATATCCTCTCTTGCCCGTAAACTGAAGCCGGAAGTGGAATACATCCTGAAAAAGCCGGTCAATACGGGTGCATTGATCATGGCAATAAAGAGGAGGCAGCCCGGCAGGTATACCAGGATAAGCAATGAGGTCAGGGGCATTATGAACAAACTTGGAGATATTACGGTACGTTCGGGTTTGAGCGGACACAGCTTTGAAAACTCCCCCACCCTTGTCACTTGCCAGCGCAACCTTATGGATGAAGCGGTAAAAAGAAAAAACGTTTTTTGCACCTTTTCGCAGGGTGTTTCAGAAACGACAATTGTAACCGGAAATATACTTGACAGTGAAGTAGATAAAATCTTCTCCGGAGAAAAAAGACTTGCCGGCAAAAAGGGACTGGGCTCTGTAACAATTCAGCTTCCCCGGGAAAACACAAAAATCCCGGGAATATATTATTTCATACTTAAAACCCTCGCATGGAAAGGGATAAATATCAGGGAAATAATATCCGCCACAAACGAGTTGAATATAGTGGTTGACGAAACAGACACAGAGAAAGCATTCCCGGTTATACTGGGCCTGAAAAGAATTAATGCCGGCAAAATAAAACCGGTTGTTTAATATACAGTTTATGTTACTATTTTGTCTGTTTAAAACTATTTTTGTATAATTATAAAACTTTTGTATAGTATATTTGTTTATTGATATACGGTAACTATTTACTGCAGCAAACCGGCAGACCGGTTACCCGCTGACGGATTGTCCGTTCAAACTGATTATCTCCGGCGCACAGTTGCAGAGATAAACGGTGAGGGCAACAGCACATTTCACGGGCACCTGCAGCACATCGGGAGAAAAACAGACAGGTAGTCAGGCCGGTCTGCAAATTGAAATCAGAATATGAACAAAGAGCTGAACCCACGATATGCCTCAATAATTAAAAGCGGGCGAAAACTGTTCTGGAAGCACGGTTTCAAAAGAGTCACGGTTGAAGAGATCTGCAAAACAGCCGGTGTGAGTAAAATGACCTTTTACAGATATTTCAAAAACAAGGTTGAGCTTGCAAAAACTGTATATGAAAAAGAGGCACGGGAAGGATTTGAAAAGTTCAGGTCAATTATGTCTGACGTGAACAGCACTCCGCTGGAAAAGATGGAGCAGATCCTTACGTTGAAGCTGGAGGGCACCAATGAGATAAGCTATGAGTTTTTAAAAGATTTCTACCATAATAAAGAAGCGGGACTTCCGGAATTTGTTGAAAATAAAAGCCGCCAGTTATGGAGCGCTATGATGGAAGATTTCAAAAAAGCTCAGCAGAAGGGATGGATTCGCAGGGATTTCAAGCCTGAAGGGGTTTTTCTCTTTATAAACAAGCTTTACGAAGTAATTAATGACGATGAGGCGGTCCGTCTTTACGGATCGCCCCAGGAAGCGGTGATGGAGCTGGCGAGATTTTTCACATTCGGGATCATGCCGAGAGAAAGCGGTAAACCCGGCAAAAAATAACGGATGAATCTACTATAATGATGTTTTCCATACCCTTTCAAAACAGGTGAAAATATGATCGTGGCAAGAAACATAAGACCAATGATTTGATTTATAACTGCTAATGAAAGCACAAAAATTCATAGTTTTTATATTATTGTTTTCACCTTTTACCTTCAGCCTGAAAGCAGAAGAGCCTGCCAGTACCCTTTTCAGCGGACAGCTTTCGGGCTGGCTGAACAGCAGCTTTTATGAGGATCTTTCATTCACGGGAGGCATAAGATACTTGCCGGAATTGTCATACAGCAAGCCTTTGTCAGGTACAAAATTCCTCGATATTGAAATATCGGCAAACATTTACGGAACAGCCGGTTTAAATTCATCTGACCGGGTTTCGACCGGGGGAAGGATTAAGCCTTACCGCATGTGGGCAAGATATGCAACCACGCAACTCGATCTCAGGGCAGGACTTCAAAAAATAAATTTCGGATCAGCCTCCATCCTTCGTCCTCTTATGTGGTTCGACAGAATGGATCCGCGTGATCCCCTGCAGGTGACTGACGGGGTATGGGGAGTGCTTGGAAGGTATTTTTTCCCGGGGAACACAAATATCTGGATATGGGGACTCTGGGGTAACAATGACCCCAAAGGGTGGGAAATTATGGGAAGTGTAACTGATTTCCCCGAAACGGGAGGCAGGATACAGTTCCCCGTACCTTACGGTGAGACCGCCCTTACATGGCATTTCCGCAAAGCCCGCACCGGTAACACGGATTTAATTACAACCCCGGCAAAAGAAGTTGCCGAAAGAAGAATAGCCGTTGACGGTAAATGGGATGTAACAATAGGGTTATGGATTGAGGGGGTATGGACAAATATGGATGGAGATATGGGTGTGCTGGCCAACAGTCATATACTGAATACAGGAGCTGACTATACCTTTGCTGTGGGCAACGGTATTCACCTGATGTACGAACACCTTCTCATATCAGCCGGCGAGAATCCTTTCAGTTTCTCCGACAAATCCTCCTTTTCGGCACTGTCTGCTTCATATCCGTTGGGTATACTGGACAACATGAACTTTATACTCTTTTATGACTGGAGAAACAGTGCATCCTATAACTTCCTCAGCTGGCAAAGACAATGGGATGACCTGACTCTTTTTCTCATGGGATATGTAAATCCGAGTGATTACAATATACCTCTTCATGAAGGGGAGAACAATATTTTCTCCGGCAGAGGCATACAGTTTATGCTGGTATGGAACCATTAATACAAAACAGAATGGAAAATTCCGCGACAATAAGTATTGAAAACGTCTATAAACGTTTCCCCATGGGGAGGGGCGAATTCACCGCACTGAAGGATATCACCCTTGACTTTGAGAAAGGGGAGTTTACAGGACTGATAGGTCCGAGCGGTTCGGGTAAAACCACGGTTCTAAACATCATAGGCTCCCTTGACACTCCCTCGGAGGGAAGGGTCACAGTGCTCGGCAGATCTGTTGCTGATATGAATGCAAAAGAGTCGGCCAGGCTCCGCAAGGAAAGCCTGGGATTCATTTTCCAGACCTACAACCTGCTGCAGGTACACACGGTTTTTGAAAATGTGGAATTCCCCCTCCTGCTTCTGAAGTATGACACTCCGACACGCAGGAAAATGGTGATGGATGCACTTGAATGGGTGGGTCTGACCGACAAGGAGAAGTCAAAACCTCCACAGCTGTCGGGCGGCGAATGCCAGAGAGTGGCAATTGCACGCGCAATGGTCAAGAAACCTTCAATTGTTCTGGCAGATGAACCGACTGCCAACCTGGATGCAAAGAATTCACACCATATTATACAGACTATGGAAAAGCTCAACAGGGAGCTCAAAACAACCTTCATCTTTGCCACCCACGATGAAAAAGTGATAGGCTACCTGAAGCGCAAAATAAACCTGCTGGACGGGAAAGTTGACAATGACGAAAAAATAACATCCAATTAAACCGGAAAGGATATGAAACTGGCAATAAGACTGGCATTCAGGAACCTTATCGGGGCAGGGCTTCGTACCTGGCTGAATGTGATAGTGCTCTCCTTTGCATTTGTAGTGATATTATGGCTCCAGGGAGTGATGAAAGGGTGGGATCTGCAGGCCAAAAACGATATGATGGATTATGAGACCGGCGGGGGGCAATACTGGCATGAAATGTACGACCCATACGATCCGCTTATCCTCGAAGAGAGCCACGCACCGGTACCGGAACAGTTAAAGGAGGAAATTGAGTCCGGCGAAACGGAACCGGTTCTAATGACTCTGGGAAGCATTTTCCCGCAGGGCAGAATGCGGTCAGTTACCATAAAAGGAATCCGGCCCGGACAGGATGTCCTGAAGCTGCCGACAGAATCACTCGATACGGCATTGCACACCATTCCAGCCTTCATAGGGGCAATGACAGCACAAAGCGCCGGACTGGAAGAGGGAGACAATGTAATATTGCGCTGGCGTGATGCAAAAGGCACTTTTGACGCAGCAGAAATAACAATAACAGCTGTCTTTTACTCCAACGTCCCGTCCGCTGAAGCCTCCCAAGTTTACATCCCCCTGGAGAAGCTGGAGGAGATGACCGGGCTTCACGGTCATGCCACTGTTTTGATTTTCCGTGACAGTGAGAAGGAAAGACCGGAAATAGAAGGCTGGAGGCTGAAAAAGCTGGATGATCTGACTGCCCGGATGGATGAAATGTTGCAAACCAAGACCATCGGACAGTCCTTCCTGTACGGAATATTGCTGCTGCTTGCCATGCTGGCTATTTTCGACACACAGGTACTTTCTATTTTCAGAAGGCAAAAAGAGATAGGAACGTATATAGCTCTTGGCTACACCAGGAAGGAGGTGGTCGGACTATTTACGGTTGAGGGGACCATGCATGCAGTACTTGCTTTTGCAGCTGCAATGGTTTACGGGCTCCCCTTCCTTATCTGGCAGTCGAATGTGGGATGGACAATGCCCATGGATGTAAGCCAGTTCGGTATGGCTATTGCGCAGACCCTCTACCCTGCTTTCAGTATCGGAATGGTTGTTACAACTGTACTGTTGCTGATAATTACAACTGCCATGGTGAGCTGGCTGCCGTCAAGGAAAATTGCAAAAATGAATCCAACAGAAGCATTAAGAGGAAAACTGCAATGATAAAATTTCTGATAAAAGGGCTTATAAGAGACAAAAGCCGGAGCCGTCTCCCGGTAATAGTGGTTGCGCTTGGTGTTATGCTTACCGTCTTTCTGCACGCATACATCAACGGCTTCATGGGAGATACCATTGAAATGAATGCCAGGTTCAGCTACGGGCATGTTAAGGTTATGACACGTGCTTATGCCGCTGAAATGGACCAGGCTCCGAATGACCTTGCTCTGCTTGGTGCGGACGATATGTTAACCGAACTGCGGGAGATGTATCCTGAGATGGAGTGGTCGCCCCGTATCCAGTTCGGGGGACTGCTGGATGCTCCCGATGAAGAGGGTGAAACAAGGGCGCAGGGACCGGTTATGGGACTGGCTCTGGACATGCTTTCTCCGGAATCCCCCGAAGCGGAAAGGGTGGGTCTGGCAGATGCCGTAGTCAGGGGTGCAATGCCGAGGAACCGCGGAGAGATACTGGTAAGCGATCATATCTCCCGCAGACTATCTGTTGACCCTGGTGATGAGGTTACATTCATTGGTTCGTCAATGTACGGCGGAATGGTTTTTTACAATTTCAACGTATCGGGAACCCTCTACTTCGGTATAGAAGTGATGGACAGGGGAACAATAATCGCCGACATAGCTGATGTCCGCCTTGCACTTGATATGGAGGATGGTGCCGGAGAGATTGTCGGTTTTTTTCCCGGCGGTTTTTATGATGACGAGCTGGCAAAAAAAACATCAGATAATTTCAATTCCCTTTATGAAGATGAACGGGATGAGTTTTCTCCCGTCATGAAAAGCCTGAGCATGCAGGGAACAATGGGGCCGTATGTGGAAATGGTGAAATACTGGTCATGGTACATCACAATGGTCTTTGTGCTTGCCATGTCGATAGTGCTGTGGAATGCGGGATTGCTGGGCGGACTAAGGCGATACGGTGAAATAGGGATACGCCTTGCAATGGGCGAGGAAAAAGGACACCTCTACAGGTCGATGATCTGGGAATCGGTATTCATTGGTTTGACAGGATCGCTGGCGGGGACGGCTTTGGGACTGATTTTTGCATATATTATTCAGGTACACGGCATTGACATATCGGGCATGATGGAAGGTGCGGCATTAATGATGCCCGATACCATAAGGACAAGGATAACTCCAATGGACTATTATATAGGTTTTGTGCCGGGACTCTTCTCGACCGTCGCAGGGACAATGCTGGCGGGAAGAGCTATTTATAAAAGGGAAACAGCAAGACTGTTCAAGGAGCTGGAGGCATAAAACAGTGATTTACTTAACCTGTCAGGCAGCTTAGAATAACAAAAAATAGAAGCGAATTATGATGGCAAGCTTGTTAAATACATTAACAGTGGCGGCACTGCTGGCAGCAGCCGTCACAACAAACCAGGAGCAACCCGGTGCTGACCGCATAGCACCCAGCACAGCACTCCAGGAGCAACCCGGTGCTGACCGGATACTGGAAAGGGTTGATGAAAACCTCTACTCCGAAACGCGTGTTTTTGAATCGGAAATGATCATTCACGGCCGCAGGGGAAGCCGTACCATAACATCACGGACTTATGCCGAAGGCAATGAAAGGTCGTTCACAGAATACCTCTCCCCGCCCAGGGAACAGGGAACAAAAATGCTAAAGCTGGAAAACCAGCTTTGGATATATTCACCTTCAACCGACCGGGTTATACAGATATCAGGGCATATGCTGCGGCAGTCGGTTATGGGTTCCGACCTTTCCTATGAGGATATGATGGAAACACACAGGCTGACCGATGTTTACCATGCTGATATGGCGGGTGAAGAGACCATCGACAACAGGGATACCTGGGTGCTTGATTTGACGGCCAAAGTTGAAGGACTTACATACCATTCCAGAAAAATCTGGATAGACAGGGAACGCTATGTGCCGCTGAGGGAAGATCTCTTTGCAAGAGGAGGACAGCTGCTCAAACGCACCGAACTAAAAGATGTCAGGTTGATTGAAGGCAGATGGTTCCCCACAACCGTAATATTCCGGGATATGCTGAAAGACGGTGACGGAACCGAGTTCCGGATTACGGAAATTGAATTTGATGCAGATATCCCCGGACACATTTTTACAAGAGCAGCCCTCAGGTAGCACAGGGGTAAATTTAGAAGATATAACCGGGAATTATTCGGACCCCAGGTCAACCTGCCGAACAAACCAGCATATAACGTGCAGAACAAGGGCTATACTAGAAGTTTGTTTCACATAAAACCCAAAAAAAGGGGAGGACGCCACAGGTATCCTCCCCTTATCAACTAAAATAAATGAAAAACCACTATTCATTCATTTTCCTGAAAATCATGAACCATGAAAGCTGATATAAATCTGAATTTGCCTGACCGATGCTTTCCCTTTCTTCCGCTGAAAGTGAGGTAACCATTACATCACCGCCGGGTTTCCAGTTGGCAGGTGTAACAACATTCCGGTTTTTATCAACCGTCTGCAATGCTGTCAGTGTCCTTCTCAGCTCGTCTATGTCCCTGCCGACTTCATTGGGATAATGCAAAACGGCCCTTACCTTGTTGTCAGGATCGATAATAATTACACTCCTGATATTTGGACCTGACTGCTCATTAAGGGGTATCATACCGTAACGGTAAGAAATCCTTTTGTTAAAATCATCAATAAAAGGAAAGTCGATATTTACCGTTCTGTCATCTTTGTAGGGAATTTCCTCGAGAGACGCTTTCCAGTCCCTGTGCGAATCAAGGTCATCAGTTGAAAGAATAACGAATTTAGCATTCAGCTCTTCAAATTTATCCTGCTGATAAGCAAGCTCCAGGATCTCCGAGGAGCAAACGGGAGTGAAATCCCTTGGATGTGAAAAAATTACTTTCCAGTTTCTCCCGAAATCTGACGGGAAATTCAATCTCCCGTTTGTGGTTTCGGCGGTGAATGAAGGCACCTCAGTGCCTATCCTCGGTATATTCCTGTAAAGCTGAGCACCGGCCTGCACAAGAACAAAAGAGAATAATACTGCAAAAAAAATTGTTTTTTTCATGACTTCTGTTTTTGTTTTTAGATTTTATTATTTTTATTTAGATTAATTTAATTTCATCACAAAGTTAAACTGTTATGAAAGGGGGTGCTGGGAAAAATGTGTCATATAATGGAAATTATTTTACACCCACTGAATTGCAGCGGCTTAAGCAATAGTGAATGTGTAAACGATGACCTTTGAAGAAATCTTTTGCTAATGCTTTTTTATTTCGTTTGGAAGTTTCCCGAAGTAGGAACGGAAGGATTTTGTAAAATAACCGGGGTCATCATAACCTACCATATATGCAATCTCTGATATATTGCCCGCATCTTTTTCAAGCAACTCCTTCGCCCTATCCATTCTCAACGATCGAATGAAATGGTTCGCCGGCATACCGGTAACAGACTTAAGCTTTCTGTGGAGTCGGGAGCGGCTCATTCCCACCCCTTTTGCCAGATCTTCTACAGCAAATGCACTGTTATCCATATTTTTATAGACTGCCAGAAGTACTTTTTCCATAAATACAGTATCCTGGGATGAAACGGTAATTCCTCCCGGTGTAACCCGGCTTTTTTTAATGAATTTCTCTCTTAAGACGTGGCGGCTGGAGATGATGTTGCCTGCCCTTGCAAGAAGTTCCTTAGCATTGAAAGGTTTTACAAGATAGTCATCAGCACCCGTTTCAAGTCCTTTTATCCGGTCAGACTGATCCGCCCTCGCCGTTAGCATTATTACGGGTATATGAGCGGTTTTTTCATTTTGCTTTATCATAGTGGTGAACTCAAATCCGTCCTTCCCGGGCATCATTATGTCCGTAATTATCAGATCCGGAATCGATTTTTCCGCCATATCAAAACCTTCATCAGCACCCGGGGCCTTAGCGACCCGGTACTCGTCTTTCAGGACGCTTTCAATATAATCGCTCACCTCTGCATGATCTTCTACAATCAAAATTACCGGTTTTTCTCCTGTTTCGGAAACCGGGGCTGGGATGGTTCTGCTTTGAGGTTTTGTAACAGTATATAGACTACTATCCTTCCATGAGGATTCATTTCTAGCTTCATGCCGGTAACTGTCCTGAATATCTTCAAAATCATCAAGATGATCCTGTCCTAAAGGGAACCTGAGACTGAAGGTTGTTCCTTTTCCCCGGCGGCTCTTTACCTTTATCTCTCCTTTATGTGCCTTTACCAGTTCCCTCACGTAAGTAAGCCCTATTCCCGATCCTTTCTGTTGATAGCCGGGTGATGAACCGGCCTGGTAAAACCTTTCAAAAATATATGGCAGTTTTTCAGCCGGTATGCCGGGACCGGTATCTGCAATGATTATCTCCACTCCCCCTCCATCCTCTCCGGAACGGTACGTACACGTATTCACGGTAACACGGCCGTTTTCGGGGGTGAATTTGAAGGCATTGGAAAGCAGATTGTTTAATATCTTTTCTATAATATCGGGGTCGAAATAAAAATTGGCAGCCAGCTTTGAAAGTTCCCTTTCCTCCGGTTCTTCGAAGGCCAGGGTTATCTTTTTCCTTTCTGCCAGTGAAGAGAAAGACATTACAATCCCTTTCAGAAATTCCGTAATATCGCCTTTTTGTACTTTCAGGCTGTAATTGCCGCTTTCTATCTTTGCCAGATCCATTATCTGGTTGATCAGTTCGAGTAGCCTGGTCACATTGGAATGGATCAGCTTCAGCGACTCCTTGTTCTTCTGGTTGTGGTTGTGGTTATCCTCCATCAGCTCCTCCAGGGGACCCCTGATCAGTGTGAGAGGGGTGCGGAACTCATGCGATATATTTGTGAAAAAACGGGACTTCAGCTGATCGATCTCCTTCAGTTTCCTGATCTCAAGATCCGCAATTTTCATACGGTTTTTCAGTCTGATGCGATCAATCTCATACTTTCTTATACCAATTAAAATTGCAACTGCAGCAACAGCAAAAACAGGATAGTGCCAGCTAAATCCCGGCCAGTTAAAAAAAACATATTGAATCAAAAATTCACCTGCTATTCCGGTTAATATTGTCATGGCAACTGTTTTATGCCCTGTAATAAACCGACAATTAAGAATTTACAAATTTGTCAAAACAGGTTTTTACTATATTTTATAACAATCTGTTGAACACTATTGTTTACATTTATCATTTAAATAAAGTACGTTTCCGAACACAACCTGTTTAAAAACGGACAATCCTGTTTATTTGCAACCTTCCTCTCTGAGGACACAATAATCTCAATTTTAACAATATACGTTTTTTGGTTTGAAGTTTGATAATTGATAAGCAAAAGTCGAGGTTTTTAAAAATAATTCACGATGCTCAAAAACAACTTCATTATAACCCTGCGCACTCTGCTCAGGAACAAAGGTTATTCATTTATAAACATTGCAGGACTTACGATCGGGATAACAAGCTGTATTCTAATACTTCTTTTCATAACAAGCGAACTGAGCTACGACCGCTATCACGAAAAATCAGACCGTATATACAGGGCAGGCATTGAAGCAGTTTTTGGAGACAGTCACGTCTTTTCCGCACTTACATCGGGGGCAATGAAAGATGCCCTTGAATATGAATTCAGCGAAGTGGAAGCAGCATGCAGGATTTATCTTGCACAAAGTCCGGTTGTCATACTGGATGATCGCAGCTTTATTGAGGAGAATTTTTTCTATTCCGATTCCAGCTTTTTTGAAATATTTACTGTAAACCTGATTGAAGGAGATCCAGCCACCGCTCTTTCCAGGCCAAACACAGTAGTTATCACTGAAGAAACAGCAAATAAATATTTCGGCGATGAAAATCCGGTTGGAAAAACCCTGAGGGTAAATTACCAGTACGATCTTGAGATAACCGGTATATCAGAAAATATGCCCCAAAACTCCCATTTCAGGTACGATTTTCTGGGTTCAATTGAAACGCTGAGAAGCGATTTTGAAGAATACTGGGTAATGTGGACAAGCAATAATCTCTATACATATTTACTGCTGGATGAAAATGCCAGTGAAACGGATTTTGAACATAAGCTCCGGGAGCTGGTATATAAATATATCGGCCCTGAGGTTGAAGCAAGGATGGGAGTGGATATAACAACTTTCGAAGCCGGCGGAGGGGTATACAGATTCTTTATCGAAAATGTGGAAGATATCCATCTTCACTCGGATATTGACAACCAGTTAAGAACAGGAGGCAACATCAATGTTATATATTTCTTTTCGATCATTGCCGTTTTCATTCTTTTCATAGCATGCATCAATTTCATGAACCTTGCAACTGCCCGTTATACAAGTAGAGCAAAGGAAGTGGGTGTAAGAAAGGCTGTAGGCAGCAGTCGCGGACAGCTTGTAAGACAGTTTCTCACTGAATCGGTTCTGATCAGCATTTTTTCAATGATACTGGCAATGGCACTGGTTGAAATAACTATTCCTTATTTCAATAACCTGACTTCCAAACATTTTGAAATCAGCTACCTGGATAACTGGTTCATAATTCCTGCAATGATTCTTTTTGCGGTTTTAACAGGGATACTTGCTGGAAGCTATCCCGCCTTCTTCCTGTCATCTTTCAAAACCGTAAATATTCTGAAGGGAGAGGCAGGCTCAGGGAGACGGGGAAGTATTTTCAGGAAAATACTGGTGGTGGCACAATTTACTATCACAATAGCCTTGCTTGCAAGCACTTTT
>SL_3KL_010_SEDDRAFT_10000023_pt1 | contig 82074 bp, 62 predicted proteins | sample SodLakKL_010_SED_2_FD_10381 | JGI IMG/M metagenome (IMG submission 10381)
GTTGGATCGGTACCTGGGACCGCCGGGGCAGGATTGAACAGGGCTGGATCGCGTTGGAGAGATGGAAGTCCGATCTCCGGCTCAGGGATGAGTGGATCCCATGCTTGGGATTGCTGGTGTGAGGCCGAGGAGGGCTTTCTCAGGATGCGCTCTTATCTAATCCTGAATCGCTCGAAGCAGCAGCTTCGTGTTGGTTCGATCGACCATCAACTTGAGTGTGATGACCAGGAGTACCGCCGAGAGTGGGATCAGGATCTGGAAAATTGAGATGAACAGGGAGGAGACCTGGAGGCCGAGGATCAAGATGATGGCGGGTGCGCAACAGGCACTCCCCGCCAGGAGGGCTGGTATCGATGCCAGAATCCCGGTGGAGCGGTTGAAGCTGCAGATCCGAGGTTGGCGAATGGCAACCCAGGTAATGACGAGATTCAATCCGACCAGGAGGGAGAGCCCTGCTCCGAGGAGGATGTTGAGCGGCGACACGAGGATGGTCACGCCTGGGAGGGTGACCCGGGCGACCGGCTCGAAGGTGAGGGGCCCGGTCCGGTCGAACATTCGGTCCCAATTCGTGGTCAGGAAGTCCAGTCCACGCCCTCCTGCAGAAATGTCCTGAAGGGCCACCAGGAAGAGGAGAAGATAGGCCCCGGAGACGGCCAGTCCCAGACGCCGATAGGTCGGAATTGAAAGGACGGTCCCCAGTTTGCTCAGCGACTCCTTCATGCTGATTTCTCTCAGGGGTGCTGGCTCGAGGGATAGAAGGCGTGCCAAGCAAAGTAGAAAGCTTCTACTTTGCTGTTCAGGAGCTGACCCGAGACGCCCAGGGTAGTGTCACCCCGGATCCTTAAGACGGGTTCGGTCCCGGCCTCAGCGAAGCTCGAACTGCCGGGTGTACTTGATCACGACGCGCCGGTCCCGGTCCAGGGGGTCCATGAAGTCGCCAATGCCTTGAGCCTCATTCAAGACCACGAAGAGGCCCGTCCCCGCCGTGCCAAGCCATCCGAAGCGGACGTTGGCCGACCAGACGTCGGTGCGGTTCGAGTACTGGAGGAGGGACTGTACAAAGATGTTGGGGCGGAAGGAGTAGCCCAGGCGTAGCCGGGCCACGGTGGCATCGAATCCGCCCTCTTCCAGCCTCACCCGGGCGTGATTCAGCTGGAGCTCCCCGACGCTGGCGCCCCGGCGGAGGGTGATGTTCTGAGAGATGTCGGCTTGTGATCCGGAGAGGAACCCGCCCACGGTGATCCGACCGCCGGCGGAGAGGGGGGCACTCTGGTCGGTGTTCCACATGGTCCGGAAATCCCAGTTGTCATAGCGACCAGCCGGGACGACGATTTCCGGAGTTATGGCGAAGGGTTCGCGAAGTCCTTCCCGCGTCCAGTCCACTGAGCTGGAGATGAGGGCTCCGTTCGAGAATTGGAAGGTCGCCGGATCCAGGTGGAGCCAGGTGGACTCATGGAAGCCATCCAATCCGAAGAAGGCCCGGTACTGGATGTGGGGCTGATACTCCCGCAGCCAGTCCAGGGACTCCGCTCGGATCGCTCGAAGTACGTCCACCTGGGTATGGCGGTGACCCGCGCGTTGCAGGAAGCCCACCTCCGGATTGAAATCCTCGCCCACCTCTCGGTATCCGACGGTGCTTCTCCAGCCTGCACTGGCATAGGATCCTTCCAGCGAGAATGCGTTCTCCCGTCCTTCCAGATCCGGGGTCCGGGTGACGGCAGCCCAGGCGTCCAGCGCGATGGCGTCGCTCAATCCCCATTGGCCGTCTACCGCAAAGGTTTGATTCTGATCGCTGGAGCCGTCTCCCCTCCGGTCTGCGGCGAAGACCCCCACCTGGGATCGGTTCGGGAGTTCCCGGATCACCCGGGCCACGGAGTAGGCGTTGGCCGGTTCCCCCAGCTCGTCCAGCCCCCCGGTATGGATGTGTAGCGCACCCACGTTCAATCCCATGGAGCGGCCGGTGACGCGACCTCCCCCCACAATGGGTACTGGCTGCCCACCCTGGCTCAGCCCGATTCGTCGGCTGAAGAAAAGGTCGACAGATCGCCGGGCGCCGACGTTGAAGAGGCCGGCGTTTTCCAGAAAGAAGGGGCGTTTCTCAGGGAAGAAGAGGTCGAAGCGGGTGAGGTTGATCCGCTGCTCATCAACTTCCACCTGGGCGAAATCGGTGTTCCAGGTCAGGTCCAGGGTGAGGCCTGGCGTCACACCGATCTTCATGTCGCCCCCCACGTCACCCGAATACCCGGTTTCTCCGCCAGTCGTGAAGTCCCGTTCCGTGCTTCCCAGAAGGTAGGGGGTCACCGAGATGGGACGCTGAGGTGGGGGATTGAGGCCGTCCAGCGTTCCAGCCAGGCCGAGCCGATAGAAGTCGAACTGGCGAGGGATGGGGGCCCAGTGCGAACGCTCGTTGTTCCGGCGCAGGAAGCGGGCGAAGTTCAGCCCCCAGAGGGTGTCCGGGGACCCGTACCGGAGAGTGGAGAAAGGGATACGGAACTCTGCATACCAGCCCTGGTCATCCCGGCTGGTGGCCACCTCCCAGCTTCCGTCCCAATCCAGGTTGAAGCCGGCATTCCGGCCCGGCATGCGGAAGGTGGGGGTGGTACTCTCCTGCCGAACCTGACCGTCGTATTCGATTCCTGCCGGCGTTGTCCCGAAAACGAAGCCGTTCTGTTGATCCTGGAAGGTGTCGAAGACAATGACGAAGGCGTCGGAAACGGATAGGTCGCTGTCCCGACGGTGCTCACCCTCCACGATCCTCGACGGATCAGAGTCGTAGAGCCACGCTCCAATGTAGATGGCTCGATCNTCGTAGAGGATACGGACCTCGGTACGCTCNGTGGCGGGCTCGCCCTCCNNGGGCTCCTGCTGCGTGAAGCCGCTTACGACGGGCGCGTCAGCCCAAACCGGTTCGTCCAGGATTCCGTCGATGACCGGGGGCGTTTCGATCTGGACCGCGGTGGCCAACGCGGGCGCGGAGCCGGCGGTGTCCGGCGCCAGCGCAATGGGGGAGAGCGAAGGCGCTGTCCACGCCAACGGGTCCGAGGGTGCCTCTGAAGGGGGCTCGGCTGCCAGGAGGAGGGGGGATGTGCTCAAGAGGCCCCATAGGAGCGAAACGACGAAGTTGAAAGGGGGCATCGTCCGTGAGTGAATTGGAGGTGGCGCCTGTGGAAGCAGCAAGTGGGCCGGTCCGAGCAGCGGATCCGGCCCAGCCGTCCATATTGTCAGGGGAAGGAGCCAAGGTACGAGGCGGTTTGAACGGTGGCAATCCGCTCATCCTTCCCGCTTGTGGGGAAGGGGACCCAGTCCAATATGGAGAAGTCTGTTCGATCAGGATCCAATTCTACTTGGCGCTCTCGGGCTCCCCCCTGACGGTTAGGCAGGAAAGAAAGGCCTGGGTCGCCAGGCAGAGGTGCCGATCGGTCCGTCGAACAGCGCCAACAAGGCGACGGGGGGTGCCCGAGGGAAGGCTCAAACCGACCAGGCCTGGGACGCCTCCCTTCCGGTTCAGGTAGCTTGCGGGAAGGAGGGTCGCTCCGAGTTCAGCTTGCACAGCTGCACAAATGCTCTCGACTGAGGAGAGTTCCGCCATGATCGTGGGGTGTGTGACTGCCGGTTCCAGGGCCAAGTCGATCCCCTCGCGGAGGCAGAACCCTTCAGGGGGGACGATGAGAGGGAGCTTTGAAAGTGCATCAGGGGTCAAGCCGGAGGCCACCAGGGGATGGCCCTGAGGAACGACAAGCATGAGTTCCTCTTCGAAGATGGGGATCTCGTCCAGTATCGAGTGGCCCACCGGGAGGTAGGTGACACCCAGATTCACGTGTCCTGAGAGGACGGATTCCACCACCCTGCCCGAGGACTCCTCATGCATGCGCACGCTGACTTCAGGGTGTGCTTTCCGGAAGGAGGCGAGTGCCTCCACCACTAACGCCACGCTCGCTGTGTGGACCGCCGAAAGGGAGAGCTCTCCTCTGACACGACCCGTGGTTTCCTCCACCGCCAGTCTGGCGTTCTCCATCTCCCGCAGGATTTGCTCCGCATAACCGGAGAGGACCGTTCCTGCCACGGTGAGTTCAACTCCTCGGGCCAGGCGGTCGAAGAGGGGGGTACCCAATTCCTTCTCCAGCGCCTGGATCTGCTGGGACAGGGCGGGTTGGGACACGAAGCTCGCTTCTGCCGCCCTCGTGAAATGCCGATGCTCCGCCACGGCGAGGAAGTATCGGAGCTGGCGGGTTGTCATAAGAGAATCCTATCAGATGAATCATTTATAAGTATTGGAAACTATCACATGGGATGATTACCCTGTCATTACACCGGCCGCAAGGCCACGACGTCCGTTCTGAACCGGGGAGAGATCCATGAAGAAGGCCACCTTCTACCATGCAGGTTGTCCAGTGTGCGCCGAGGCGGAAGAGCAGTTTGTACAGGGGTTGGATCCGAAGCGTTACGAAGTGGAGGTCGTGCACCTGGGTCAGGACACGTCCCGGCTTCCAGAGGCCGAGGGATTCGGGGTGCAGTCGGTTCCTGCCTTGGTCGTGGACGGCGCCCCCTTCCATATCAACCATGGTGCGGCACTGGAGGATCTGCGCTGAGGCCTCATTCGCCTGGTGCCACGCCCCCTTGTCTGCCGCAAATGGTCCGACGGACCGGTGGGCAAGGGGCGATGTGCCAGCATGGTAGGCACATCTGTTCCTCCTTCCATGCACCAGGCTGAACTTGTGGCTCGACTCAGGTGAATGCACCGTGGAGAGGAGCCCCGGTGTCCCACGCCTATCGCCGAGTCGCATCGTGTCCAGGATACCACGTCCCGTTGATCCATCCTTGAGTCGACTGTGACTCGGGCCACCGGGTCGTCTCCGAAAGCCTTCGAGCTCCGGGTCTTGGGCCGGATTGAGTTGGAGAAGGATGGACGCTCCGTCCAGTCAATCCTTGCCCAGCCCAAGCGTCTGGGCCTACTCGTATACCTGGCTCTTCGCCGACCCAACGGCTTCATCACACGCGACGAACTCCTCGGGGTATTCTGGCCTGAATCCCCGGAATCTCGGGCTCGAGCTTCATTGCGCCAGTCCCTTCGGTTTCTCCGGAAGCATCTGGGCAGGGAAGGGCTGATCAACCGGGGAGGTGCGGAAGTCGGGATCCCCGCCGCTGCCATGAACTGCGATGCCCTGCGGTTTCTGAAGGCCGGCCAGGAAGGGGATGATGCTCAGGCGATGGGTGCCTATGCCGGCGAACTTCTGCCTGGCTTCATCCTGGCAGGGGCGTACGAGTTCGACCGGTGGCTGCAGGCCGAGCGACGTGCCTTGAGGGTCCTGGCTGTGCAAGCAGCCATGCGGGAGGCTCGTCATGCTGAATCGGCAGGCCGGGTCGGTCCTGCCGTCGAGGCGGTGCGATGGGCCCTCAGATTGGATCCCACGGACGAGGCAACTGCCCGGCATCTGATCAGCCTCCACGTCCGGTCAGGGAACCGGGGCGCCGCTGCGGGAACCTACGCGGCCCTGGTCAGGCGGCTCCGACTTGAACTTGACCTCGACCCGTCGGCGCAGACCATCGAACTCATGACAAGCCTACGAGAAAGTGGGCGGGAGGAGGTGGGACCCGGCTCCGGCTCAGGAGCAGCTACCGACCTTGACCCCCTCTCGTCCGAAAGGGTTCTCGTACTTCCGCTCGAAGTATTCGAGACGAATTCTGGCCTGAAGCCGATTGCACGGCTAGCCGCTGACATCGTCGCGCAGCGGTTGGTGACAATTCCGGAATTGGAGGTTGTCCCCCCGGTCGCTGTGTTCGGGGCGTTCGAATCAGAGGGGCAAAGGGGGAGCAGGCGAGGAGAAGGTGAGGAGGGAGCTGGACAGGCCAGGATCACTCTGGCCCGACGTATGAAGGCCGGAACGCTGGTGGAGGGTACGTGCCAAGTCGAGGGCGGTAGGCTGCACCTGAGGCCCAGAATCATTGACGTATCCCGTGGTCGCCTCCTGGAGTTGCCGGAGCCCGTGGTTGGGTCCTTGTCGGATCCTCTGCCAGCTTTGGTGAAGTTCGGAGATGGGGTGGCGGCGACGTTGGCACCCATCCTGAGTCGGCGAGTGGTCCACGTTCGGCAAGCAGTTCGGCCTCCGAGCGTGGCGGCCTACTCGGCCTATATTCAGGGTCTCGAGCGATTCATTCGAGGGGAGTGGCGAGACGCACTGGCCCATTTCCACAGAGTTGTGGACCAGGAGCCGAGCTACGTGCTGCCGCAGATCGTTGGCGCCATCACGCACTGGAACCTGATGGAACTGGGCAAAGCCCAGGCGATTGCCAGAAGAGCCAATGAGATGAGGGGGGCCTTGGGGCGCTTCGAACAGGCGCTCCTCGACATGATCCTCGCATGGCTGGACGGGGACTGGCTTGCTGCTCACACCGCCGTGTGCGAGCAGGCGAACCTGGCGCCGGGGTCCATCCCCCATTTCCAGGTGGCAGAGGAGGCCCGACGGCTCAACCGTCTGCGGGAAGCCCGGGAGGTCCTGCTGGAGCTCGACCCGCAATCCGGGGAGCTTGAGGGATGGGTCTTCTACTGGATCGAGTTGACCCTGGTGCATCATCTTCTGGGTGATCACCGAAGTGAACTGGAGGTGGCGAGTCACTACCGCCGGCTCCAACCCAACGATCCCGTTGGTGTGCTTCTGGAACTCCGGGCCCTGGTCGCACTGGGCCGGCAAGAGGATCTGGTCCGGGTCCTCAACCGGGCCATGGCGATGCCGGGCCGGAAGGAGCCAAGTCAGGGCTGGATCCTCATGGAGGTCGCTCTTGAGCTCCAGAGCCATGACCAAGAGGATGCTGCAGGACCGATGTTCGATCGAGTAGTGGAGTGGTACGAGAAACGGGTCGATGGGGATGCACCTGCGCGGATGCGGAGAGAAAAGGCCCGGGCCCTCTACTATGCAGGGCAGCTACAGGAGGCGCGCATCCTCTTCGAACAACTCTTTCGGGCCGGTGGGGCGGGTGTGGCCCCCGTGGGTTACCATCACGGTCATCTCCAAGCTCATCTGGACGCGGGGTATCTGGCCGTCATCGCCGCACGGGGGGAGGACGTCGAGGAGACGCAGCGGTGGTGCCACCATCTGGAGACTTTGGATCTCCCCTTCCTTTATGGAGCCCAGTGGTTCTGGTTGGCCGCCGTGGCTGCTGTGAGGGATGAATCGGAGGCAGCCGTACACCTTCTCCGTCGTGCCTTTGCCGAAGGACTACCGGTGGAGGGATTTATCCACACCGATCCTCACCTGTCCCGGCTTTCTGGCTTTGAGCCGTTCGACGACCTGATGCGGCCAAACGTGTGAGTTCCGGCCCTGGAACATCGTTCAGGAAGGCGATGCCTGGGCTTGGAAGGCGGTCCGCCTTCACCCCGCCGGATCCAATTCCCCGGGCCTCAAGAGGACGGAAGCATCCTTCCATTGGCCAAATGGGGACCAGGGTCTCCAGGGGCGGCCCTTTCGAAGCGCCCGGGCGGTTGATGAGGGATTCCGAAGGGATTTTCTGTCTTGAAGGGTGAAGTGGTTTGATCTTCACTCACTGACTTCGAGGCCACCCATGTTTCCATTCTTTCCCTGTCCAACGGTGCGAACTCCACGCAGCCGCCAGCATCCATGTCGGCTGTGGCTTCTTGTGCCTATCGCATTGTTGGCCTCTGCCTGTTCGGATGCTCCGGATCCCATGGCTCCAGTGGAGGCGCCCGATCTGAGCAGGGGACAGGTGGAGGCGGCCACCTCGCCCAACCCATTCATCGACTTCCTTCCGCCACTCGGGCCAGAGATTGAGAGGGAGGGGATGGTTGACCCTGATCTCGAGCCCCGGGTCATCATCTATCTCGGGACTGGATTGCCTTGTGCAGAGGAAGACCCTGGGCCTTCATGTGCCTCGGAGGTAGCTCGCTTCACCACGGATGGAAGCGGTCCCGGGACGGTGCGGGTCGGGTCAGACGGGATATACCTGGTGAACTGGTCCCTGGGGGGACGAGCCGACCTGACCGAAACGTACCGCATCACGGTGTGGGCCGACGGCATACTCCTGGATTACCTCCTCGTCTCCGGAGTACGAGGCACCGTTCCCATCCGGTTCCGAATTCTTGAAGGGGCGACGGGGGTTGGGATGGCACCTATCGGTCCTGAGGGGGGCAGCGTCTCTACCCCCACCGGGTCTGCTGGCGTCGAGATCCCGGAAGGGAGCCTGACCACCGAGGAACCGGTTACAGTGGAGACCGTGGATCTGGATCCGGCCACCGACGGGCGTGTCATCGAGGGTACGAAACACTTTTTCGGACCGACGGGGACGACCTTCGAGGAACCGGTGACCATCACCCTTCGGTACGATCCATCGCTTCTGCCGGAGGGGACGGCCCCAGCGCTCCTCCGTCTCCATCGATTNGATGGACAGGGTTGGAGTCTGATTCCCGGGAGCAGCGTGGATCCGTCAGCCGGCCTGGTCTCGGGACAGGTATCCAGCTTCAGTCTCTACTCCGTCCTTCCCGTTGGTTTCAACTCGGTCGCCACCGGCGAGAGTCATGCGTGCGGTCTCACGGAGGAGGGAGTGGCCTGGTGCTGGGGAAACAATGAACATGGGCAACTGGGCAGAACGGCTTCGGATCAATGTGACGGGGCCTCTTGCTCTCTCCATCCTCTGGAGGTTGACGGAGGCCACGTCTTCGCCGATCTGACGGCTGGCCGGGGATTCACATGTGGCCGCACACCGGCAGGCGAAGTCCTTTGCTGGGGCGTGAACTCCCGCGGCGAGCTGGGCGACGGATCCCAGGCGGACCGAGAGACCCCCCTCCCAGTGAGTGGCCTTCCGCCGGTTTCGGCCCTGGCCACGGGCCTATCCCACACCTGCGCGGCCGGCGTTGACGGCTCGGTATACTGCTGGGGGCTCAATGCCCAGGGGGGGCTGGGGGTTCCCTCTGCTGACTCTGGATCGTGCGTGCTGGGCCCATGTGAAACCACCCCCATCTCGGTGCCGGGCCTGTCGGGCATTGTGTCCGTCTCAACCGGAATCTGGGCAAGCTGTGCTCTTTCCTCCGGGGGGGACGCCTGGTGTTGGGGCGGGAACTCCGTGGGAGAACTCACGGACGCAGCCCCCCTGAACACGGTGGATGTACCGCCCACTGCCCTTCCTGGTGGTTCTTGGCAACAGATTTCCATGGGGGCCTTGAACGCCTGTGCCGTCGATCAAGCCGGGGCGGCCTGGTGTTGGGGGGGAGGTGCCCTGCCACCCTTCGGGACCCTGGGGAATGGCACTCTGGAGAACAGCCCAACGCCTGTGGCCGTAGCAGGAGGGCATGCGTTCTCCCAGGTGGAGGTGAGTCCCGGGAATGAGATTCGCAGCTTCGCGTGCGGGGTTACCGTGACGGGGGACGCGCTCTGCTGGGGGGCCAACGCCTTCGGGAGTCTCGGTGTGGAGTCAGCACCGGAGCTCTGCGCTGAAGGCCAGTTCCTGGAAATCGATTGTGCCAGCGCTCCCCTGGCCGTGGCTGGAGGCGTCTCCTTCTCCAACATCGCTCCAAACAGGGGTTTCACCTGCGCGCTGGAGCCTGGTGGAGATGTCTACTGCTGGGGAAGGAATGACCTGGGGCAGTTGGGCGATGGTTCCACGGTTCAACGGAGTATGCCCGGGAGCGTGGTGTTCAGTCCCTGACCGGCAGGCTTCGATGAAACGGCACTCCGGAGAGATGGCCGGACCCCAGAGCCAGGGGCCGTCCTCCTCTCCGGAGTGCAACCCTTCTGGAGGGATCACCCCAACTTCGGACTGGGCCTTCTCCTGAACTCCACCTCAGGTTTCCAACCCTCGACCCCCTCTTTTCCGTCCTGCCATCCACCCATCCACGCTGAATCGGCCCGGACCAGCAAAGAAGTACCAGGCCGCCAGCGGAGTGTAGATCATGAGCATGTGCCTGGGGAGAAGGTTTCCTGCGTCCAGCCAGGCCACCAGGATACTGAAGAAGATCAGGAAGGAGACACCGGCACTGATCCGGTTCCAGATTCCCACCATGAGAAGTGCCCCAAAGACCAGCTCGACCCAAGGCAGGACGTACCCATAGGGAGCGGCGACGAAGGCAGGAAGCCAGTCCGGATTGCTGTTCTGGAACTGGTTCCCATGGTAGAAGCTTCCTGGCCCACCACTCACCTCCTGCATGACCTTCCCCCACCCCTGGTGGAGGAGGAACCACCCCAGCATCACCCGGGTCAGCGACTTGGTGATCGCGGTGCCCAGGGTGGGTCTGGCAGACGGGTAATGGGAGGACGGGCTCATGGACCACTCCGTGGATCCTGCGGTGATGGATTCGTCCTGCCATGGAAGAAACCGGATCGGGAAGCCTAGATCTACGTCGGGAGGGGCGTTCCGTCCAGCTTTCTGGGCCGTTCAACTGAAGGTAGCGGTCCGTGAAGGGTCCATGGTTCGGGGGCATGCGGGGATGGGAACCTGTTCCCGTTGTCCGGAACGTCCTATCCTCGAGGGACAAGTGGGGCCTACGGTCTGATGCTCGTGAAGCCGGGGGTACTGATGCTACCACTTTCTTTCCCTGCCCCGATGGATCCCTTGATGAGAGGGGAGGGGGTGTCGTGATGGGGCTGGAGATCCAGGTCCTCGGGGGAGCCCGGGTCGTCTCTGGAGGGCGAGAACGGCCCCGACTCACCTCTCAGCCCGTCCGGATGGCTCTTCTCCTCTTTCTTGCCATGGAAAGGGAGGCCACCCGAGAGGCGGTCTGTGCCGTCCTCTGGCCTGACCGGGATGGGGATCGAGCGCGGCATGCCCTCCGCCAGACGTTGTACGAACTTCGCAGGGCGCTTGGTGATGACTGGGTCCAGGTGCAAGGGGACCAGCTGACGTTGACCCCCGCGACCCGGACGGACGCGCAGGCTTTCCTCCAGGCCCTGGAGGCAGGTGAGGACGATCAGGCTCTGGCCCTCTACCGGGGACCGTTCCTTTCCGGTGCGACCCCCAATGCCGGACGGGCCTTCGAGGGGTGGGTGGATGCATGGCGCCTTCGGCTCCACAGAGCTCACCGGGAGCTCTGCCGGCGACTCCACTCCGAGCGGGCAGAGGCAGGAGACCTGGATGGAGCTCTCCAGGTGGCGCGGCTCTGGGTCGAAGCTGACCCTCTGGAGGACGAGGCCCACCACGCCCTCATCGCCCTGTTGGCCCGGGCCGGTCGCCGGAGCCAGGCCCTTCGCCAGTTCCGGGTCTACCAGGAGAAGATCCGGAAGGAGTTGGAGGTCGAGCCGCTGGAAGAGATCCAGGCGCTGGTGGAAGGGATCCGGACCGGCGACCATGATGGCCTGTTGGCGGAGGGTAGCAGGCCAATCTCCAGGTCCACGACGGGCGAATCGACTGTTTCACTCCCGCCATCGGAAAGTGTCGACGGAGAGGGTGGTTCGAAGGCGGGCCGACCCTCCGGCACCGGTCCCATTGCTTCTCCGTCGACAGGCGTCCCCGAACACCGTCGCTGGTTCTACCGGCGTGGCACCTGGATTGGATTGGCGACCGGGCTCGCCCTGCTCCTTGTCCTGGGGGTCGTGGCGAATCAGAGCAGAGAGCCGGAGGGTGGGCCCATGGAACCTGTCTCCCCACCTCCCATCCCCTCCCTGACCGGGGGAATCGTGGTCCTTCCCTTCGAGAACTGGAGCCCTGATCCCGGCCAGCAATACTTTGCAGACGGAGTCACCGAGGATCTCATCACCGAGCTTTCCCGCCTGGAGGGTCTTCGGGTGATTTCCAGGACTTCAGCGATGCGCTACAGGGATACCGACCTCTCTGTGGCGGAGATCGCCGAGGAACTCCAGGTGGACTATCTGTTGGAGGGGACGGTCCGGAGAGAGGGAGACCGGATACGAATCACGGCACAGCTCATCGATGGCTTCGCCGACGACCACCTCTGGGCTCAGGTCTATGACCGGGATCTGGGGGACGTCTTCCAGCTCCAGCGGGAAATTGCGGAAAGAATCGCAAGTGCCCTCCAGTTCCGTCTCAGTTCTCAAGCCAGCGTGTTGGGGGATCACCAGCGGGGCGATCCCCTGGTCTATGACCTCTTCCTCCGCGGCCGGGAAGCTCTGAATCGGCCCGGTGAAGGAAATCTTCAGAAGTACCGGCTGGCCATGGACCATTTCCGGGAGGTTCTGGCCATGGAGCCGGGCTATGCCCCTGCATACGCCGGGCTGGCACAGGCTTACCGTCGCCATGTGGGGCTCCCCATGATCCCCCTTCGCCGGGACTCTACTCTCCACTATGCCGCTCAGGCGGTGGAGATGGCTCCTGACCTGGTGGAAGGTCTCGTTGAGCTGGGGTTTGGCCATCTTTTCGCCGGCGAACAAGGCCGAGCCCAGGCCACCTTTGAACGGGCGCTGGTTCTGGATCCCAACCAGGCCGACGCGTGGGAAGGAATGGCTCGGATCTCTGCTATGCAAGGAAGGCTGGGCGAGGCCGTCGTCCGACAGTCATGGGCTGTGGGGATTGATCCCTTCTCCCCAATCCGGCTCGAAGCCCTGGCGTCCTATCTGTTCGATCTGGGGGAACTGGACCTGACGGAGCGTCTCCTGGAGCGAGCCGTTGTCCTGGCCCCGGACTATCCGGAGGCCAGCTACCTGTTGGCCCGCCTCTACCTCGTTCGGGGCAGTGAAGAGAGAGCTGAAGAACGAATGAGGATCCTTCGCCAACATGCAGCGGACGACCCGGGCACGCATCTGGTTCTCTCCTACTACCTGGCGGACCTGGGTGAGTACGAGGAGGCCGAAGCGGTACTGGCAGGAAGCCCCATGGGTGATGCTCCAGCAGCTCGGGCGTTTCGAGCGCTATTGGCATACCTGGAGGGAGAGGAGGATCGAGCCCACCAACACTTCCAGGCGCCTGGAGGTCTCCTGCGGGAGTGGGAACTGGAGGGAGGCTCCATTCCTCCGCGGGGTGCCTGGATTCGGGAGATCATCGAGGGACGGTTGGATGGCGCCCGGACTCTCCTGGAGGCCCAATGGCAGACAGGATTGAGATGGGTTGAAGATCCGCCTCGGGTCGGGCTCTACTGGATTGACCAGGAGCCGGCGGCGCTTCCCCTCTCCCAGGACCCGGCCTTTCAGGTGCTCGTGGAAGAGATCCGCCAGGAGCTGGATGGAGTGAGGTCCACCCTTCCCCTGGATCTCATCAGCCCACAATTGCTGTTTCTACAGTGACTTATGGATCGAGGAAGCTCCCGCTGACGAAGGACTGACGGGCGTCGGGCAAGTGGCTGACGGGAGTCACCCATCGTGGTGGCAGCGAGGACATCGAACGTCCTCCCTCTCGCCCTCTCTGAGGGAGAGCTCTGACCCAAGCCTTGGAGGTCCAACATGATCACGCCAACGCTCACCCCTGCCTGCGCCGGATCACCCCCTGTAGGTCGGCGCCTGCAGCTCCAGGTCCCCCTCATTGCTTTGTGCCTCGTCGCTGTCCTGGCCATCCTGGGATGTGAATCGACCACAGAGCCTTCTTCCTTTCCCATTGATGGCACTGCTGAGCAGGTAGCCTTGAACAGCGCTCCCCATGATCCCGGTGCCTTGTTCGAGAGAGCCTGGGGCGGAGGCACGGTGTGGGAGCTCGTGAAGCCTCGTCCTCCCGGGCTGGGAGCGGATCCATCTAAGGCGACTCCCCTTTACGTGATCGCCCCAGTGGACCCCAGCGACCCCCTCTCACCGCCGATCGCTGTAGCCGATGTGGTGACCTTGGGAGGACGGGATCATGTTGCGCCTGCGTCGAGGCGGAGTGGGGGGACTGGTGGTATGGCCCGAACGGTGGCTCTTCAGCATCCGAACTGGTACGGCGGGCCACCCTTCGACGCAGCAGCGTGTGCGGCTCCCACCGATGACGCCCGGATCGCCTGGGCTTGGGTGGAGGTTGGAGGGCCGACTGGGCATCCCTGCGGACAGGTGGCCTTCGTCTACGGGGTGCAGCTCGAGGGCGAGTCATGTCCTCTGCCCCTCACCACCGTAGAGCGGGTGGAAGCTGCTGTGGAGCAAGGGCTGGTTCTCCCCTTCGAGCCTGACGAAGGAGGCCCCTGGCCCTTTGCAATTCGGCCTCTCGGAGGAGCAGCCGGAATTGCCGGAGCAGTGCCTCCGGGAGAGGGATGTGTTCCGCCTGGGGAGCGGGTCAGCGGCTAGAAGGCGGATGAAGAAGTAGAGGAGTCACCGGGAAGGGGTCTTGCGGTCTCGGTCAAGGCAGGTCGCTGAAGGCGATGCGGTAGCATCGGTGAAGCGGCCCAACGAAGATCCGGGGACGCAACGCCCCTTCCCCCTTTGGGCTGGGGCTTCCCCTCGCCACTCACCCCCATCCTCGTTGGGTCCCTCTACAGTCCGGTGACCCCCCGCTTGGTCCCCGGGGTCCGCTCAGATCTCAGTGTGTCGGCTCGGTGTCTTCGTAACCCCACGGTGCCGGAGGCGGGTCCACCGGGTTGGTAAGGTCGAAGGCCCAGCGAAGGGCGTTGTCGAAGGTGCTCCGTGTCAGCCGGTAGGCGAAGACATCACCGGGGGTGATCTCCATCCGCCAGATATTGCGAACCGCACCGGGCACCAGCTCCCCGATGACCTCGCGGGTGAATTCGTCGGCGGGGAAGGTCTGGATCCCGGCGGTGCCCACCTCATCGGTGTCTCCGCCGTACTGGGTGACCTCCTCCTCGCTTCCGTCAGGATAGCGGTGGTCGTGCTTGAGTCGGATGCCCGCGTCGGTCCGGGTCAGGATCCAGGTGCGGGAGCGATTCCAGGCATCCTCCTCTTCGTCGTACACATGGACGGGGATCCGAATCTCATCGGGATAGCACTGCCGTACGTGCATGACGAATGCTTCGTCGACTCGTTCGAAGGCTTGGCCACAGAGCTCGAGAATGGAGCTCCAGAAGGCGTCCTGTTCAGCCGGGAGCTGGTGTTGGGATTCAGAAAGGAGCTCTTGCTGGGCCATGGCGGGGACAGCGGTCCAGAGGAGGGCCGGAATGAGGGCCAAGGGCAGGGCTCGCAGAAACCAGGACTTCGTCATGGATGCGGATGGGATGAGGAGGAATAGGGAGGGAGCGAAGTTCGGGTTGGCTGGGCTCGGCCCGTGGTCTGGGCCAGCCTCGTGGTCGTCCCTTGAACTGAATCATTCTCCTGGGTTTCTCATTGCCGGTCAAGCGTCTCCGACCCACCCGGGGTCGGTTTCTGTCACTCCACGACCCCCTCTGCCTGAAGGAACTGCCGGAGGCGCTCCACCCGGGTCATGTTCACGCCCAGGTCCGAACGGCCGATCCGGGACTCGGATCGCACTACCAGCTCCAGCGAGTTCGGTCTCCAGTAGATCTCCAGGTCATCCACGAACCTGAAGATCCGACTCGTGGATTGGGCGTGGAGGTAGTTCTCAGTCCGGGTCACGATCTCCGTTCCCTGCAGCGAAGCCACGGCTGCTTCCACGGCACTCCAGACCGCTTCGGCAGAACGGTCACTCCATTCCGGCGACAGGTGAAAGGGGAGGACATCGGGAGGGTGTCCGTCCCCCGTATGGACGCAGTTGGGAGCGTCGGGGCAGGAAGGGAGTCCGTCTTCGGTTGGACCGAGGGTGTCCGGGGGATCCGCTCCACAAGCGCTCAGGGTCACCAGGAGGGCAAGGAAGAGGAAGTGGAGGGTTCGGTTCACCGATCTCGCCGGTACCTCCGGGAAGGCCTCGTCCAGTTCCGGCATCATCATGGGTCGGTGCCCATGTCCTGGGCCCGCTCCTCGATCTCGGCCAGGCGCTCCTGGATCTCCCCCTCAGGGAGCCAACGGCCCTGGACGACCACACCGGCCCGCCGCGCCACGTTCCCGATGTCCTCCAATGGATTGGCTTCCAGGAGGATCAGGTCTGCCCGCTTGCCCACCTCCACCGATCCGCTTTCGTCCAGCTCCTCCAGGTGAGCGGCCACCTGCCAGGACCCGGCCCGAAGCACCTCGAATGGGCTCATGCCCAACTCCACCCAGAGCTCCATCTCCCGGTGGTTGGAGAAGCCGGGGACGCTGAAGAGCTGGGGTGAGTCGGTCCCCAGCAGGAACTCGGCACCTGCCTCCTGGAGTGCCTGGAAGATGGTCCTCCGGAGTTCCAGTACCCGGGCGGCGCCCTCAGGGCGCCCGATGGTTTCGTGGAGATTCGCCAGGGAGCCCTCCCAGTCATCGACCAGTCCAGCGGGCATGTATCGCACTTCTGGAAGGGCGTTCCGCAGTTCCTGGCCAGTCCTGTCCCCGAAGAAGATCTCCCAGAGAACCATGGTGGGGACCTGTGCGGTTCCGCTCTCGACGGTGGCGTCCACCAGCTCCGGGATCCGGTTCTCGTCAGCCAGGTGCGCCACCTCAGCCACCCCCCAGAGCGGGGCAATGTCCCGGCGCTGATCCTCCGGTACCAGCTCCTCCACGTAGTTGTCCAGGTGGTCGATGGTCGCCTGGCCCGCCTCCAGTACGCCGAGGAGCCCCACATCGTCTGGCACATGGCCGGCTACCGGCAACCCTTCCGCCTGGGCTGCTTGCACCAGAGTCTGGTAGGTCTCTGGATCCGCACCCTCCCCGATCTTGATCAGGTCGAATCCAGTGCGGCTGAACTCTCGGACGCGCTCCGGGGCTTCCTCCGCCTCCGGGAGGTTCCCCCAACCCATGGCCGGGCTTCCCAGGATCAAGCGGGGACCCAGCAGATCGCCGGCCTCGATGGCGTCCCGGATCTCGAGCTGAGCAGGGTGCCCCTGCATTCCGCGCACCGTGGTGACCCCCTGGGAAACGTAGAGGAAGAGCAGGTCCTGCACCTCCTGGGAGGTCGGCGGAGCCGCAGGGAGGTGGCCATGCATCTCCGCCATTCCTGGGACGAGGTAGCGTTCCGCCCCATCCACAACGAGAGCATCGTCCGGAATCGTCAACTGGTCTGCCGACCCCACCTGATCGATCCGTCCGTCTCGAATCACAATGGTTTGTCCGGGAATCACCTCCTCCCGGTCCGTGGCCACCACAGTCACGTCCTGGATGACCAGGGAGACGGAGAGGGGCGAATCGTCGGTGGGGGGAAGATCGGTAGGTTCGCAGGCGATCGTCAGAGCCCCGACACCCAGGACAAGGAGGGAGAAGGGGAGTGGCCGGAACTGTGGGGAACGCATCATCACGAGCCTCTTTCGAACCGTGGGTGGGGAGGATCGCTCATCTCATGCTGCGGTCCGGGTCAGAGTACGTCAAGCCGAGCCTTTCCTGACGGTACCCATCGTTTCGTTCCGAACGGTAGGCAGGCGATCCGGAACCCCGTGGACCAACAATAGAAATCTGTTGAAGAACAGGGGCGGCCGCCGTTGGGAGCGCCAGGCCGCTGGCTCCAAGGCGGCTCGCCGCAGGCATAGCGGACGAGCTACGTCCAGGCGAGTCAACGCCGGAGGCGGCGGCCGCCCCTGTTCTTCAACAGATTTCTATTGACATGGAAATATCCGGCTGCATATCGTGCGATCAGGAAGTGCGACGGCTCCACTTCCCGCAGCCCGACCGGGCCGAGACACTGGCGATCTTCTCCGCCTCCCCCAGGCACGTTCTTCGCCCCTCCCTCCGGCACTCTCGAGCCTGCAGAGGTCCAGTTCCGTCTCTGACCGGCCCCTCCGCCAAGGCGTGCGTCGGGCTCGATGAGGTGTGTCGAGGCTTCGGCGCTTGCTCTGTTGGTCTTCCCTCTCGCGGATGGGGCCACCGACCGCCAGGAGGTCCGATGGGTACTTTCCGCGTAAGACCATGTACGATCTGGCTCGCCTTCTTGCTTCCCCTTCTCTGGCCCGCAGTGCTTTCGGCACAGGATCGGCAGATCACCGGCCGGGTGATCTCAGCCCAGTCCGGTGAACCGGTGCGTGGTGCGGATGTGTCCGTTGTGGACCACCCGGCATTCGCCGTTGTGCTTACCGGTGCCGAAGGCCGATTCACGATCACGGCCCCTGCCGGGGAGGTCCGGTTGCAGATTCGGGCCTTCACCTACCAGAGCACTGAAGTGGTGGTGGGCCCTGGGGAGAGCCAGGTGGAGGTGACGCTGGCCCAGGACCTCTTCCGATTGAGTGAGATGGTGGTGACCGGGCAGGTCACCACCGTGGATCGAAGAAGTGCCACTACCGCCATCTCCTACGTGACGGGAGACGAGATCACACGGGTGTCCAGCCCCACTGTCCTCAACAATCTGGCCGGGCGGGTCACGGGTGTGAACCTGCAGACCAACTCGGGAGCACCGGGAGGTGGGATCCAGATGCAGGTTCGAGGGAACGCCACTCTCCTGGGCGGCTTCGATCCCCTCTTCGTGGTAGATGGAGTCATCTACTCCAACGCCAGCATACCCAGCGGGCGCGGCTTCACGAATGCTGCAGCCAGTCCTACCATGGAGGCCGATCCGGTGAATCGGATCGCGGACCTGGACCCGGCCGACATTGCGTCCATCGAAATCCTGAAGGGTGCAGCGGCCTCTTCCATCTACGGGTCGAAGGCTTCAAATGGGGTGGTGGTGATCACCACGAATCGAGGGGAGACCGGCCAATCCCGNGCCACCATCGTCCAACGCATCGGGATGTTCACCCCGCTGAACACACTGGACGAACGCCGGTGGACCCTGGACAGCGCTCTGGCCCGCTACGGTGAGGCGGCCCGGCCCTTCTTCGAAGGAAACTCCAGCCCGTACTTCGATCAGTATGCGCAGGTGTACGGGAACCGAGGGCCTTCATATGAAACAGTCGCCAGCGTGGCTGGTGGGTTTGACGGCACCCGGTACTACGTGTCGGGGAGCTGGAAGCACGACGAGGGGATTGAGTATGGGACCTTCGCCACTCGACAGGGACTCCGGGCCAATCTGGACCACGATCTGGCTCCCGGATTCGATNTGAGCGTCACCGGAGCATTTGCCCGCAACGAGAACAACCGAGGATGGAACAACAACTGNAACAACTTCGGGTGTCATGGCTATGCCATGGCNTACATCCCAAGCTTCGTGGACCTGAAACGCCGGAATCCCGACGGATCCTTTCCCTCTCCCACCGTGGGCCCGCAGTCCAACCCGGTTCAGCTCACCGAGCTGGGTGTGAACAACGAAGAGACCAACCGCTTTACGGGCGGAGCCACCCTTGGCTGGGATGCCCTTGCCACACGGAATCAGCGGCTCCGTCTGGTGGCCGCTGGGGGGTTGGACACCTTCGATCAGAGGAACGATGTCTGGACGCCCAATGAGCTCTTCTTCGAGCGGCCCCAGGCGCTCCCCGGTGAGTCCCTGGAGAGCGGAGGCCGGAGTGTCTTCTTCAACTGGAATCTGAACGGCGTACATAGCTATTACGCTGATCGCTGGTCGGCCAATACCTCATTCGGACTCCAATATGAGGACCGGCGACTTCAGATTCACCGGATCCGGACGCAGAACCTCCTGCCGGGCCAGCGGAATGTGAATCAGGGAACGAACATCACTGCCGTGGAGAATCTGGAGCAGGAGCGGACGTTGGCCCTTTACGGCCAGGAGGAAGTGCGGCTGCTCCGGGACCGGCTTCTGGTCCAGGTCGGGGTGCGGGCCGAGCGGACCAGTGTAAATGGTGATGTGGACCGTTTCTATGTGTTCCCCAAGGCCTCCGGGTCCTACCGTTTTCCTGACCTGGTGGGAGAAGGGAGCGAGGTGAAGCTCCGCGTGGCATACGGGGAGACTGGAAACCAGCCCATTTTCGGGCAGAAGTTCACGAACCTCGGGACTCCACAACTGGGCGGCCGTCAGGGGATCGTGGTGTCCACGACCTCAGGTGCCCCCAACGTAGAGCCTGAGCGGCTGAAAGAGTGGGAAGGCGGTGTGGATGGAGAGGCAATGGACGGACGCCTCACCTGGGAGTTTACCGGATTCGTCCGCAACACGACGAACCTCCTCCTGTCCAGGACCCCGGCTCCGTCTTCGGGCTTCACGGCCCAGATCTTCAATGGAGGGGAGATCCAGAACCAGGGTGTGGAGGCGGCCCTGGGTTTTGTTCCCATCCAGACCTCTGAGCTGACGTGGACCACCCGGGGGACCTTCACCCGGTATACCAGCGAAGTGAAGGATCTGGCCGGGCTGCCTCCCTTCTTTCCGACTGGGTCCGGCTTCGGCAACCTGGGTCGGACTCGGATCGAGGAGGGACGCCCCATCACCCAGATTGTGGGATTCGACCTGAATCCTGATGGGACCCGGGGGTCGGAGCTGAAGCAACTGGGAAACAGCGCCCCCGATTTCCGGATGGGGTTTGCCAACGACGCAGTGATAGGCCCGTTGAGCGTGAATGTTCTGGTGGATTGGCAGAAGGGAGGGAATGCCATCAACCTGACCCGGTACCTGCAGGATGCGGCTCAGACGTCCCCGGACTGGGATAGCACCCGGTGGGAGGAGCGCTACCGACATTTCCTGGCCGGGTCCATCGCTCCGTACATCGAGGACGCCAGCTTCGTGAAGCTCCGGGAGGTGGCCGTGAACTACCGTCTTCCGGAGAGCATGACTGAGCGGCTGGGCATCGGGGCCCGGGACGTCAGGATGGGGCTGACAGGCCGAAACCTCTGGATGCACACCGATTACAGTGGCCTGGATCCGGAGGTCTCCAACTTTGGCGCACTGGCCGTTCGAGGGAACCTGGATATCGCTCCCCATCCTCCGACGCGGAGCTTCTTCTTCAATCTTGCCGTGGGGTTCTGATGAGAACGACCATTCCAGCGACCCACCGAGGGGAGTCGCGAAAGACGGGCCGTCGTCTGGCTGCGGTCATGGCCAGCGTGGTGGTCCTGGGGAGTTGCCAGGACCTGGACATCGTGAACACGAACGCACCCACCGTGGAGACGCTCACAGGGTCGCCAACCCGAGAGGTGCTGGCGCTGGCCGCCACCGGGATCTTCGCCCAGGCGTTCAACGATGTGGGCACCGAGATCCAGTTCTATGCTCTGTTCGGGAGGGAAGGATACAACCTCCTGGGCAACGACCCCCGGGAGACTGGAGAGCAGATCCGGGGTCCACAGGATCCCACCGGGCGCAATGCGGCTTCCTGGACGGGGAAGTACTCGGCGATCCGAACCATCAACACCTACCTTTCAGCTCTGCCTAATGCCACGGGTCTCTCGGAGGCCGAGGTCCGGGCATCCCAGGGGTTTGCCAAGACCATGAAGGCGTGGCACATCCATCGACTGGCTCTTCGGAACGGGGAGCTGGGGGTCCCTCTGGAGGTGGATCGGCCCATCACCGCTGAGCCGGCTCCGTTCGTGGGCTTCTCGGCCGCCATGGAGGCAGCGTCGGATCTCATGGACCAGGCCCTGGCGGACCTCACTGCCGGGGGCACTGCCTTCCCATTCACAGTGGGTCCTGGCTTCACAGGATTCGACACCCCTTCGGAATTTGCCCGGTTCAACCGAGCGCTGGCAGCCAAGATACTCGTGCACCGGGCTACCTTTGTCGGGTGTCAGCCATGCTGGAATCAGGCCTCCACGGCTTTGTCCCAGTCCTTCTTGACGGACCAGGGGCTTCCTGGATCCCTGGAATTGGGGGTGAACTACCAGTTCTCCACTGCCGCTGGTGAGCCGGCCAACCCGGTGTCCGAGCCCGTGGCCAATGAACGGCTCTGGGTACATGCGTCCATTGTAGAGGGAGCCCAGCTTCGGGGGGACGGATCTCCCGACCTTCGCCTCACGAGAAAGGTTCTGGACTCGGGGCGGGTGAACGAACTGGAGGGCCTGGTGGGCCGCTACAAGCCCATCCTCTATAACCAGGTCGGAGATCCGACAGCCGCCAACCTGGGTGCGCCCATCCCCTGGATCTCCAATGAGGAGCTCCTTCTCCTCAGAGCTGAGACACGTTGGCACCTTGGAGATCGGCAGGGGGCCCTCAGCGACATCGATCTGATCCGCATCCACTCTGGAGGACTTCCAGACACCGGACTCACCCCGGGTAGCCCGGCAGATGCCTTTGTCACCGAGCTCCTCTACAACCGCCTGTATTCTCTGATGTGGGCCCAGGGGACGCGCTGGATCGATGCCAGACGCTACAACCGGCTGAACACACTTCCCATCGACCGCCCCGGGGACTCGGTCTTCGAGAATATGATCGTTCCAGCGGACGAATGCGCAGCCAGGAACCTTTCACCACCCTGCACACCGCTCTGATCCGAGGGACGGGGTGAAACGAAGGCATGACCGAACCGGGCCGTTTCCTCAGGAGGCGGCCCGGTTCCCTTGGAGCACGACCCTTCCTGCTCTGGGGGTCCCATCGGATCGGGGTTCTGGGTCCTCATGGGCTGGGAAGTGGATGCTCAGTCAAAGAGGGAGGCCCATGCTATGGGGAACCCCCCTGATGGGTAGAGGATTTGGGGGTTGCGCCGTGTCTGAATTCATTTCTTGCCCAGGGCCGCCCATGACAGTCCCAACATCCCATGCCCATTCGACTTCGCCCCCTCGCCCCGACCTGGAGGAGGTGGAGGACCTGATTATCGGAACCGGCCAGGCAGGAAAACCCCTGGCCGGGGCCCTGGCAGAGGCTGGACGATCGGTCACCATCGTTGAGAGGGACCGGGTCGGTGGCACCTGCGTTGTGCGAGGATGCACTCCCACCAAGACCATGGTGGCGAGCGCCCGGGTTGCCCACCTGGCTCGCAGGGCTCATGAGTACGGAGTCCAACTGGGGCCAGTGACGGTAGATCTCAAACGGGTCCGAGAGCGAAAGCGGGGGATCGTGGATTCCTGGAGCAGGGGGAGTCGCAACGGGCTGGAACGCCACGATTCGGTGGAGCTGGTCGAGGGAGAGGCCCGTTTCGTAGGGCCGCGAACGCTGCAGGTCGAATCGGAAGGGTCTGGTGGCAGCCGTCAGTTCCGAGCCGAGAGGGTGTTCATCAATACCGGGGCCCGTCCACGTCACCCAGATCTTCCCGGTCTCGATTCTGTGCCCTATCTGGATTCCACCACCATTATGGAGTTGGCGGTGGTGCCCAACCACCTGATCGTTCTCGGTGGCGGCTTCATCGGTCTGGAGTTTGGCCAGATGTTTCGGCGTTTCGGAAGCCAGGTGACGATCCTGGAGCAGGGAGCCCGCCTCGCGCCCCGAGAGGACCAGGATGTGGCGACTGCTCTGGCCGAGATCCTGGAGGATGACGGCATTCACCTTCTCACGGATGCCAGGGCCGTAGCAGTCACGGCCGTGGCCGGGGGGGATGGCGGCGTACGCATTCAACTACAAGACGGAACGCTTCTGGAGGGAAGCCACCTCCTCGTGGCCGCTGGTCGAGTCCCCAACACCCGGGCCCTGGACCCGGAGGCCGGTGGGGTGGAGTTGGAGGCTGATGGGACGATCCGGGTCAACGAAAGACTGGAGACCACGGCTGAGGGTGTATGGGCCTTGGGGGACGTGGCCGGCTCCCCTCCCTTCACCCACATGGCCTACGACGACTATCGGATCGTTCGGGCGAATCTCCTGGAGGAGGGAGACCGGACCACCCTGGGTCGAATCCCTACCTGGACCGTCTTCACCGACCCGCAATTGGGCCGGGTTGGCCTGACAGAGGAAGAGGCTCGTCGTGCTGGGCATGATGTGCTCGTGGCAACCTTGGCCATGAGTCGAGTCGCCCGGGCCATCGAAACCGATGAAACCCGGGGGCTGATGAAGGCTGTCGTCGATGGATCCTCCGGTGAGATCCTGGGTGCCGCCATCCTGGGGATCGAAGGAGGGGAGATTGCAGCCGCGCTCCAGTTTGCCATGATGGGGGGCCTGACCTGGACAGAGATTCGGGACGCGCCCATCTCCCACCCGACCCTGATGGAATCCCTGAACAATCTATTCTCTGCCCTGGACAGACCGTCGTAATTCTGTCCAGGGAGGGAGGCGGCGCCACCGTGAGAGCGTACCGGAGCTCCCAGCGATAGCGCCGCCCTCTGGTGCGGTCACGGCGTCTCAACCCCACAGCCTTCCAAGGCCCTTCAACCGACGTTTACGGGGTCACGGCCACCTTCAACACCCCATCCCGCTGGTTGCTGAAGAGGTCGTAGGCTTCCTCGATATCGTCCAGGGAGTAGCGGTGGGTGACCAGAGGCTCCAGGTCCACCCGTCCTCCCTCGATGGTGCTCATCAGGCGGCGCATCCGCTCCTTCCCCCCGGGACAAAGGGAAGTAATGATGCGGTTGTCTCCCAACCCGGCATGGAACGCGTCCAGCGGAATGGTCAGGTCCTCCGAGTAGACCCCGAGGCTGGACAGGGTTCCACCAGGNTTGAGGACCCGGAGGGCCGCTTCGAAGGTCTGCTGGAGTCCCAGGGCCTCGATGGAGACATCTACNCCGCGACCATCGGTGATCTTCATGATCTCATCNACCGGATCGGTCTTGCTGAAGTCCACAACTACGTCGGCTCCCATCTTCCGAGCCATCTCCATCCGCTCCGGTACCTTCTCTACNGCGATGATGAGTGACGCACCCCGGAGCCGTGCTCCTGCNGTGGCACAGAGCCCGATGGGTCCCTGGGCAAAGACGACCACGATGTCCCCGATCCGGACATTCCCGTTCTCCGCGGCGGCAAAGCCGGTTGACATGATATCGGGGCACATGAGGACCTGCTCATCGGTGAGCCCTTCCGGAACGGGAGCCAGGTTGGCCATGGCGTCGGGGACCAGGACGTACTCGGCCTGACAGCCATCGATGGTGTTCCCGAAGCGCCAGCCGCCCAATGGCTTGAGCCCATGGGCGCCGCCCTGGCCATCCTGTGAGTGAAGTCCGTCCAGGCAGCCGTAGGAGGTTCCCGAGGGACAGATGGCGCCGGCGATGACTCGGTCCCCTTCGTTGTACCCCTTCACCTCCCGGCCCAGCTTCTCGATGACCCCCACCGGTTCGTGCCCGATGATGAGCCCCGATTCTACCGGGTACTCTCCTTTGACAATGTGGACATCGGTCCCACATACCGTGGTCGTGGTGATGCGCATGAGGGCATCGGTAGGACCTACATCTGGGACGGGCCTGTCTTCCAGAGCGATGCGACCAGGCTCCACGAAGGTGAGGGCTTTCATCTTCTCAGCCATGGGAGGACCTCCGGCGTTGGGGGGATTTCCTTGTGCCGAAAGACATCTGCAAGGAAGAGGCCGATGGGAGTGATTCCCTAAATGGTTGTCAGATAGTGCCTTGTCGTGGTTCGATCCAGCCGGATCATCCCAGGATGGGGACGTGGTGACCCAGCCTGGAGCACGGCTCGAGGTATTTCGTCCCTTCCTTCAGTTACTCGTCAAGGATGTCCTGGATGCGCGCCAGCACGTCGTCCAGATGTCCCTGGGTTGTCACGTCGGTGGCCCGATCCCGGGCCCGCTCCACCTGGGGCATCAAGGCGGTGAGTTGGGCTCGGGCCTGTAGTGCAACATCGGTCTGGCGGGCGTCCTCGTCCTCCATGAGCTCCTCGATCCGCTCCAGGTACGCCCGTTGCAGGTTGCGCCGGAAGGGGTCGATGGGCCCGCCGGCGACCAGCTCCCGCCACACCTCATCCCGGAGGTCCGCCATCATCTGGCCCAAGGGATAGGCGTCCACTCCCGGCAGCGCCTCCTGGTCGACCATTCGCTTCATCCGGTCCACATCCAGGACCCGGTTGAGGGCGAAGACCTGGAGGCCCCGGATCCGGTCCAGGATCCCTTCATTTTCGATCCGCCAGAGGATGTCTTCCTGGATCATCCAGTCCGGGGTCTGGAAGACCTGTCGGTTCAGGTAGTCCAGGGCTTGGGCCTGACGCTCTGCGGAGATGGGGGTGTAGGGCCGGCCCGGTTGGCCCTGGGCCCGCCGGGTCCAGTCCACGCCCCCCAGGTTCACCACCACGTGGCCTACGTAACGGTTCCACTGACCGAGGACCTGGCCGTAGAGCTCCTCCAGTTGGGAATAGTCCTCCCCCTCCTGGAACGTCCAGTCCTGGAGATTGGCCATGATCCGCTTCAGGTTCTCAACACCAAGGTCCGAAGCCCGAACCGAATTGTCTCCCAGGGCCTCGGTAAGGGAGCCAGGGTCGGTCTGGGTGGGATCGCCGAACCGATAGATCGGATCGTCCTCCCGCTCCCGGATCCATGCATTCAGGGTGCCCTGTTCCTGATCCGGGTGCTGGATGTCGGGGATCCAGCGGTGTCCCCACTCGATGGCCCAGCGATCATAGGGGCCCACCTGGGGAAGGAAGCAGGTGTCGTCTCCGGGCTGGGCTACGTAGTTGAAGCGGGCGTAGTCCATGATGGAGGTGGAGGTGCCGTGCTCGCAGACCCATCGTGTCCGAAGGGAGTCCACGGGGATGGCCGAGTGACCCTTCATATTGTGGGGCAGACCCAGGGTGTGGCCCACCTCGTGGGCCGACACGAACCGAATCAACTCTCCCATGACCTCTTCATCGAAGGCCACGCCCCGAGCCTCCGGGTTGGCGGCCGCCGTCTGAACGAAATACCAGTTCCGGAGCAGGTTCATCACATTGTGATGCCACTGGATGTGGGTCCCCAGGATCTCCCCGGTCCGGGGATCGAAGAAGCGGGGCCCGGAGGCGTTCTGTACCGGGGAGGCCAGGTACCGGATCATGTTGTAGCGGGCGTCGGCTGGATCGAAGTCCGGATCCTCTGCCGGGGAGGGGGCATCCCGGGCGATGATGGCATTGCTGAACCCGGCTGCCTCGTAGGCCACCTGCCAGTCCTCCACACCCTGTTTCAGGTAGGGCCGCCACTGATCCGGCGTGGCTGGGTCGATGTAGAAGACGATGGGTTCCACCGGATCCACCAACTCTCCGCGCAGATACGCCGCGGTGTCCGACGGCTCGAGGCGGAAGCGCTGGATGAAGCGCCGTTCCAGGAGTCGTTGGGTGTCGGCCCCGAAGTCATTCAACTGAACCGAGAAATAACCCACCCGCTCATCCCAGCGCCGAGGCGTCATGGGTTCCAGGGGAAGGGCCATGAGGGAGTGACCAAACTCCACGGAGAGGGTGCGGCTGGCTTCCAGGGATGGAGGGCTGTCGGCGTCGTAGGTGACGGTTCGACGCACCTCCAGGTTCTCGGGGAAGGCCCGCATCCGGTTCACGAAGGTCCGGTCCGGGTCCAGCCGTCGGACTTCGTACTGTTGTCGCCGCTGCTGGGAGAGCCCGATGATGGCAGCGTCGGAGACAAAGAAGTCAGAGACGTCGATGACGGTTCCGTCCTGGTCCGGAGTGAACGCCTCAATGTCGAAAGCGGCCAGGACGGGCTCGAAGTTGGAGTTACGGACGGCCTCATAGATGGGCAGGGTATCGGCCGCCACGTTCTGGAAGCTCACCTGGCGTAGGAGGATCCGATCTGCCTGGCGCTCCCATTGCACCACTTCGGTAGTCTGCCGGTGCCCCCCGAAGCCCATCCCCGCTGCAGTGCGCGCCACCCTGGTGATCAGGATCATCTCCCGGCCCAGCATTCCATCGGGGATCTCGAAGAACCAGTCGTCCCCGACCTGATGGACGGTGAATAGACCTTCTTCGGAGACCGCAGTATCAGGGATCACCTCCTCATAAGGCCGAATGCCCTCCCCATTCTCCGGTCGCTCCTGGCCATTCGGGACGTCGGCTGGCGCCGGGGTCGCCGGCGTTTCAGGGCCACCACAGGCGGTCAGGAAGAGGAGGGCGAAGACGGCAGTGAACCGGCTGAGTGACAGGAGGCGGAGCGGAAATCTGGCCATGGGGAGTCCAGTGGAGTGGGGTGGAGAGGTGAGCAGGGTATCCAGGCAGGTAAGCTCTCGACATCGAGGTCCGATGACGTCACTGCGAGCACCGTCATCAGTGCACGGTTCCAGCACCCAGCACACGGGGGCCAAAATATCCGTCGGATTCCGTCGGTACAAGAGGCGGCCCCACAGTTCAAGGTGGGCTTCACGGTGGGAGGGGAAGTGGACTCTTCTGAATCTCCGTTCGTTGCGTCGGGGATAGTGGGCCCCAATCTTTGAGTAGCCCAGAAGCTGGCCATCCACAGAATCCAATGCGAGGAAGAGCCATGTCTGAGAACGCCCCATCCTCCTCTGTTTTCCGGGAATCTCCTCGTTCCAGGGGGGTGACGCGCCGGGAAGCCCTAAGGCTTGGGGCTGGTGCGCTGGCTGCCGGCGCCCTCGCTCCCGGACCGCTGGCCCAGGGTCTCCACGCTCAGGGTCGCTGGGCCCGAGTCGACGACCTGATCCTGAAGGCCATCCCTTCTTCTGGCGAGGAGATCCCCGTCATTGGTATGGGGACCTGGCAGACCTTCATGGTGGAGGAGCGGGAGGAGGAGCTGGCCCCCCTGCGGGAGGTCATGCGGCTTTTCATGGAGCTGGGCGGGAAGGTCCTGGACTCTTCCCCCATGTACGACCCGGCGGAACGGGTGGCTGGGGACCTGGCTGCCGACCTGGGGATCCTGGATGACCTGTGGGTGGCAACCAAGGTCTGGACCGAGGGAAGGGAGGAGGGAATCGCTCAGATGGAGCAGTCCATGGCCGAACTTCGCCAGGACCGGATCGAGCTCATGCAGGTCCACAATCTGGTGGATGTGGAGACCCACCTGGAGACGCTCAGTGAATGGAAGGAACAGGGGCGATTCCGCTACATCGGGATCACCAATACCTCCCAGGCCCGCTATCCGGCCATGGAGGCCCTCCTGGACGATGACCGCCTGGACTTCATCCAGGTCAACTACAACCTGGTCGAGCGAGAGTCGGCGGAGCGGATCCTGCCAGCTGCCCGGGAGCGTGGGATCGGGGTCCTGGTGGCTCGGCCCTTCGGTGGCGGGAATCTCTTCCCCCTGGTTCAGGGTCGGGAACTCCCTTCCTGGGCTGCCGAGTTCGATGCCACGGCCTGGAGCCAGTTCTTCCTCAAGTACATTGTCTCCCACCCGGCGGTGACCTGCGCCATTCCGGCCACCTCCAACCCGGACCATCTCCGGGAGAACATGGGGGCCTGTCGGGGTCGGCTCCCCGACGAGGCCACCCGCCGCCGGATGGAGGAGTTCATCGACTCACTCTGAAGCCCGGGCCACTCCCTGTCCGGCGGCCCGGCCGGTGGCCCAGGCCCAGGCAAAATTGTAGCCTCCGATGGGGCCGAAGGCGTCCAGGATCTCTCCGCATAGAAAGAGCCCGGGGTGGAGTCGGCTTTCCATCGTCCGGGGGTGTATCTCGCCCAGGGCCACGCCTCCCCCTGTGACCTCCGCCTTCTTGTAGCCTTCATCTCCGGTCCAGGGGAGTTCATAGGCTCCCAGGAGCCGGCTCAGGCGTCTCCGGTCCTCCTTTCGCAGGCGAGCCATGGAGGTGGTGGCGTCCAGTCCGGCCTCGTGGAGCAGACGGTCGGCCAGCCGCGTGGGGAGTCTTCGTCGCAGGGTGCTGCCCAGTGCACCTGAGCTCCCATCCTGGAGCCGGCTGTCCCACTCCTCCACCGACTCATGGGTCCATCGAGCCAGGATGGGCTGGGGTCGGCTGACCATGCGAGCCCGGACGGCCAGGTGAGAGACGTTGAGGACCGTGGGGCCGCTGTATCCTCTGTGGGTGAAGAGGAAGCCTCCCCGCGTCTGGAGCGCTCCTGTTGGGCTCTGAGCCGTCAGTGTCACTTCCAGCGAAACCCCGGCCAGTTCGGCATGTACAGGTGGATTGGCAAGAAGTGGAGTCAGGGCCGGATAGGTGGGATGGACCGTGTGACCCATCTGCTCCAGGATCCGTAGGCCGGTCCCGTCGCTTCCTGTGGCCGGAACCGAGAGGCCTCCCGCCGCCAGGATGACGCTTCGAGCCTCCAGGGGTGGAGCCCCGTCCAGGTGGACCGTCCAGGACCGGTTCGGATGCTCGGGAGGAGTCAACCCGACCACCGAGGTGTTGAACCGGAACTGGGCGCCCACTCCCTTCGCCCGATCCACAAGCCGGTCCCGGACATCCCGTGCTCGATCAGAGACGGGGAAGAGCTTCCCTGTCTCCTCTTCCAGCTTCAACCGGATTCCCAGTTCATCCTCGAAGAAGGCCCGCTGCTCTGGAAGGGGCCAGGCCCGAAGAAGCTTCTTCAGGGTGTTGGGAGACGAGTCGGTCACATAGTCCCGCGGATCCAGGCGGGAGGGCAGAACGTTGCACCGTCCTCCCCCCGAGATGAGGATCTTCCGGCCACCGTCCCGACTCCGTTCCAGGACGAGGAGTGGGGCTACCCCACAGGCGCCGGCCGCGATGGCGGCCATGAGACCGGCGGCACCAGCACCGACGACGACTACGGGAAGGCGTTGTAAAGGCATGAGACCGGTACGTTCGACGAAGCGGGAGGGGGACGTGCCCCTGTCGAGACAGGCTGGCTTCAGGGTCCTGCCATCTCTCCCAGAGGGTGTCGGCTTCCCGGGAGGAGGGCATCCAGTGAAGGGGGCTCCAGCTCTCCCCCGGATTGATTGGCTCCACATGGTACCCGGAACGACAAGGAATCGCCATCCCGATCTGGCAGATCAGGGCCATTCCTTGTTCCTTAGAGGTATTACGAGTAACTTACGAACGTGAGTAAGGTGAGATATATGACCAGAGGAATGGCTCCACGCTCGACCCAGGAGCTGCTACTGACCCTTTTCGGAGACTATCTCCTGGAGCGGGAGGAGCCGGTCTGGGTTGGATACCTCATTGATCTTCTGGCCACTCTGGAGGTAAGCGGCAGTTCCGTTCGAACGAGCCTCTCCCGGATGGTGGGGAAGGGCTGGCTCGAGACCCGTCGGGAGGGGCGAAGGAGTTACTACCGTCTCACCCCGAACGGAAGAGAACTCCTGCTACGCGGGGGGGAGCGGATTCATCGTCCTCCCAGGAAAGAGCCATGGGATGGAAAGTGGTCTGTCGTTACCTACAGCATCCCAGAGGATCGGAGAGAGCTCCGGGACAAGCTCAGGGTGCGCCTCGCCTGGCTGGGCTGCGGCGCCCTGGGAAATGGGGTGTGGATTTCACCCCATGATGTGGCTGGCTCCCTGGCGGAGATCGGTGGTGAGCTGGGGATGGAGGGCCGGATCCATGCCTTCCGCGGTCCCTTCCAGGGACCTGGGCGCGAGGAGGAGATGATCCAGGTGTGCTGGGAGCTGTCGGCCTTGGAGCGGACGTATGAGAATTTTGTCGTGGAGGCCCGCCAACTGTTGAAGAGTTGTGTGGATGAGAAGAACAGGTTTGGTCGGCTCTGTCCGGCCCAGTCCTTTCTTCGGCGCCTCAATCTCATCCATGAGTATCGACAGTTCCCCCTCAGGGACCCCTACCTCCCCCGGAATTTCCTTCCGGAAGCGTGGAGTGGAGACGAGGCAGCGGAACTCTTCGAGGAGTTGCATGACCTCCTGGGCCGGCCGGCCCGGAGACATGTGAACTGGGTGCTGGCCGGCCTCGGACGGCGGGGCACGGCATAGGACCCACCCAACGAGCGTTCCCCGGTCGACGGGACCGTCGCCGGGTCGCCAAAAGGAAGGTGATTCAAATGGACCGATGGGCCAGGCTCGCAGTGGGATCGCTCATTCTGACGCTGATCGGGGCCCCCACCCTGGTGGAAGCGCAAGCGCTCCCCCTTCTGGATCGTGAGACCCGCCTTCTCATCAAGGAGGAGGTATCGGGTGACCTCGCGTACGAACACATCCGCCACAACACTCAGTTTCATCGTCCTCGGGGGGGGGCGGAGGGCCTCATGGAGGTGGCTCGTTACTACGAGGAGAAGGCTCGGGAGTATGGGTTCTCCGACGTTCAGCTCATCAAACAGGACTACGGGATCCGGCCGTGGAACGCTGCCTCGGCCGACCTCTGGCTCGAGCTGGAGGGAGAGCGTCGCAGGATCGCCAGCACGCTTGAGACGCCCATCCGCCTAGCCGACTACTCGGCCCCGGCCGACGTGCAGACCCGTCTAGTGGACGTGGACGCCGGGGTGAGGCCGGAGGACTATGCCGGGCGGGACGTGGCCGGAGCCGTGGTGTTGGCTCACGGCTCTCTTGGGGCGGTCTATCAACAGGCCGTCATGGAGCGGGGCGCCGCCGGTGTGATCTGGTTCCCCAGCCCCACCATGGAGCGGTACTACTCCTATCCGGACCAGATTCACTGGTCACGAATCCCGGTCCCCGAGGTGGGACAAGAGGATGAGGCCGGTTTTGCTTTCATCCTCTCTATGCGGCAGGGCCTCCAGCTCCGTGATCGCCTACAGGTCTCAGAGGACATCCCACGGGTCCACGCTGTGGTGGATGCAGCCTTCGACTCTGCCGATGGAGATGAGCCCTGGCAGGTCATGGTGGAGGCGTACATCCGGGGAACGGAGGGGGATCTGCACCAGGACGTCATCTTCACCGGACACATCCAGGAAGAGAAGTTCTCAGCCAACGATGATGCCAGCGGCACGGCGAGCATCCTGGAGATCGGTCGGGCGCTGAACCGATTGATCGAGGAGGGCCGGATCGACCGGCCCAGGCGGAACCTCCGGTTCTGGTGGGTCACGGAATTCTCCAGCCAGCGGCAGTACTTTGCGGACAACCCGGAGGCCCACCAGGAAATGTGGGTGAACATCAACCAGGACATGGTGGGGGCCGATCAATCCCTGGACGTGATGCGGGTCCAGAATGTGACCCGACTACCCGCTTCCCGCTTCCACTTCTTCAATGACGTGGTGGAATCGGTGACGGACTACATGGTGGCGGGCAACAGTTCGGAGTTGGCCCAGGGCCGGGTGGATCGGGGCGGGCAGTCCCTCTACCCCGAGCCCCATCTATCGACGTTGGGCACTCGGCACCGGTACAACGCCAAGATGATCTTCTTCCACACAAGCACGGACCACGCCGCCTTCCTCGAGGCGCCCATCGGGGTCCCGGGGGTCACCTTCACCAACTGGCCCGACTTCTACATCCATACTTCGGATGACGATCTCTGGAACATCGATCGGACCCAACTCGGGAGGAACGCTGCTTCTGCAGCGCTCATGGGGTATGTCATGGCCACCGCCGATGACACCTCCCTCCCCCTTCTGGCCGCGGTTTCCCGGACCCGGGGGGATGAGCGTCTGGCCCGGAATCTGGGCCTTGGTCTCCAGTGGATGGCCGAGGCCGCTGCCCGTCCGGAGTTGGCTGCCCTGAACGGAGGGGAGAGCAATGGGGATGTGGAAGAATTGCGTCCTGTCCACGAGGCCCATGGCCTGGCCCTGGACCAGGTGCGCTACGCTGCGTGGCGAGAGCGACGGACTGCTCGTTCCCTTGCCGAAGCTGCGCCGGAGGGTGAGCGGTGGAGCCAGGAACTCCTTGACCGTGTAAATGCGTGGGAGGAGCGGGCCACCCGAGAGGTCGACGGCAAGCTTCGGCTCCTGGGTGGAGGTGATCCGCCGGAGCGGACTCGCTCCACTGCGGAGCGCGATCTGGACGGCCTGCTTCCCCATCTGGTAGCCGGGCCCGCCGAGTTCCTGGAGAAGCGGGGTCAGGTGCCCGGTGTCCCGGGGCTCCATGGTCTCATGGCCTATGAGGTCCTGAACATGGTGGATGGCGAAAAGAGCGGGTTCGAAATCTACCAACTGGTTGCGGCCCAGGCCCGGGAAGCCGGGGAGCATTATTACGGGATGGTGGAACCTGAAGCGGTCCTTCAATACCTCCAGAACGTGGCGGCGTTGGAGCTGGTGGAGTTCCGGTAGGACCCAGCTCTGCTGGATCCTACCTGCGGCTTCCCCTGCAGCCCCTGCCTCCCCGACCGGCTAACGCCAGTCGGTGGAGGCAGGGGCTGCAGGGTCCGACTCCAGGAACAGGATGAGTTCAGGAATGAAGAGCTCGGGGGCTTCCAGGTGGGGGTTGTGGCCCACATCGGGAAAGAGGACCAACTCGGCGTTGGGAAAGGACTCGGCCACGTTCCGGGCCAGTTCCGGGAAGTCAGGGCCATCTTCCTCACCGGCGATGACCAGGGCCTTCGTTGCGATCTGGGGCCAGTCGTAGACCACCGTGTCGATGTTTCGAGCACTGGTGTTCAGCGCTCGGACCATGGCCAGGCGGGGCCATTCGGCGCTGAGGCGCCAGCCCCAGTCGATGCGGACGTGCTCCAGGAATTCGGGCTTCCACTCCACCACCCGGCGCTCCTCAAGTGCCAAACGGGTTTCGTAGTAGGCCTGAAGGTCTTCGTCACCCACATGGGGTGTAGGATCCGTCCAGTCCCGGCCCTTCCGATTGTCCACTAGCCCGATCTGGTTCACCATCACCACATGGGTGGTGGTTTCCGGGTACATGAAGGCGAAGCGAGTGGCGAGCATCCCTCCCATGGAGTGACCCACCACGGCGGCTTCCTCCACTCCAAGATGCTCCAGGAGACGCTGGGTGTTGGCGGCGTGCAGGTTCAGGCTGTAGGGGATGATGGCTTTGGAGGAGCGACCCCAGCCCAGTTGGTCCGGCACCACCACCCGGAACCCGGCCTGCCGAAGGGCCTCCATGGTTTCTTCCCAGTACATTCCGTAGTAGCTGGCCCCATGGAGAAGGACCACAGTCTGGCCGTTGGCAGGTCCTGCCGGCGCCACGTCCATGTACGCCATCCGGAGATCCTTCCCAAAGAGGCTCAGACCCATGGTCTCCACGGGATAGGGATACGGTACGTCCTCCATATTGATGGAGACGGCACCCCAGTCTTCAGGTGGGGATGATGGCGGTGTATCCGGATAGGTGGCTTGGCCCACCAGGCTGCCGGTGGCGGTCCAGACAGGGGCGGTGGCAAGAAGGAGGACCACCGCCATGGCGGTGGAGCCGACCGAGGCGAGAGGCGAGCGATGATTCATGGTCTTTTCCAGGGTTCAGGCGGACATTGCCGGATTCTATGGTTGGAACGCCGGCGTCAGCCAGTAGGGTTGAAAGCAGCGAACCGGAGCCGAGCACCTCTGGGAGCGGGGCTATTCCACCGAGACCGGCTCCGACGACTCCTCTGGCTCCTGAAGCGCCGCCATCCGGACCTGCTCCCGTCCGAGCCAGAGGGCCAGGATTCCCCACGCCGCAGCCAGGGGGACCACCAGAGCGGAGAGGGCTACCAGTCCGCCTCCCAGCCGTCCCAGAAGGCCTTCCGACCAGGCACCCACCACGTCACCGGTCCGGTAAACGAAGGTGTCCACGACAGCCTTGGATTTGTACTTGTCCTCCCGCCCCACAACGGTGAAGAGGGTCTCCCGGGCCGGCCGGGTGATTCCCCGCTGGACGGCTCGGTAGGAGGCCTCCAGAAGGATCAGGGCGGTGAAGGTGCCGGTCATGGCCAGTCCCACAAAGCCCAGAGCCACGGTGACCGGGAGGAGGACCAGAGCCACAGCCACACCCAGCCGCTTCATGATGTGGCCAGTGATGAAGAGCTGGAGGAGGAAGGTGAGGAACTGGGTCCAGAAGTCGATCTGGGCGAAGAGCCCGGTCTGCTCATCCACCACATCCGTCATCTCGGCCACCATCTGTAGCCGGGTAAAGTAGATGAAGGTGGCCATGACGGCCATGATGAGGATGAAGGTGCAGATACCCAGGAGGTATCGGGACCTGAGGATGGAGCGGAATCCTTCCCAGGCGCTGCCACCGATCACCTCCTCCTTCGGCACCACCGGAGGCGCTTCAGGGTCGTCCGGATCCAGCTCGGTCAGGCTTTCCGGTTGGAGCCGGGCCACGACGGCTGCAGCCATGATGGCCAGAGCCAGGAAGCCCACAGCCACCAGGATCAGGTTGGCCGTCCCGATTACATCCACATAGGTCCAGGCGAACCAGGGGCCGAACATGGCGCCCAGCGTTCCTCCCACCGCCACTACACCGAAGAGGCGCTTGGACTGATCCAAGGAGAACCGGTCCACCATGAGCGCCCAGAAGACCATGGTGCTGAAGAGATTGAAGACGCTGAACCAGACGTAGAACACCCGGCCGGTCAGCTCTCCCGTAGCTTCAGGGGCAAAGGAGAGGAGCCCCCAGAAGACCAGGAGGCTCGCCCCAAAGAACATGTAGGTGGCAGCAATGAAGGTGATGCGCCGGAACTGAGCCACGAGCCAGCCGAAGATCGGGTTCACCAGGAGGGTGACGACGGCGGTGCCTACGAAGAGCCAGCGAACCGTCTCGATCCCGCTCCGCAGTCCCAGCGCCTCCCGGGCCGGCCGAATCACCATGAGGGCCGAAAGGACACAGAAAAAGAAGAAGATGGAGGCCAGGAGAGCCGGAATCTCGTCCCGTCGGATGTTTGCGAAACGCTGGAGGAACGAACTCATGACGGTCTCGGAGAGGGAAAGGTGGCTGATGGCTGACGCCGCAACCTATGGAATGAACCGAGTCCGCGAAATGTTGAAGGGAGGTGTGACTTGACCAAGGCTCCGTCTTGAGGTGGATGCCTTTTCAGGTGGTCGGGGGGGCTCGATTCCAATCGATCCATCACGGTAGCACGCCCCCCGGATGATTCATCCATCCGGGGGGCGTGCTGTTCGGCGAGAGTCGGGCCGAGCCCTGCGATTCAATCGGGACTGGGGACGCAGGATCTCCTGACCACCGCGGCGACCGTGCTCGGGGCCACCCGGTCAGGCGGTGCCGGTGTCCTCGTCATTTTCCCCGTTCTCGCCATTGTCCTCCTCATCCTCATCATTCTCCCCGTTCTCGCCATTGTCCTCGTTCTCTTCGTCATTCTCCCCATTGTCGCCGTTTTCGTCGTTCTCGCCATTTTCGTCGGGGATGCAGACTGCGTCGGTGACCACGTAGGAGACGCCGGAGACGACTTGCTCGCCGGGTGCTACCTCGACGAACTCAGGAGAGACCTCGGCTTCCCAGACCAGCGAACCGCCGTCAATCACGATCTCACCCCAATAGCCCAGGGCGTATTCAGCCCCCTGCCAGACGGAGATCTCGAAGACACCCTCAGCGGAGGTGGACCCGGAGAAGGTGAAGGGGTCCCCTTCGTCATCCACGTCGGTCAAGGAAGAGGCTACCGGCACAAAGTCGGCCAGGGTCCGCTGGACATCGCCACACACCGGGAGCTCCACGGGCTCATCGGTCTCCGGGTCCAGAGCCAGTTCCACGGTCCCTTCGATCCAGGCCTCGGGCAGTCCGTCCTCGATGTCTGCAGGGTCGGCGATGACACCCTGGATCACCGGGTGCATGACCCAGCGGCCTGACTGCCCTGCCTGGCGACCGAAGCTTTGTGAGACGTCGAAATCCAGGAGGATGCCGTAGTGTCCCTCCTCCACCTCGAGGTTGGACGCAAACTTGGCCTTGATCCCGGACTGCTGGCAGCTGGGGCAGTGGAGCTGGCCCGTCGCCGCCAGGCCGCCAGGGTGTTCGGCGCCGTTCAGCACGTATACGTCGCCCCCGGTGGTCTCCAGGACTGCACCCCCGATGACGAACCGAATCTCGTTGTAGGTCCCAGGCTCCACCTCCCGTTCAGCAGCCAGGAGCATGGCATGGTCCTGGAGGTCCAGGAGACTGATCAGTTCGGTGGGCTCTTCCAGGAGGGAGACCTCCCCATGGGGTCCACCCCTCAAGGCCACGTCCACTGCCTCGACCCAGACATCGGCCACCTCACCAGGTGCATCCATGAGGTAGACCGAGACCGTGGTGGCGGAAGCGTCGGGGGGACCGTCCCCGTTGGCAGGGTCCGCCGGGTCCGTGGGTGTGTCGTCGCAGGCGACAGGGACGAGGAGGGCCATGAACAGCGCGATGCCCCACCAGGCCCGGTGCGTATTCCTATGCTCCTTCATCTTACTTCCTCCATCCATCGTTGGATGCTACCAGGAATCGACTTGTCATTTCGGCGATAATCCACTCGCCGGGTGAACCACATGCATTGCCAGCCCCATGCCAGCGACCGGATGTGTTGGGAGAGTAGGTCTGGCGTCAGTCAGGCCCCTGGAATCAGGAAAGAAGTCCCTGCCCGGGGCGGCAAGCTTTTCGGATTGGATGAAACTCCGGTGAGCTCAGGACTGGACCATCCACCGGATCGAGCATACAATGTCATGAATGGGTCAGGCTCAAGGAGCTCTTTCCCTGCTCCGCGCCGTTCCCTGCCCGGACCCTCCGTCCGGATGGTCTGACAAGCGGGGACCCGATCCTCCCCTCCCAATTCCCGGACGCGAGCCATGCGCGAATTGCCCACCTGGCACGAAGGTCGGTCGACGGGTGTCTTCCTGCTCCTCCTCTCCCTCCTCACGATGGCCTTCCTGGCCCCAGCCCCCGTTGCGGGCCAGCAGCAGGCCACCATTGCCGGTACCGTGGTGGACGCCGAGACCGGGCGCCCCATCGGACAGGCCGATGTGGAGATGGTGGGGGATCGAACGATCCGAGCCACTGCCAACGCTCAGGGTGTCTTCTCCCTGGAGGTCCCTGCCGGCACCCACACCCTGGTCGTTTCCATGCTGGGCTACGAGACCCTTCGAGAGGAAGGGATTCGGGTTTCAGCCGGGGAGCGACTCGAGCTTGAACTCTCACTCCGGTCTCGTGCGCTGATTCTGAACCCCATCGTGGCCACGGTGGGCCGGGGAGTGGAGCAGAAGGCGGTGGAGGCACCGGCCTCGGTGGCCGTCGTGAACGAGGAGGACATCCGGGATCGCCCCACCCCCACCCCGCTGGATCACCTCCGGAGCGTCCCTGGGGTGGATATTGCCAGCCACGGAGTCCAGGGGGGAAATGTGGTGGCTCGAGGGTTCAACAACATCTTTTCCGGTGCCCTCCACATGCTCACCGACAACCGGATCGCAGGGATCCCCTCCCTCCGGGTGAACCTCATGCACCTCATTCCCACCACCGACGAGGACATCGAGCGAATGGAGGTGGTGCTCGGGCCAGGCTCGGCCCTCTACGGCCCCAACACGGCCAACGGGGTCCTCCATGTCATGACTCGCTCGCCCCTCACCTCGCAGGGGACCTCCCTTTCCATGGCTGGAGGAGAGCGAAGCCTTTTCCACGGGACCGTCCGGAGCTCCCACCTCCTCACCGATGATCTCGGGATCAAGCTCTCCGGCCAGTGGCTCCGGGCCGATGAATGGGAGTACACGGACCCGGTGGAGGCGGCGGCACGACAGGAGGCCCTCGCTGCCGGCCAGATCGAAACCCGGATCGGACGACGGGATTTCGATACCGAGCGGTGGAGCGGAGAGCTCCGGGCGGATTGGCGGATCGATCCGGAGACCTCCCTCATCCTCCAGGCCGGGCGGAGTGTCTCCGTCAGCAGCATCGAGCTGACGGGAGTCGGAGCAGCCCAGGGCGGCGACTGGGCCAACTCCTACCTGCAGACCCGCTTCAACCGGAATCGCCTCTTCGCCCAGGCCTACCTGAACACCTCCGACGCAGGCGAGACCTTCACCCTCCGGGACGGGCAACCCATCGTTGATGAGTCCCGACTCTTCGTGAGCCAGCTTCAGCACGGTGGAAGCCTGGGTGACCGTCAGGACTTCACCTATGGGGTGGACTACATCCGGACCATGCCCGAAACGGGAAGTACGATCCATGGCCGATACGAGAATCAGGATGAGTACGACGAGTTCGGGGTCTACCTCCAGTCCGAGACGAACCTGACCGATCAGTTCAACTTCGTGGCAGCCGGTCGGATGGACTGGCACTCCGAGCTTCCCGATCCCGTCTTCTCCCCCCGAGCGGCGTTGGTCTTCTCACCCCAGGAGGGGCAGAGCTTCCGAGCCACCTACAATCGGGCTTTCAGCACGCCCACGTCGGTGAACCTCTTCCTGGACATCAATGCCGGGCCCTTCCCGGATCCCCAGTTGGCCGCTCTGGGGTACGGGCTCCGAGCCCAGGGCTCGGCGGGCCAGGGCTTCGACTTTCGCCGTGCCGATGGTTCGCTCACCGGAATGCGGTCACCGCTGAACCCGGCTGGGCCGGATGCGCTCCTGGATGCCGAGGTGCCGGTCATGTGGCAGCTGGCTGTGGGGGCGCTCCAGGCGCAGGGGGCCATCGACGGGCAGACAGCCCAGTTCCTGGCCGGGCTTACCCCCTCCGGAGAGCAGGTGGGAATGGCGTACCTGGATGTCCTGGGAGATGGGACGCCGCGCCCCCTGACCGATGATCTGAACTTCGGAGTTTCGCCTCTCCAGGAGTCCAACACCACGACCTGGGAGGTGGGCTACAGCGGACTCCTGGGAGATCGAGTCCTCCTGTCGGCTGATCTCTGGTACTCCCAGAGGAACAACTTCGTCTCTCCCCTTCTGGTGAGCACGCCCCTTCTCCTCCTCGAATCCCAGACCTTGGCGGCCCACACCGGCCCGGCACTGGTCCAACACTTCATGGAGCGAGGGCTGCCTCAGGAGCAAGCTTCTGCAGTGGCAGAACAGATCATCACCGGGATGGCCAGTCTTCCGGTCGGGGTTCTCTCTTCAGATCAGGTGTCCACGGCTCCGGGCCGTTCCGATTTTCTGGTCACCTATCAGAACTTCGGAGACGTGAGCCTCTGGGGATCGGATCTCTCGGCCCAGATTCTCCTGGATGATCGGTGGCGGCTGAATGTGGCCGGTTCCTGGGTGAACAAGGACTTCTTCACCACGGACGAGGGACAGGCCATCGCCTTGAACGCGCCAACGACCAAGCTCTCGGCTGGTGTCCAGTTCCGGGATGGCCGTCGGGGAATCAACGCCGAGCTCCGGACCCGGTACAACAACGAGTTCCCTGTCCTTTCGGCGGTCTACACCGCGACGGAGTGCATCGATGGGCCAGCGGCCGAGTTCACGGAGCCCTGTGTGGAAAGCCATTTCCTGGTGGACGGGTCCGTGGGCTATCGTCTTCCCTGGATCTCCGGCGCGTCGGTCCAACTCAGCGTCCAGAATGCCTTCGACAACGCCTACCGCAGCTTCGCCGGGGTTCCTGAGATCGGACGGATGGCCCTCCTCCGCCTCCGTTACGAGTTCTGATCCGCTTCACAACCCTGGGCGCTGAAGCCAGTGCTCCAGGGTCCTTGGTCGAAAGGGAGTCCCCGGCATCGCCAGAGGTGGTGTCCGGGGGCTTTGGCGTTCGGAGGGTGCTGGCGGGAAGAAGCTGAGCCGGAGTCGCCATGGGCCTGTGCAATCACCCCCGGCCTGTTGCCAGTGGGGCGACGGGTCAGGGGTTGGCTTGACCCTTGATCACCCGGGTCATGAGTCGTGCCGCCTCCCCGATGTCCAGCCCTTCCTCAGCCAGGGATCTCCAGGTGTCGAACCGGAGGGCCAGCCCCACCAGGGTGCGAAGGGCCCGTTGGTCCTCGCCTTTCACTCCCCACCCTGCGGCCAGGGCCCCGACCACCTCGGCCAGGTAGGCCCGGAAGGGGGCCAGGGCCTCCTGGAGGGGGGGCACCTTCTCCTCGTCTCTCAGGACCTGGGTCAGCATCTCCTGGCCATCCTGGTAGAACCGGTACAGGTGGGTAAGCGCCACCTGCATCCGCTCTTCCGGGTCCTGGATCCCTGCCCAGACCCCCGGATCGGGAGGCGGGTGGGCCTTGGACCAGTGCTGGGAGCAACCGCGGATCAGCGCCGCTTCGTCGGGGAAGTGGCGATAGACGGTGAGGCGCTGGACCCCGGCCCTCTCTGCCACAGCTGTGATGGTGGTGTCCGCCGGTCCCACCTCCTGGTGGAGGGCGACGATGGCATCCAGGATCCGTTCTCGCGCCGACGGGTTAGTCATGAGTGTACAATAGTGTTCATGTAAGGTCTTGACAACTCAATTATTCAGCAGTATTGAGGTAGTCACATAGTGAACACCAATGTATACACCTTCTCAAGGAGTACCCTCATGGCCGACGGGGAGAAGCAATCGATCGTGGCCCCGGACCGGGGCGAAGCCATGGACCTGGGCGGCTTCGGGGTGGAGTGGAAGCTGGACGGAAAGGAGTCAGATGGTCGGTTCAGCATCGTTCACCACCCCCTGGCTCCCCGAGCCCTGGCTGCCCCCCTCCACTACCACCACAATGAGGATGAGTATTCCTATGTTCTGGAGGGAACGCTGGGTGCCCTTCTGGGGGACGAAGTGGTAGAGGCCGGTCCGGGTACCTGGGTCAAGAAGCCTCGGAAGCAGTGGCACACCTTCTGGAACGCCGGGGATACCCCTTGTCGCATCATCGAGGTGATCTCTCCGGCTGGATTCGAAGACTTCTTCCGGGAATTGAGGGAGGCCTGGGGCGACATGGGGGCCATGGTGGAGTTGTCCAACCGATACCGGTTGGAGATGGACCTGGAGAGCGTCCCTGGACTTTGCCACCGGTTCGGTCTCACGTTTCCTGAGCTTTGAGAGACCGAGGCGAGGGGACAGGGCCCGCCGCTGGTGCCGCCACGAGCGGTGGCCCGTGTCCCCCCGACGTGGCCCAGGATGGCTTCGATCGGGATGCCCATGCCGGCACCTTCCGGGCCCGATTCGGATTCGAAACCGGAGACCTCCAGGGGCTGAGCTTCTTGATGGAGGGGGATTTCACCACCGCCCTCCTCCTGGAGGACTTCAACAGCACCGTCAATCAGAAGGTGGATCGTCCGGTGGTGGCCGATCCGGACTCGGAGCGCCTGAACCGGCTGGCCCTCCGCTATGAAGCCCCTACATCCCTCCCCTTTCTGGGTGCTTCTCAGGTGACGCTGGGAAGGCAGCGGATCATCCACGACAATGCACGGTTCGTCGGAAACGTGGGATTCCGCCAGAATGAACAGACTTTCGACGCTGTCCGAGCCCTCGTGACCCCGGTGGAGGGGGCCAGGGTTGATTACAGTTACGTGTGGCAGGTGAATCGGATCTTCGGCAGCAACTCTCCACTGGGACGGGCTCCTGCTACCACGACTTCTCTCCTCGGTCCGGGCAACTGGAGCTGGGGCGAGAAGTGAACCTGGGTCTCTTCACAACACTGGCCCGTGGAATCCGGTTCTCTGCCGAGTACGCCGACTCCTACGGAGCCCACGAGAACCTCCCCGACATCTGGAAGCTCTGGCTGGCGCTGGCGGTGAGTCTCTGAGGGGTGACGATCCCCTCAGTTGGCCTGGATCCAGCTTCGGGCCTCCTCCACGCCTGTCCGATCCGGGTGGGCGTCGGTGGCCAGCGCCAGGAGGTCATCGTAGTACGCCCGAGACAGCTCGTGCTCATCCAGTTCCCGGGCGGCCCGGGCAGCGCCCAGGAGGGTGTGGTAACGATTGGGCCAGGTCTCCAGTGAGGTCTCGTAAGCGGTCAGGGCTTCGGCGGGTTGCTCCGCTTCCATGAGGAGGTCGCCAAGGAGTTCGTAGGCAGGTTGGAGGTCGCCGGGGGTGACGGGGTGTTTCTCCATCTCTCCATCCAGCTCGGCGGCTGCCCTCATCTCGGAAATGGCTTCATCGATCCGACCCTCCGCCAGGGCCTGCCATGCGTCGATGCTCCGGCGCTGCACCTGGATCTTCTGGGCCCAGTACTCATCCCTCACCTGGACTGCGGAAGTCTCCAGCTCCTGGAGTCGAGTCGAAGCCTCACGGGCCCCCTCCACGTCATGGAGGCGGGCGGCTGCCAGACCGTGGGCGAAGTAGACCATGGCCTCGGCCTCGGGAAACTGATCCCAGGGGAAGGTGGCCGGTTCGCGGGGGACCAGTTCCAGGGCTCCTTCCCAGTCGTTCCGCTCCACATACCATCGGGCGGGGATGGCGCCCAGGGCGTAGGCGCTGACGAAGGTAGGCTGGTAATCCTCTCGCGCCCTGAGCTCCTGGAGGACTTCCTCGGCCGCCACGTCATCTCCTCGTTGGAGATGGCCGTACATGAGGTAGTCCAGGGCATGGGGATGATGATGGGAGATGTATTCACCGGCAGGGTGCTCCAATGCCGCGTCGGCCGATGCCCGGTTCCACTCGATAACAGCGTCCCAGTCGCCAGTCCGCACGTAGATGTGGCTCGGCATGTGGAGGGCGTGGGGGATGGATGGAGCGATGTCGCCATATGCCTGGGCGAACTCGACGCCATCGTGGGCCCGGGCATCCACGTCGTGGACGTGGATGCCGTAGTGGATGGCGCCAGGGTGGCGCGGCATTTCCTGCCGCAACTCATGGACGATCCCTGCGGTGCGCTCCTGGTGAGCCGGATCGTCCGAAGCCACCGACAGGTGGGCCAAGGCGAAGAAGGCAGCGGCTTCCGGGTCATCGGGGAACGTCTGGTGGAGGGTCTCGGAGGCCGCTTCCCAGTTGCGGATCCTCTGAGCATAGTTGGCATCCGGATCCTCATAGAATGCCATGGCGGCGCGGAGGTAGCCCCCTTCTCTTTCGGTGGGGGCACCCAACTCCACGGCCCGCTGGGCGTGCACTCGGCCTTCCTCTACTTCGGCACTGCCCCAGAAGGGCTGGAAGTGGGCCATGGCCAGGCCCCAGTGGGCCATGGCGCAGTCGGGCTCGGCCTCTGCCGCCGCCTGGAAGGCCGACTCTGCCTCCACGTACATCATGTGGTGAAGCATGAGGACGCCCCGTTCGAGACGGGGCTGGACTTCGTCGGAACAGGAGGTGGGGAAGTTCACCATGCCCAGCTCCGGATCATCTACCAGGGAGGATGGTGACCCCGGAGCATCGGGTTCGCAGGCCCCCAGGAGGAGTCCCAGAACAATCGGGAGGACGGGCCAGGAGGCGGCGGACAAAAGAGAGGGGCGGGGATCCATGGTTCTCCTCCTCGGATCGGACGTGACGACACAATATCCGTCCGGACCCGTCCGCGACCCGAACGGTTTGCAGGCGCGTACTCCTCCACCATATGGCGCTCCCGGCGCTGCCGTCCAGTTTTTTCTCTGTGGGCAGCCTGTGGCTCAACGAGCTCCCACCACCTCCCGGGCTGCGTCCACGAACATCCTGGCCAGGACCTGGTGGTAATCGTCGGTCTGGAGGAACCGCTGCTCCACCGGATGGGTCAGGAAGCCGGCCTCGATCATGACGGTGGGCACGTCAGGAGAGGCGAGGAAGGGCCGATCCCGGGCCTCCAGGACCACCACCACCCCGTCGGCCTCCATGGCTCCGGCAAAGGTCCGGGCCGCCTGTACGCTGGCCGGTACGTCCTGGCTGAAGTAGATCTCGGCGCCGTGGCGGTTCGGATCCTCGCTCTGGATCATGTGGAGCATGATGAGAAGGGAGGCCCCTGCTTCCTCGGCCAGGGACCGGCGGTCGTCGCCTGGGACGTTGTAGTCGCCGGTTCGGGTGAGCCGAACGTCGAAGCCCTCCTTCACGAACTGGGCGGCCGTGGTATAGGCCAGCCGCAGGACCAGGTCCTTCTCCACCAGGTCTCCCACCACCACACCGGCTTCCGAACCTCCGTGGCCAGGATCGATGACGACGATGGGTCGTTCCTGGGCCTGGAGAGGGGTGGGTGAAACGGCTCCAACGACGAAGGTGCCAACCAGGAGCAGGGAAAGGGCGAGCCCGAGGATGTGGGCGGCGGGGTTCGGTCGATGCATGGGGAGCCTTTTCGAAGGGGGATCGTGCTGTTCCGGAGTTCCAGTTCGCACAAGGGCATCCTGCCGTGGTCGGAGGCATGGGCTGGACCGGCCTTGCACCAATCCGGCACATGGCCTCCCGAGAGCTTCTCAACCCCCGATCCGGGAGGAAGGATCCGGGGGGGATGGGGCACCTCGGGTTTGACGGGGGGAAGTCCGCCCCCAATGTTGGCACCTCACCGCGTCAATCCGGAGGAAAGACGCCCGGAGTCCACTCAACGGACACGAGCCATGAACGTTCTTGCCGCCCCTCGAAGCCTCATCCTCCTGGCCATCCTCTGGATCGTGCCGTCCCTCATGGGCTGTGGCCCGGGAGCCCAGCCCGACGCTCCGAGTGGAGATGGGACCGAGGGTAATGGCGCCTCCTCCGCTGCTGCGGCAGCGAGTGAGCGTTCCCTGGATGCGCCCCCGGACCTGCAGGTGGGAGAATGGTGGACAGTGGAGGTGGACCCGAGCCTGGTGGGGGCCACCTTCCAGACCACACTGGTGGTCACCGAGACCCGGGATGGTCAGGTGACGCTGGGGATTCCTCCTGAGGAGTTCTCCCACCATTTCCTGGTTCTCCACATCCCCCCCCTGGGAGACATGGATCTCTCCACCATGTCCTGGCACGTCATGTGGGACGACTTCGAGGCCCTCCGGTTTCCCCTGGAGGCCGGCCGGACCTGGGAAGCCGATTTCCACGGAAATGACGTAGTCGCCGAAGTGACCGAGGTGGATGGACACCGGGCCCACGTCACCATGACCGGGGATGGAGAACGCATCGAGCTCACCTACGATGCTGAGATGGGGATGATCACCGACTTCCGGGAGGATGCCCTGCTCCTGAATTTCCGCGTCCTGGATCACGGCTTCGACTACCGGGGACCGGTGATGAGCTTCCAGGAGATCCGCCTGGGGCTCATGGAGCGGGGGCCAGCCGAACCCGCCGATCCCGAGACCGGCGAGGGTGCTGAGCGGACAGCCACGGTGGAGGTGGAGAGCGGTCACTCCCACGGGAGTCTGAGTCTCGTGGTCTGGAATCGGGGCGTGGAGGACGAGCCGGGCGAGTATCGGATCGTGGCCACCGCACCCGACGGGACCGTTCTGGAAGAGAGCTTCGAAACCGCACCGGGCAGCCCTTCGGTGGTCCCGGCTTCCTTCGGCCACGATGTGGTGGACGGGACCTGGCAGATCGATTTCTACCGAAACGGCCCGGCCGGACTCCTGGTGGAACTCTTCACCTATGACCTGACGGAGATGGTCTTCGGCGCGGATGGACCCACCGTGGTGGCCGGCTCAGGTCGATAGGCAGGCTCGGTACCTTCGGCTTGGGAGGGTCGGGCGGGGGAAGGGACGAGGAAGGCCGGGTGTGTTGACCGGGGGTGGGTTCCGGGGGAAAGGTCCGGTGCCTCTCGGAACCCACGGATCATCCCTGGCGTGAACAAGTAGTCTCGGGTGTGAAACCGGGTGGCAGTGGAGGCCGTAGGGAAAGCCACAAGAATTGGTTTTCTCGCTTCCAACGGTCTTCATGCCATGTCGTCCCTGAGTGCTTTCTCCTTCTCGGCAATCCTGGTCCTCATGGGTCTGGCTCTTCCCCTCCAGGGGGGAGCCTCGCAGGGGGTGGAAATCCTGGAGGACCAGGCGCCTGAGCCGGTCCAACAGGCGGCCCACCAGATCCTGGATTCCTTTGATCGAGACGATGGGCCCGGTGTTGTGGTGGCTGTGGTCCAGGACGGACGAATGATCTACCAGCGGGCCGTGGGGATGGCCGATGTGGGGCAGGCCGTACCCCTCTCCATGGAGACCCGGGTCAACATTGGCTCAGTGGCCAAGCAGTTCACTGCCTTCACCGTGGTGCACCTTGCCCAGGAAGGGCGTCTTTCTCTGGATGACGATATCCGGGACTACCTTCCCCAGCTTCCTGACCTGGGCTCCACGGTGACGATCCGTCATCTCCTGACTCATACCAGCGGGTACAGAGAAGTCCTCAATGCCCTGGCCATCGGAGGGTGGCGCATCGAGGATGGCGACCACATCGGGCGAAAGGAAGCCCTTTCTGTGGTCCAGAATCAGCCTCGCCTCCAGAATGAGCCGGGCCAGGAATGGAATTACAACAACACGGGCTACATGCTGCTGGCCCTGGTGGTGGAGAAGGTGACGGGCGTGCCATTTCCTGAGTGGATGGAAGAACATGTCTTCCTCCCCCTGGGGATGACGGAGACCCGGGTCCAGGCCGATCTCCGGGAGATCGTGCCCCGCGCCACCCGGGGTTACCTGCCCACGGAAGGAGGATTCCGGGAGGCCCCTGACCTGGGAGAGGCCATGGGTGCTGGATCGGTCTACGCCACCGCCCAGGACCTGGCTCGTTGGATGGAGAACCTGGGGAGCGGAGAGGTGGGTGGCCCAGAGGTGGTGGAAGCCATGGCCACCCCCTTCATCCTGACCAACGGCGAGGCCAGCTCCTATGGTCTGGGTCTCATGGTGGATCAACAAAAGGGTCTGACCCGGTGGCATCATCCGGGTGGAGACGCTGGTCACCAGGCCCACCTCATCTACTACCCGGAGGTCAACGCCGGCCTCATCCTCATGAGCAACCACGGCCGCTTGCCGGGGTCGATCACGCGCCAGCTGGAGGAGCTCTTCTTTGGCGAGTGGATGGATCCCCGGCCCCAGGCCCATGTAGCTGCTGAGGAGGGCAGCGGGGCCGTTTCCAATCCTCTCGAGCGGGACACCCTCTCCGGGAAGGGGGACGACCCGGCGTTCGACCCGGACTCCTACGAAGCGTCATCTTTCGACCCCTTTGTCGGCCGATACGAACTTCAACCCGGCTTCATCCTCACTTTCCGGCGGGAGGGGGAGCGACTCCTGACACAGGCCACAGGGCAGCCGGCGGTGGATCTGATTCCCGTATCCGACTCCAGCTTCGCGCTGGACGGGGTCAATGCCCGAGTCACCTTTCGGACACATGAGGAAGGGCACGTAGAGGGGTTGATCCTTCATCAGGCCGGGGAGCACTTCGCGCGTCGGCTCCCTGAAGAGGAGGATGTGGCACCCATGGACCTTGGCGTCTTCCAGGGACGCTACTACAGCCCCGAGTTCGAGAATTTCCTGGAGGTGGAGGAAGGAGGTGCGGGGCTGATAGTCCGGCAACGTCGGCGGGATCCGGTGGAGCTCACCCACGTGGAAGGGGATCGCTTTGTCGGCCCCTTCCCCCTCCTGGAGGTGGTCTTCCAAAGGAATGAGTCCGGTGTCGTCACAGGTGTGGAGGCCAGCAACGTTCGAGCACGCGGCATCACGTTCGAGCGGGTCAGCTGGACGGGAGGCCAGGAGTAGCCGGAATCAGATGACCGGGGGTTTGTGTGGAGTGGGGGTTGCCAGCTCGGTGCTGCTGGCCTGCCACCTTCTGAGGGCTCATGTTGGAGGCGTACACCTCGGTCTTCTCTCGTCGCCTCCCACATTCCAGATCTCCTCATCATGAAGAAATCCATCACCCGACGCGATTTCGTCAAAACCGGCGCCGCTGCCGGCGCCGCCGCTGGAGCCGGACTCACCTTTCCCGGAAGCCTGGCGGGGCGAGCCCCGGCCTTTGTCTCCCGAGAGTATCGCCCTGTGGTGGTCTCTTCAGGGAATGGCCATCAATACCGTCACGATGGCGAACTCACCTGCGTGGAGACGGTCTTCCGACAGATGACCGAGAGCGCTGACGTCCTGGATGCGGTCATCGATGGGGTCACCATCAACGAGCTGGATCCAGGAGACGCCAGCGTGGGGTACGGCGGCCTGCCCAACGGGGACGGGGTCGTCCAACTGGACGCATCCTGCATGCACGGGCCCCGAAAGCAGGCTGGCTCGGTGGCCTGCCTGGAGGGAGTCCGGACCCCTTCCCACGTGGCCCGGGCGGTCTTGGAGAACACAGACCACCATCTCCTGGTGGGGCCCGACGCCCAGCGATTCGCACGGAACATGGGGTTCACCATCGAGGACGATCTGAACAGTGACCTCTCCCGGGAGCGATGGCTGGAGTGGCGTCGGCGCATCGATCCGTCCCGCTGGCCCGGTGAAGAGGACCGTCAGCGCATCGGCTTCCTTTCCGGTCTGGAAATGGCCGAGGAAGGCCTCATCGACATGGAGCACTACTGGGGGACCATCAACTGCAATGCCGTGAACGCCCAGGGCGAGGTGGCCGGGTGCACCACCACCAGTGGACTGGCGTGGAAGATCCCGGGTCGGGTCGGGGATTCACCCATCCTGGGGGCCGGTCTCTACGTGGACGGAGAGGTGGGTGCCGCTGGATCCACGGGTCGGGGGGAGGCCAATCTCTTCAACCTCACTTCCTTCCTCATCGTTGAGAACATGCGCCGGGGGATGAGCCCCCTGGATGCAGGGATGGAGGGCGTCCGGCGGATCCGTGAGAACACGGTGGAGCGTCGCCTCCTGAACGAAGAGGGCGAGCCCAATTTCAACATCCGGTTCTATGTGCTGAACCGGGCCGGTGAGTACGCCGGCGTCACCCTGAGGGGGGAGGGCGAGTTCGCCGTCTGCACTGAGAACGGGCCCGAGATGGTTCCCTTCGAGGCCCTGATCTGACGGCTGCGGCGGCCGGAGAAGCCGTCCTCAGCCCTCGTCCATGGCTCTTCGGATCATCTGATTCAGCTCCGGGGAGGAGGAGGCTGAAGGTCCCCGGAAGATGGAAGTCGATCCAGGGGGAAGTGTTCCTGGAGCCAGGCCTCCATGGCCTGCAGGGCTTCCTGCGGGGCTTCCTCCTGGACGAAGTGCCCGGCATGGGGGAAGGGCACGGCCTGGGCTTGAGGGAGGGCTTCCTGCCAGCGCGCCAGGGCGTCGGAACCGAAGGCGGGGTCCTTCATCCCCCAGAGGAGAAGGGCCGGAATCCTGCCCAGCGCCGAACGGCGCTCCCAGTTGGCCTGGTACCAGGCGCCGGATTCAGTGAGGGCACGGGCCAGAGCCCAGAGACCCGAGCGGGAATCCGGGTCGGGGAATGCATCCATGTAGGCTTGATGGGTCGAACGGTCCAGGCGGTTCCTGTCTGCGAACCCCATGGGGAGGAGGAAGCGGGGAGAGAAGTTCCGTCGGTACAGGGCCCGACCCAGACGGCCGCTCAGGAGTCTGCTCATCCGAGCTGCGGTCGTTCCCTCCAGGGACCACATCCAGGTGTTGAAAAGGACAAGCCCCCGAACCCGCTCCGGGTGGTCCAGGGCCCAATCCAGCCCGATGGGTCCCCCGAAGTCATGGAGGACGAGGATGACCTGGTCCAGCTCCAGGGCGTCCATGATGCGGCCCATGTTCCTGGCATGATCCTCAGGTCGGTAGCCCCAATCGGAAGGCCGATCCGATTGGCCGAATCCCAGATGGTCCCAGGCCACGACCCGACGGTTCCGGGACAGGGACTGGAGGAAGTGCCGGTAGAGGAAGGACCACGTGGGGGTGCCGTGGAGGAAGACCAGGGTTGGCTCGGAGCTCCGGGATTCCTCCTCCAGCTCCGGTCCAGCCCTCACCACTGAGACCTGACCGGCTTCCACCTCCACGAGTCTGAGAGGGTAGGGCCACTCCTGAGGTGGCCACCCTGGCCCATGGGCCGGAGATGGGATCTGCGGGGAGGTGGGAGACGGGGACATGGCGGTGATGGAGTGTTGGGGAGTTCAACGACCTGCGGCTGCGCCGGGAGCTGCGAAGTGGGCCACCAGGGAGCGGGCCACCGGATCCAGGGGATAGTTGTCCGGATCCAGCACAAAGTGCTGGGCTGCGCCGTCAATGGCTGCGAAGAGCACGTGTGCCGCCGGGGATGGGTTGGGATGCCTGGAGGCCCGGAGCAGAACCTCGATCCGCTCGCGAGTCTCTTCAGCCCAGAGCTGGAGCGCCCCTCCCAGGGCCTCTACCGCGTCTGCCTGCATCCGGAGCTGATAACTCAGTCTCCAGAAGTCCTGGTCCCGGGCGACTGAGGCGAAGGCGGTCCGAACCAGCTGGTCCAGTCCCTGGAGCGGATCCAGATCCGACGCCGCGTCTGCCTCATCCAGCGATGCCTGTACCTGAGCCAGGCTTCGCTGGAAGAGAGCGGTCAGGAGCCCTTCCTTGTCCTGGAAGTGGTAGTGGATGAGGCCGGTGGCCACCTGGGCGTCCTGGGCGATCTGACGGATGGGAGTGGAGCCGTATCCCTGGCGGGCAAAACGCCGGATGGCTGCGTCCAGGATGCGGTCCCGGCTTGTCTGCGCAGGGGTGGGCCGACCGGACGAGGTGGACATGAGCGCTCCTGGAGGAGTGGGCGGAACCTCGAAGCCTTCCCTCCAAGATGATCCTGACTGAACGTTCAGTCAATACTGTGGGAAAAGAACAGGGCCCCCGGTGCTTCAGTGCACCAGGGACCCCGACTCTTCCTGGGTGTGTTGCCCGGGTCAGCGACTGTCCATGGACCTGGACAGTTCTCGGAGTACCGGGGTGAAGAGGATCCCCTGGATGCCGGCCGGAGTTTCCGGGTTCCCCTGGATCACGAAGTTCTGATCCACGTCGAAGTCCACCAGGATCACGTTGATGGTTCCTTCCTCGGTGGTGATGGACTCGGTCAGTTGCACCTTGATCCCGCTCTGGGCACCGCTGGGAATGGCCANCTCCCGGGTGTTTCCTCCATCGCTGAACTCTACGCCGTCAATGAGCGTCACCTCAGCGCTGGCCACGATCATCCGAAGTTGATTGTAGGTTCCGGCCGGAACTTCAACCTCGCCCGTCATGTCGGCGGTGACTCCGTCCCGCAGGGTGAGCAGGTCGTACTCCAAAGGATTGTCCGGATCGTTGAAGAGGTCGACGAAGGGCGGTCCTTCCTCCGGGTCTTCCTCTCCGGGGATGAGATAGACCCGGGAAATCGTCACCCAGGCCTCCTCGATGTAGTCAGCCGGTGCGTCGGTGAGAAGGATCTGGAGGAGGGCCTCTCCAGAGTCGGCATTCTCCGGTCCGGTTGAGGAGTCGCATGCAGCGACGATCAGAAGGATGAGGGCGAAAGCTGTGCTGGCAAGAATTCTTCGGGTCATGTCGAGTGCCTTTCAGGTACGAGATTGGGATGGCTGAATCAAAGCCAGATCTGGTGGATCAGGGTGTGACATCCTTCATGGGCCTCCAGGCGGTCCCCCCCCTCCCGGCGGCTGGCCCGGAGGACCGCCCCCTTGTCCCGGGGGGTGGGGAGGACCGGAACGTCCCGGTGCCGGAACTCCTGGCGGCGGCCCGACCTCCATGCCCTCTGGAGGACCGCCACGCCCAGGCACAACGGTGCCGAAAGGTGGGCCTGCACCGGCGCCCGGCAGGTCTGCCAGTGCAGCAGGCCCGCGCGCCAGAGCGGCTTGGACCTGTGCCAGTGCCTGGTCAGGGACCGTGCCCCTCTCCACCAGATAGGTAAGGGCGGCCAGGGCGGCGGCCCGGTGCGGAGGTGGCGTGTCCTGGGCCAGGTGGGTGAGGATTTCGGCATCCACCCCCACCGCCAGGGCCTCGGCGGCCACCCCGAGCTGTGTGGCATCCACTTCTCCGGGAACTTGTAGCAAGACTGCCTGGGCCCGGGTCAGTCCAGCCAGTCGGTTCTCCGTGGCCAGAGCGATGCGCTCGGTGGGAACACCTTTGGCCCTGCCCTCCGCGATCTTGCTTTCCAGAAGAGCCATTGGAATCCCCCGTTCCCGAGCCTGTTCCAGGGCCGCCTGCATCCGTTGCTCCGGATCTGCATCCGGTCCGACCTGGCCGCCCAGGGGGACGGCAAGGAGGAGGGTAGCGGTCATGGAGGCATACCAGGCCCATTTCAGTTGAATCTTCATCCTCGGCATGTTCTCAAATGGTTGGAGATGGGATGAGGGCTTGCGGCATGCTTCGAATCATGGTGATGGCGAGGGCCCCTCTATATCCAAGACGAGCTTCCCCTGCTTCACGTCACATGATCTGAAGGCCCTGGGTTTCCAGGTGGCCACGAATGGCTTCCCGGGCCCGGTGGACTCGCATCTTCAGTGCACTCACCGAGGCGCCGGTCACCTGGGCCATTTCAGTGTAGTCCCAGCCCTCCACGTACTTCAGCGAGAAGGCCTCGGCCTGGTCCGACGGGAGGGAGGAGAGCGCTTCGGCCACAGCCTCACTCAGTGCTCGCCCATCCAGGAGGGCTTCAGGGTCGGATCCTTTCGGGGCAACGAGCACGTCAGCTCCACGGGGGCCGGTCCCGTCCTCGTCCATGACCAGGTGGAGGCGCGTCGTCCGGCGGGTTGAAGCTTGTTTCAGGTGATCCAGACAACGGTTCCGGAGGATCCGGCTCACCCAGATTCCAAAGCGGCCCGGATCCCGGCAGTCGGTAAGTTGCTCCCAGGCCCGGATCAGGGAGTCCTGTACCATGTCGGCGGCCGTGTCCGGGTCCAGGCCCAGCGTCAGGGCGTGGCGGAACAGGCTGCTCTGGTGACGACCCACCAGAACGGCGAAGCGCTCGGTCTCTCCAGCCAGGATGGCGGACACGAGCTGGGCGTCGGACGGAGATGGAGCGGCGGTCATGGGTTCGCAGGAACCAGGAGTGTGGCCGTCCACCCTCCCATTCCGTCATCCCTCCGGCCAGGAACCTGAGGGGGCACGAACCAGGACCCATCCTCGGCCTGGAAGGCGTAATGGTACAACCCAGGAGAGAGTTCCAGCATCACCTCCCAGTTCAACCCTCGACGGTGCATGGGGATCGGGTCCCAGCCGGAAAAATCGCCGGCTACCGCCGGGGGCGCTCCGCTCTCCGAGAGGGGGATGCGTATGGTGACCTGGCGCGAACCTCGGAACTCGGCTCCGGCCCGTGGCGGTGGGGGAGCGGCGGCACCCAGGCGATAACTCACCCCCAGACTCCAACTCGTGCGATCGGTACCCAGGAAGAGGGGATCGAAGGCCTGGCGACGGGCCTGGGCCGAGGCCACGAGACGACGGGACAGGGCGACGCCGAGGCCTCCTCCAATACCCACGGATGAGGAAGTCTCATCCAGTCCCTCCATCCAGCGCCCAACAGATATCCAGGTCCTGCTTCGCCCGAAGGAGGCGGTGGCTGAGCCTCCCAGCCATGTGTAGGCATCCTCCGGAGCGTTCGGTCTCAGGTGTCGGAGTTCGGTTTCAAGGTGTACGCTGCTGTTTCCTTCCTGGCGGACCGGCACCCGCACCGTGAGGTCGGAGTGATGAAGGGTCCGGGACCAGTCCTCCTGGCCAATCCGGCCTCGGTACCGGGCGCCCCCGCTCCTTGCTTCCAGCACGAGAGGTCCCAGGGAAGTGGACGCCATGGGAAGGAATTGCAGGTGGAGGCCCATCCCCGATTCATCGGTCACGGGATCCTCCTGCACGTGTCCCTGACCAAAGAGATCAACTCCCAACTCGTTCCGGCCCCGGCGGAGAGTCCATCGGTCACCAGCCGACAGAGCTCCCCAGAGGAGGTTGTCAGATGCCAGGGGAAAAGCGGCTGTCACGCCGAAGAGCCTCCGATCCCTGCCGTACCGAAGTCCCAGCGCTGCGTTGGTGGAGACGGAGGTGAGGGGTGGGGTGTCGAAGCTGGAACGAGCGCCGTGCACTTCCGCGGACCATCCCTGGGCCTGGAGGGCTCCAGGTAGGAGGAGCCCCCCTGCCGCCAGGAGGAGGAAGAGGGTGCTGAGCCAGTGGACCACTGGATGGGTAGGAATCAGGACCCCCGTGTCCCGTTGGTCAGGAGGAGGGCCAACCGACTGTTCTCTCCTCCGAATCCATCATCGACCCGGGGAGCGCTGGGATCCACCTCCCAGTGGGTGCCGTCGACGACGAAGGCGTAGTCGTGGACCCCGGGGGCCATGGGGACCAGGACGGTCCAGGAGCCGTCTCCGGCCGGACGAAGCTCGTGGCGGGGCTCCCAGTCGGTGAAGGTCCCAGCCAGGTGCACCTCCGAGGCGTCGGGATCGTGGAATCGGAACTGGACGAAGATGGTCACTCCCTCGCTTGCCGTGGCAGGCAGCTCTCCGGGGGAAGGGGGATCTCCTCCGGGCAGCAGGAGGAGGACGGCCATTGCCGCCGCCAGAAGGCCCCAGATCGGTCGGAGGGCGATCGTGCGGGGCTGCCAGAGTAGACCGAGCCAGCCACGGACTCGACCTGATGGCTCAAGGGCTGCCGGGGCCGCCCGTGGACGAATCTCGGCCATGACGTGCTGGGTCAGGTCTGGAGCCTGGGTCCTTCCAAACCATTCTGACGCCAGTGCGGACGACGCGGCTAGCGCCTCAAACTCTTGACGTTCTTCCGGGTTGAGTTCGTTGGCGGGGATCTCCCCATCCAGCGCCGCTTGGATTCGATCAGACATGGCCGTGGTGTAGTGAGGACACGATCGGTCTTCGACCGAAGGACTCCTGTTCAATGGACGAGAACGGCGGGGGCCAGGTCACAATCGTTCCTGGTCTTGCGGGATTTCGGCAGACGCCTCGTCACACTCGATTTCGGCAGCATGCCCCCATTCGTTACGTATCAGTGCAACCTGGCGCCCGGTGGGACCTCGGTGTCCGGACCTACCAGCACGACCTGGCCGTCGGCGTCGGGGACCCCCAGGATCAGCACATCGGAGCGGAAGGGACCGATCTGTCGAGGAGGGAAATTCACCACCGCCAGAACCAGCCGGTCCTCCAGCTCCGAGGGTGAATACAGGCCTGTAAGTTGAGCCGACGATTGCTTCTCACCCACATCCGGGCCAAAGTCCAGCCAGAGTCGGTAAGCCGGCTTCCGAGCCTCGGGGAAGACCTCTGCCCGGATGATTCGACCCACCCGGATGTCCACGGCCTGAAAGGTTTCGAAGTCGATGAGTTCCATGGGTTCGTTCTCTGAGATGTGATGGGTTGGGTTGGCTTCCCTGGGCCCTCCCTGGTCGACTTTCGGGGCCGCACTTGGCGTATCAGGGTCCATCAGAAGCCAGGTATGGAAGTCCATCCCAGGGTCCAGCCGGCTGAAAGGGACGAGGTGCCGTTGGAGGGATTCACGGCCCAGTCCAGCCGCAGGCGATCCGGGACACCTGGAGCCTCGACCCGAAAGCCTCCACCCAGGTGGACTCCACTCCGATCTGGCAGCGGACCGTCCCCTGGATCCTCGGCCGCCAGGACGCGGATGAGGTCGCCGAAGACGGCCAGACTCACGGTGAGAGGACCCAGTCGGCCAAGTCGCCGCTCCGCTTCCACGCTTCCCCAGGCCCAGGCCCGTCCCGGGAAGAGGGACTTCACCCGGCCCTCTGAGGTCAGGTCCGACTCGGCTCGCATGAGGAGATCCACGTACCGGCCATTCCCGATCCGAGGGGCCCTGTCCGGGGGAGCATCCCGAGAGACCCCCATCAGGCTGCCGCGGAGCGATAGGCTGGAGAGGAGGGGAGGTGGCGGCGGGAGCAAAGCCCCGGTGAGATGGAGGTAACCGTAGGGGCGGCCTGCCAGGGAGCTGTCCGGTCTCTGCGTACTCCCAGGGATGGCAAGCCAGCCTGTGGCTCCAGCGGAGATCCCTCCCCATTCGTGTAAGGGGAGGAGGGTTGCCTCTCCCCCTAGGCCCCCGTAGGTGGGGCCATCGCCCCGAGCATCCACCTTCAAGCGCAACGACCCATGGGTCCTGGCTGACAGCCATTGGGTGTAGCCTCCCTCCAGCCGGGTGCTCCGGGTCTTGAATGCTTCCTGGGATCCAGAGGCCTCCTCCGGTTGGTCCTGTAGCTCCACAGCTGAGACGAAGTGGCCCGAGTGATGGGATACAGCCCACCGCCAGTTTCCGGTTCCGCCGTGGCTGGGGTGTGCCACCGTGATGTATACCTGGCGTTGACGGCCCTCCAGGCTTCCCCCGAGCTCCCATCGCTCCCACTGCCGGAGCGCGCCGGAAGAGCTGAGCTGAACCCGGCCGGTCACGGCTCGGAGAAGATGACCTGCCGACTCCAGACGGGAGAAAGGCGACCTCGAGCCCAGGAGGACTGCCCCCTCCAGGTCGGCTTCGTGCCCCGGGCCCATCCGATAATCCAGACGGCTCCGATCCACTGAGGGCACCGAGGCCAGCCGGCGCCGGGCCAGGACCATCTCATCGGGAAGGAGAGGGTCTCCGGGCCTGAGCTCGAGAAAGGGCTGCTGGGTCGATCCGTTTTCGTCCCGAAGGGGGCCCGACGGTGATGCCATCGAGACCGATATTGACCGAATGATCGGGGGGCGACTTCGGCGCCAGGCCTCCAGTGCGCCCATGGTGTCGTCCTGCATGTATCGTGCTGCTGCCAGGAGCTCCCACCCATACTCCGAGGACGGCTCACCCTCCACCAGCTGTTGAGCCAGGAACTGGACTTCCGCGAATCGACCTTCCCTGAACCGCAGGCCTGCCAGCTCGGCCAGAAGCTCCGGATGGTCGGGAAACCGTTGGAGCCCGGTGGTCAGGATGGTTCCCGCCTCAGCCAGATCCCCTTGGTCGGCTGCGCCTCGGGCCTCCTGGAGAAAGTGGGATGCCTCCCCCCGGGGAACCGTGTCGGCGGAAATGAAGGTCGAAGGGGTGGGCATGGTGCTGGCCAGCGCGGCTGGAGAATCCGCCAGACCCATTCCGGTCAGGGAGAGGATCAGCACAAAGCACCGGGGCCGGATCACGGGCTTGCTCTCACTTCGCTCGGAGTACCGGCTGTCCCTCTTCTGCCGATCATCTTCGTCCTTCCGGTCGCCCTTCTCTGTCTTGCCAGGCTCAGTCTCCTACCGGTTTCTACTCCCCTGGCACCAGCGCGGCCCAGGCCCGTCCTCCGCTCCTCACATTCTGGTCGTCAGGTAAGGAGGATGAGGAGCAGCAGGATGATGATCACCGTGTAGACGCTGATCGTGATGTACCCACCGCTCTGTATGGCTTCGATGGCCTCGGCCAGGAGGGGGGAGATCTCCTGGAGTTCCTGGTCGGAGAGGGTCGAAGCAGCCGATTGGACCCGTTCCATGGCAATTCCCCGATCCTGCGCCAACTCCTGGACCTGATCATTCTCCAGCAACTCGGCCAGGGTGACCCGGTCCCGTTCGGCAGCCGATTCATGGCCGGCTACCGTGGCATCCATGAAGGAGGCGTCCACCACCCGCTTTCCGGAGAAGCCGTCCACGTCCTGGGCCGCGGCAGGCACCGCCACGAAGAGGGTGAGCACGAGGGCGAGGGTCCAGCTTCCGGCGTGTCGCATGGGATCACTCACTCCTGAGATGGGTTCTGGAGTTGACTGGACACGGGTGTTGCCAGTCGCTTACGTCGGAAAGGTGAAGGTAGGCAGGGGTCCTGAGGGCAGCAACAGGAGGACAACGCCAGGGGTGGCTCTGGGAGCCCGGTCCCGTGTAGGGGATGGAACCACGTCCGGCTCCCGGTCGGACTACCCTGGAGGCTACCGTCGGAAAAGGCTCCTGAGTGGGGCTGGACCTTCATACCAACCTCGAATCCTGGGGCAGCATGGGCACACTCACCCCTGACATGATCCTGGTTCTGGCGATCCTGGCCGGTGCCATCTTTCTCTTCGTCAGTGAGGTGGTCCGGATCGATGTGGCGGCCATCCTCATCATGGTGGTGGTGGGGGTCACGGGACTGGTGGGTCCTGACGACCTCTTCGATGGCTTCGCTTCCAATGCCGTCATCTCCATCATCGCCGTCATGATCCTGGGGGCGGGGCTGGACCGGGTGGGGGTCATGCGGAAGGTGGCGGCCTTCCTCCTCCGGATCGGAGGGGAGACGGAACGGCGGATCGGCTCCCTCATCTCCGGCGCGGTGGCCATGATCAGCGCCTTCATGCAGAACATCGGTGCTGCGGCCCTCTTCCTGCCGGTGACCGAGCGCCTGTCGGAGCGGACGAATATCCCCGTGAGCCGACTCCTCATGCCCATGGGCTTCGCTGCGATTCTGGGAGGAACCCTCACGCTGGTCGCTTCCGGGCCCCTCATCCTGTTGAACGATCTCCTGGCTTCGACGGCAAACAACCTGGAGATCGAGATCGAGCCCTACAGCCTCTTCGCGCCCACCCCCATCGGTCTGGCGCTGACCATTTCAGGGCTCCTCCTCTTCGCCTTTGCCGGTCGGTGGCTCCTCCCCTCAGTATCCACCCAGGAGGAGGATCAGACTGATCTCCCGGGGGTGGCGGCCATCTACGGATTGGATCGTCAGATCCGGGCTTTCCTGGTGACGGGAAGCAGCCCATTGGACGGCCGCCGAATCGAGGCCATCGAGGCCGAACATCCTGGAGTCCTCATCGTATCGGCCCACGATGGAGAGGGGCTCACAGTGGCGCCTTATCGGGATTATGTGGTAGAGGTAGGTGCAGTCCTGGGACTGGTGGGCGATCCGGATGCGGTAGAGCGCTTCATCGTGACTCAGGATCTGGAGGTGGTCCAGGGCGATCCCTTCGCCATTCTCCACGACCCCGAGCATGCCGGGTTGGCGGAGGTGGTGGTGCGGCCAGGGGGTGATGCGGTCGGAAAAACGGTCCGGAACCTCCGTCTCCGGGAGGTCAACGACGTCACCCTCCTGGCCGTTCACCGCATGGGAGAGCTCATCACCCAGAATCTCCGGGAAGTGGAGTTGGAGGCCGGAGATGTCCTGGTGGTCTTTGCACCCTGGGAGCGCCTTGGACAGTTCGTCCAGGGACAATCCTTCGTCATCCTCTCCGACTATCCCAGCGAACCGCCCCGGACCGAAAAGCAGTGGTGGGCCCTGGGTGCCTTTGTGCTGGCCCTGGGTCTGGTCATCTTCTCGGAGATGCAACTCTCCCTGGCCCTCATGGTGGGGGCCATCATCGTCCTCATCTCCAAGGTCCTGACGGCTGATGAGGCCTACCGGGCGGTCTCGTGGAAGACGGTCTTCCTCCTGGCCGCCCTCATTCCCCTGGGCCAGGCGGTGGAGGAGACGGGGACGGCGGCATGGATTGCCAATGGGGTCATCGCTGCCGCCGGAGATCTCCCGCCCTGGGGGATGCAGATGGTCATCGCCGTCCTCGCCACCGCCTTCACGCTGACCATCTCAAATGTGGGAGCCACCGTTCTCCTGGTACCCCTGGCCGCCAATGTGGCTGTCGGTGTAGGGGCCAGCCCGGCCCAGTTCGGACTCATCGTGGCCATCGCCGCATCCAACGCCTTTCTCCTTCCCACCCACCAGGTGAACGCCCTCCTGATGGGGCCGGGAGGTTACAGCGTGAAGGACTTTCTCCGGGCCGGCCTGGCTATGACGGTGATCTTTCTCCTGGTTCTGATCCCCATGGTGAACTTGTTCGGATAGGCCTCAGCCGTTGGTGCTGCTGGAGCTGAGGGAATTGTGAACTGCCGGATCGCGGGGCCGGCTGGGAGCAGATCAGTCCAGGGCGTCGGCGGTTACCGGGGTCTCCCCCACCATGTGGCGCTCGAACCAGTTCCGAAGGAGGAGTTGGACCCGGTAGAAGTTGGACGGGGGCTCCCTCCGGTTGTGCCACCCTTCCTGGAGTCGGACCATGGCGGTGGGGACCCCTTCCATCTTGAGCGCCATGTAGAACTCCTCGCTCTGACTGATGGGTGTCCGGAGATCCCGCTCATGGGTCATGAGCATGGTGGGTGTGGTGACGTTCCCCACGTACATGAGGGGGGAACGCTCCAGGTGTTCGGTGGGGTCGTTCCACGGGAACTCCCGGAAATTCCGGTACCAGCCCGCCCCATCGGTGTTACCGACGAAAGACATCCAGTTGATGACCGGAGCCTTTGAGACAGCTGCAGTGAACCGGTCCGTGTGGCCCACGATCCAGGCCGTGAGGACGCCTCCTCCGCTCCCGCCGTAGACGAAGAGGTTGTCCTCGTCGATGTAGCCCCGGGCCAGGATGGAATCCACCCCGATCATGAGGTCGTCGTAGTCGCCGCTGGGATATGCATGGTCGATGGCGTTCCCGAACTCACTTCCATATCCCGAGCTGCCCCGAGGGTTGGTGTAGAGGACGACATAGTTGTTGGCGGCATGTTCGTGCCAGGCAAAGTCGAAGGCCACATTCCACATGATGTGGGGCCCGCCGTGGATGGCCAGAATCAAGGGATACTGGAGGCTCGGATCGAAGTTCGGCGGCTTGACGATCCACCCCTGGATCTCCGTGCCATCAAAGGATTCGTACCAGATCTCCTCCACGTCGCCGAGCTGGACCTGGGACAGGAGACCTTCATTGGTGGTCCAGAGGATTTGCACATCCCGGGAAGCGCCGGCCTGGTTTCCTCCGGTCCGGTCCAGGCGGACCAGGCTCCCCGGGTTGTGGGCCGTGGCCAGGGTCCCGACCCCGGTTCCGTTGGAGGCCAGGCTGGAGAGGGCCACCACGTGGGCGCCCTCGGTCACCTGCTCAACCTGACCGCCCACCGAGGCGAAGTAGACGTTCTGGTGCCCCCGGTCCTGTACGTTGAAATACAGTCCCGAGCCGTCAGGCGCCCACTCCACACCCCGGGGCGTCCGGTCCAGGTCTCCGCTGATCTCCCGGACGTTTCCGCCATCGGCGTCCATGAGGTAGAGCTTTTGCTCGTAGAAGGTGTCGTGGGTGAACTCGTGGCCGGTGAAGGCGATGTGTCGTCCGTCGGGAGACGGTGCCGGGTTCCCATGGGGACCGGGAAGGTCGGTGAGCCGGCGGATCTCCCGGGTAGCTACGTCCACATCGTAGATCTCCGACTGACGCCACTGGTGCTCGGCGTCCTCCACCCGGAGGGACTGGAAGACGAGGCGTTCCCCATCGGCGGTCCAGCGGGCCGAGGTGTGATCCCAGTCGCCGCTGGTGAGCTGTCGGGCCGATCCTCCCTCCGCCGACACGACGAAGAGGTGCTGGTGGCCCCGGGGGAGGAATCCGGTTCCATCCCGGCGGAACTGAAGCCGGTCCTCGATGATGGGGTCGTCGGCCCAGTCGGCTCCCCGGGGTCGGTTCGGGAGGTCGATTCGCCATTCCGGGTCCGGGCTTGCAGCGACCCGAGCCTGAAACGCCAGGGATCGGCCGTCAGGCGCCCACTGGATGTTGGAAGGCGATTCCTGGACGCGGGTCACCTGGCTCCTGGCCCCTTCTTCGTCCATCCAGCGGATCCAGATCTGCGTGCCGTCAGGCTTGCCTGGAGCCAGGTAGGCGATCCGGGTGCCGTCAGGCGACCACTGGGCGCCGGAACCTTCTCCCAGGTACCGGTTCCGGGTGCCGTCGGCGTTCATGATCCAGAGCTCCGAGTCCCATCCATCCTCCACAGGATCCCGGAATCGCCGGGTGTAGATGATCTTCTCACCATCCGGGGAGATCTCTGGGCTCAGGACCGTCTCCCACTCCAGGTGGTGCTCCAGGGAGAGGCGTTCTCCTCCCGGGTTGGCCGGTGCCTCCTGGGCGTCCAGGGTGGCGGCCGGTGGAAGGGCCCAGAAAGCCGCGAGGATGAGACCGGTCATCCAGATCCAGGGCCTGAAGGACGGGGGACAAGGTGCAGGCGCGCCGTTCTGTGGCTTCATGGGACTTCCCTCTGATTCCGAAGACGGATGGTGTGGCTGCGGACTTCGTCTACATGGCCCGGTGTCTGGTCCGTGGGCGGGTCCATAGGGTACCAAATTGGCTCTCTGGTTCATCCTCTGTCCAGTTCGACCCATGCTGCCCTACCCTCCAGGGCTTCGCCTCAGGGCGCCTCAGGGACCCTGGATGCGAAAGAGGACGTCGGCCGACTGCACCAGCCCATCTCGGCCCTGAGGTCCTCCTTCCACCACCTTCAGCCACCGGGCTGGGAGGTGGGAGGCCCCTTTCCATGCACCGGCCAGGGCGCCGGCCATGGCACCGATGGTGTCAGTGTCTCCGCCCATGGCCACAGCGGTGACGATGGCCTCTTCGGCGTCGTCAGGGGTGGTGAGGAAGGCCCAGAGGGCCGCTGGAACCGACTCCACAGCTCGGACGCCGGTGCCCAATACGGAAGCTGCCGCTTCCACTTCCTCCCCCAGGTGTCCTTCGATCCAGGTCAGGCGGTCCCAGTAACCCTGGGGAATTTCGCCCTCCCAGTCCTGGGCGGCTCCTTCCAGGATACGGGATGGGGTGGGTGGTCCGTGGGACTGCAACCGGGCGTCATCCATCATGGACGCACGCCTCCCCGATGCATCCTCCCCCTCCGGCACGCCCCCGGGTTGCTGTCCCGCCAGAGACAGAAGGACCCCCACAGCCTGGAGCCGAGCTCCGAAACGGGCCTCGGGGTGGTCATGCCCGGTGACGGAGCACTGGAGATCGGCAAGGCGGACGGCTGCACCCGGATCGGGAAAAGCGGCCAGGGCCACCGGGGCCACACGCATGGCGCTCCCATTTGCGAAGGAACCCCCAGGGAGCCGGAATCGGTCCACGGCCTCTTCCCAGGGGGTGCCGGCCTGGATGGCTCCCAGGATCTTCCGGGTGTTGCCCCCGTACCCTCGCTCGGAATCGAAGGCCTGGGCGAAGTGGTCGGCGATCAAGGATGGATCCGGGTTCAGGGGATCGGGAGACCGGATCAGAGCCTGAGCCAGTGCCGCCGTCATCTGGGTGTCGTCAGTGAAGGTGCCGGCGCCCAGACGGGCCTCAAGCATGTCTCGGAGTCTTCCAAACCGGGTTCGAATCGCAGTCGCCGGCCATCCCTCCACCGGCATCCCCAATGCATCGCCCATGAGAGTTCCCAGAAGGGCGCCCCGAAAGCGGTCCTGGAGGGAGAGCTTTCCCTCCTGTTCAGGGGAGTTCTGGCCGCGTCCAGGCGAACTCGGCTCGTCGGTTGGATCAAACTTCGAGGACGTGGTCATCGACCGATTCACGGGGGATGGAGTAGATTCATTCAGTCGCGGTTCAATGTCCTTCTACCGAACCAGGAGTCACCATGTTCGTCATCGGAACCCGAGGACCGGATCAACCCAATATCGCTGCCCTGCCTTTCGTGGCCCTGAAGGGGGCTGTGGAGTCCGGAGAGTATCCTGGCGAGAGACCCACGATCTTCCTCATGCAGGAAGCCACCTATCTGGCCGATAAGCGGATGGATCTGGCCGAGGTGAAGGCGGTGGGGCTACCTGCCGTGGCCGATGTGGTGGCTTTCTTGAAGGAGCATGACCTGGAGGTCATCGTCTGCACACCGTGTGCCCGAGCCCGGGGGATCGGTGAGGAGGACCTGGTGGAATATGCCCGAATGGGTGGGGCAGGCGACATGGCAAAGGGAGCCAAGGCTCATAGCGCTACCCTCACCTTCTGATCCCAGCAGAGGCCCTTGGGTGGCTCATTGGCCAGAGAGGGCTTCGAAGTGAGATGACCTTTGGATGGACTGTCTCACCGGTCCCTGATTTCCCTGGCTACCTGGACTCGAACCGGAGTTGAACCATGAACCTCCTGCTCTCGTGGGCGATCCTCTCGCTGGCCGTCTGGGTGACGGCCATGATCCTTCCGGGTTTCCACGTTCGGAGCTTGGGAAGCGCGATCCTGGTGGCCGCCCTCTTCGGGGTCCTCAACTTCTTCCTGGGGTGGATCTTCTTCTTCGTCCTGGGACTGGCCACGCTGGGCATCGGCTTTCTCCTGGCCTTTGTGACCCGCTGGGTCGTGAACGCCATCCTCCTGAAGCTGGTGGACAGTCTGACGGACCACCTCTCCATTGACGGGTTCGTCTGGGCCCTGGTTGGGGCGCTGGTCATGTCGGCCCTGGGCACTGCAGGAGAAGCCCTCCTCCGAATGGCCATGGGCGCATGACAGGTCGGGGTTCGTCCAGGCCTCAGAAACCGTTCGGATGCCTGCCGGTCCTGTGTGTTTTGTGTACTTGACATGAAGTAAGGCGCGCATTACATGGAGGTATGGCATCCTCCATCCACAACAGTCTGCAGCGCCACCGGACGGCTCGAGGCTGGACCCAGGCCCAGCTGGGTGAGCGTGCCGGCATCACCCGGCAGAGTTATGCCGCCATCGAATCCGGCCGCTCGGTTCCATCGACCGAGGTGGCCCTTCGTCTGGCCCGGGCCCTCGGATTGCCGGTGGAGGATGTCTTCACCCTACCGTCCGAGGATGACGGGGAGCTGATTTCGGTCCGTTCCGGCTTCGGACCCATGGGGCCGGGTCGGATTCGGCTGGCCCGGGTTGGAGGAGAGACTCTGGCCTTCCCGCTGGAATCGGGCGGACGCCACAGTGGGGTCCTGGCAGATGGGGTGGTGGAGTCTGGGAGTCTGGGCTTTGCCGGAGAAGAGGGTGCTCCCAGGGAATCAGTGGCCCGACCCTCCCTCCGGTCGTTGCGTCCACCGCGGCCTCCTGCGGAGTTGGTCCTCGTCGGATGCGATCCGGCCATGGGCTTGCTGGCCACCTTCCTGGGGGAGGAGCACGGGATCGAGGTCCTCTGGATCCCAACAGGAAGCCGCCGGGCACTGGAAACGCTGGCAGCAGGCCGGGCCCACGTGGCCGGTATCCATCTTCCCGAGCCGGAGGGTAGGGGCTACAACCGGGGGTGGGTGGATCGCCTCGTTCCCTTCCCCGCCTCCCGGGTCCGCTTCGCCACATGGGAGCAGTGCCTGGTCCTTGCTCCGGGGAACCCCTTGGGCATCCAGGGAGTGAGAGATCTGACGCGCCCGGGTGTCCGCCTCCTGAACCGGGAGCCCGGCTCAGGAAGTCGGGTGCTCCTTCAACTGCAGTGCGAGGCGGAAGGGGTGCCGGTGGAGGCGCTGGCCGGATTCCAGGAGACGGCGGCGTCCAGCCACGAAGCGGTGGGGAGTGGGGTGGCGGCGGGGGCTGCAGATGCCGGCGTTGCAATCCGCGCAATCGCCCGGAATCGGGGCCTGGGGGCCGTGACGCTGGCGTGGGAGCCCTTCGAACTGGTTCTTCCGGATCACTTCCGGGACCTGGAGGCCATGCAGATCCTCCTGGCCACCCTTCGCCGTCCGGTCTTGCAACGGCAGGTGGAAGCGCTGGGAGGATATGACACGGCTGGGATGGGAGAGCCGCTCTGATGGGCCCTTCCTGCGCTCGATCCTCATTCCAGGCGGATTCCCTACCTGGCCCTTCTCATGGCCCTTCCACGGGTGGGCGTCGCGGATGTTCGCTCATGCCCGGCTTTCGGCGCATCCCGGCGCTCGGCTTCTTCCTGTCCCTGATGCTGGCTGCTTCCGGCTGTCAGGGGGAGGAGAGTGGAGAGGCCGGCGCGGGAGAGGGGAGGGCCGCGTCCATGGAGGTGGATCCGCTCCTGGTCCTGGCCGCGTCCGACCTGCAAGCGGCCTTCCAGGAGTTGGTTCCTCGGTTCGAGGAGGACACGGGGCACCGGGTGGATCTGGTTCTGGGCTCCACGGGCAACCTGGCGGCCCAGATCCGACATGGGGCGCCGGCGGACCTCTTCTTCGCCGCCAACGAGATGTTTCTGGATCAGCTGCTCCACGACGGACGGATCCTGGCCGAGTCTCGTCGAGAGTACGCCGTGGGAAGGCTGGCCCTGGTGGCGGGCCCAGGGGAAGATCCGCCGGAGGAAATCGAGGCCCTTACGGATCTGGGATATCCAGTCATAGCGGTGGCCAACCCGGAGCACGCCCCCTACGGCATGGTGGCCCGGGAGGCTCTGGAGGCGGTAGGGCTCTGGGACGAGCTGGAACCCCGCCTCATCCTGGGTGAGAACATTGCCCATACCCTTCAGTTCGTGCAGACCGGGAACGCCGATGCCGGGATCGTGGCACTGGGGTTGGTTCGCGGGATTCCAGGGACCGCCCTTCCGCACACTCTGGTTCCTGCCAGCCTTCACTCGCCCCTCCGGCAGGTGGCCGGGGTGGTGGACGACACGACCCAGGGGGAGGTGGCGTGGCAATTCCTGGACTATGTCCTTTCCGATGAAGGACAGATCGTTCTGGCCCGATTCGGATTCGAACCGCCTGTGGAGAGAGATGGAGCGACCTCCCAGGGCGGGGATGAGGCTGGATCGGGGAGGAGATAGATGGAGTTCCATCCACTCCTTCTCTCCTTCCAGGTGGCGCTCTGGGCTACCCTCCTGGCTCTCCTGCTGGGCCTTCCCATTGCCTGGATCCTTGCCCGGCGGTCGGTGCCGGCCCGGGATCTCTGGACCGTCTTCATCCTCCTTCCCATGGTCCTCCCTCCAACGGTGCTGGGTTACTACCTCCTCCTGGTGATTGGCCGGGGGGGGCCTGTGGGGCAGCTGTGGGAGGCCCTGGGACTGGGCCGACTCGTGTTCACACCCACCGCTGCAGTCATCGCTGCCTTCGTCGCGTCCGTTCCCTTTCTCATCCGGTCCGCTCAGGCCGGATTTGAGCAGGTGGACGCCACCTACGAGGAAGCAGCCCGAACCCTGGGTCGGAGCGAATGGGCCATCGCCTTTACCGTCACCATTCCCCTGGCATGGCGGGGCATCCTGGCGGGTGTGGCGCTGACCTTTGCTCGTGCGGTGGGTGAGTTCGGTGCCACCGTCATGGTGGCCGGCAACGTTCCGGGGCGGACCCGGACTGGAAGTGTGGCCATCTACGATGCGGTGCAGGCGGGGCGGATGGAGGATGCCAACGTCCTGGCCCTGCTCCTGACGTTGACTACCGCCGGGGCGCTCTACCTCCTGACCCAGATTGGCCGGAGCCGGACGTGGTAGCCTCTCCACCCGCCCTGCAGGTACGGCTGGAGGACCGGCTGGGAGCTTTCCATCTCTCGGCGGCGTTCGCCAGTGACGAGGGGATCACCGGACTCTTCGGTCCTTCAGGAGCGGGGAAGAGTCAGATCCTACGTCACCTGGCGGGTCTGGCCCATGCACGGGCCGGGCGAATCGTCCTGAAGGGCCGAACCCTCTTCGACGGAGCGGCAGAGATCCACCTGGCACCCCGGGAGCGGAGGGTCGGGTTGGTCTTCCAGGAATACGCCCTCTTCCCCCACCTGGACGTGGCGGGGAATGTGGCCTACGGGCTGGCCGGATGGGACCGGAAGGAGAGGCGTCGCCGAGTTGGAGAACTCCTGGAGATGGTGGAGTTGGCCGGATACGAGAACCGTCAGCCTACCAGCCTCTCAGGCGGGGAGCGTCAACGGATCGCCCTGGCCAGAGCGCTGGCCCCTGGCCCTGATCTTCTCCTCCTGGATGAGCCCTTTGCCGCTCTGGACTTCCGGGTGCGCCGCGAGCTACGAGGGGCCCTGAAGCGGCTCCAGGAGGAAACCCAGACCCCCATGATTCTGGTGACCCACTCCCTGGCGGATGTCCGGGCCCTGGCAAGTCGGCTGATCCTCCTGGATGGAGGACGCGTGGTGGGGTCAGGATCCACCGACGCCCTCCTTGCCGACCCCGGGTCCCCTGAGGCGGCCCTCCTCCTGGAGGCCGGGGAGTTGGGGTAGAGGCCCCCTCACCCCCCCCGGGCTGTCGTCGTTTCCAGAGGGGGGCCTGTGATAGGTGGCCAGGGTCACCACCCGGAACTGCTCCGTGTCCCAGCCCTGGGCCGAGTCCGGATTCAAAAAGAGCCGGTGCTTCGTTCGTTCGGGATCGGACGTGTCCATGACGCCCAGTGCCGTCTCTCCGTGAAGGGAAGCTGCCTGGGCCACCTGGTGGAAGGTGACGGTCCCCTCGAGACCGTGGTCCGAAGGTGAGCGGAAGACAACCTCCGTACCCCCGGCGGCGAAGAGCTCTTCGAAAACGGTTCGAAGCTCAGGCCGAAGCGCCACCTGGGCCAGGATGTGGCTGATGAGAACGGGCGTGGCCAGGACCTCTGCCGGGCCTCCCTCGAGGAGATCGGCGTTTTCCGGGTCCAGGAACTCCACCAGGAGGGCGGGGGCGCTGTTTCGCCTGGAGGCGAGTTCGTTCAAGAGCAGGGCGCCCAGAATGGTCCGTGCGTCAGCCTGCTGAGCCGAGGGAAACCAGTCGCTCCCTACCAGGATGACATTGTCATAACGGAGGGGCTCCAGAGCCAGCAGCTCCGTATGGACCGTATAGTCGCCCTGAATGTGTCGGACGGCCACCCGTTCCTGAGCCACGGGAAAGCCCAGGGTCTGTCGCTCCCGCCGTTCAACCGGAACGGTGGCCAGGACGTCCACCTGAAAGTGTTCGGCCCGATAGGTGGACAGCTCCCGGAGGAGTGCCGGTACCTTCCGGCTCCATCCCAGGACCAGGATCCGCCGCCTGGCCTCCTGGGGATGAAGAGTGCCGGGCTCTCCCCGATCTCTGCTCTGGGGAGTTCCCTGACTTGCCGGCTGGACGTCCTCGGCGCTCCGGGCCATGACGACGATCTGGTCACCGGTTTCCACCCGGAGTCCCGGGGCGGGATTCAGGTAGGGTCGGATCCGGCCGCCTTCGTTTCGGACCAGTCCCAGGACCACACCCAGGGGGAAAGCGGCCCCCAATGCTTCCAGGGGATGGCCTACAAAGGGTGCACCATCGGGAAGATAGAGCTCATTACCGTCCCCGTCCTGGGTCAGGAGTTCGTTGTAGACCCGGGAGAGTCCGGGGTGCCGGGCCGTCTGCACGATGAGCCTGGCCATGGCTGCATCCGACGCCACCAACTCCAGGGGGCCGGCATACGCCCGGCGGGCCAGGGCCATCTTCCGGGCGTCGGAAAGCTCTGCCACCAATAGCGGCGGGTCACGTTCGGCCTCATCGGCCGCAGTGCTGATGGAGAGAAGGGTCTTCACGGTATGGCTATCCAGTGCCACACCGGTGTCGCCGCCACCGTCATCGCCAGGGACGAGGATGACTCCAGCATGGAGGAAGTCTGCCCTCTCAAGGTGCTCCACCCGAAGGGGGGAGCCAGTTCGAAGGGTGATCCGTCCCTCGTCCCACAGTTCGTCCAACTGGTCCTTCAAGTCCTGGTGCAGGGCCGGGGTCAACTCCTCGCAGAGAACCACGATGTGAAGGGAGCGCGCGCCCCGATGACGCAGGAATCGCCGAACCCGGGCACCGGAGAGGAGGATCTCCCGGATGATGGCCGCCGTTCGGTTGGTCCAGCCCAGAATCACCACATGGTCGTTCCGGGTGACAGGGGTGAGCCCACTCTCCAGTCGGGTAATGGTGGCGTTCAACCACTGGGTCATGATGGCGACCAGGGAGCCCAGGAAGACCACATACCCGGACACGGTGAGGGCAGTGGAGACGGTCCGCACCCAGAGGCCTTCGTCGTCGCCCAGATACCCTGGGTCGCTCAGACGAAGGAACGCCCACCAGATAGCCTCGCCCGGACCGTCGAAGGTCCTCGAAGGGAGGACCAGGATACCGGCGCCGATGGACATGAGCCCGATGATGGCGGCGATGAAGAGAAGCCGGTACTGGGGACCCCGGAGGAGGAATCGCTCCAGCCGGAATCTGAACCGATCCGTGGCCCGCCCCGGAATCCCCATAGGTCAGCGCGTCACCTCAGCCATCGCCCTGCTCATCACCCCCCTCCGGAGGGAACAGGTTCGTTAGATCCTGGCTCAGTTGGCCACTGGCCATGTACTGGAGAAGCGAGGTGACGGCCTGGGCCTGCCCCACAGAGGTGAACCCCAGGGAGTAGAGAACCTCTCCTTCCATTTCTTCCTCATCGGTGAGGCGGACGGCTGTGAGCGTCACCTCTTCGCCGGACATGAGCCGGGCCAGGACCGGTTCAGGGGCCGGGAAGGCTCCCAGGATAGGACCCTCTCCGCCGGCTGGCGTGGACCAGAAGACCTGACTGGGAGGGTCGGAGAGATCCTCGAAGTGGAGGAGGTAGTGGGACTCATCGGCCAGCGTTCGATCGATGTCCAGCTCGATGACCAGACCGGGAGACATGACGAAGCGGGGGTCATCCCACGTGAATCCCATGGCCTCCAGGTTGGCGTCGAACTCGGCTGCTTCCTCCTCGGTGACCGACTCCCGATCGCGGATGATGGGTTCGATGCCCAGGGCGAGTTGGACATTCCCCCGACGGGTCAGCGTTCCAGTGGCTGCGCCACCCAGCCCGCCATCGGCACGCGGGCCGATTCCGGTGGGGCTGCTCCAGGGGCGAAGCTGCTCCACATCCCACAGGTCCTCCCCCTCGTCCACGAAGCGGTACTGGCCATCCACCGTTCCCTCCCGGGCCTCCTGGCAAACCGCACTTCCGTCGTCGGCGTCGCACGCCTCCACTACAGCGCTCCGGATGAGGATGGCCCCATCGCAACTTCCCATGGCAGCCGGCAGGTCCCCGTCCCGGCCCAGGATGTCATCGGCTTCTCCAGTGATGGCCTCGAAGGAGCCCTCCAGCTCCTGGACGAGCTGGCTCCGCAGTTGCTGGCGTTCCTCCAGGAGAGCTTCGTCCTCGGTCTCCACGTAGCGGCGGGCCAACTCCCCGTCGGCGGTGAACCACTCCTGGACCAGTCGATCCTCCGGGCTCGAGTCGTCGAAGGGGGTGACCCGAAGGGAGTCTTCCAGGGCTACGGCCTGGTAGAGTTGTTCGATCCGGCTGACCCGCTGAGCCAGCGGCTCCAGCTCCACGTTCAGGTCGGCCAGGCGAGCCAGGACCGGGACACAGCTCCGGGAGCGTTCGATTTCATCGGCCACCATGTTGGGGGGCGGAGCTTCCTGGCCCACCGCCGGTGACGGAATTCCGAGAGCTGCTGCGAAGCCCAGGGTGACCAGGCTCGTAGCCAGGATCATAGACGAAAGGGGACTTGAGTCCTTCTCCACCACACTCTCCAGGGTCTTGTGGTACTGGGGCAATGTCTGACGGGCCGCTGCGGCTGGCGTCAGCAGAACGATCGGCTTCGGATATACACCGCAGCGCGCTGCGAGGGTCGCCTGGAGACCGAATCCCCGTTGAGACTCGATCCCGGGCACCCGCTACTACCTCTCCCAAGGGTGTTCGGGCCCGTGGGCATCCGATGCGGCGGTCATACGGCACACTGTGGAGTGGCGCGAGGATAGCTTGGGTCCTCCCGCCCTCGTTGCCAAGGGGGCAGGCGGATCGGTAGGATTGCCGAAGCGGCCGGGCCCTGGGGTCCTGCTCTGCCCACCTGCACGAATGGAGGATGAAATGGACGAGTTGGAGCGATGGGCCAGGGATGGGGTTCCCTCCGCCACAGAGACGGACAGTGAGGCCCGGAATTTCGCACTTTTCGCCCACCTGGGAGGGTTTGCCGCCTACTTCTTTCCCTTTGGAGGGGTCCTGGCGGCCCTGGCGATCTGGCTCTTGAAGCGAGATCAGCACCCCTACGTGGACGACCAGGGGAAGGAGGCGTTGAACTTTCAGATTTCCATTTCGATCTACAGCCTCGTCTCGTTGGCGCTGATCCTGGTGGTGGTGGGGATCTTCATGCTTCCCGTGGTGGCGATCTTCCACATCGTCATGATGGTGATCGCCGCCATCAAGGCGAGCAATGGTGAGCCCTTCCGATATCCCCTCACCCTCCGATTCGTCCGGTAGTGTGGAAGGGGCGATTTCGACCTTCTTCAAACCCGGCGACCCCTGGGACCCTCCAGGGGTAGGGAGAATGAAGGTGGCGATGCGCACCGACCGCCTGTTAGCAGCACACCGGGAAGGGAGAACCGTCGCGTGGAAGGGAGTCGGGGTGAGTTGAAGCAGTACCTCATTGAGATTGGCTCAAGGGTGGGCATCCCCCTCCGCTTTCTGCGGCTTCTCCCCGCCCTGGGCTTCGGCGTGGTCCTGGGAGGCTGTGCCACACTCCTGGGTGGTGGTCCGCCAGGTGTGGAATCGGTGGTGGAGGGCAAGTACGTGGATGTGCTCTGCCACTTCGACTGCGGCCCGGCCGGGCCGGAGGCCCTCCAGTTGGCCGAAGAGACGTGGGAAAGAGTAGCGGAATACCTGGCCGTTCCCCCTGACACCCTCCTGGAGTCCCGGGCCCGGGTGCACCTCTACGGGACTCCTGACGACTACGCGGATGTGGCGGATCGACTGGCCGGCGGCCAGTTCCTGGCCACTGGGGCCTTCTCCTCCCGGGACCATCGAAACGCCCACATCCTGGCGTCGGCCGAGCTTTCCGGACTCCTGGGTGGCCTTTCTTTCCATCACCGACGGAGTGTGGTCCACGAAGCGGCCCACCTGGCTGCGTATGATCTGGCCCGTGGAGCCTATTGGCCACCATGGTTGGCGGAGGGCCTGGCGGGTTGGGCTGAACGATCCGTGGTTGTGGAGACGGCCGTCGGGGATGTCTGGGAGGAGAACCCCTGGGCAAGCACCCAGCTCTGGCGGGTCCAGCGGCTCATTGAAGTCGGCGCACTCCCTGCTGTAGGGGAAACCCTCACCGGCGGAGCTGTGGAGCTTTCCCTGGGAGATGCCTACGCCTTCTGGATCGAGCTTTTCCACTTCCTTGTGCACGGCCCCTGGGCGGACGAGATGCAGGAGCTGGTCCAGGACGTGGCTCGTCGGGAGGTACCAGAGGACCGGGCCTGGCCGGAGGTGGGGCGCCAGGTGTCGGAGGTGTTCTCCGCGAGCGACCTGCAGGCCGTGGACGACGCTTTCCGGAGCTACGTGCAGGGATTGAGGCCCGGTTGGATCGAACTCTTCCGGTCAGTGGAGGCTGTCCCTGATGAACCAGGGAGCTGGCTCCAGCACTCTGTGGTGGATGTGCCGGTGGGGGCCTTCGCCTGGCGGTCCGGAAACCCGGGCCGATGGGGAGGCTTCCGGGTGGAATCCCGAGTGGAGCCCTTGGGGGGCCCGCCCTGGGAGATCCGCCTGGCGCTGGTCCGACACGAGGGAGACCCCCTTCTTCTCTCGGTGGACTGGGAGGGGGCGGTTCGTCTTCTGGAGTTCAGCTTTGATCGCCCCGCCGAGCTGGACACCCTGGCAACCAACCGCTTGGCCGATCCTCCGCCTGCAGAAGAGGCGTTTGCCTTCGGGGTGCGGTTCCAACAGGGTCGGGTGGGGATCCGGCTGGCTGGGGGGGAAGAGGTTCTCCTCCCCCTCAGGGATGCTGAGCCCACCGGTCTCTGGGGACCCGGGGTGGGGCCCGGGACCGTGGCCATCTGGCGGGGGTTCAGGGTGGGTGCCCCCTGAAAGGACCAGGGACGCCACCTCTCCTGGTGGCGCCCCTGGTTTCATCTTTCCCCACCGCTGCCAACAGTCTGCCGGGCGGCGCGGCGCGTCTGGACTCCTCCTGATCAGTGCGTGGCTTCCGTGTCCTCGTAGCCCCAGGGCGCCGGGGGTGGAGCCACAGGGTTGGTCAGGTCGAAGGGCCAGACCACACCATGATCGGTTCCGACCCGGACCAGGGTGTAGATGAACTGGTCATCCGGGTGGATTTCCATGGTCCAGATGTTGGTGGAGGCAGGGGGGATCAGCTCCGCTGTGAATTCGTCGGCATGGAAGTCCTGGGAGTTGGGCGTGCCCCCATCCTCCGTGTCTCCGCCGTACTGGGTGACCTCACTCTCAGATCCGTCCTCTTCCCGGTGATCATGCTTGAGCCGGAGTCCATGGGCTTCCTGGGTGACGATCCAGGTTCGGGACCGATCCTCACCCATGTGGACTGGGATCCGCATCTCGTCTTCGAAGCACTGACGCACGTGCATGACCTGCTCCGGATTCTCCGGGTTGGCGAAGGCCATCCCGCAGAGCTCCTGCATGTTGTCCCACCAGGCCAGCTGTTCCGGGGAGGGCCCGGCCGCCTCCTGGGCAGGCGCCTCGCCTGGGGCGTCTGCAGGTGCGTCGGGGGCCGGCGCGTCGGTGTCGCCGCAGGCGGCCAGGGCAAAGGTGACGGCCAGGGCCGGAAGGGCTCGCTTGAAGAAGCTGGAATGCATGGGCAACTCTCAGTCAGGTCCAGTGGAGGATGTTCGCTCAAAAGGCTGAGTGTTCACTGAGCCGGAGTCCCCGTCAAGGTTTCTTCCCACAGCGGGCCAGGAAATGTGTCCCTGCCGTCGAGGATGGGGGGGCGAGCCGGAGGGAACCTGGCGAAGCAAGAGCGGTTCTACCATTGTGATTCGCCCGGGTTGAATCTGTCGAACCTGGCCTTTGCATTCATTCGTCCTCTGGAGAGACCCATGCTGAACCGTCGGGATTGGCTCAAGCTCACTGCCAGCGCCGCCGGAGCCGGAGCCGCGCTGACCCTTCACCCCCGGTTACTGGAGGCCCTTCAGCGTCCGGGCGGACTTCGAAGAGAACTCATCACTCGAGCGATTCCCTCCACCGGGGAGCAGGTCCCGGTGATTGGCCTGGGGAGCTCGGCCACCTTCGCATCGGCAGCTCGGGAGGAGGAGATCGCCCCACTCCGGGAGGTGTTCCGGGCCCTCCACGAGGGGGGGGCGTCCGTGTTCGATACAGCCCCTGGGTATGGCGTGTCCGAACAGGTGGCGGGCCGGATCGCAAACGAGCTGGGAATTCAGAACGATATTTTCTGGGCCACCAAGGTGAATGTGGCGGGTCGTGGCGGTGGCTCGGCCGATCCAGCAGCAGCACGGGCCCAGATCGAGGATTCCTTCCAGCATTTCGATGTGGACGTCATGGATGCCATCCAGGTCCACAACCTGGGCGATATTCCGACCCAGTTGGGGATCCTCAAGGAGTTGAAGGCCGAGGGGCGGGTGCGTTACATCGGAGTCACCTCCACCAGCGAGGCACGGTACGACGACCTGGCCGCTGTCATGCGGAATGAGCCCCTGGATTTCATCGGGGTGGATTACGCTGTGGACAATCTGAGCGCCGCCGACATGATCTTTCCCTTGGCCCAGGAGCGGGGGATTGGGGTCATGATCTACGCCCCCTTCGGACGGACGCGTCTCTGGAACAGGGTGTCCGGCCGGGAGGTTCCTGAGTGGGCCGCCGAGTTCGACGTCACGTCCTGGGCCCAGTTCTTCCTGAAATTCGTCGTGGCCCATCCGGCAGTGACGGTAGCCACGCCGGCAACCAGTCAGGCTCGCCACATGGTGGACAATCTGGGCGGAGGCATGGGCCGACTTCCGGACGAGGCCATGCAGCGCCGGATGATCGAGTACGTGGATGCCCTTCCCCAGGCTTGATCGGGGGGAGAAGCGGAACGGCAAGTGAAGGGGAGGGGGCGGTCGGTCCTGCAGATCCGGGACCGGCCGCCCCCTCTTGCCGGTAGCTGGAGGGCCAGGTAGCGAGGGCGCCAGGGGTCAGGGTTTCTCGACGACTCGGGTGGGGAGGCCGGTGGGAACCATGAGTTTTCGAAGGGGGAGGAGCGGGGGGGACTCAGCTTCTCCTTCCCGATGGCCTTCCAGCTCCGCCATGGGGATGAGGGCGTTCATCCGGTTCCAGTAGAAGACGTTGTCCGTGGTCTCCGGTTCCAGGAGCTGTGTCACGACTCGACCCAGGAGCTGCCCGGTCCGGATCACGTAGGAGCCATGGATCAGTTCCCAGCTTCCCTGGATCTCCTCACCGACTTCGAGGAGGGTGGCTGCCCGGACACCGTTGTCCGATTCCTCCCAGCCTACATCGGCCAATGTGTAGGCTACCCCATCCCGCTCCACGGTCCGGGTGAGCCGCTCCACCTGGATGTTGTGGCGGAGAAGGAGGGCCACAGCTCCCTTGGCCTGGGGAGGGAGAACGTAGGCCCAGGGCCGATCACGGTGGGCCGTGGCCACGGGTCGCTTCATGAGCTCGGCGTCCTCAACGGTCAGGAGTTGGTCCGCATCGTCGGGGTGGGCGATCTGATAGGTGACCTGGAAATTCTCGGCCTCCACCGTCTCGGCTACCGGAACCTGTCCCTCCGGTCCCTCCCCCAGGGCAATGGTCCTTGCCCGGGCCGCATTGATGGTCTCCATCAGCTCCTCTCCATCTTGGGCGGCGTACTCCAGGATGGCCGTGTAGGCCAGGATTCCACTCTGGAGGGAGGTGTTCCTGTCGTGCCACGCCGCGTGTTCGAAGAGGATGGAGAGGATATTGGCCAGCCCTCCGTAGTTTCGGCCCATTCGAGGTGCTGACCCACCGCCGTACCATCGCTCCTCATCCCCTCGGGCCCAGTAGAAAGCCCGGTACCCTTCGCCTTCCAGCCGTGCGTCCAGGAAGGGGAAGACGCTGTGGTCGGCCAGCTCGGTGATGGTGGGATCGGCGGCGGCCAGGGCCGGACCCTGACGAAGAAGGTTGTATGGGTACGCTCCGCCATACTGGACTGCGCCCCCGTCGTGACCGTCCACGTAGATGTGGGGGTGCCATCGATTGATCACGTTCCCGATATACGCTGCCATGGAGGGCTGATCCAATGTCATGTAATCCCGGTTGAGATCGGCACCGATGGGAGTGAACCGACTATCGATGGAGAGGGCATCGGGATTCTTGGAAGGGACCACCAGGACGATTACGTCATCCAGGAGCTCATTCAGATAGGTGCCGGGGGTAGCCAGCTCCCGGATCATGATGAGCAGACCCTCCCGAAGCACGTAGTTGAAGCCGTGGACGTTGGCGCCCAGGACGATGATGGGTCGTCCCGAGGTGTGCGCCTGGGCCGGGGTGGTGATGCCCGGGCGACTGAAGAGGGCGTAGAGAAGCTCCCGGCCTTCCATGGTGGTCCCATATCGGTGCAGGACCATGTCCGGTGCGTCTTCCTGTACCTGGTGAAGGTACTCCACCATCTCATGGTGCGTCGTGTACTGGGCCAGCTCGGATTGCTCGTGGGGGGTGGCTGGCTGGGTGGTGGACAGCTCCTGGCCAGAGACCGGGCTGTAGAGAAGGAGGCTCAGCGCCATGGTGACGAGGAAGGGTGAGCTGGCGCGCCAATGGCAGGAACTCGAACGAAGCATGGAGAATGGAAGTTGGGGCGGGAGGTCGGGCTCTCAGGCCCTGGGACACCTGGTGAGTTACCCAACGCAGCCCTGGAAGGCAACGGTCGAGAGCTCGACCGTTGCGGGAATGAGCGATGGATCTTGAGACAGCCGGCCCGACCCGAAACGATGGAGGGAGGAGGCTCGTATGGAATGGCTCAGGCAGCCTGGATAATGATGAAAGGGGAGTTTTCCAACCATGGGGTGGATGGAGGAGATGGGTAAGCGCAGGATGACCGGTGACAGTGTGCGCTGTCTGGTCGGGCTTCTATTTGCTGTTGCACTGACTGGGTGCGGAGAAGTGCCGGATTCAGTCCCCTCTGCGGCGGAAGGTGAGGACCGGATGGAGCCTGCTCCTGGCCAGCCGGTCTACCAGGGGGCCGTGGAGGTGGATCCAGAATCGGGTCATCTGGCAGGCCGGTGGACGGTTCGGTTTCTGGTCGAGCCTCCCCAGGATCGGATGGTCACCTTTCTCCTCAACAGGGGCATCGAACTGGAGGAGCTGTCCGGGGTCGCGATGGACAGCCTCACGGTGGAGCCGATGGAGGGGATCGACTGGTTTCAACAGGTCACGGTCTACCTGGCGGACGGTCTGTCTCATGGCTCTGTAGTGGAACTTCGATTTGCCTACGAGGGGGAGCCGGTGATGTCCCCTGGCGGGATCAACAGGGTCGACTCAGATTGGGTCGAACTTGGGGCCGATGCCGCGTGGCACCCCCTCTTCTTTCCTCTGACACAACAGCTCCGAGGAGAGGTGGAGTTGGGCCTGCCACCCGGATGGTCGGTGGTCACCAGCGGGTCGGTGAGTCCAGGTCCTGACGGGCACCACCTCCGAAACTCCCTCCCCCAGGTGGACATCGCCTTCTCGGCTGCACCGGCGATGGATTCCGCTGCAACGGCGCAATTCACCGTGCATCATACCGGAGCCCATGCGGACCGGGTCGAGCACCTCCTGGATGTAGGGAGCTGGGCGGTGGACTACCTGAACGAGCGATTCGGTACCCAGGCCCCCCTGCCAGAGGCCCGTCTGGTGCTGGCACCCCGAGCTGGGCCGTCATACTCCCGGCGTAACTATCTGGTGTTCGCCGCCGATGCTGATCTTCCCGGGGAACGGGAGCTCCTCCGACACTACTGCCACGAATTCGCCCATTTCTGGAGTACGGGAGCCGACCCCCTTTCTCCTGAGAACTGGCTGAACGAATCCTTCGCCGAGCTAGTGGGGGCCCACTGCGTTCGAGATCGACTCGGGGAGGTAGCGTATGACTCCGTGGTCCGGGGGTGGAGGGAGGAGGCGGAAGGTCAGCCACCCGTCTGGACGCCGGAGGCATCCGGACGACCTTCAACTGAAGTTGCCTACCGAAAAGGGCCGTACCTCCTCCACAGGTTGGAGGAACGAATGGGCCGAGGAGATTTCCACCGATTTCTGGAACGGCACCTGGTGGCTGAGGGGAGAGCCACCTCCGAGATGCTTTCCCTTCTGGAGGAGGTAGGCGGTCCCGAGGTGCGGAGTTGGTTCGAGATGGCCTTGGCTCGAGAGGAGTTGGATGAGCTATGACGTTGTTGTAGCCGGGCTGGGGATCCTGGGGGCGTGTGCTCTCAGGGAGTTGGCGCTCCGCAGTGGGAGTGTGCTGGGGGTCGACGCCCTGACGCCTCCCCACGCCGGGGGCTCGTCCCACGGGCTGACACGAATCATCCGGGATGCGTACTTCGAGCATCCCTTCTACGTGCCCCTGGTACGTCGCGCCCGGGAAGGCTGGCGGGAGCTGGAAGAGGAGTCGGGCCTTCCCCTCTTCCACCGGACTGGACTCCTCTCCATCGGTGCTCGAAGCGGTCCTCTCATTCAGGGAAGCCTGAAATCCGCCAGGACTCATGGAATTCCTCATCAGCTCCTGGACCGGGGAGCGCTCCGAACGGAGTGGCCAGATCTCCATGTGGGCCAGGACCAGGTGGGCGTGTTCGAGGACCAGGCCGGGGTGATCGCCGTGGAGGCGGGCGTCCAGGCGGCGCTGGATGGCGCCCGGCGGTACGGGGCCGAGATCCGGGTGCAGACCCGTCTGCTGGGGTGGGAGGAGATGGAGGGCGGGCTGGAAGTCCGGTTTCGATCGGGGACGGACGAGGACGAGGCAGGGGGGGGCGAGGGCCGGGAGGACAGGGTCTGGACTCGAACGTTGATCCTGGCCCTGGGCCCGTGGCTTGGACCCTTGGCAGGTGAGCCCTTCAACGACCTTCAGGTAGAGCGGCAGGTGACCCTCTGGTATGACGCATCCGCGGCCCTGGCAACGAAGCGCACGTTGCCGGTCCTCCTATGGGAGCCGGCAGAGGGGCCTTTGGCCTATGCCATCCCCGATCTCGGGGATGGATGGAAGGTGGCCCGACATCATGGCGGAGAGACTATGAAGCCGCGGAAGCATCCGCCAGGCTTCCTCCCCAGGCGGGTAACGGACGAGGATCGGAGAGGGGCGCAGGAGGTGGTGAGCGCCCTGCTCCCAGGATGCATCGATGGGGAGCGAAGGGCGGCCGTCTGTTTCTACACCAACACCCCTGATGGTCACTTCCTGGTGGGTCCCCACCCCAGGGCATCGGGGGTCCTCCTCCTGGGGGGAGGTTCGGGACACGCCTTCAAGTTCGCGCCGCTCCTGGCTGCGCGAATTGCTGATTTCGTGCCGGGGCTCCCTGCAGGGGACCGGGGGGTCGGTCATCTCTGGTCGGGGGATGGCGGAGCCAACGCTGGTTCATCCGGTCACTCCGGGACGGATCCATTCGATCCATGCCGACTATGCGGGTGAGATTCAGAGGATAAGTTGAACCGGCCCACCTCCACGTAGGAGACGGGCCGGGTCTGGAAGAAGCGGACTGACCGTGGGTGCTTCGGTCAGCCTCCGTGGTTGAAGTTGGGACCACCCTGAGCGGCCAGAAGAAGCGTCAGCGCAACCTCGGCAGTCAGGTCCACCTCTCCGGGCAATTCGGAGATGAAGGCCTCCACTGCATCGCGCAGGTCCTGACGATACTCTTCAACGGCTGCTACAATGGCTTCGGATTCGCTTGCACTATTCAGGTGTGCCGAGAGGTCGGCAGAAGCGAAGGCCGTCTCGAGCTGAATACGGAGTTGAGCACGAACGGCGTCGGGCACTTCTTCGGGAAGTCGATCCATGATAGCGTCCAGAAGTGTTTCCTCCACTTCCTCTTCCAGCTCGATGAGTGCGTTGATGACTTCATCGAGCGAGGCGGCCACCCGGATCTGAGTTCGAGCCTCGGTCAGGGCTGACACGGATACAGTCCGCTCCTCCGATTCCGGAAGCGCCTGAGCCAGTTCTGACCGCGCACGCAGATTCAATTCTACCGCGTTCTTGGCAATGTCCAGGCGGGCGTTGCCATGAGCCTCTTCCAAGGCCCGATCCAGTCCTGTTGCGGCGGCAGCGGTGGCCAGAGCGACGACCTCCAGTTCGGCACCGCCCTCCTGAAAGGCCTCTACAGCTGCGTCGATAAAGAGCTTCTGGGCCCCTTCCTGGCTCTCCCCCTGGTCTCGATTCCAGGCATGATCCTTTGCTGCTTCCAGCAGGGTATCCAGGCGAGCGTCGGCACTGGTCTCCCCCATGGCCTGGAAGCTCTGGTCCAGGGAAGCAGCCCCATTCGCGTATGCTTCAGCGACTGCCTGGACCGTCTGGACTGATCCGACGACTTCGGAAGCACTGGATTCGTCCATCCGGATCAGGAGGGCGATCTTCGCCGTGTTGCGGATTTCCGAACTGACGCCTGCAGCGGCAAGATGCCCGTAGACCATTCCCTCTAGGGTCGTTTCCCCATTGATGGGCGCCGTGGTGGTGGTTGAGCCTGCGCGAGTTTCTCCATGCACCAGGACACGGCCCACTTCGTCGCCGTTCTCGCCTCGGGCCGAGACGACAAGACCGCTCTGGTCAGAGGGTACGTCCTCCACGGAGAAACGGCCATCTGCCTGGACCTCGGCTTCAGCGAGGATGTCGAGGGATCCGTCAGACTGGACTGCCGCCACGGCAACCGTGCTGGCTTCTGCAGCAACGGAAGCGAACCCGGAAGTGCTGGCGTTGCTGGAAGCTGTGGGGTGGGTGCTCTCCACCTGGCCATCCACGATCGCCGTTTCCGGGTCCGGATCGGGATCCGGGTCCGGTCCCACAGGGGTGGATTCGCTCCAGTCCATGCCACGGATTGAGGTGCTGGACTGATTCCGAGCCTGGGCTCCCTGAAAACACTTGGAGCCCATCGGTCCGAATTTTTTTCCG
>SL_3KL_010_SEDDRAFT_10000024_pt1 | contig 81233 bp, 69 predicted proteins | sample SodLakKL_010_SED_2_FD_10381 | JGI IMG/M metagenome (IMG submission 10381)
AAAATAAAACATTTGACAGGCTCTATGAAAAAGCATTGTCAGAATCCAACGACAGCCTGCGCTACTCTTTGTATCACCAAATGGACAGTATCATTGTTGCCGAGGCCCCAAAAGTATTCCTCTATTACGACCAATCGATGCGTTTTGTCCACAGCCATGTGGAAAACATGGGCAACAACCCGTTAAACCATCTTGTCCTTAAAAGGGTCAGAATAAACCGGGAAAATCAATAACAGAATGAAGCCTAAGTCCCTTTTTTATTTAAAGGTTTTGGCCCCGGAATGGGATTTTAAATGACTATCTTGAATCAAAATATTATTTTTGTTCTGATGACAGTCAGGTTTTTTTACTAAGACAATGAACAACCAATGTGAAAACCGGATGCGATATCTGAAGTTTATCTTTTTATCGTATGCATTGTTATTCTCTTCCGGCCAGGTTTTTGCAGAAGGGAACCATCAATACCGGTATTTTACCTTACAGTATCATTATCAATATATATGGCCTCACCGACCGGCTTTGAAACTGCACGCCGCAAACCCGGCAACCTCCTACGAAATGCAACTGGGATGGAAAACCTCCGGGGCACTGGATTGGCATCACCTGTATAACCTCCCCACTTATGGATTCGGCTTCTATTATTCCGATCTGGGCAATCCCGATGTCCTCGGACAGGTAAGGTCAGGGTTTTTGTTCATGGAATTTCCGCTGGGCAAGCGATTCATTAGTGAAAGCAACCTCAAGTTCTCACTGGGACTGGCACATTTCAATTTATACTATGACCCAGATCAGAATCCCGAAAACAGGTTCATCGGCTCCCCGTGGAACGTCCATTTTAACATCAACTATTCCCGGATGTATCACCTGGGCGATAATATCCGGCTCTCCCCGGGCGTTTCCTTTACCCATTTTTCAAATGGAGCATATAAAAAACCGAACAGGGGTCTGAACATTTTTGATGTGAATGTCGGCTTGCGCTACAGGTTTGGAAATGACCAGGCAGGCAACATCGTTCCGGACACTGGTATTCAGCAGAAACAGGCCGAAAAGCAAATCCTGTTTACTACCTTCTCCATGGGTTCCATGCAGCGCTACATCGATGATCCGATATACATGGCCTGGACACTGTCTTTCAATCATACCATCAACAAGGGCTTCAGGACACGCTGGGGTGTCGGCATCGACCTTTTCTATGATGACCGGGCCAAAGAGCAGATAAGGAAAATGAAAGAGCAAACCGGCTATACAGACTATTCCAGGCTGGGAGGATTTGCTTCGTGCGATATCGTGCTCAATCGCCTTGCTGTAATGTTGAACCTTGGCACCTATCTGTACTATGGTTATGATCCGCTGAATTCAATTTATAAACGTGTCGGACTTCGCTACCTTACAAACTCAGGACTTACCGGCCACATGGCATTAAAAGCCCATTCCGGCCGGGCTGAATACGTGGAGTGGGGGCTTGGATATGGCCTCAGGTTCTGAATGAACAGGCCCCTGCTATAAACTTATTGTAAGCCCATCATGGGCAAGGGAAATATTCTCAGGCAAGTCCTTTTCCAGTTCCGACCGTAACCCCATCTGGTGGCTTATATGCGTAATATACCCTTTGTCGGGCGCAAGGTATTGCAAGATGTCGATGGCTTCGCGAAGGTTGAAATGTGAAACATGCTTTTCTTTCCTTAAAGCATTGATAACCACAACTCGAGATTCTTTCATCTTGTTTAACTCTTCTTCGGCAATATAATTTGCATCTGTTAGATAGGAAAAACCACCGGTGCGAAATCCGAAGACCGGCATTTGGTGATGCATGGCATTGATCGGTATTAGCTTTATTGTCCCGATGGTGAAGGGAGTGCCGTCAATGGCATGTAATTTCATGTCGGGAACGCCTGGGTATTTCCTGTCGGCAAAAGCATAGGAAAAATCATTTCTGACGGTATCCAATACGGCGTCGCTGCCATATATGTCCATCGGCTCCTTCTGGATCCAGTTAAACGCTCTGACATCATCCAGGCCGCCGGTATGATCTTTGTGGTTGTGCGTGATCACTACCGCATCCAGCCTCTTTACCCGTGCACGCAACATCTGTTGACGGAAATCGGGTCCCGCATCAATGACGACGGATGTATCATCACAGCAAATGAGTACTGCCGCCCGTAACCGCTTATCGAATGGATCAATGCTCTGGCATACCCTGCACGGGCATCCCACCACGGGAACCCCCTGTGATGTCCCGGTGCCAAGTATCGTAATGTTCATGGCGTTCATTGGTTTGGCTGCATGAATGCAAATGTAAGGAATTGTAATTTAATGGCTTGTTGGCTCACCAGCTATATTGATCCGATCGCAACGTTTCCGGTTCGTCCTTTTTTTGTAAATTGCGCATGATTTAACCACCCCGAATTTCTTAAACCATGGAGGATATATTTCAAACGATCGGCACAGAAGATATTCAGGAAAACATCTTTCAATTGATAGGGAAAGACTGGATGCTCATATCAGGCGGCACAATGGACCACTACAACATGATGACAGCAAGCTGGGGCACTGCGGGCGTTTTATGGCGCAAACCGGTCATCATTACCTTTATCCGTCCCCAAAGGTATACGTATGAATTTATCGAAAAACAGCCATATTTTTCGGTTTCTTTCTTTGGCGAACAACACAAAGACCTTCTGAACCTTTGTGGCACCACGTCCGGCCGTGACCTGAACAAAATGACTATTGACGGATTGACTGCCCTGCAAACCCCGAATGGCGCGGTCGGATTCAGGGAAGCAAAACTTTTGCTGGAATGCCGGAAAATCTATTTTGACGACATAGACCCTGCGTTCTTTCAGGTTTTTGAAGTGGAAAAGATTTATCCATCAAAGGATTACCACAGGTTCTATATCGGTGAGATCACCCGGGCATGGAAGAAAAGGTGACCACTCACCCAGCAATGCCATGCGTTGATCTGCAGCCAACCGCTTCCGTCAATAAGGAGGCAAAAAGCAATGAATGATCGTGGGTCTTACAAGGAAAATAAGATATAAAATCAGGCTGTTCCTGTTGCGCCGAGCCATGAGGAAGCATAAACGGCGGCGAAGGGTCGTCGGTTATGATGGTGCCCGGGCTTTCGCCCTTTTGGCGGATGGCCTGCCGGATGGCCCGCCGCAGTTTTTGAACCGCCTCATTGATCAGTTGCAAACAGACGGAAAAACTGTTGATGCCGTGGTCTTTTTTCACGACAAGGTGATCCCTGATAAAGTAAAACCATCACCGTCGGTGATCCATTGTCAAAAGAATGACTTTGCATGGACAATGCGCCCAGGGCCTGTGCCTCTGCAAGATCTTGTTGCCAGGGAAGTCGATATTCTGATTGACCTTTCTTCATCTGAAGCACTTCAAATGAAATACCTTGCAGCGCTGTCAACGGCATTGTACAAGGTGGGGGCGCATCATCCTGAGTTTCTCGACATCTATGACCTGATCCTAAACGTGAACGAGCAATGTACAGCCGATGAACTGGCAAAGCATGCCATTCATTATCTAAAAATGATCAAAACACCAGCTGAAAATGATTAACCAATTCAAAGGCACGGGGACAGCCATTGTCACCCCCTTCTATAAAGAAGGCAACGTTGATTTCAAGTCTTTTGCAAAACTCATTGAATTCCAGATCACCGGCGGGGTCAACTATATTGTTTTCCTGGGTACGACAGGTGAGGCTGTCACCCTGAGTCCGGACGAAAAAAATGCAGTGATCAATTTTGCCACTGAGATTGTCGGGGACCGTCTTCCGGTGGTGGTTGGCATCGGGGGGAACAATACCCGGGAGATCACGAATACCATTCAGCAGATCTCTTTCGACGGTATCGACGCCATACTGTCTGTAAGCCCTTACTATAATAAACCCCAACCCAGGGGTATTTTGAACCATTACAAGGAAATCGGCAGCGTATGTCCGGTGCCTGTCATCATTTACAACGTGCCGGGACGAACCAGTTCAAATCTAGACTCAGAAACCACCCTGAGGATCGCCTCTGACGTCCCCAATGTGATTGCCGTAAAAGAAGCCTCGAAGGACCTCGAACAGTGTGCCAGGATTATTAAAGACAAGCCCGGCGACTTCCTGGTGATTTCCGGCAACGATGAACTGACACTGCCTTTCATGGCTCTCGGTGGCGATGGGGTGATATCTGTCATTGCCAATGCCTTTCCAGCAGAATTTTCCAAAATGGTCAGCCTGTGCCTGGAAAACAGGTTTGCAGAGGCACGGAAGATCCACCTCAAGCTGCTGGATGTGGTCCAGGCAATCTATGCCGACGGAAGCCCTGCCGGAGTAAAGGCAATACTTGGGATGAAAGGACTGTGCAATAACGTTCTGAGACTCCCCCTGGTGACGGTGAACAAAGCATTGAACCATCATATGAAAAATCTGTTGGAAGAAATGACAGATCCCGGCAAATAAGAATATAACAACCTTTCGTGCCAATGTTGTGTTGCAAGCTATTGAATCTGAATAATATAATTAAACTGTTCGCCTACATCCTGTTTGTGTTCCCCATCCTGCATGGCACCGCACAGGAACTGGCCACCGGAAGGACCGCAAGTGAATACCTTGCAGAGAAAGGGGAGGTGTACTTCACTTTTATTAAACCTGAAAGAGAACGATTCGCGGAACTGACCAATACGGTCTCCATTGACAGGGTGGTTGCCGACAGCATCTTTGCCTATGCAGATTCCCGTGGATTTTCGCTGTTCCTGAAGATGGATATCCCGTATACCGTTCTGGATCATCCGGGCGAGGTGGACTTTGATCTGAACATGTTGTCGCGCGGGGACTTGAAAAGCAAAGACTTGACTGACAGCTGGGATTTTTATCCAACCTATGAGGCCTATGTTGCGCTGATGTACGGTTTTGAGCAAGACTTTCCTGATCTGGTCGAAATTGTGAATATCGGACAGACAGTGATGGGCCGCGACCTATTGTTTGCCAAGATTTCTCCACAGGTAGAAACCAAAAGGTCTGTACCGCAATTTATGTACACCTCCACCATGCATGGTGATGAGACAGCTGGTTTTGTGCTGTCGTTACGCCTGATTCACCACCTGGTCACCAATTACGGTCAAGATGAAGCGATCACCGAACTGATGGACAATGTGGAACTATGGATTTGTCCCAATGAAAATCCTGATGGGACATACACCGACGATAATTCAACTGTGTCGGGGGCTACCCGTGGCAATGCCAATGGCGTTGACCTGAACCGCAACTATCCCAACCCCGTGAACGACCCCTGGCATGCCCAGCAGCCGGAAACCACCGCCATGATCAGTTTTACCGACACCATGAACTTCATCATGTCGGCCAATATGCATGGAGGCATCGAGCTGGTGAACTTTCCCTTTGACAGCTGGACATCATCGCAAAATAAACATGCCGACCACGACTGGTGGGAGTTTGTGATGTATGAGTATGTGGATACGGCACACGTCTATAGCCCTGACGGATACATGACAGGCATGGGCGACGGGGTGACACATGGTGGCGACTGGTACGTCATTTACGGGAGTCGCCAGGATTATCTGAATTACTATAAAAGCTGCAGGGAGTTCACCCTGGAACTGAGCAACCAGAAGCTGCTGAACCCCGCCCTGTTGCCAGATCACTGGGAATACAATTACCGTTCGCTGATCAATTATATCCGGCAAGCAACCTATGGGGTGCATGGGCTTGTCTATGACAATGAAAACGGGACCCCTTTGTTTGCTGAAATCCTGATCCCCGACCATGATGACAACAATTCGGAGGTGCACACCTCCATGCCTCATGGAAATTATAACAGGCCACTCCTGGAGGGCATTTATGATATGCGTTTTTTGTCCAACGGCTACCCCACGCTCGACATTGACGGGGTGTCTGTGATCAACCACCAGACCACCCACCTGAATGTGGCCCTCGGTGATGAGGTTGCAGGACAGACCTGGACAGTGGCGATCGGCAGAGAAGGGGAAGGGGAGATACTGCCTTTTGAAGGCATGCAGCTGTTTAACCAGGGAGCAAATGTGTTTCTCCACGCAATCCCTTTCGAATCCTGGGAGTTTGAGCAATGGAATGTGAATGAAGTTTTTTATTCTGATGAAGCGAAGGCGACAGTTTCAATAACCGGAGACACCAACATTGACGCGGTATTTGTGCAAGGACATATCCCGGGCTCACTTCCGGGAGATGCAAACATTGATGGGGTGGTTGATGTATTGGACGTGATCACTATCATGGATTATTTCCTTGGCAACGCACCCGATCCATTCTGCTTTGAGAATGCCGATGTGAACCAGGATGGCGTCATTGATGTTCTGGATGCCATTGGCACTGTCAATATCTACATCAACCAAAAAGACAGGTGATTCTGTGATCAATAGGATGGCATGTCAAACCTTGCGCAGGCTCTTCAGCTGATCCCTGAGCACACTGATCTTTGCACGGGCATCATTGCGTTTTTTGTTTTCCATGGCCACAACCTTTTCGGGTGCATTGTTTACAAACTTTTCATTGGAAAGCTTCTTCTCTATGCTCTGCAAAAAACCCTCCTGGTATTCCAGTTCGGCCTCCAGGCCCTTGATCTCCTCCTCTTTGTTGACATGCTGATCCAGCGGGATGAGCAATTCTGTTGCTTTCACAATGATGGAGTGGGTGCCCGCGGGTTTGGCCGTTACATAGTCAAGGTGGTCGATATTGCATAACTTTTTCACAATGCCATCAAAGGTCATGTCGGGCGATTCATCATTGTTCTTTTTGATGAACAGGGTGAGGGGGTGTTTTGGCGAAATGTTTTTTTCCTGGCGCAGGTTGCGGATGGCCATGATCACCTGGCGGGCAAAGTTGAATTTGTCGATCATGCCCTGGTCATAATTTGCCGCTTCCGGCATTGACGCGATGGTGATGCTCTCTTCGTCCCTTTCCCCCCTGATCCGCTGATAGATCTCTTCCGAGATGAAGGGCATGAAAGCGTGAAGCAGCCGCAACAATTTATTCAGGAAATCAATGGTGGTATTGTATGTTGCAACATCCAGTGGTTTCTGGTATGCAGGCTTAACCATTTCGAGGTACCACGAGCAAAAATCTTCCCATATCAGCCGGTAAACAGTCATCAGGGCATCGGCAATGCGGAACCTGGCAAAATGGTCTGCCACGATTTCCAGCGTCCTGTTCAGGTTTGCCTCAAACCAATGGATGGCGGTGTTTGCCTCTATCGACTGGCCAAGGTCATGGTCTGTCTCCCAGGTTTGTGTCAGCCTGAATGCATTCCATATCTTGTTGCAAAAATTGCGTCCCTGTTCACACAGCGACTCGTCAAACAAAAGGTCGTTCCCTGCCGGTGAACAAAGCAGCATGCCCACCCGCACACCGTCGGCCCCGTATTTGTCCATCAACTCAATCGGGTCAGGCGAGTTGCCCAGTGACTTGGACATCTTCCTGCCTTGCTTGTCACGTACGATCCCATGAAGATAAACATTCCTGAAGGGAACCTCATTCCGGAACTCCAATCCTGCCATGATCATCCGGGCAACCCAGAAAAACAGGATCTCCGGCGCAGTAACCAGGTCGTTGGTAGGGTAGTAGTAGCGGATCTCCGGATTGTCAGGCTTATTGATGCCGTCAAAGACCGAGATGGGCCAAAGCCATGATGAAAACCAGGTGTCGAGGACATCTTCGTCTTGCCTGAGATCATCATCGCTTATCTCTGTACCATATTTTTCCCTGGCCCGGATGAGTGCATCCTCACGGCTGAGGGCTACAACATATTGGCCGTTAGGCAAATAGTAAGCAGGGATGCGGTGACCCCACCACAACTGCCTGCTGATACACCAGTCGCGTACATTCTCCATCCAGTGTTTATAGATGTTTTTGAACTTGGGGGGATGGAACCGGATGCTGTCATCCATCACTGCATCCAAAGCCGGTTTTGCAAGGGCTTCCATCTTAAGGAACCATTGCAACGACAACTTGGGTTCTATCACTTCGTCGGTCCGCTCCGAAAACCCAATGCTGTTGGTGATCTCCTCCACCCTGAACAGATGACCCTGCTCCTTCAATTCACGACTGATCTTCTCCCTCGCAACAAAACGGTCTTCCCCGATATGGATCTCCGCCTTTTCATTCAGGGTGCCGTCATCATTAAAAATATCGATGGATGGCAGGTTGTGCTTGATTCCCAGGTTGTAGTCGTTGATATCATGGGCAGGTGTGACCTTCAGGGCACCTGTACCGAACTCCCTGTCAACATAATCATCCTGGATGAAGGGAATGGGACGGTTGATCAGCGGCACCAGCGCTCTTTTCCCAAGCAGATGCTTGTAACGCGGATCCTCAGGATGGATACAAATGGCAGTATCGCCCAATATGGTCTCGGGACGCGTCGTGGCTATGGTCACATACTCATCACTATCCTGTACCCGGTAGCGGAGATAATAAAACTTGGATTGAACCTCCTTGTGCACCACTTCTTCGTCTGAAAGGGCGGTAAGGGCCCTGGGATCCCAGTTGACCATGCGTACACCCCTGTATATAAGCCCTTTCTGGTAAAGCTCAATGAAAACACGGATCACAGAATCGGAGAGAACCTTGTCCATGGTAAAACGAGTCCGCTCCCAGTCGCACGATGCCCCCAGCTTTTTCAACTGCTCCAGGATGATGCCCCCGTGCTTCTCTTTCCATTCCCACGCATGGCGCATAAAATCTTCCCGGCTCAGCTTCTTTTTATCAATCCCCTCACCTTTCAGCTTGTTGACCACCTTGGCCTCTGTGGCAATTGAAGCATGGTCTGTGCCTGGAAGCCAGCAGGTATTGTAACCCAACATCCGGGCACGACGTACCAGCACATCCTGAATGGTATTGTTCAGCATATGCCCCATGTGCAGCACACCGGTGACATTGGGCGGCGGGATAACCATCGAATAAGGGACACGTTCGTCAGGAACGGACCTGAAATAACCCTTTTCGATCCATTCTTTGTACCATTTACTCTCTGTGCCCCCGGGTGAATATTGTTTGGGAAGATTGTCCATGACAAGTTTTATACAGATTCGGAAAAAACCTGACAAAGTTAAAAAAAAACCCTCGCATGTGAATCTGCACCATGACTTTTTGGGTTTTAAATCATCAGGTAAAGGCTTTTTCTTAAATTTGTTGTATTGAAATGGCAGGCTGGTGAATGGGCTCTGGTCACATATACCTTACGGAACATTATGGGCAACTCGGACAATCAGGCTTCGACAGGTGGTCGCAAACCGGAACAGTCCCCCGAAGTTTTGGTTTTCCATGCATCCGCATGCCTGGACCGACTGGAGGCCATCAAAAAGATTGATGATCAAAAAATACTCGCCAGGGTGGCCCGGGATGACCCCAATTGCAAAGTACGACAAAGGGCTGTTGAAAAAATTGACGACCCCGTGATCCTTCAAAATGTTGCATGCAACGATACGGATTATGATGTCCGGCTGGCTGCAATAAAAAAGATAAAAGATCACAAGGTGCTGATCCGTATAATTTTGAATAGTCAATACGATTACTGTATCTGTAAAGATGCGTTGAACAAGATCCGGGATAATAAAGTGCTGATTTGCTTGCTGGAGGACCTGACCGACCGTGACATTAAATCAGCAATCGTCCGGGAGATCACCGACCAGGAGATGTTGGCGAAGATTGCTCGCAGCAGCAGCGATTTCAATATCCGTTCATATGCATTGAAAAAGATTACTGACCAGAGTATCCTGACCGAAATAGTACGAAATGACAGTGATTATTACGTGAGGGCCCTGGCGGTGCAGCTGGTTGACGACCCGCTGGTCATTAACGATGTTGCACAGTACGATGCAGATTATTATGTCAGGGGGCAGGCGGTGGCCAGGATCGTTGATGCCGGGATATTGTGCAGCATAATTTTAAAGGATGAAGACTTTGATGTGCGCAAGCGTGCCTTGGAAAATATTACAGACATTGAGGTGTTGAAAAAGTTGCAGGACAAGCTCATCGATACCTATATCCTTCGTAAAATAAAACACCGGCTGGACAATCTTCAAGAACGATCATGAACCTGGTAAAGAATTCCCGGAGGGACCCCTATTTCAATATTGCCCTTGAAGAATATCTCCTGAAACAAATTCGGGATGACTCGGTCATGCTTTGGTGTTCAAAGCCTTCCATTATACTGGGCAAACATCAAAATGCCCTGGCGGAGATTAATTTCCCGTATGTCTACGCCCGGAACATTCCTGTTGTCAGGCGTCTTACAGGCGGCGGGACTGTGTTTCATGGCCCCGGGAACCTGAATTTTACCTTTATCCAACAAGGGGAAACAGGCAAAATGATCGACTTCAGAAAATATACCGCTCCGGTAATTGATTTTTTGAATACGCTTGGGGTCCCTGCTAAATTTGAAGGAAAGAACGATATCCGGGTGAACGGCAGGAAAATTTCAGGCAATGCAGAACATGTGTTTAAGGATAGGGTGTTGCATCATGGCACCCTTCTTTACCAGGCCGATCTGGGCCTCCTTGAAGAGGCCATCCGGATTGAACCGGACCGTTACAAAGACAGGGGCGTACAGTCGGTGAGGGGCAAGGTGGCGAATATTGCCGACTTTATTAAAGACCCGCCGCCGTTTGATCAGTTTATGCAAATGCTTAACGCTTATTTAAAAACGTATTTTGGCATCGTCAACGAATATGTTGTGGGCAGCAAAGACATCCATGCCGTGTATTCTCTCGTAGCAAACAAATATAACCGATGGGAATGGAATTATGGGTATTCGCCGGCCTATGCCTTTATAGGGCGTACGTTTTTTCAGAAGGGTGATATTGGCCTGGAGCTAAAGGTTAAAAACGGTGTGATCATGTCGGCCGCTTTTTCCGGCAGTGGATTGTCCCCCTCCTGGCAACTGATCGAAAAAGAGTTGCCCGGCAAGAGGCATGAGGTTTCGGAGATTTCCCATTTGTTGCGGCACTACAGGATCATTTCCCCCCGTATGCGAAAGGTGCCTGCCGCTTTACTCAAGCTGTTCTTCTGATGATCGCATCCGGCTTTCCTGTTCCTTTACCGGGTATTATGTTTTGATCGGATCACAGCAAACACATCGCCCTCTTTTGCTACGAACGTGTTTGGGAATACTTTGGCGGCCTCTTCCCTGAATGCTTCCAACTCCTTATACCTGGCCGAGTAATGGCCGAGAATCAGCTTCCCCGCACCCGCTTTTTTTGCCAGGGTGGCGGCTTCAATCGTGGTGCTGTGGGTTTTTTGCCTGGCGATGTCGGCCTTGTCATGCAGGAATGTGGCTTCGTGATAGAGCATATCTACCCCCTTGATCTGGTCGAGGAATTGCTCGGTATAGGCCGTGTCTGAACAAAAGGCGTAACTGCGTGGCAGTGGCGAACCTTTCGTAACTTCCTTGTTTGGGATGATCCGGCCATCGGCTGTAACCAGGTCACGGCCCTCTTTGATGTCAGGCATCTGTTCAAGGGGAATATTGTATTTGGCAATGCTTGCCTTTTTGATGTTGCGCTTGCCTTGCTTTTCCCTGAAAATGAAACCAAAAGCAGGGATACGATGGTCCATGGCCATGGTCTCAACAGACAGCCTGTCATCTGTATACACTACCTGGCCGCCATCGAGCAGTTCGTGGTAACAGACCGAAAAGGATGGTTTCAATTGCGCTATCCGGTATTGAAGTTCAATGATCTCTTCCATTCCCGGCGGGGCATAGACATGCATTTCCTTTTCCCTCCCAAGCAAGTGATAGGTAAAGAGCAATCCGGGGAGGCCCAGGTAATGGTCACCATGCATGTGGCTGATAAAGATGTGGTTGATCTTCATCAAGGGGATCCTGAACCGTCGCAGTTGCATCTGGGTTCCCTCGCCACAATCGAGCAAAAAACGCTTGTTGTGAACCTGCAGCACCTGTGCCGTGGTGTATCGCAATGAAGTGGGTGTTGCCGCAGATGAACCCAGTATTGTTGTTTGGAAGGTCTCATGCATAGAACATTCTTTAAAAAATACAGGCTGCTACCGAGTCCTGCGCATCAACTTTCTTTTCCCGTGTCAGCGTCCGGGGCCCAAAGGGCATTCGTAACGGCCGGTTCGGCACCAATCGTTGAACGTTATCTGAACAACCGCAAAACGTCATTGAGGTTCACCAGCAGTATCAGGGAGAGCAGCAGCAGCATGCCCACCATCTGGGCGTACTCCATGAATTTGTCCGGTGGTTTTTTGCCAACAATGATCTCATACAGCAGGAACATAACATGTCCGCCATCCAGTGCGGGGATGGGCAGGATGTTCATTACAGCGAGGATGATGGACAAAAAGGCTGTCATCGTCCAGAAGTGCACCCAGTCCCAGCTGGGGGAGAAGATCCCACCAATGGTAATGAAACCTCCCAGGCTTTCCCGGGCGCTGACCTCGGGCCTGAACAACAGGCCGAGGTCGCGGAAGTAGTCGCGTGTGGTGGTATATGCCCTGACAGCCCCGGCCGGGACAGAGGCCAGGAACGAGTACTCCTTGCGTTCCGTATCAAATAGTTCAATGGGATCTTTGATGTAGGCCCCAATCCTGCCTTCTTCGGGAATGCTTATTTCCAGCTCCACCGTTTTGTCATTCCTTCCGACGGTAAGCGTGGTTTCTTTGCCGGCATAGTCGCCGATAACACGCGCAAACTCTGAAAAATAGAAAGTGTCATGGTCGCCAATACCCCTGATATGGTCGCCGACCTCCACGCCGGCTTCCCTGGCAGGAGAACCTTCAATGAACCCACTGACGATAAAAGGGAATCGCACAGAGATAAAATCTTCGCCACGGGCGGCAATCAGCTTTCCGAAAAAGTCATCCGGGACAGCCAGGTCGATCAGGCTGTCATTTCTTTTTACACTCACCTCCTTCACTTCCCCCCTGGCAAAACTCCTTATCAATGACATCCAGTCCTTTGGCGCTTCATCGTTGAGCGCCACTATATGGTCGCCGGATTCCAGCCCGATCTCCCTGCCCAGCGGTTCTGCTTCAATGCCATATTTCAGGTTCTCTACCGGCAGGTATTGATCACCAGTGAAAAACAACATGAAGACATAGATCAATGCGGCCAGAACCACATTGAAAAAAACACCCCCTACCATCACAAGCAGTCTCTGCCAGGCAGGCTTCGACCGGAACTCGTATGGCTTGGGTGGTTGTTTCATTTGCTCCTTATCCATAGACTCATCGATCATCCCGGAGATCTTAACATAGCCTCCAAGCGGTAACCAGCCCATGCCGTAAGTTGTATCACCCCTGCGGATCGTAAACAAAGAAAACCCCGGGTTGAAGAAGAGATAGAACTTCTCCACCCTGATGCCAAACATGCGTGCGAAAATAAAATGGCCAAATTCGTGGATGATGATCAGAATGGACAGACTGAGCAGGAACTGGGCTGTTTTTATGATGATCTCCATACTATAACAGGTTATTTGCTGATTGTTGGGTCCGTTGTTTGATAAAGATGGTTGATGGTCATATTGACTAACGCTTATAACGGGGAATTGTTTTGATTATTTGCTCTGCCATTTCGCGTGCCATGTTGTCGCACTGAATGATCTCCTCCAGCCCAGGAGTGTCGACATATGGTGCTTTCTCCATGCACTGTTCGATCACTTCGGGTATATGCAGGAATGAAATGCGGTCGTTCAGAAATGCTGACACGGCAGCTTCATTGGCGGCATTCATCACACAAGGGATGTTTCCGCCCCTTTCCATTGCTGAATAGGCAAGGTCAAGACATTGAAAAACGCTGGTGTCGACGGTTTCAAATGTCAGCTGAGGATGATCTGTGAAGCAGAAGCGGGGAAAGTCTGATGGGATGCGCTTGGGGTAACCCAGGGCGAACTGGATGGGTTGTTTCATGTCGGGCAATCCCAGCTGTGCTTTCATGCTACCGTCTTCAAACCGGACAATGGAGTGGATGATGGACTGTGGATGAATAACCACGCTGATTTGTTCTGCCTTCAGGTTAAAAAGCCATTTTGCCTCCATTATCTCCAGGCCTTTGTTCATCATGGTGGCAGAATCGATGGTAACCTTGGGTCCCATGTCCCAGTTGGGATGCTTCAAGGCCTGGTCTTTGCTGACACCGGCCAGCTGTTTCCTGCTCATTCCCCTGAACGGGCCGCCACTGGCAGTCAGGTACACTTTCTCGATCGGATTCTGCTGTTCACCCATCAGGCATTGAAATATCGCAGAGTGCTCTGAATCGACGGGAAGAATGTCCACATCATTCTCTCTGGCCATCGGGTTGATAATATGTCCCGCCACCGCCAGCGACTCCTTGTTGGCAAGTACAATGTCTTTCTTATGCCGGATCGCATTGATGGTTGGTTCAAGGCCTGCAATGCCCACCATGGCCGGGATAACAAGGTCCACATCCGTTGATGCAACAATATCTTTCAAGGCAGCCGGTCCTGAATATACCTTCGTGGAAAACGATGCCAGGGCAGTGCGTACCTGTTGAACATGATCGGCGTTCCCGATGACCACAGCCTGCGGCTGATGTTCCATGGCCTGTTCAATAAGCAAGCCGGCATTGTCCTGGGCGGTGAGGATGCAGGCGGAAAAGAGCGCTTTGTTGCATTTTATGACCTCCAGTGCTTGTTGCCCAATAGAACCTGTCGACCCAAGTATCGCTATTTTCTTCTGACCGGGAAACTTCATTGAAAAGAGATATAGTCGGTTGGGTCCACCGGATTGCCATTGAACCATAACTCAAAATGGAGATGGGTGCCGGTGGAATACAAGCCGGTGTCCCCAATGATGGCTATGGCTTCACCCGCTTCAACAAAACTACCCTGTTGCTTGAGCAGGCTGCTGTTGTGTTTGTAAATGGAAACAATATTGTTGGCGTGCTGAATGCCAATGGTGTAACCCGTCTCTATTGTCCATGTTGAAATAATTACGGTTCCGTCAAGCGTGGCTTTGATCACTTCATCATGATCGGCAACCACATCTACACCAAAATGGCCCCTCCCGGGATCATAATGGCTGCTGATCATGCCGGTGAGCGGGGGAAAAAAAGACATGAACTTGCCATACTGGGTATTGTGCGTTTCTCCCATGTCCCAAACCTGGTTGCCCACCAATGCTGCCTGCTCCATTTCGGCCCTCAACAACGAATCCTCTCTTGAACGGGGTAACTCATCAATAGAAAAAACAGCCGGGTCACTTACAGTGTCAGGGATCTCTTCATACAGGTCCTTGCCCTCAACAATGTTCCGGATATTTAGAATGTAAAGGTCTTTCTGACGCAAATCCTTTTCCAGCGAATCAGCCCTGAGCGACAGTTCCCTCAAAACCTGGCGTGTGTTAAAATCTGCGTAGCCGGGGATGTACTCTTTCAAAGGGGTGAACGCAATGAGGTATATGGTGGCAACGATCAATAAAATACTGACAGTGCCTGCGAAAACAAATGCGTTAAACCTGGTTAACCGCACACTGAACCGTTCTTCCAGTGTGTCATTATTCATGACCACAAGACGGTACTTGTGGTGAAGCTTTTTGAAGAAACCAGTGTTTTGTTTTTCTTTGTCCATCGTTTGATGTTACCAAATCATGTCAATTGTTGCAAAATTAATCAATTTGGCGCTCATGGCCATTTCTTTTGTGCAATATCCCAAAATCTTTAATGCTGACCCCCCGGATTGCTGAACGATCAACAGTCAATCATCCCGGCGCGTTAAAATAATATGTTCAGGGTGCCGGGGTTATATAATATTTTTGCAATTTGAGAGTTATATTTGTAATATTTTAAGTGATTTGCATGCAATTCTATGGTAACAAATTTTTCAGGATCGGCAATTTGCTGATCCTGGTGGTTTTTGTGTCTGTGTTTTTGGGTTGTTCCACCCAAAAGGACTCCTTTGTGAACCGTGCCTATCATTCCATTAATGCCAAATATAATGGTTTCTTTAATGCCCGGGAAAGTTACAGGGAAGGGGTCAGACGCCTTGACGAGCTCCACACCGACAATTATGAACAGATCCTCTCTGTTTTTCGTTACGGAACGGAGCAGGATGCTTCATCTGTCAGTGGGAACATGGACATCACCTATGAGAAAGCCAGCCTGGTGATCCGGCGCCACTCGATGAATATTCGTGGCCAGGAATACAACAAGTGGATTGATGAATCATACTACCTCATTGGGCGCGCCCATTTTTTTAAAAGGGATTATACGCTTGCCATTCTCACTTTTGAATACATCATCAGGCAATATGATACCCGGCGCAGTTATGATGCCAAGGTGTGGATTGCCAAGTCTTACCATGAGCAGGAACGGTACGACCAGGCTTCGCGGATGCTTGAACTGCTTGAAAGGCATTATCATGACGGTTTGCTTGTTGATGAAACTGTCGCCTTGTTCCGGAAAGCTTATGCCGACCACTTTATTCGCCAGGGAAAATACCAGCGGGCTGCCCGGGAGCTTGAAAAGGGCATCCCGTATGAGGAAAGCCGTCATGAACGTTCCCGTCTGACGTTTATCCAGGCACAGTTATACCAGCATTCAGACCAGTTTGCCAAAGCCCAGCAAACATACGGGAGGGTGTTGCAAATGCGGCCTGACCGCAGCATGGCTTTTCAGGCACGCATTGGCATGGCCATGGCATATGATCCTTCTGTGGGAGGCAGTGAGTTCATACGTGAGGAACTGATAGACCTTTTGTCGGCTGACAGATACAGGTTATACCGTGACCAGGTCTATTATGCGCTCGCCCAATTGGCCCTGCGTCAGAATGACGAAGCGGATGCTATCAAAATGCTTGAAAGGTCGGTGGAGGTCAGTGAAGACAACGATATGCAAAAAGGCCTCTCTTTTCTTCGTTTGGGGGAGATCTTTTTTCAACATCCGGATTACCGGCAGGCAAATATCTATTATGACAGTGCAACCACTTATTTGCCCCGGAGCTATGAAGCTTATGAAGAGGTCAGTGGCAGGCAGCAGATACTCTCCGGACTCGCCCGGCTAAGCGAGGTCATAGAGCGCGAGGATAGCTTGCAGACCCTTGCTGCCCTGCCGGAAGAAGAACAAAGAGCTGTCGTGGACAATATCATCAGTGAACTCCGTGAGCAGGAGAGACTCAGAGAACAGGCTGAAAGGGAAAGGATGCAGGCCATGCGCGAAGCCGGCCGCACAGCGAGACACGGCCGTGGAGGCATGGGCGGCCAGGACATGGGATGGTATTTTTACAATATCAATGCCATCAGCAATGGAGAGATGGAGTTCTTCAGCCGCTACGGCGACAGGCCCCTTGAAGACCTGTGGCGAATCAGCAATAAACAAATGATCGCCGGAGACTTCGGCATGGACATGCCTGGCTTTGAAGATCTGGAAAGTGATGCAGATACGGTCGAATTCGATCAATATGACAGGGATAATTATCTGAGGAATATCCCAAATACGGAAGAGCAAATGAGGGCATCAAAAAACCGTCAAATGCAGTCCTATTATAACAAAGGATTAATATTCAGGGACCAGCTCCGGGATATTGACAATGCCGCCGGCTGTTTTCAGACCATTATCAGGGACTATCCCGGCACCGATATGGAATTGCCCGCCTATTACCACCTGTATTACCTGCTTCGCCAGCAGGGCGATCTTTCCGGGGCCGAAACGGTCAAGAATGACCTGGTCAGCCTGTACCCCGAAAGCGAGTATGCGAAAATTATCGGGGACCCGGGTTATGCCAACAGGGTGCGCAACCGTCAGAATATGGCCGAAGAACTATACAGGGAAAGCTATGATGCCTTTTTTGCCGGCCGTTACGACGTGATTAGCCAGAACAGGCAAGCCCTTGATACGCTGGAAGCATCGCGTGAGCTAAAAGCACGTTTTGCCTACCTGTATGCAATGGCATTGGGAAAATCAGATGAGAAGGCACTTTTTGTTTCTGAATTGCAAAATGTGGTCAATGACTTTGAAGATACCCCCGTCCATCAGCCAGCGACCATCCTGCTTGCTTCACTCGACCTTTCAGATGTCGACATGATGGCCGGCGGAGAAAGAGAGGGCACCCGCAGTGCCCGCCGGAAAAGCGAACCCATAGAGTCACCCTTCAATGTTTCGCTGGATGACGTGCACTTTTTTGTTTTTGTCGTTAACAGCAAAGAATTGGACCCTGCAGGAATCAACAGGACCGTGTCGGAATTCAATGAACAATCCTTTTCTGACAACGAACTGGCTGTGAGCACCGTTTTTTTTGAAGAAGACAAACACCTGGTCACCGTTACAAACTTCCAGGGAATGGAAAACGGCATGGATTATTATCAGGAAATATTGCAGTCAGAAAACTTTGCCGCCATGGAAGACAGTTTGGAAGCATTTGTCATTTCTGTCGACAACTATCCCATGTTCTATGAAGATAAAGAGCTCGACACCTATAGGACCTTTTTCAATCACTATTATCTGGGATTATGAAATCCTTGATCATTGGTTATTTTGTTTACTTTTGTTGCTTCTAGAATCAGGTTTAAACCTTTTTGTCCAATAACAATAAAATATTCCGAACACAATGGCAAAACAAAAAGAAACAGATCATACAGCAATAAACCTTGTCGGATCAGGCACGACGATCAAGGGAGAGATCAACTCAAAAGGGGATATAAGGGTCGATGGCAAAATCATTGGCGAAGTACGGTCCAAAGGCAAGATCGTCGTCGGGGACACCGGAACGATAGAAGGCGACATATTTTGTTTGAATGCAGATCTTTCAGGCAGGGTGAATGGCAAGGCAGACGTAACAGAACTTTTGTCATTGCAGGCGTCGGCCATCTTTTTGGGCGACATCATAGCCAACAAACTGTCTATTGAGCCGGGCGCTCGCTTCACAGGCACCTGCTCCATGGAAAAAGATGCAGCAGCACAAAAACCCCAGGGCAACGAAGAGAAAAAAAGCTAAAAGAATTTTATGGTAAAAATAGCATGGCCATTGATCTGACGTCTTTTACCAAACAGTTGACAATTTTTGCCGTATTGTTATTTCTCTTCTACGGACTGTTTTCGCTTTGGATACCGGACCGGTTCACGCCACAATTTTATTGGGCAATTGGCCCTTTCTTCTATGTATTGGTGATGTTGTCCAAATACTTGCTCGTTTTGCTGACAGGGAAGAAAAACAACAGCTTTGACCTCAACTTCATTTCCATTACCGTGATCCGTTTTTTGTTGTATGTCGGAGTACTGCTGTTGTATGCATTCCTTTTTCCCGAAGACGCCATCGTATTTATCATCACATTTTTTGTCTTCTATTTTGCCTTTACATTGTTTGAAGTTGTATTCATATACCGCGACTTTAAAGAAAAACAGACCGGTCCATAAAAAAAAGCGGCACACAAGAGCATGACCACATACCTGGCGTACTCTGTGTGGCCTGTTTGATCAACATCGTAAAACACATGTCAACATATTATTGCGAGTGTTTTTTCTTCGTTACTTAACACGTTTGACCTTTACAACCATGCATTCTGCACAAGGGGCAACAAGAAATGGTCTTTTCTCAAGTGTCGTCATCATGACGGTACTTTTATTGTTTGTTGCACCGGCTCCTGCGCTGGGCAATCAAAACGTGGTTGCCGGAGGGCATGACGATGACAACAAGGCGTTTGACGCCAGAAAACTGATCGTAGACCATGTGTTGGACAGTTATGAATGGCATTTGTTTGATATTGGCGACCGTGAACTGTCTATCCCCCTGCCGGTGATACTTTTCTATGACGGCAGCATGTATGTTTTTTCCAGTTCGCGTTTCGATCATGGCCATGCATCATACAAGGGCTTCAGGGTTGCAGCTGAAGGTCCCAGAAAAGGCCGGGCCATAAAGGTCCTTGAAGATGGTGTGACACCCGACCCGCATGCTTCCACCATCTATGATCTTTCCATCACAAAAAATGTAGTGGCCATCTTTTTTGCGTCAGGATTGCTGTGCCTTATCTTTGTCAGCGTTGGAAGGAAGTATCACAAAGCCGATATCTATGCAACCCCCAAAGGCTTACCTTTGTTTTTTGAACCCCTGATACTTTTCGTGCGCGACCAGATCGCCATACTGGCCATCGGACCAGACAAATACAGGCCGTTTATGCCATACCTTTTAACGGTTTTCTTTTTTATCTTCCTGAACAACCTCTTGGGATTGGTGCCTGTTTTCCCCGGTGGTGCCAATGTTACAGGAAACATCAGCGTTACATTTGTTCTTGCCATGTTTACCTTTTTTACCACACACTGGTTTGCAAACAAAACATACTGGCAACATATGTTCAACATGCCCGGCGTCCCGGTGTTTTTAAAAATACCCATCCCGATATTGCCCGTTATTGAAATCGCGGGTGCCTTCATCAAACCTTTTGTATTGATGATCAGGCTGTTTGCCAATATTTCCGCCGGACACATGGTGATACTGAGCCTCACTTCGCTGGTGTTTGTGCTCGGTTCGGTAAGCATATTGATGGGGTATGCCATATCACCACTGACAGTCATATTTTTAATCTTTCTGAACTTTTTGAAAATACTTATTGCATTTTTGCAAGCATATATCTTTACCTTGTTTAGTGCGTTCTTTTTTGGTATGGCCGTACCAAAAGCGGAGCATTGATGTTATAAACCTAAATCGACAAACATGATGTCCTTACCTTTTGTATTGCTTAACAGTGTGGAAATTGCACACGAATGGATGAAGATGGGGGCTGCCCTGACGGCAGTTATTGCTGTTTTTGGTGCCGCCTATGGTATTTCGCTCATCGCCAGGAGTGCCATTGACAATATTGCCAGACAGCCTGAGGCCGGCAATGACCTGCGTTCCTCAATGGTTGTGGCGGCAGCACTGATAGAGGGGATCACCTTCTTTGCGCTGGTGATCATCCTGCTGACACTGTTTGTGTAGCCCTGCGGCCGGGGGTCCCCTGGACTGCCCCGACCATGCCTTCGCCTGCTGTGAAAGATGGATTGCGATCGTTGCAGTGGTGTTTTTTTTGAATGTGTTGTATATTCATAACGATTGAACTATGGAACTATTAATGCCCGGTTTGGGCCTCATCTTCTGGATGACAATATCGTTCGGGTTTGTATTGCTCATTTTAAAGAAATATGCGTGGCGGCCCATTCTCCATGTGCTGAATCAGCGCGAAAAACATTTGGCCAAATCCTTCAGTGACGCCAAACGAATTGAATATGAGATGTCTCAGCTCGCAACACTGAAGGCCTCCAAAGTTGCCGAAGCCGAAATGACCTATGAAGAGATAACGGCCAGGGCCTATGCCGATGCCGAGAAAATTATTGAGAAGGCAAAAGAGAAAGCCAGGGAAGAAGCCCGCCTCATCACCGAAAAGACAGATGAACTGATCAATACCTACAAGAAGGAAGCCATGGAGGAAATCAAAGGCCAGCTTTCTGACCTTTCGCTGGATATCGCTGAAAAAGTGCTGAAAGAAGAGTTCAGTGACAGGGAGCGCAATGCAAGATATGTCAATAAACTGCTTGAAGAGGTAACGGTGAATTAGTATGTGTTTTGTTGAAAATCGATCACAGGGTTTTGCGTGGTCTTTCTCATCTTAGCAAACATAAATCCTTACAGAATGCCTCAGAACAACCGTATGCTGAATACACGCTATGCCAGGGCCTTGCTTTCCCTGGCCGTGGAAAACAACATTCTGGAACGGTCGTATGCAGATATGAAAATGGTTCATGAGGTGTTCCGGCAAAACAAAGAACTGACCGTTGTGTTAATAAGTCCGGTTGTCAGGAACGCTAAAAAACAGAAGCTTGTGTCGCACATCTTTCAAAATGGTGTGCACCCGCTGATGTTGAGATTCATGATGATCATCATCAGAAAGCAGCGTGGCAACATGCTGGAAGGTATTTCCGGTGCCTATCTGACCGTCTATAAGCAGTATCTGGGCATTGAACAGGTTAAGGTCACCACGGCTGTCCCGCTGAATGACAGCTTGCGCGACCGGGCAATGGAAGCAGCACGAAAACTCACCATGCATGAGATAGAGTTTGAAGAGGCCGTGGATCCGGATCTAATCGGAGGCTTCATTCTCAACCTGGGCGACAAGCAATACAATGCCAGCGTTAAGCGCCGGTTTCAGCAGATTAAAAAGCATTTACAAAACCTTTAAAATGTTGGCGACATGTCCCAGATAAAACCATCGGAGATTTCAGCCATCTTACGACAGGAGATGGCCGGCTTCAATATGGAAACGGAACTGGAAGAGACCGGCACCGTGTTGCAGGTTGGTGACGGCATTGCCCGTATTTACGGGTTGAGCAATGCCTGGTCGGGAGAGATGATCTCCTGTAATGACAATGGGTTGACAGGGGTGGTGCTGAACCTGGAAGAAGACAATGCCGGCGTCGTTTTGCTGGGTGATTCCCGGAATCTGAAAGAGGGGGATATCGTTAAACGCACCGGGCGTATTGTCTCTGTGAAGGTTGGTGAGGCGCTTCTGGGGCGTGTGGTGAACACGCTGGGCCAGCCGATTGACGGAAAGGGTAACATAGAGGATCCACTGTATGAGATGCCCCTGGAACGTAAAGCCCCGGGCGTCATCTATCGCCAGCCTGTCAATGAACCTCTCCAGACGGGGATAAAGGCCATCGATGCGATGATACCCATAGGGAGGGGACAGCGTGAGCTCATTATTGGTGACCGGCAAACAGGTAAAACAGCCATCGCCATAGATACCATCATCAGCCAGCGTGAATGCTACGAGAAAGGCAAGCCGGTCTTTTGTGTTTATGTCGCAATCGGGCAAAAAGGTTCTACAGTGGCCAACATTGTGGAACAGCTCGAAAAGCATGGTGCCATGCCTTATACAGTAGTGGTTGCATCCTCCGCCAGCGAGCCGGCAGCCATGCAGTTCTTCGCCCCCTTTACCGGAGCGGCCATAGGAGAATTTTTTAGAGATACCGGACGCCATGCCCTGGTCATCTACGACGACCTGTCAAAACAAGCCGTTTCCTACAGGGAAGTGTCCCTGCTGCTCCGACGCCCCCCGGGAAGGGAAGCCTTTCCGGGCGATGTGTTTTACCTCCACTCACGACTGCTCGAGCGGGCCGCAAAGATCATCGCATCCGACAACATCGCACAAAAGATGAACGACGTGCCCGATTCAATAAAAGAGATGGTCAGGGGAGGTGGATCCCTCACCGCACTGCCCATCGTTGAAACCCAGTCGGGCGATGTGTCTGCCTATATCCCGACCAATGTGATATCCATCACTGACGGCCAGATATTCCTCGAAACCAGCCTCTTTAACGCCGGTGTCCGGCCAGCGATCAATGTGGGGATCTCCGTAAGCCGCGTCGGCGGAAATGCCCAGATGGTTCCAATGAAAAAAGTGGCCGGAACACTCAAGATCGATCAGGCCCAGTACCGCGAACTGGAAGCTTTTGCAAAATTTGGCACCGATCTCGACCCCGAAACGAAAGCGATCCTCGACAAAGGAGCCAGAAACATGGAAATCCTCAAACAGGGTCAGTTCAGACCACTCCCCGCTGAAGAACAGGTCATCATCCTCTATTGTGGCACAAGAGGATTGCTGATGGACCTGCCGCTCCTCAAAATATCGCAATTTGAGAAAGAGCTGGTCAGGTATATGCGGGAAAAGCATCCTGACGTGCTTCAACAAATCAAAGAAGGACGGTGGGATCAGCAAACCGGGGAGGCCATCGGCGAGGGAGCCAAAGAATGTATGGCAGCTGTTCATGCCCCAACAAAAGAACCCTCCTGAACATAAATGCTGAGGCCATATCCGCAATATGCCAAACCTGAAAGAAATACGGACGCGAATTGCTTCTGTGAGGTCTACCCGGAAGATCACCAGTGCCATGAAAATGGTGGCTGCATCGAAACTGCGCAGGGTGCAGAACTACATCCTTTACTTGCGTGATTATTCCCTGTTTCTTAAAAAGATCCTTGACGAGGTGATGGAACATGTCCCTTTATCGGGCCAAAGTGTCTTTACAAAAGATAGGGCGCCAGGGGGAGGCGTGCTGATTATCAGTATGGGATCCAACAAAGGGCTCTGCGGAACATACAATGCATTCCTGATCAAACACACCCTCAAAGAGATCTACTCTGCTCAGGAGCAGGGCCAGCGGGTGAAGCTGATGGTGATTGGCAAAAAGCCTGAAAGGTTCTTTGCTAAAAAGGATATTGAGATGATCTCTTATGATCACAATACCATAGACAATGTAAGCTATGAATCAGCCGCACAGTTTGCCCGGGATGTTATGGACCTGTTTCTGAAAGAGAATCTTTCCCGCGTGGTGATGGTTTACAATCGATTTAAAAACGCTGTTGTCCACCAGTTAACCTCTGAACAGGTGTTGCCTGTTCCCAAAGAGGAAATGTACTTGACAGAAGAGCATAAGCTTGATATCCTATATGACGAACCAGTTATCCTTGAACCTTCCACAGAAGAGGTTGTCGATTACATGACCCGGCAATATATTGCTTACAATTTCTATCGCTTGCTTCTGGATGCGTCCGCATCCGAACACGGAAGCCGGATGACTGCCATGCACAAGGCCACCGACAATGCCGATGAGATGATCAGGGCCCTGACACTCTCCTACCACAAGGCGCGTCAGGCCTCTGTCACCAAAGAGTTGATGGACATTGTTGGCGGCGGACAACGGAGCGGGCCATAATGCATTGTATTATTGTGCATTCTTCTGCTGAATGATCTGTGCCGCGATGCTGATGGCGATCTCTTCAGGTGTCTCACTGTTTATCGGCAGGCCCATGGGCGAGTTTACCCGCTGTAATTGCCCAGGGTCAGCACCCCTTGCGGAAAGGTTTGAAAATATCTTTTGCACCTTGTTCCTGCTGCCGATCATACCAAGGTATTTCAAGGGCAGGGGCAACATTTGCTCCAAAATAAGCTGGTCCGATGCATGCGATACCGTCATGATGCATACATAGGCCGCCCTGCAACAGCTGATATGGGAGGCTGCCTCCCGGTAGTCAATCTGTTTTTTGAGATGGGCAAATGCATTATCCCTCATGGTAACAAGCCCCTCCCTGTCATCCAATACCGCCACCCTGAAACCAAGCATGGTAAATATACGGCTCATCGGAATGCTGATATGGCCACCACCAAAAACATACAATGTTGCAGGGGGCGTCAGCTTTTCAAGATGGCGCCATTCAATGGCAGAGGCTGGTCTCATATCAATAACAGCCTGTTTGTCAGTCGTTTCATGAAATATCAGCCCTTTAGGCGACATCTCAATGATCCCCTCCCTGCCATCCTCCAGGTGCCGGATCAGGGATCGCACATTTTCCAGGTCGTCCGGAAATAATGGAATAAAAGCATGTTGCTGCTCACCGGCACAGATAAGCCCTGAAGCATCTTCCCCTGCATTTGTAGAATGGACCTGCCTTTTCAGGAATGGCACCGGATTGTCTGCCAACAACTCCGAACGGGCCAGGTTTGACATGTTAAACTCCATCACCCCCCCACCGATGGAACCCACGGTCTGACCATCCGCAGCAACTGCCATCTTAAACCCCTTTTTGCCCGGACTGCTGCCATGTACTTCAATGACCACAACAAGCATCACAGGCTCCCCCGAAGAAAGCCGGTCGTAAATAAATGGCAATGTCTTCACCATAACGTCCTGGATTGTGATTTATACTACTTCGGGATAAATATATGCAAATCCCCGCAAATATTCAATTCGTTGTTTGGTTCGACCCGAAAAAACACCCCCTGTGAGAAGGAGAATGTCCTTTATGCTTTTTTAGGTAACCCTGTTTATACTGACAAACAGCCGGATGGGTGGATAGTGCATACGATGCAGTTGCTACCCGCCGGTATCGCTGTCAATAATTGATCAAAGTGGCATCTGAACTGCATGATATTTGCACAAAAAAGCCTATCTTTAGGGCATTTCAAAAACCAGTGAATATGGACCACTACATTGCGATAAAAGAACTGTCATCACAGTACCGGGATTACACTGCGCAGAACCTGGCGAACCTCGTCCGTTGCAAATCACTAAGCCTTCATGAAGAACTGGTCCAGCAGGAGCTGGTGCGCCAGATGCAGAAGGCCGGGTTTGATGAGGTCCGGATGGATGGCCTGGGAAATGTTATCGGCAGAATAGGGCATGGCAGGCGTATCCTCGCTTTTGATGCGCATATGGATACTGTTGACCTGGGTAACCCGGAAGACTGGGGTTTTGACCCTTTGAGCGGAACCATTGAAGGTGGCTTTGTTATGGGACGTGGCAGCGTTGACCAAAAAGGTGGCGCAGCAGCTTTTGTGACAGCCGGACGTATTTTGAAAGAGCTCGCTTTTGACAGGGATATGACCATTTACTTTGTCGGCAGTGTGATAGAAGAAGATTGTGACGGCTTGTGCTGGAAATACCTGGTGGAAGAAGAGGGGATAAAGCCGGACGTGGTGGTGGTAACTGAGCCCACCAACCTGAACATATACCGCGGACAACGCGGAAGGATGGAGATGCAGGTCAGCTTTTACGGGCTTTCCTGCCACGGGTCAGCACCTGAACGTGGAAAAAACGCCATCTATATGGCCTCCAGGGTGGCCCTGGAGATAGAAAAACTGAATGAAACCCTCCTGGTGGATCCCTTCCTGGGAAAAGGCTCCGTCACGATCTCGCAATTTGTTTCAAAAAGTCCCTCTCTTTGTGCTGTCGCCGATTTTGCCAGGTTGCATCTTGACAGGCGACTCACCTGGGGAGAGACCAGGGATAGCGCCATGGGAGAGGTCATACAACTGCTTAAGGGAATGAAGGCCGAGGTGGAAGTGCTCAACTACGAAGAGCGTTCGTTTACAGGCCTTACATATGGGATGGAAAAATATTACCCCACATGGCAGATCCCCGAAACCCATCCGGTGATCCAGGCTGGGGCAAAAGTGTTTCAAGACCTGTTTGATAAACAACCGGTGGTGGATAAATGGACCTTCTCTACCAATGGGGTGACCATCAATGGCCTATATGGGATCCCCGTGCTCGGTTTCGGCCCCGGCAATGAAGTGATGGCCCATGCGCCCAATGAAAAAGTTCCCATAGATCACCTGGAAAAAGCCTCAGCCTATTATGCCGCCCTGGCTTATGCCATCTGATACAGTCAAACCACCAATATGGTAGGATGTTTGATGAACCGGACCATGAATGTAATCGGATCTACAGGCGGATGATCATCGCATGGCGAACTCCGCAAGACCGTAAGATAATAACAAATATGAACACAGCATGAATAAACTGATTGAACAGATTGAAGCCTTACAGGATATCAGGGCCGGATTGTTCTCAAAAGATTTTCTGTTGACCTGGGAAAAAAGTGATCACGACTTGTTGATGATACTTGAGGTCGCCAGTGTCCTGAAACAGATGCGCGACCTGAACATCTCTCCGAGGGTGTTTGACACCGGACTGGCTGTTTCGAACTTCAGGGACAAGTCCACACGTACCCGCTTCTCCTTTGCCTCAGCCAGCAACCTGCTCGGATTGAGCGTACAGGACCTGGATGAAGAGAAGTCACAGATATCGCATGGGGAAACAGTAAGGGAAACAGCTGCCATGATCTCTTTCTTGTCGGACTTCATCGGTATTCGTGATGATATGTTCCTGGGAGAAGGCAACCGCTACATGCGCGAAGTGGCTGCTTCACTGGATGAGAGCTATGCACACGGCGTGCTGCCTGTGCGCCCCGGCGTCATCAACCTGCAATGCGATATGGACCACCCTACACAGTCTATGGCAGACCTGATGCACCTGAAACAGGTGTTTGGCTCAATAGATGAACTTCGTGACAAAAAGATCGTCATGAGCTGGGCATACTCACCAAGCTATGGCAAACCCCTGTCGGTCCCCCAGGGTATCATCGCATTGATGACACGCTTCGGAATGAATGTCCATCTTGCATACCCTGAGGGATATGAGCTGATCCCTGACATTGTGAAAAAGGCCTCTGCCCAGGCAAAGGAAAGTGGTGGCGGGTTTCATGTCAGCAACTCCATGGAAGAATCAATGAAAGATGCCCATATCGTATATCCCAAGAGCTGGGCCCCCTACCATATTATGCAGCGTCGCACTGATTTGTTAAAGAAAGCCGACCGGGATGGCTTGCGGGACCTCGAGCAGGAGTGCCTGGTAAGCAATGCCAAATATACCCACTGGGAATACGATCATGCGTTCAAGGCATTGACACATGACCAAAATGCCATGTACATGCATTGCCTGCCGGCAGATATTTCAGGCGTTTCCTGTCTGAAGGGGGAAGTGAATGCAGAGGTGTTTGAAGAATCGCGTTTGCAAACCTACCATGAAGCGGGCTACAAGCCGTATATAATTGCCGCCATGATGTTATGCTATCGTTTCAGTTCACCCGCAGAGGTGTTGAAAAAGCTGTTGGAACACAATAAATCAAGGATCCGCTATGTTTAAAAAAAGAAATACTCGCCCCGCCAGGCTTCTTCTTTTCTTTGTCGCGGCCTTTCTTTGCGGTTTTGCTGTTGCAAACCTGGATGAGGAGATCGGCATTGACATGGTAAGAAAGGCAGGGCGCTTGTTTGGGTTTCATTTTTCCCAAAATCAGTTGGAACTTATGATGCCATCGGTTCGGGTGCATATGCAGAGTGTGGAAGCCCTCAGGGAGGCATCTGTTGACAACGCCGTACCCCCTGCATTGGTTTTTGACCCCGTCCTGCCGGGTATTGAAATGCCTGTCAAAGGGCTTGAAAGCAGGTGGATGATCCCGGATGGGGTGGAAATGCCGGAGAACACCGGGCAACTGGCTTTCTACAGTATCCCCCAGCTGGCTTCTTTGCTCCGCAGTCGAAAGGTCACCTCCGAACAACTGACCACATTTTTTCTCAACAGGCTCCATCAGTACGGTGATACCCTCGAATGTGTTGTTACCCTTACCAGGGATCGTGCCTTGTCGCATGCCCGTCGTGCTGATGCTGAGATCGCCGCCGGACAATATCGTGGTCCCCTGCATGGGATACCCTACGGGGTGAAGGATCTTTTTTCTGTCGAAGGATATCCTACCAGCTGGGGTGCAACGCCTTACAAGGGTCAGCACCTGGAGCATACTGCCACCGTTGTGGAACGGCTGGATGAGGCGGGTGCTGTTTTGGTGGCCAAGCTGACCCTGGGTGCACTGGCCATGGGCGATGTTTGGTATGATGGCAAAACACGCAATCCGTGGAACCTTGAAGAAGGCTCCAGCGGGTCCTCCGCCGGGTCGGCCTCAACAGTGGCTGCCGGACTGCTCCCTTTTGCCATCGGAACAGAAACCCTTGGAAGCATTGTTTCGCCATCAACCCGCTGTGGCGTCACCGGCCTTCGGCCCACCTTCGGAAGGGTCAGCAGGACAGGGGCCATGACACTGAGCTGGAGCATGGATAAAATCGGGCCAATGGCCCGAAGTGCAGAGGAAACCGCCATGGTCTTTGACGCGATACTCGGCCCCGATGGCAAGGATAAAAGCGTTGTGGATGCCGGATTCTATTATGAGCACGACAGGGATATATCACAATTCCGGGTGGGATATATCTCCGCCTTTTTTGAAGATGACCCCGGCGGGAAAGACCCGGATCACCAGGTGCTCGCAGATCTTCGTGCCATGGGACTTGAGCTTCATGATGTAGATTGGCGGTTTGACTCGCCGGTAAATGCCCTGCGGATCATCCTGCATGCAGAAGCCGCCGCTGCATTCGACGAACTGACAACCACAGGCCGTGACTCTCTGCTGGTGAACCAGTCTGTCAATGCCTGGCCGAACCTTTTCAGGGCTGCACGGTTTATACCTGCAGTAGAATATATCAATGCCAACAGGGCCAGATACCAGCTGATGGAAGAAGTCAATCAGCTGATGGCCGGCTATGATGTCATCATCACACCATCTTTTGGAGGCAACCAACTGCTGGTGACCAACTTAACAGGACACCCCTGCCTGGTTGTACCCAATGGGTTTACCGAAACAGGCACGCCACGTAGCATATCTTTTATCGGCAACCTTTTTGAAGAAGATAAGATCATGGCCCTGGCAAGTGCCTGGCAGAAAAAAACGGGCCATCACAAGCAGCGTCCACCTTTCTTTGATCCGTCTTTACATTAGAACTGTTAATATTATCCACAATGAATCAAAAACAACCGCTTTATGTTAAAATTCCTATGGTGCTGCTCACCATCACGCTCACCGTAGGCATCATGATATATGCAAAGGGCGTTCTGGTACCTTTAATGATAGCCGGACTGCTGGCCGTATTGATCAGCCCGCTCTCCTCTTGGTTTGAAAACAAAGGTATTCCAAGGCTGTTGGCCGCTTTTTTTAGCCTCGTGGCACTGATCGGCTTTTTGTTTGGACTGGCTTATTTCTTTTATAACCAGCTTATAGGCTTTGCTGATGAACTGTATCTTTTGGAAAAAAGGGTGACCGAATTTCTGCAAATCATCAACGAGTTCACCGAACAACACGTTGAAGGCGCCGTACCCATCTCCTTCGAAAACATCCAAAGCGCCATTTTCAATTACCTTTATGACAATATCGCAAGCCTCACCCAGGGAGTGATCGCCACGGCCACTACCCTGACCATCGTGTTCATAGTCCCCATCTATATCTTCCTGTTCCTCTATTTCAGGCGCTTCCTGATTGAATTCATTCGCAAAGCATTCCCGGACAAAACCCAGGATACTGTACAGAGTGTGATACACAAAGTGAAACTGGTGGTGCAGAACTATATTGTAGGGATGTTTATCGTGATCGTCATTCTGGCTGTGCTGAACAGCATCGCATTGTATAGCTTCGGGCTAAAACACTTCCTGCTGTTCGCCGTTTTTGCAGCACTTCTGAACGTGATCCCCTTTCTCGGCCCTTTTATAGGGGCAACCCTCCCCATTGTTTATGCCCTTCTCACCAAAGATTCACTCTGGTATCCGTTTGGGATATTCCTTGCGTTTTACGTGATCCAGCTTGCCGAAAGCAACATCTTCACTCCACGGATCGTGGGGGGCAAAGTGTCCATGAACCCCCTGATGACCATCGTGGCCTTGCTGATTGGCAACTTCATATGGGGACTCGCAGGGATGATATTGTTTATTCCCGGAATGGCCATGATGAAAGTGGTTTTTGACGAGATAGATGGCTTGAGGCCATATGGGTTCCTTCTTGGCGATGCGAGGGCGGCAAGATCGCATCGCACGCCCGACCAACCACTGGAAAAACGTATCAAGTCATTTAAAAAGAAGCTGAAGCGTTAAAAATATGGTCCGGATAACGGATCTTTACCAGGAAGAGCCCGCAAGCCGGTGCTGAATACCCCGCTCGGCGGCGGTCCTTTGCTTCGATGATCTTCTGAAAGTCATTTGCGCCAAGCTTGCCACGGCCGATGTCCACCATAGTGCCTACAATGGCACGGACCATGTTCCTGAGAAAACGGTCGGCCCGTATCCTGAAATACAGAATGTGTCCATCTTCCTCCCAATGTGCTTCGTAAACCTTGCAAATATTGGTTTTAACCTGGGTGTTGGACCTGGCAAAACTGCTGAAATCCTCATGCTGCAACAACAGCCCGGCCGCTTCCTGCATGGCCTTCATATCCATTGGCCTTTCCTGTATCCAGGCCCTGCCGGTGTAAAAAGGGTCTTTCCTGGTGCATATGTAATAATGATAGGTCCTGTCAAGGGCATGAAAACGGGCATGGGCTTTGCTGTCGACAGGGAAGATATCCAGCACCGCTATTGACGGAGGAAGAAAGCGGTTTGACTTGTAAACCGGGTGTATCTGGCTTAGCATTTCCGGACGATGGGAACAATCAAAATGGGCATAAAACTCATGGGCATGAACACCCGTGTCGGTTCGGCCCGCACCCGTTAACCGGACAGGCTCTTTTAACAACAGGGACAAGCATTTCTCAATCTCCTCCTGAATGGTGGGTGCACCCGGTTGAACCTGCCAACCATTGAAGTCAGTCCCCATATAAGCCATCCTGATAAAATATCGGAACATCCCTGAAACGATCCATTTTAATGAAACATAAAAGAAACCAAGGTCTTTGACGACTGCGGCCGGATCATCTTTTTAAATGAACTTCCTTGTGATGGTTTCATGCATAAAGAGGCTGCCGGGGAGCACGAACAAAAAAAGCGTTGCATTCCGGCACTGTCTTCACCATCCCAAAAGCTGGAATAGTAGCCGGTAAATATAAATATTTCTCCTGTAAAAAAACACCCGCATTTTGTGTGTTGACAGATGAGGGAAGAGCGATGGAACGATGGAACGAGGTTTTTGGCTGTTAACTGTTGGCTTTTAAACCTTTAAACCCTTAAACCATTATACCTTTAAACTTATTTGACATTTCGCCCTTTTGACAAAATGATAAACATAAATAAACAAGCAACGACCGGGTGAAAGACCTTGAGAGGTTTTTCATTCGTCTGTGTGTAATTTCGAACGAAAAAAAATCATGTAGCCATTTGACATTTGGAAAATGCAAAGTTAAAGGCAAATCCGCAGAAACAAAAAAAAAGGGGCCTTATCATTATTTTCGTATTTTCGCACAGACAGAATCCATGTCCCGGCACATTTCGGGTGATCTTATCAACATTTTGTTCATACTTTTTTCAAAATAATGGTTGTGGTCACCGGGCATTGGTTTATTTTTGTGGCATCAACTATTTTAAAAGCCAGATAATTCTTAATTTTCTATGGGAAAAATAAAGATCCTGGATAAGGAATTTGAGAAAAACATCCCTTTTGAGCATATTCAAAAGGTGGTAAAGCAGATGGCTGAAACCATTTTCAACGATTACCAGGGACGTGAGCCCTTGTTTCTGTGTGTGTTGAATGGCGCCTTCATGTTTGCCGGGGACCTGTTTAAATGCTATCCCGGCAATTGTGAAATCAGCTTTATCAAGTTATCATCATACGATGGGACACAGACCACTGGAGAGGTAAAGACAGTGATTGGCCTGGAAGAGCATATAAAAGGCAGGAATGTGATCATTCTCGAGGATATTGTGGATAGTGGCCTCACCGTTACACACCTTGTGGAGGATCTCTCGACCTATCAGCCGGAGAGTATCAGGCTGGCCACCTTGCTGCTGAAGCCTGACGCAGTACAAAAAGAAGTAAGGCCGGATTATATCGGAATGGAGATCCCCAATGATTTCATCGTGGGATATGGCCTTGATTACAGAGGTTTTGGAAGGAATTACAAAGACATTTATAAGATAACCGGTTCATAATAGGAAACGATCATGAACAAAAAAAATGGTGGCAGATGCCATTAAGGGATAAATTGTAGCGACATGTTGAATCTTATAATTTTTGGTCCTCCAGGATCGGGCAAAGGCACCCAGTCTGCCAATATTGTTGAAAAGTACCGGCTCACCCATATGTCGACGGGAGCGTTGTTAAGGGAAGAGATAGAAAAGGAAACCCCATTGGGCAAGGAAGCAAAAAAGTTCATTGACAAGGGGTTGCTGGTACCCGATGATCTTGTATTGAGGGAGTTGTATCACCATGTATCCGATCATATGGATGCCAGTGGCTTTATATTTGACGGGATCCCCAGAACCATCGTACAGGCCGGGTCACTGGACCGGTTTCTCAACGAACGCGGGATACCTATATGCCTTGTGATTTCTGTGGAGGTGGAAGAAGAAGAACTGTTCAAGCGCATCATGGGCAGGGGAGAAGACTCGGGACGAAGCGATGACTCAGATCAGATCGCGCGTCGCCGCCTGGAGATCTACAAAGAGCTCACAATGCCTCTCATCTCGTATTATAAGTCGCAGGGAAAGATTGTTTCCATAAACGGCATGGCACCAGTGAACGAAGTCTTCAAAAAAATATGCTGTGCCATCGACACGTACCTGCATAGCAAGGAAGTGTTGCCGGTGGTGGAATAGTTTGCTGCCTCCCCGGTGACTTCCCGGATGTCAGAAAGGGATACCATGTGGGGTCGCTGAAAAAAAGTTCATCACCATGAACGCCAACTTCATTGATCATGTAAAAATATGTTGCCGGTCAGGAAAGGGTGGGGCAGGCTCCGCCCACCTCAGACGTGAAAAGTTTGTCCCAAAAGGAGGGCCTGACGGCGGTGACGGAGGCAGGGGGGGAAACATCATTGTAAGGGGCAACAGCCATTTATGGACTTTGCTGCATCTGAAATATACCCGCCATCTGATAGCCAGGCCGGGAGGCCCCGGAGGCAAGCAGAGAAGCAGCGGGGCATCAGGTGATGATGTTATTGTTGAGGTCCCCCTTGGTACCGTAATTAAAGATGCGGAAACCGGGGAAGTGGTCACAGAAATTACCCAAAATGGCGAAACCTCAACCCTGCTTCAAGGCGGTAAAGGAGGCAGGGGTAACGTGCATTTTAAATCAAGCACCAGGCAAACCCCAAGATATGCCCAACCCGGACTACCGGGTCAGGAAAAATGGTTTATCCTGGAGCTCAAGGTGCTCGCTGACGTCGGACTGGTCGGATTCCCGAATGCAGGAAAATCCACCTTGCTGTCCGTTGTCAGCGCCGCAAAACCCGAAATCGCCGATTATCCCTTTACCACACTTGTCCCAAACCTGGGAATGGTGGCCTACCGCGACAACCGATCATTCGTGATGGCCGACATCCCGGGCATCATCGAAGGGGCGCATAAAGGAAAAGGGCTCGGACACCGCTTCCTGCGACATATTGAACGCAATGCCATACTGCTGCTAATGGTACCCGTTGATGCCGGTAATATCGCTAAAGAGGTGGATGTTTTATACAACGAACTGCGCGAATATAATCCCGAATTGCTTGATAAACAGCGGCTGCTGGCCATTACGAAATGTGACCTGCTGGACAAAGATACCCTCGATGAACTAAAACAGATGCTGGAAGAAGACCTGAAAGGGCTGGAAATGGTCTTTATCTCATCCCATACTAATCTGGGGATCCAGAAGCTTAAAGATACCCTCTGGCAATTGATGGTGGATGAGCCGGATAAATGACATCAGAAATATCCCGATAGTTTCCCCTCAATTTTTTCTATACTTATGCGGATGATGCATACATTGCTAATGGCCGGCGGGTTATACGTAAAATCCTTGCCGGTATATTTACGCATGGTCACATTCATGATCCGGACTTTCTCATCATAATCATCAATAAATTCAGCCTTGCCATATGCCAGTACGCTTCGATACCTCATCCCATAGCTGCAGGCAACCTGGTCGTGCCTGTGAAACAATTCATGGTCGGTACTGAATGCCACACATACAGCAGGATTGTTTTTCAAAACCTCCATTTTCTTTCCCTGGGCAGCCATGTGCAAGAATATACTACCCTCCTCGAATCCAAAATTAAAAGGCAACACATAAGGCTTGCCTTCCGGGTCAACCATGCCTACATAACAAGTGTCGCATTGATCAATAATTTCCTGGATTTTTTGGGGATTGCTGATCATCATATTTGTTGCCATCATCACAGGGTTTAGTCCTCATGGATATATCACCCCAAAATTAATAGAAAATAAATAGTTTACGCCTGAATGATTCTGGCAGGATTATTGTTAAGAAACTAATAAATTAGTTATATAACTAAAAAAATAGTTATATTTGCATTCACAAACCAAAAATTTTGATATATGAAGGAGCTGACCAGGGCAGAAGAGCAGGTGATGCATATTTTGTGGCAAATTAAGTCAGGTTTTGTCAAGGATATCCTTTCTCGTTTTAAAGAACCCAGACCTGCCTACACCACCGTATCGACCATTGTGCGTATCCTCCAGAAGAAGGGATTTGTCGGATACAGGGCCTATGGCAAAGCACATGAATATTTCCCGCTGATTGATAAATCGACCTATACGCGGGTAATGATGAAAGGGATCTTATTGAAGTATTTTGGCAATTCGCTCCGGCAAATGGTTTCCTTTTTTTCTCATGAAAAAGGCCTGACGGCATCGGAACTTGAGGAGTTGAAGCGCATCATTGAAGAGGAAATAGAGAGTAAAAAATAACAAATGCTAAATCACACTGAGGACCTTGGAGAAAATGATCATCAGCACCAGTGCCAGTGGGTACACGGTAGCGTAGCCCAGGGTGGCAGCATCGGAGTCTGTTTTGGCATCAGCAGCAGCCAGTCCCGGGGTGCTGGTCATGCTCCCGGCCACAACGCCCAGCAGGGTAGCAAAGTTCATCTTCAGTGCGTATCGGCCGATGAGGGTTGTAAGCACCATGGGAATGGTAGTGATGGTCAGGCCTGTCCATAACAGTGTCCATCCATACTCGATCAGGGCATCGGCAATATGCGCACCTGCATGGGTCCCCACGGTGGCCAGAAACATCAGCAGCCCCAGCTTCCTGAGCAGGTTGTTGGCACCGCCTGACATATTCCAGATCACCGGGCCTGTCTTTCCGATCCTGCTGAGCACCAGTGCTGCAGTGAGCACCCCGCCGGTGATGCCCAGTGAAAACTCAAACAGGCCAAAGAATGGGAAACTGACGGCACCCAGCAACACCCCAATAATTATGCCCAGGCTGATGGGCAGAAAGTTGGTCTCACTGAGCCGCTTTTCATTATTGCCCAACAATTTCATCACCCTGGTCATATTATCTTCATCGGAGGCAAGCAATAATTTATCACCAAAACGAAGCGTACTGTTGCCGTGTGGGGAGATCTCCACCCCGCTGCGGCGGATCCGCGTAATGGTCGCATTATAGTAAGCCGTAAGGTTCAATTCATTCAGGCTCTTGTTGATCACCTCCTTGCTGGTGACAAGCACCCAGTTGATCTTATAACCGGCGGCTTGCGGCATTTCTTTGTCCGTGCGTGGACCGATCATCAATTCCACCTTGTCAAGTGCCTCATCGGTGCCGACGACCTTTACCATGTCGCCAAGGTACAGCCGGGTCTTTCCGCCGGGTGCATAAACATCACCACCATGCTTGATACGACTGATCACGGCACGTGTCATGGTGCCGATACCCAGCTCACGGATCGTCTTCCCATGGATGTTTTTGTTCTCTACAACAAAATTCTGAACACTGACAGCCGGGTGGTCCTCCTGCGCCTTTTCAAGATACCTCTTTTCTTCATCTTTCATGTCAACACGAAGAATGACGGGCAACAGATGAATGATCAGTATGGCCATTACTGCACCGGCCGGATAGACAACCCCATAACCAACAGATGGCAGGGTAGATTCCGAAATGTCAATGGCAGCCGCCAGTCCGGAAGTGCTTGTCAGGGCTCCGTTGAAGATCCCAACGCCCAAATGGGGATCCAGGCCAAAAAAGCGGGTCAGGAAGAAACTCAGCAAAGCGGCAACACTGACCAGGAGAAGGCAAACACCCAGAAACTGCCTGCCCGTTTTTTTAAAGGCATCAAAAAAGCCCGGCCCGGCCTGTATCCCAATCGTAAAAATGAAAAAAACAAGACCGATGGTCTGAAAAGCTTCCGGAACCATGATCCCATAATGGCCCATGATCAAAGCCACAAACACAACGGCCGATATATCTAGTGAGAACCCCCTGAACTTTACACTCCCAAGAATAATACCCAAGGTGATGATCAGAAACAGGGCAAAATAACCTTCGTAAATCAAATCAGTCATTGAAACACAACATTGAACATTCCAAAAGAATGCAGGTTAACTTGTAGTGCGATGCAAAGTTAATTCTTCTTTGATATTGTTCATTGCTTCAATAGGTTTTATTTCATTTATTTGCTACTATTGCAAATAACAATCACATGATGTTTTTGTGAAAAAGGAAGGCCCATACGTTCTTTTTTGGTTTCGCCGCGATTTGCGCCTGAATGAGAACAAAGGACTGTACCATGCCCTGAGAAGCGGCAAAAAGGTGCTGCCCCTTTTCATCTTTGATGATTACATATTGGATCCTTTGCCGGCGGATGACCACCGGGTGTATTTCATTTACCGGACATTGGATGCCATGCAGGCCTCGTTGAAGGAAAAAGGCAAAGTCCTTCTGGTCAGAAAAGGGGACCCCCCGGAAGTGTTCCGGCAGCTGTTGAAACAATACACCATAGAGACAGTCGTTTGCAATGCTGATCATGAGCCGTACGGTATTGAGAGAGACGAGCAGGTGCGCATTGTGTTAAAAGAACATGGTGTTGGCTTTCAGCAATATCTCGATCACCTGGTGATGGCGAAAGAGGAGGTGCTGAAATCCGATCAGTCGCCCTACCATGTCTTTACACCCTACAGCCATCGGTGGAAGGAGCGCCTGTCAGATAAACATCTGGCATACCATGCTTCGGAAGAGATGTTGTCACAACTGGCCGGTCAACGGGATGCCGCTTTCCCTGCACTGGAGGAACTGGGGCTGAGAAAATCCACCCTGCAGGCACCACCCTTGCATGTTGATGAAAGCCTCATCCGTGACTATCATAAAAACCGTGATTTCCCTGCAAAAGAAGGTACGAGTCGCCTGGGTGTACATCTGCGTTTTGGCACCCTCAGCATACGCACCCTGATAAAAAATGCCATACAGTGGAACGAGACCTTTCTCAATGAGCTCATATGGCGGGAGTTTTATGCCATGATCCTCTGGCACTATCCACAAGTGGTTGACCAGTCCTTTAAATCCCGATATGACCGGATCGAATGGCTCAATGATGAGCGACAGTTCAGCTTGTGGCAAAAGGGCCAAACAGGTTATCCCATGGTGGATGCAGGAATGCGTCAATTAAGCAAAACAGGTTATATGCATAATCGTTTGCGTATGGTCACTGCCAGCTTTCTCAGCAAACATTTGCTGATCGATTGGCGCTGGGGGGAAGCCTGGTTTGGGGAGAAGTTATTTGATTACGAGCTGTCGTCAAATAACGGCGGTTGGCAATGGAGCGCTGGAACGGGATGCGATGCAGCGCCATATTTTCGTATTTTTAACCCAATGTCCCAGCAAAAAAAATTTGATCCCGATACTGTCTTTATCCGGCAATGGATCCCTGAACTGGACAGCCTGGATTATCCGATGCCGGTGACAGACCATGCCAGGGCCCGGGAAAGGTGCCTGAAAGCATATCGTAAGGCCCTTGACAACCGATGAAGCATAAAGATCATATCCCCTTCCCCGACTACGCCGGTAAGCTTCGCCGGGATACCCGCGGCATTTTACCCGGGCTGCAGGCACAACTCAACATGGCCCCCCTGCTGCGGCAGGACGAGATCAAAGGGATGGGAGCTGGCTCAAAGGCTGTCAAAAGCAGTGTCCTCATTCTTTTGTACCCGGATGACCACGAAAACACCATGACAGCTCTGATTCAACGACCTGCCTATGAGGGTATCCATAGTGGTCAGATATCATTTCCCGGCGGCCGGTTTGAACCGCAAGACGCGGATCTCCAACAGACAGCCCTGCGTGAAGCAAAAGAAGAGATAGGCATTGATCCTGCAAAGGTGGAGGTTGTCAAACGGCTTACGGACCTGTATATACCACCAAGCAACCATCGTGTCAGCCCTTTCGTCGGACTGTCTTCGGAAAAGCCCCAGTTTGAACCGGACCGGAAAGAGGTGGCATACATTCTGGAATTGCCTATTGCACAGTTTCTGAGGAAGGAGAATGTAAAAATGGTCCCAATCACTTTGTCAAACGGACAATGCCTTAAAACACCCTGTTACCTGGTCAACGGACAAACCATCTGGGGCGCCACAGCCATGATCATGGCCGAATTCGTGGAAGTGTCGGGAAGGATCTCTTCGCACTGAGATTTTTATTATATTGAATGAAAATCATAAACCGGTAAAATGATGGGGCCCTTTGCCGCCATACTGTTCTTTTTTGGATGTCTTTTGTTGTCAGCCGATTGCAAGGGAGGTCTGCACCAGCCGGAACAAACCATTGAAAAGAATCCCCGGGGTGCGGAAGTGTCTGTGGATGATTACCTCATGAAAATGATCCATGAATATGATGCCGAAGGCAAAAAGGTAAGGACAGTGGAATATGGATCGGGAGGTGTGCTGCAAAAAGAGCATCGCTTTTACTATGATGACAAGGGTCAGCTCGTGCAGGAGAAGAAGTATGACACCAGGGGCGATCTGCTGGAAAAGGTTGAGATATCCTATGATGCTTTGGGAAATATTACAGAACAGATCAGCTATGATCAGGATACCAAAATTCTGTCCGGTAATTATTACCGTTACGACAATGCATGGAACCGGACAGAATGGCGACACCATGGGCCCGGCGACAAAGTGGAATGGACCCGTCTTTACCGTTACAACAGGCAAGGTAACCGTATGGAGGAGAGATGGCTTGACCCCGCTGGCAAGTTGAGCCGTCAGTATCTTTATGAATATGACAATCGTGGCAACTGTGTCGGACAAAATGTTTACGGCGGCGATGGCAAGCTGCAGTGGAGGTATGTTTATGACTATGATCAGCGGGGCATGCGGATCGCTGTAAAATGGTACAATGAAGACGGCCAACTGAAGAAGGTCAGGACTTTTCATTACGACGAGGCCGGCAACAGGATTGAGCAGCGGCGGTATCGTGCATACAGACGCTTATTTAACAGGACCTTGCGTTATCGCATGTACCATTCATTCCTTTACACTTATGACCAGAACAACAACCGCATACAAACAAAAAGTTATGATGACCGGAACAGACTGGCCTGGTCAATAGGGAAGGTCTATGACAACAGGGGCAATCTGACCGCCTACACAAGGCTTGACCCTGGGGGCAGCATTGAGATGTCTTACCGGATGACATACAACAAAGAGGGTTTAAAAACCGGATGGTCTTGGTATGATGGTGAAGGGAACAAAGAGTGGAGCCGCGTTTACAGGTATGATGAAATGGGTCGACTGGTAGAGGAGATATGGTTATAAAAAAAGAGGCCACCAGTGGCCTCCCCTTTATTGATTGTCCATATTGTTCTGATCTGATGTCTATTTCACTGAATCAACAATGGCCTTGAAAGCATCGGGATGGTTCATGGCCAGATCGGCCAGTACTTTACGGTTGATCTGGACATTTTTTGCATTCAGTTTACCTATAAATTGGGAATAACTCATGTCGTATTGGCGCACAGCGGCATTGATACGCTGTATCCAGAGCTTTCTGAACTCTCTCTTTTTATTGCGCCTGTCGCGGTAAGCATAGGTCAACCCCTTTTCCCAGGTGTTCTTCGCTACCGTGTACACATTCTTTCTTGCACCAAAATAACCCTTGGTGAGCTTTAAAAGCTTTTTTCGTTTGCGCCTCGCGGCGACTTTATTGATCGATCGTGGCATGGTTTGATGTTTTTTTTCGTTTAGCGCTTTCCTCTATTGCCGGGAAAGACTTATCAGGCTTAAACAAAAGTGAATACTGGTTGCTTATATTACATGGCCAGCATGGCCTTGATGTTTTTTTCGTCTGCTTTATGAACAAAGGTCGTTTTCGTCAGATTCCTCTTTCTCTTTTTGCTTTTTTTCGTCAAAATATGACTCTTGTAAGCATGTTTGCGTTTTATTCGACCGGAGGCGGTAAGAGAAAACCGCTTTTTGGCCCCGGATTTGGTCTTCATTTTGGGCATTATACTATCAATTTACAGGTTTATTAAACAATGAACATTAATTCTTTTTTCCAAATTTTTTGGATGAAACAAACATGATCATCCGTTTCCCTTCCATTTTCGGCATTTGTTCTACTTTGCCATAGTCTTCCACTTCCTGGGCAAAGCGTAGCAGCATCAACTCACCTTTCTCCTTGTAGATGATGGTTCGACCCTTGAAAAACACGTATACCTTTAATTTCGCTCCTTCCTGCAAGAACTTGATGGCATGCTTGATTTTGAAGTTCAAGTCATGGTCATCGGTGTTTGGGCCGAGCCGAATCTCCTTCACCACCACTTTTGCCGCATTTGCTTTGATCTCTTTCTGTTTCTTTTTTTGTTCGTAGAGAAACTTTTTGTAATCCATGATCTTGCAAACCGGCGGATTGGCTGTTGGTGCGATCTCCACCAGGTCAAGGCCCAGATCGTCGGCCATGTTCAGTGCATCCCTGATGGGGTGGATATCCGCTTCTACATTGTCTCCAACCACACGCACAACAGGGGCGTTGATGCGGTTGTTGATACGGTGTGGATCTTCTTTTTTTACGAAACGCCTTCTGCCTCTGGGTTTGAATGGTGTTGCTATTTTTTGTCCCTCCTATGTTTGGTTAATAAAAAACAATTTCCTGTTGTTGTTCATGATTCAGGTATGAGCCGCTGTATCTCTTTCTCAACCAGTTTGACAAATTCTTCAATGGTTTGGGTGCCCAGGTCTCCTTCTCCGTGTTTTCTCACAGACAAAGTTCCTTCGGCTTCTTCTCTCTCGCCAACTATAAGCATGTATGGGATCTTGCGCGTTTCGGCATCCCGAATTTTCTTTCCCGTTTTCTCGTTGCGTTCGTCAATCAGCGTGCGAATTTCGTAATTATTCAGCAAAGATAACAATTTTTTCGCATATTTTGCATACTTCTCGCTGATTGGCAATATTATAGCTTGGTCTGGCGTAAGCCACAGCGGGAAATTACCGGCGCAATGTTCGATCATAACAGCGACGAAACGCTCCATGGAACCAAATGGTGCCCTGTGGATCATGACCGGACGGTGTTTTTGGTTGTCGCTGCCAATGTATTCAAGCTCAAAACGGTCGGGCAGGTTATAGTCTACCTGGATGGTACCCAGCTGCCACTTGCGGCCCAGGGCATCCTGTACCATGAAATCGAGCTTGGGCCCGTAAAAAGCTGCCTCCCCTTTTACGATCTCTGCCTTCAGCCCTTTTTCTTCCGTTGCTTCAATAATGGCCTGCTCTGCTTTATCCCAGTTCTCATCTGTCCCGATATATTTCTCCATCTTGTCGGGATCGCGCAACGATATTTGAACACTGTAATCCGAAAAATCCAGCGCCCTGAATATCATTAAGACAATGTCAATCACCGCAATGAACTCCTCTTTAACCTGGTCCGGACGGCAAAAAATATGGGCATCGTCCTGTGTGAAGCCGCGTACCCGGGTCAACCCGTGCAGTTCTCCACTTTGCTCATAACGATATACCGTGCCGAACTCCGCAAACCTGACAGGGAGATCCCTGTAAGAATATTGTTTGTTCTTGAAAATTTCGCAATGGTGCGGGCAGTTCATCGGTTTCAGGAAAAACTCCTCACCTTCCGAGGGAGTGGAAATTGGCCTGAACGAGTCATCACCGTATTTGTCATAATGACCACTGGTGATGTAAAGGCTTTTGTTGCCAATATGGGGGGAGATAACAGGCTGATATCCTGCCTTGCGCTGGATCTTCTTCAGGTATTTCTCCAGGTTCTCACGCAACTCGGCACCTTTTGGCAACCATAATGGCAACCCCTGTCCAACCGTCGAAGAAAAGGTGAAAAGCTCCAGCTCCCTGCCAATCTTACGGTGATCGCGCTTTTTTGCCTCCTCCAGCATCTCCAGGTACTCCTTGAGCATCTTCTGCTTCGGAAAAGAGATCCCGTATACCCTTGTAAGCTGCTTGCGTGTTTCGTCGCCACGCCAGTAGGCCCCGGCCGTATTGAGCAATTTCACCGCCTTGATGGGGCTGGTGTCCAACAGGTGCGGACCGCGACACAGATCGGTGAAATTGCCCGAATGATAAAAACTTATTGTGCCATCATCCAGGTCACTGATGAGATCAACCTTGTATTCATCACCCTTCTTGCTGTAATAGGACAAGGCTTCCTGCTTAGGAACCTCTGTCCGTACAAAATTCTCTTTCCTTCTGGCAATCTCCAGCATCTTGTTCTCTATCTTGTCAAAATCATTGCTGGAAATGGATTTGTCACCCAGGTCGATGTCATAGTAGAAACCATTCTCCACATCCGGACCGATCCCGAATTTGGTCCCGGGATATAACTCTTCTATGGCCGCAGCCATCAGGTGGGCCGACGAGTGCCACATCGTGGCGCGCCCTTCTTTATCATCCCATGTATTTAGCTTGATGTCGGCATCTTCCCGGATCGGCCTGTCCAAATCCCAAACTTCACCATTCACAGTGACGGACAAAACATTACGCGCCAACCCCTCAGATAGGCTCCTGGCAACCTCTAACCCGGTGACGCCTTCCGGAAACTCCTTGACCGATTTGTCTGGTAATGTAATACTTATCATCAGCGATTAGGTTTTCAGCCATTTTTCAGGCTGCAAAGGTAAAGAAAATATTCATTCACAGGAAAACAGCACCGCAACGGTAAGGTTCAATAATGCTGCGCAGTTTGTCAGGAAAAACAATCCAGACCAGCCATTGACAGATCAACGATTAAACCACGCGTTTGATCAGCCGGAGCTTATGGGTATACCTTTTCAACGTTTCATTGAAGATCCCGTGATGGTCAATCTTGTCTATGCGCACCAGGCCATGGGCATGGACCACCCGGCCATCGCCGGCAATGATCCCGATATGGGTGATCTCTTCCTCGTCTTTACCGAAAAATACGAGATCGCCGGGTTGTGATTCATTGATCAGATGGATGCTTTCTCCATGGTTGGCCTGTACCAACGCATCCCTGGGGATGGTAATGCCTGTCATTTTACAAACAAGCTGTACAAGGCCTGAACAATCCATGCCAAATGCAGAACGGCCACCCCAGAGGTAGGGGGTATGAATAAAAGCAAGTGCATGCCGGCAGATGTTGTTCCCGTCTGCATTGTCGCCCTTTAATAATTCTCCGGCATAATGATATGTCTTCCCGTTGACAGACATTTTCCCATCCCGGTTTGCATAATAAGAACTGCCCGCACTCAACAGGAAACGATTGCCTGATGGTGCTTCGGTAACAGTCTCCAGGTGGCTTCCGGTCACCAGCTCGCCGGCCCTTTCCAGCGACCTGGCAGTGTTTTGATCTGTCATCTCCACCTGGTTCCGGGCAACCCACCCATGGTAATGATAACGAAGAATATCAATATGCAGCCATTTTTCTGTCTGTTCCAGGATCTCAAAGCGCTCACCAAATAACAACTGAGTGACCATCTCACGTTTGTGGTCAGGTTCCATGCGCACCGCAGCAGTGGTTATCAGACAAATACCAGTATCCATTTCAATCATCGATTTAGTTAAACAACGTTTGGCAGTCTCAGGATGAGAACTGTCGGTTCGGGACATGTAAATGCCCGGACAATAAAAGTAGGGTTTTTTTTTGTTCCGGGATAATGGTTGATCTTGTTTTCATCAAAGAAATGATTAAATTCGTTTACGCTTAGAAAGTTCCAATATAACTTGTTCGTTCCATGAAAATGATCTTTCACTGGCTTCAGCGTCAGTATACAAATATCTACAAAGGATTTTTGGTGCTGCTGAGCATCTTTTTGCTGGTTCAGCTTTTCCCAAAGCAGCCGGGGTTTGAGTATGAATACCAGAAAGCCCGCCCCTGGATGTTTGAAGACCTTATTGCACCTTTTGATTTCGCTGTCTTAAAAACCACTGAAGAACTTGAAAAGGAGAGGGGGGAACTGATCGAAACATTTCAGCCCTTCTTCTCCCGCCATCCCGAGGTGACACAGTCGATGAAAGAAACGTTTGAAAGCTCCCTTGATGCCGCATGGGAAGAGAAATACCCTGATGAACCAGCGAATGCCCTGAAGCAACGAAACAGGCAGGTAGGACTGGATATCCTTGCACATCTGTACAATGCGGGAATTATCTTTCTGGATGAAGAATTCAGGGATAAACCGGAAAACTTCAATATCAGGTTGCTGGAAGACAATGTGGCCAGGTCGAGAGTGCTGGGGGCTATGTATACCATTCAGGAAGCCTATATTTACATGATCTCTGTGCTGGAAGACAGGGCAGAAGAGATAGATGCCGATCTTTTGCAGCCATTGCTGGAAAATGCCCTGAGCCATAATGTTTTTTACAATGAAGCACTGACAGAACGCACCATGGAAGCGGAAATTGAAAGCATTCCCCTGACAAGGGGCATGGTGCAGGAGGGAGAAAAGATCGTCTCCAAAGGGGAATTGGTTACTCCGGAAACCTATCAGATCCTGGAATCCTTCAAGGTTGAATACCAGCGGCAAATCGGCGATGCTGCCTTGCAGACAATACTTTATGCGGGTCAGTTTGTTCTGGTGAGCATCTCCATGATCGTATTGCTGCTTTTCCTTTACTTCTTCCGCAAAGATGTTTTTTTCGATAACCGGAAGATCCTGCTCATCCTGCTGTCTGTCTTGCTGATGGTCTTTTTGACCAGCTTTGTAATCCGCTTCAACATCGACTACCTCTATCTTGTGCCCGTATGCCTTGTACCGGTGATCATTCGCGCCTTTTTTGACAACAGGCTGGCACTTTACATTCACATCATCACCATCATCCTCATCGGGTTTCTGATCCCCCGAAGCTTCGAGTTCGTGTTCATCCAGTTCCTGGCGGGCATTATTGCGATCCTGAGTATGGCAAGCCTGCGGCGGCGCTCGCAGCTTTTTATAACAGTGACGCTCATCTTTGCCACCTATTGTGCGGTATATTTTGGATTGTCACTGGCCCATACAGGATCTTTTGAAAATTTATACTGGCGCGATTTTGCCTATTTCGCCGGCGGCGCATTCCTGACATTGTTTGCATATCCCGTGATATTCCTTTTTGAGCGTATCTTCGGGATGCCCACCGACTTTTCGCTGCTTGAACTGGCAGATACCAATAATTCCTTATTGCGTAACCTCGGGCTGAAAGCCCCGGGGACCTTTCAACATTCTTTGCAGGTGGCCAACCTGTCGGAAGAGGCCCTGATCGAAATCGGCGGAAACAGCTTGCTGGCCCGTACCGGGGCCCTTTACCACGACATAGGGAAGATGAAGAACCCTCAGTATTTCACAGAGAACCAGACCTCTGAATTCAACCCCCATGATGAAATATCCTTTAAAGAAAGCGCCCGGGTAATCATTGACCATGTGATCGATGGTATCGAGATGGCACGCAAGAACAACCTGCCGGAGTATATCATCGATTTTATCAGAACACATCACGGAACCACCACCGCCCGCTATTTTTATACCATGCAGGTGAACGAAAGCACAGATGAGGAAGTGAGCAAGGCTGATTTCATCTATCCCGGTCCGCGACCTTTCAGCAAGGAAACAGCCGTGGTGATGATGGCCGACTCGGTGGAGGCTGCGTCGCGAAGCCTTGGCAAACCCGACGAGAAGAAGATCAACCAGCTGGTTGATAGCATGATTGACACACAGGTGCAGGAAAAACAGTTTGATAACGCAGACATCACGTTCAAGGACATCACCACGGTCAAAGGGATATTCAAGCGAATGTTGCTGAACATATACCACGTGCGGGTGGCTTATCCCTCTTTGGGATAATCCTGAAAAGGTTTCAGGAGCTTCGCAAGATACCCTCCGGACTCCGGCCCGAGATGGAACAAAAGGTCAAGTATGCTCAGGTTGGGGACAAAGCCATGTTTATCAGAAAAGACCTGATAATAAGGCGGCATGGTGGTTGCAAGGAAGTCTGCACCGGCGGGGGACTTCGGACTGAACACCGAACGCAGATCATGGAGCCCGTGAGGCTGTTTTACATATGAGGCGGTCTCTGTTAGACAAACATCCAGGTTCAGCTCCCGGAGAAGCAATGCCATCAGTCTTTTATTGAAAATCCAGAGTGGCCCTTCAAGTCTTTCGGAGAAAAATGGGGCAATCAGTTCTTTGTAAAACAAAAAAAACGGGGCATTGCCATAGGCGGTAAAAATAGCCCGCCAGTGTCTTACCTGCCAGTCGTCATGACTGCTGATCAGCACATCTTTGGTCCTGGTAAGGCTGCCTGAAGGCCTGTGTACCGGAATACTCAGGTCAAGCGGACCGTTCGCCGTCAATATGCGGCACCTGTTTCGCCACGTCTGCTTTGGATATGTCTCATGCAACTCGATAATGGCTTTCGAGGCACTGGCCAGACATCCCATGTAATCCAAAGGCGGCAGGTAGGCTGTCGACATCAAAGGTGTGGACTTTCTGTCTGCATGAATGGTGACCATCAGTCAGGTTGTTGTTATTCCGGAAAAAACAGGCTATATTTGAGCTGTTTAAAGCGCGGAAAATGAGTTGCTTGGTTCATTGGCTACCCTGCGGTTCCTTTGTCTGAGGTGATGAACCAAACCATGACCGTTCACCAGCCACACACCGGGTTGATCAAAAACCAGCCTGCTCCAAGTGACCGAAATATAAAAATAAAAAAGATATCACACATCCTGTCTTTTAAACCAAAAACCTTGGATCAACACACAAGGTGCTGAAATACAAACAGTAGTAACGACAGGGCTTGACCTTTCAACCAAAACATAAACCCATGAAAATTTTGAATGCTTCACAGATACGGAAAGTGGACGCCTACACCATTGAGAACGAGCCCATAGCTTCTATAGACCTGATGGAGCGTGCAGCAAAAAAGTGTTATGAGTGGATACGGCGCCACATGAAGAAAAAGCTTACCATCCGGGTCTTTTGTGGCATGGGCAATAATGGGGGCGATGGATTGGCGATCGCGAGGATGCTTGCCGGCACAGGACACAAAGTGCATGTATATAAGGTGCTGCATGCTGACAACGCTTCGGATGATTTCCTGGTCAATGAAAAGCGGCTGGCAGGCTTGAAGAACCTGCATCTTGAGGAGTTGAATGACGGGAGGGATATGCCCTTGCTGGAGGGGAAGGACCTGGTGATAGATGCCTTGCTGGGGAGCGGGTTGACAAGGCCTTTGGAAGGGATCCTCGCAAAAGTGGTGCACCATATCAATGCCTCGGATGCTGTAGTGGTTGCCATAGACATTCCCACAGGCCTGTTTTGTGAGGACAACCGGCAGAATGACTCCGGAAATATTATTCGTGCTGACTACACCCTTAGTTTTCAGTTTCCAAGACTGGCTTTTATGTTCCCTTCCAACGAGAAGTACCTCGGGTCATGGTACCTTATTGATATTGGGCTTCATCCGGAGGGTNTCAGGTCTGAGGAGAGCAAAAATCATTTTNTGCAGGCTTCGGATATCCGGACGATCTATCGTCCGCGACGCAAGTTTTCGCATAAAGGCCACTACGGGCATGCATACCTGATGGCTGGCAGCAGGGGCAAGGTGGGGGCAGCAGTGCTATCTGCCAGGGCGGCTATACGCACCGGGACCGGATTATTGACCGTTCAGCTTCCCCAGTGTGGGTACGAAGTCATTCAAACGGCTGTCCCGGAAGCCATGTGTGTGGCGGATGAACATCCGCACTTTGTGTCGGAGGTGGCTGACCTTGAGGGGTTCAATGCTGTCGGGGTAGGTCCCGGGCTGGGCTTGCACGAGCAAACAGCACGTGCCCTGAAACTGCTGATACAGAACTCCACCGTGCCCATGGTGCTTGATGCGGATGCCCTCAATATCTTATCGGAAAACCTCACCTGGTGCGGCTTTTTGCCAAAAGGGTCTGTATTCACACCACACCCGGGCGAGTTTGACCGTGTTGCCGGAAAAACCACCGATGACCATGACAGGCTGGATAAAGCCCTGGAGATGGCACACCGCTTTCAGGTCTATGTGGTGCTGAAAGGCGCCCATACCGCGATCGTTTGTCCGGATGGCCGTTGCTTCTTCAACTCCACCGGCAATCCCGGGATGGCCACAGGAGGAACTGGCGACGTACTCACAGGCATGATCCTGGGCTGGCTGTCGCAAAACTATTCGACATTGCACAGCTGCATCCTCGGCGTGTACCTGCATGGACGGGCCGGAGATCTGGCTGCCAACGCCAAGGGGTACGAAGGGCTCACAGCCGGTGACATCATCGAAAAGATCCCTAAAGCCATCAAAACAACCATGCAATATTAACTTGGATTGACCGACAGAGGATCTGGGACAGATGCTCATGCGGCAGTTAGTCACCATCCATGAAAACCCGTTACAAAAACATGCTTCCATCCCGGGCCCCGTGTCTATGATACAGGGTGATAAAGGTCCATTTTGTCAATATGACGCGGTGCTGCGTAAAAATTCCAGGGCCGGATGAAAAAGTGCACCTAAACAAAACCGGCATTTTGGTGTTAAGAGAGAGGCGAATTAAAGATACATAAGAAAATATACAATACCATGGGAACCACCACAACCAAAAAGAAAGCGGTCAAAGAACTTGTTGAGACCCAAGCCTTCACACCTGAAAGTGTTGATCCGGAAACGTTTAAGGAGTGGTATCGCTTGATGGTGCTGGGCCGTAAGCTGGACGACAAGGCGCCGAATTACCTCAAGCAGGCTTTGGGATGGTCCTATCATGCACCCTATGCAGGCCATGATGGGATCCAGCTTGCCATCGGACAGGTCTTCAACCGGCAGACAGACCATTTATTCCCTTACTACCGTGATATGCTTACTGCTTTATCGGCCGGCATCACCGCCGAGGAGATACTGCTCAATGGCCTTTCCAAAGCCACCGATATGGCCAGTGGGGGACGCCATATGTCGAACCACTTTGCCAAGCCTGAATGGAACATCCACAATGTTTCATCATCGACGGGCAACCACACCCTTCATGCCGTCGGGGTGGCCCGTGCCATGAAGCGGTATGGCCACAAGGGGGTTGCCATCAGCTCCCAGGGCGAGTCGTCGGTATCGGAGGGCTATGTCTACGAGGCCATCAACGGGGCCAGCAACGAGAAGCTGCCCGTCATCTTTGTCTTCCAGGACAACGGATACGGTATTTCCGTTCCCAAAAAGGACCAGACGGCCAACCGCAAGGCGGCCGACAATTTCCGGGGATTCAAGAACCTGCGTATCATACACTGCGACGGCAAGGACGTGCTGAGTTCCATGAATGCCATGCACGAAGCCAAGAAACATGTGCTGGAGACCGGCGAGCCGGTCATTGTGCACGCCAGCGTGGTACGCATCGGGTCGCACTCCAACAGCGACCGTCACGACCTCTACCGCGACGAGCGGGAGCTGCATTGCGTGAAGGCGCACGACCCCATGGGCAAGATCCAGAAACTCCTGCTGAACAACAAGATCTATAAGCAGGAAGAGCTCGACGCCATCGATAAAGAGGTGGCAAAAGAGATTGCCGGGGCGCACAAAAAGGTGATGAAAGCCCCGGATCCCGATCCTGCCTCCATATACGACCATGTTATTCCTGAGCCGCATGTCCCCGAAAAATACCCTGATGGGACCCATGACGGGAGAGGGGAGAAGAAGAAGCTGATCACAGCCTTGAATGAAACGTTGAAAGCGGAGTTCCGTCACAATCCCGATACGTTTATCTGGGGACAGGACGTGGCCTACAAGGAGAAGGGCGGCATTTTCAATGTTACCAAGGGAATGCAGAAAGAGTTCGGCATTGAACGTGTCTTCAATGCTCCCATTGCGGAAGATTACATTGTGGGTACAGCCAACGGGATGAGCCGGTTTAACGAGAAGATACGGTTAGTGATAGAAGGGGCTGAGTTTGCCGACTATTTCTGGCCTGCCATGGAGCAATATGTGGAGATGACGCACGACTACTGGCGGAGCAACGGGAAGTTCGCTCCCAACGTCACCATCCGGCTGGCCTCGGGAGGGTACATAGGCGGGGGACTTTACCATTCCCAGACCACCGAAGGGGCCCTGACCGCGTTTCCCGGTATCCGGGTGGTGTACCCGTCGTTTGCCGACGATGCGGCAGGCCTGCTGCGCACATCGATGCGGTCAAGGGGACCCACCTTGTTCCTGGAGCCGAAGGCACTCTACAACGCCAAAGCTGCCGAAACACCGGTACCCGACGATTTTGAAGTGCCTTTCGGAAAAGCCCGCATACGTCGTAAGGGCAATGACCTATCCATCATTACCTACGGCAATACGACCCATTTGAGCATCCAGGCGGCCGGGGCCATCAAAGAAGAAACCGGCAAAGAGGTGGAGGTGGTTGATATCCGCTCCCTGATACCCCTCGACAGCGAAACCATCCTGCAATCGGTTAAAAAGACAAGCAGGGCGCTTGTCGTGCATGAAGACAAGGTGTTCGCCGGGTTTGGCGGGGAACTGGCATCACAGATCACCGAACGCGGATTTGAGTATCTCGATGCACCGGTGAAACGGGTCGGGTCAACGTTCACCCCCGTTGGGTTCCACAAGAACCTGGAACAGGCAATTCTTCCTTCGGCTGAAAAAATCAAGGATGCAGCATTGGAGTTGCTAAACTATTGACAGCCCTTTTCGTGGGAGAAGATCCGTAAACTGTTACACAGGATGAATGCAGTGCAACGGGTGGCCCCCGCTGTTATTAGTTTTCACGCATAACGTAGTCATCGTATTCTATTTCGAAACGCAGTTTGTGTTTCGATTCTTCCACCGCAAGGGCTTGAAACACCTTTTGCAGTTCTTTGTTTTCCGTGCTCTCTGCCAGCTTTGTATATAGCTTGAAAGCGGCTTTTTCGCGTTTCATGGCAAGCACCAGCGCATCGCGGTATTCCATGTCGTCAGTGGCTTTGGTGCGGACAACATAATCAGCGATCTTCAAATCGCGCACCTGTTCCACCTCCATGTCAAAGATCCCTTCGTCCTTGATCTTTTGCAGGCGTGCTTTATGGCCTACTTCTTCCCTTGCAAACTGCAGGAAGGTGGCATTCATTTCCTCGTTTTCCATTTTTTCGGCAAGGGAGGTGTAGAAGTCAACCGCCTCCTGTTCCGATTGCATCGCAAAATCGAGGATCTCATTAACAGAATTGAATGTATCCATGGTATCATTTTTTTATTTGGAAAATGCTTCTTTCCAGTTTTCTTCAAACATTTTGACCAGTGTGTCGCACCCGTAGTCAAATCGACGGGTGGGGTTATCTTTTTCGGTATATCTTAGTGTCGGCCTGGTATTGGTTTTAGGGCGCGATTCCAGCAGTCCTGCCACTTCGAGCATCACATCGGCCGGCGACGAATACGCGGTTTGCAGTCCTGCGATCCGGTGCAGTGTCTTAAGCTGCTCCACGCTTGTAGCCTCGACCGGGGAGGGCATCTCTGCGTTGAACTGTTGAATGAACTTGTTGGTATTGGTAAAGCTTCCGCCTGTTTCTACCGGGAGGGAGGCGGGAAGGATCAGGTCAGAGGCTTTCGCTGTTTCGCTCATGAACAGATCCTGGACCGCCAGGAAGTCAACCTTTTGTAATACAGCTGCAACTTCTTCCTTGTTCAGGGCACAGCCAATAGGGTCTTCGCCAAAGATGAACGCATTTTTGATGCTGCCGTTTTGCAGCAGTCCCCATTGGTCCTGGTTCACTTCGGCGGGTATGCCGGTGCATTCCCAGTAAGATTGCAGGCGCTCCACGTTGGAGATATCCGCCATGGGCGATCCCCCGGGAATGAATCCGGCGCACGCACCCATGTCGTACAACCCCTGTGCATTGTTTTTTTCCTTGAGCGCCAGCAGTCCTGAGGCTCTTTTTCCCGATTTGCCTGTGATGAAACAAAGGTTATGCAATTCCTGGCACGTGTTGGCCGAGATGTGTTTTTCGGAACACAGGATCACGGCCTGTGCTTCCCTGGTAAACTGGCCGGCGAACCTTACCAGTTGTGCCGGTGTGCATCCGGCGGCAAGGATCAGGGAGTCGAAGTCTTCCTGAAGAACATGTTCCCTGTACGCTTCGAAGCCTTCGCAGTGGTCATCAATGTAAACCCTGTTTTCCAGTTTGTTGTGCAGTATGTAATGGATGGCGGCTTTAACGAAGGGATATGTCGCCTGGATCCTGGTCACCGTGCCGGCCTTGTGGGCCATGCTGCTGTCATCCCGGGTGGTGATCAGCTCCAGGGGGATCTGGTCCCTGACATGAGTGCTGAAGGCGTAAAAGCTGGCGACCCCATGTTCCGTATTGATATCACTGTCGAGCACATACAATGTTTTGGCTTTGCGAAGGAGTTCGACAGGGACGCTGAATTTGGCGTTGTCCATATATCCCGATCCCCGGTCCATGTAATGGAAGCTGCTCACGTTGTTGGTTTTTACACCAGCCCTGGCCAGCTTCTGTACCAGGTACATCTCTTCGTTGGTAAGGCGGGCACCGATATAAAAACCGTTTTCTTCGGGAGTGCATGCCTCCATTCTTTCGCGCAGGATATCGTATGCCGTGTCAAAGGAAACCGGCTTGAACGTTCCGTTTTCTCTCAGCATCGGGGTAGTGACCCGCGATGCGTCATTCATATAATGGTAGCCGAACTTGGGAAAGCGGCAAATGCTTCCGTCTTTGTTTACCAACCCGTTATATCCGGTGGTGCGCGCCACAAACCCCCCTTTGTGGTGCAGTTTTATCGCACATCCCACAGAACAATAGGTACAGATGGTCTGGACGTTCTCCATGCGGACGGGCATGGTTTTGAACGGTACGTTCTCGGTGATGGCGCCGGTGGGACAGGTGTCTATACACAGTCCGCAGGCATCGCAATGGGTATCACGCAGCCGTCCGTCCATGCTCGGTGCCACATAGGTTTCGAAACCCCTGTTGACCAGTCCCAGGGCATTGGCCCCGTTGACCTCCGAACAGATCCGGATACAGCGTGAACAGAGGATGCATTTGTTGTTGTCTATCTCAATAAACGGGTGGTCAAAGTCAACCGCATGTTTTTTGTAATCACCGCCAAAACGTCTTTGCTCGGCCTGGTAATCGTTGGCGTACCGTTTCAGGTCGCACGTATGCAGCTCGGAACAGCCGCATTCGAGGCATCGATGTGTTTCCTGGCGGGCGGCTTCGTCGGTGTATCCCAGCTCAACTTCGTCGAAGTCGCTGCGCATTTGTGCTTCCAGGGTGGGCATCTCTTCGCGCGGCTGTTCGGGGAACAGCCCTTGGTAGTCCCCTTCCTGTTGTTTCTCGAAATGATCCTTTTTGCTCAGGAACTCCGGAATGGGGGGGGTCACCTTCTGGCCGCCCAGCCACTGGTTACAGCTCTGCGCTGCCAGTTTGCCCTGGGCGATCGCTTCAATGAGGGTAGCCGGTCCGGTGACCCCGTCGCCACAGGCAAAAACGCTTTCAATGGAGGTTTGCAACGTTTTAGGATCGGCGTCGATGTCGCCCCACTTGTTTAGCTTCAGGGGGGTCTCTGCGTGGCTGCTGATATCGTCGATAAAGTCAACGACCGTCTTTTGGCCGATGGCAGCCAGGATATAGTCAAGTTCAACGTCGAACTCGGATCCTTCAATTTTTACCGGTCGCCGTCTGCCGGAGGCATCGGGTTCGCCCAGTTCCATCCGTATGCATGTCAGCGACCGGAGGTTGCCTTTTTCGTCCTTGTTCACCTTTGCCGGGGCGGTAAGGAACATGTAGTTGATCCCTTCGATCTTTGATTCGTGGATCTCGATGGGGTTTGCCGGCATCTCCTTTTCGGTGCGTCTGTAGATGACGGTGACCTCTTCGGCCCCGCACCGCTTGGCCGTCCTGCAGCAGTCCATCGCCGTATTCCCGCCGCCGATAACGGCGACCCTTTTGCCGGCAAAGTCATATTTCTGGCCGGTCATCTCCATGTTTCGCAGGAAGTCGATCCCGGAGAAGATGTTGCCGGCGTCGTCGTTCTCGCAGCCGATGCCGGTGCCTTTCTGGGATCCGATGGCAAGGACGGTGGCGTGGAACGTGTCGCGCAGCGTTTCGTAGGTGAAGTTCCCGCCCAGCTTCTTGTTGTAGTTTATCTGGACGCCCAGTTTGGTTATCCCTTCGATCTCTTTTTCGATGACATCGTTGGGCAGCCGGTAGGGGGGGATGCCGTACCGGAGCATACCGCCTGCATGGGGGCTTGCCTCGAAGATCTCCGTGTGGTGCCCTTCGAGTGCCAGGTAGTACGCCGCGGTGAGTCCCCCGGGACCCGCACCGATGATCGCCACCTTTTTCCCGGTAGGCGGTTTCACACCGGGCATGTACCTGGTGTCGGAGTACAGGTCGATATCGGAGGTATACCGTTTCAGGTAGTCGATCCCAACACCCGCATCCTCCAGCAGGGTTCTCCGGCAAACCAGTTCGCAGGGACGCACACACACCCTGCCGCAGATAGCCGGGAGCGGGTTGGTTTGTTTGATGAGTTCGACCGCTTCGTGGTGTTTCCCTTTGCTGATCATGGAGATGTATCCCTGTACGTCTACGCCTGCGGGACATTCTTCGCGGCAGGGTGGGGTACAGTCGGCGTAATGGTTGCTTACCAAAAGTTCGAGGGCGAACTTGCGCGATTTTTCGACCCGTTCGTTGTTGGTCTCGATGCGCATCCCTTCGGCGACCTTTGTTGAACAGGCGGGCTGAAGGCCGCGCATTCCCTCCACTTCGACCACACAGAGGTAGCACGAAGAAAACGGCTCCAGCCTTTCGTCGTTGCAAAGCGTAGGGATCTCTATGTCAAGGCGGCGGGCCAGGTCCAGGATGGTTTCTCCTTTCTCTCCTTTAACGATCTGTTTGTTTATGATGATATTCAATGCGCTCATTTGGTATAACTGGTTGGTTGTTTGTGATATATATGTTTTGCGCGTGCGTCGTTGCCTTTGGATGCACCTTATTCGATATGGATGGCATCAAATTTACACCTGTTCAAACATGCCCCGCAACGGATGCAGGCATCCTGGAGGATATGGTGCACCTGCTTTTTCTCCCCTTCGATCGCATCTACAGGACAAGCTTTTGCACATGCCATGCACCCCGTACAGTTTTCGTCGATCACCGTGTAGGTGAGGAGCTTTTTGCAGCTTGTCGCCGGACATTTTTTATCGTTGATATGTGCCTCGTACTCATCGCGGAAGTACCGGATTGTGGTCAGTACGGGGTTTGGCGCCGTTTGGCCAAGGCCGCACAGTGAACTGTCTTTGATGATTTCAGCCAGTTCCTCCAGCATTTCGATGTCGCCCTCTTTCCCTTCTCCCTCGGTGATACGTGTGAGCGTTTCAAGCATCCGCAGCGTACCTATGCGGCAGAAGGTGCATTTGCCACAGCTCTCCTTTTGGGTAAAGTCGAGAAAGAATTTGGCGATATCAACCACGCACGTGGTTTCGTCCATCACCACCATGCCGCCGCTGCCCATGATCGCACCGGTGGCGTTCACCGAGTCGTAGTCGACCTGTGTATGGCTGAGGTGTTCGGGGATACATCCGCCCGAGGGACCGCCGAGCTGGACTGCTTTGAATTTTTTGTTGCCGGTGATCCCCCCGCCCAGGTTGTAAATGATGTCTTTGATGGTGATCCCCATGGGCACTTCCACAAGTCCCCCGTGATTGATCTTACCAGTCAGTGCAAACACCTTGGTACCTTTGCTCTTTTCGGTGCCGTAGCTGGCGTATTGTTCCGGACTGTTCCGTATGATCCACGGAATGTTGATGAAGGTTTCTACGTTATTGATGTTTGTCGGATGTTTCCACAGGCCGGCTTCGGCGGGAAACGGCGGGCGGCGCCGAGGCATGCCCCTGGAGCCTTCAATGGAGGCGATCAGGGCGGTTTCTTCCCCGCACACGAATGCCCCTGCCCCCTCTTTGATGATAATGTCAAAGTCAAAGTCCGGGATACCGAAGATCCCTTTTCCGAGATACCCTTTTTTCCTGGCCTGTTCGATGGCCAGGTTCAGCCGCTTTATGGCAAGGGGGTATTCGGCCCTGCAGTAGATGTATCCTTCGCTGGCGCCGATGGCATATCCGCAGATGATCATCCCTTCAAGCACCCCGTGGGGGTCGCCTTCGAGGATTGAACGGTCCATGAATGCCCCGGGGTCGCCCTCATCCGCATTGCATATGACATATTTCTTTTCGGACGGATTATTGCGGGCAAACTTCCATTTCATGCCGGTGGGGAACCCGCCGCCTCCCCGGCCACGCAGTCCCGAGTCCAATACATCCTGGATCACCTGTTCCGGAGGCACGTTCTGGGTTGCGATTTTCCTGATCGCCTGGTACCCGTCTTGCGATTCGTACTCTTCGATCGATTCGGGATCGATGTGCCCGCAGTTGCGCAGGCTGATCTTTACCTGGCCGTCGAAAAACTGCTGGTCTTTTGATGGGTATTTGTCCGATTGCACAATATATTCGGGGATAGGCGAAAACTTCTTGATGTGCTTGTCGATGATCTCATCTACCCGTACCACATTCACTTCGCCGTACATATAGGTGCCGCTGTCGTCGATGATCTCCACCAGGGGTTCGCGGTAGCACATGCCGATGCAGCTGGTCTTTTTCAACTCGTAGTCTAGCTTGTCGGCCTTCAGTATGCGTTCAAACTCGTTATAGGTCTTGGTGGCCCCGGCTGCGATGCCGCAGCTTCCGAGTCCCACGATCACTTTGGTTTTTCCCATTGTTGGCAATGCTTTTTTCGTGTTAGTTGTTTTCCCTGCGTTTTATTTCCCGTATGATCTTGACGGCTTCCCTGGGTGTTAGCTTGCCGTGGGTCTCTTCGCCGATCATCATGACCGGGGCGAGCGAACAGCATCCCAGGCAGGCAACCGTTTCAACGGTAAACAACCCATCGCCGGTGGTTTCACCGTCTTTGATCTGCAGTGTGTCGAGGATTTCATCGGTAATGGCTGTTACGTTCTGGACATGGCATGCTGTGCCATGGCACATTTTTACGATGTGTTTTCCTGCGGGGACAAGGCGGAACTGGGCATAAAACGTGGCGACACCATACATCTCGTTCAGGGGGAGCCCGGTGGCTTCATGGATTCTGGCAAACGCCTCTCCTGGAAGGTAACCGAAAATATCCTGGGTTCCCTGGAGCAGCGGAATAAGGTTCCCTTTTTTATCCCTGTACTTTTCAAGCAACGGGTCGAGCAGGGATAGGTTTACCTTGTCATCAACAAGGGCATCCTTTTTGGGTGGCTGGATTCGTTTTATTCGCATGGCATTAGGGCATATTGTTGGTTTCGTATCGAAAAATACATAAAAAAGACGATGGGGAACAACGGGAGAAAAAAATAAATTTTTTGTAAAAAAATTTGGTCAAATGAAAAATTATTATATAGACATCTCCCTTATCTATGGCCTTGGGGTAGTGGTTTTTGGGTGCTGCCTGTTATTTGGGGGCAGGCAGGGCTGGTGGTTTTTACACCTTGTAATGTATTGATTTTCTGTGAGAAGAAACGTTGAAGGATTGCCATGCAACCCGGTACGTGCTGTGTAAAAAACAACCAGGCTGCTGGGGTGGGGGCACTCCCGTTGCAGCCTGGTTGTTTTCCATTGTATGGTTTTGTTCAAAAAATAGCGGATGGGCATGTTATATTACGCCCTGGTCGATCATTGCGTCGGCCACTTTGATGAACCCGGCAATGTTGGCGCCTTTCACGTAGTTGATATAGCCGTCTTCTTCCTTGCCAAATTTTTTGCACGCTTCGTGAATGTTTTTCATGATCTGGTGCAGTTTCTCTTCCACTTCTTCGGCGGGCCAGCTAAGCATCATCGCATTCTGTGTCTGTTCCAGTCCGCTGGTTGACACGCCGCCTGCATTGGCTGCCTTGCCGGGGCCGTAAAGGATCCTGGCTTCCTGGATGATCTCCACTGCTTCGGGTGTACAGGGCATGTTGGCCCCTTCGGAAATGGCGATAACACCGTTCTTAACCAGGTTTTTGGCGTCTTCCACATCCAGTTCGTTTTGGATGGCACAAGGCATGGCGATGTCGACTTTCTGTTCCCATGGGCGCTTGCTTTCGAAGAACTGGGCATTGGGGAATTCGTAGGTATAGGGTTTTACGATATCCTGGTTGGAGGCGCGCAGTTCGAGCAGGTAGTCGATCTTTTCGCTGGACACGCCTTCAGGATCGTATACGTACCCGTCCGGGCCGCTGATGGTCACTACTTTGGCCCCCAGCTGGGTGGCCTTGGTGATGGCTCCCCATGAGACATTACCGAAGCCGGAGACGGCAATGGTTTTTCCTTTTATCGCTTCTCCTTTGGTCTTCAGCATTTCTTCAGCAAAGAATACGGCGCCGAAGCCGGTGGCTTCCGGCCGGATCAGGCTTCCGCCCCAGTTGCGTCCCTTGCCGGTGAAGGTCCCGGTATGCTCACCAATAAGTTTTTTGTACATGCCGTACATATACCCGATCTCACGGCCACCCACACCGATGTCGCCTGCTGGAATGTCGGTTTGCGGGCCGATATATTTATAGAGTTCGCTCATGAATGCCTGGCAGAAACGCATGATCTCGGCCTGTGACTTCCCTTTGGGATCAAAGTCGCTTCCCCCTTTGGCACCGCCCATGGGGAGCGTGGTCAGGCTGTTTTTGAAGATCTGTTCAAATCCCAGAAACTTCAGTCCGCTCAGCGTAACACTGGGGTGAAAGCGGCAGCCGCCCTTGTATGGACCGATCGCGTTATTAAACTGCACGCGGTATCCCCTGTTCACATTCACGTTCCCTTTGTCATCGACCCATTCCACCTTGAACGATATCACCCTGTCGGGTTCGGTAATGCGTTCAATGATGTTCGCAGCCTGGTATTTGGGATTTTCCGCAACCACATCGATGATGGTTTCCAGTACTTCCCTTACTGCCTGTAAGAACTCCTTTTCGCCCGGATTTTTTCGCTCCAGGTCTGACATTATCTTTTCTAAATTCATGATGCTTGGATTTAAAAAATGGTTATTTTGTTGTGCTGTTAATTAATTAGCAATTCATGGGCGAAATTAGCCCATATTTGTAAATAAAACAAACAAAACAGGGAAATTATTTTTCTGGTTTTAAAACGATTCCGGTTTTTTGGGTGCCGTCGATTTTGATGGTTACGGGGTGGGTAAAGCGGACGTGCCGGACAAGTTCATCTTCGTAGTCGGCTTTTTGTTTATTCAGAAAGTCCACATCATAATGGCCTTCATTCAGGAAGGGGTTGATGGTGAAATATCCAACGCGGAAGGAGGTCAGGTTTTGAAAAAAGTGGGTTCCCTGGCTGGGGTCGATCTGGAAGCCCTTCAGGCCGGATTCAACGATCAGCCTGGCTGCTGATATTTGTGCCCATTTCACCGGCACTCCCAGCCAGGGGTCGTTGGAGCCCCATCTTCCGGGGCCGACAAGAATATAGTTGAGGCCTTTTTCCCTGCACTGTTTGTTGATCCTGTCGATGACCACCGCGATCTCTTTGGTCCTGGCAGCATCGAATGATTCGGGCTTAACATAAACGACATCATGAATCCCTTCAATGATCCCGTTGCCTAGCGCGCTATGGCTGATGATGATGGCTTTTTCGGGATTACGGGTGTCTATCTTGACGCTGTTTTTCTCTTGTGTCTCGACCACGGGACGGATCTGAAGGAAATGGAACTGCCGTTTTTCACCTTTGAGCATGTCGAGGTTTACCGTGAACTCTATCTCCACCTGGTTATTCATCTCTTTGCGGCCTATATGTAAAAGGTCCTGCAATATCTCTGCAAGTGGAAAGGATTTGTGACGAAGGACATTGGCAAAGGTGATGATGCGGGTGCCATTCTCATAGAGCCCATCGCGAATGATCTGGTCTTCATAGTCAAACGTAGAGACTACATATTTCAGCGCAGATTCTCCTTTCAGCTGCCGGATGCGGGTTTTATGCAGATTGAGGGTTTCATCCACTGCCGGCCGAAACTTTTCCGGGTCCATGTCCAGGCTGTAAAACTCTTTCTGGCTGTCGCGAAGTGCTATATCTGTGTTGGAAAGCTGCAATGATTTTTCGGGATACCTGGGTGAAAAACGGAAGGAGATGCCTCCGTCAACAATCGTTTTTCCCAGGCCAAAAGCGATGTTGGCCACACCGTCACCGTATTTTTCAGGTCCAATGGGATAAAAATTAACCGACCGGGCAACGCCTGAAATGGTGGGATAGAACATCTTTCCGTAGGAACGTCCGGATACTTCCTGGATCACCACGGCCATTTTCTCTTCGTCAATTACGTTCGACGTGGCCTCTATGTACGACTTACTCTCCCTGAAAAATACGGAGGCATATACACTTTTGATGGCCTGGTCGAGCTGTTGGATGCGCACATGGCGTTCATGATGGTTGTTGGGGATCATGTAGGTGGAATACACACCTGCAAAGGGCTGGTAATGGCTATCTTCAAGCAAACTGGAAGACCTTACGGCAAGCGGGGATTTAAAGAAGTCGATGATCTCCTTTAAAAATGACCGCATACGCGAAGGGCTTTTACTGTGCACAAAGCGTTCAAGCACAGCCTCGTCACTCACATCCGACAGGGCAAAATCGTAGAGGTCGTTATCCTCCATGAATTCATCAAAGATGTCGGTACACAATACCACTGTCCGTGGAATGGTCACCGTCACATTTTCCCAGTGGTTCATGATCTTGTACCTGTTGATCACCGAGTCAATAAATGCCAGCCCGCGTGCCTTTCCGCCCAACTGGCCATCGCCCAGCCTTGTAAATACCGCATATTCATCAAGATGACTGGCAATAATGCCACGCCCTTTGGTGCGCCTGTAATTGGCAATGGTATCGATCAGGTAGCTTCGCACCTCCTCTATGTGGTCGAAGTCGTCCCGGCTTTTCCGTGCAAAGATGTTTGCAATGGAAAACAATGCCCTGGCTTTCAGCCAATGTGAAAAATGATTGTTTGTCACATGGTATTCAAGCACTTTAGGGTCGGCCTTGGCAATCTTTACCTGAAGGGAATGCAAATTGTTTGCCCTGCCCACCTCCATTCCTGTGTTGTGGTCTTTAAATACGAAATCTCCAAACCCATAATTTTCTTTGATGTAGTGTTTTAGTTCTATCAGCAGGGTTTTGGAATACTTATCGATAAAGCTGACATCAATTTCTTTGTTGATGGTGGCATCCCACTTTTCTGATGACTGCAGGAGGATGGGAATGTGCTGGTTCCTTTTTCGTATGTACTTGGCAAGTTTTACGCCCGCCTGGTCGTCCCTTTTCCCACCCTTTGCATAACTGATATCGGATATGATACCCAGGAGATTGTCCTTGTATTTGTTGTATAATGAAAGGGCCTCATCATAGGTTTTTGCAAGCAGTATCTTCGGACGGGCGCGCATCCTCAGGGTTTTGCGGTGCTCATTGAGTCCTTCCGTCATCAACTCATTGGTCTGATCAAAAATGACTTTATAGATGGTGGGAAGATAGGAGGAGTAGTAACGGACAGAGTCTTCGACCAGCAGGATGGCCTGCACCCCCACTTCCTCAATGTCGTGCTGGGCATTCATGCGGTCTTCCAGGAGTTTTATGATAGCAAGCAACAGGCCGGCATTGCCGAGCCAGCTGAAAACGTAGTCGATGGAACTCAGGTCTTCATTGCGCAATTTCATCGACACCTCCCTGCTGAAATGGGTCAGCACCACGATGGGGATTTTGGGGTGGCGTTCTTTTACCATCTTGGCCATCTCAAAACAATCGATCTCTCCCACGTTGAGCATGGTGATCACCAGGTCGAAGTGTTTGGCCTCCATCAGCCTGAAAGCCTCTTCCGATGAACTGGCCTGGGTAAACTGTGGTGGGTAACGCAGGTTCTTGGAGGTATATTCAAGAAATATCTTTTCGTTGATCCGCCCATCCTCCTCCAGCATGAAAGCATCATAGTTGCTGCAGATCAGAAGCACATTGATGATCCTCTTCTGCATCAGGTCCTGATAGGATATCTCCTTGAACTCATAGCTGTCGGTAGCGTACTTTTCGTCGTACCTGTATTTGATGATTGTATTCATTCCCGTATCACTTTCTTCTTGTTGTACCGCAGTTGCATCTGACAGTCTGGCGTCATGCCTCTTTCAAGGACCTGCAGCAGAAAGTCGTCTGCCATTTTCATTTTTCGTTTTCCCCATCGTTGGAGAAATAGATCAACGCATGGCGCTTCTTCCCGTCCATGATCACTTCCAGGGGCCGGTTAAAACGTACATGCCTCAGGAACTTTGTCTTGTTGACCAGTTTGGTCTCATTCAGCTTTTCCCAATTGATATAATCGATCAGGTCGTCGTGTTTCACGGAGAAATAGCCCACATTCATAGAGATTACATTATGGAAGAAATGTGATCCCAGCGAGGCATCCAATGGAAAGTCTTCCATGCTCATCTCCACGATGATTCGAGCATTGGATATCTGTGACCAGTTGACCGGAATACCGATGAACCGGTCGCGGGTGCCCCACCTGCCCGGGCCGACAAGGATGTACTTTCTGTCCTCCTTCACCATCAAGCTGTTTAACTTGTCAATCTCATCCTTTACCTTTTCTGTTTTGAGTTTGTCGAATTTGTCAAGGTCCACGTAGATCAAATCGTAAAGATCGGTGATTCGCCCATTGCCCATCCCATTTTCACTATAAAGAAGCAGCCGGTCGTTGTCTATCTTGTCGATGTTGATCTCGGTCTCAATGATATTTTTGATCAGCGGCTTGATCTGCAACAGGTAAAAGCCGGCACGGCCTTCCTTGTCCTTGTTCAGGTCGATGGCAAATTCGATCTCTATGGGCGTGCCCATTGATTCGGAGATGATATCGAGGATCACCTCTATGGTTTTGGCCAGGGGGATATAGTTGTATTTAAGGATATTGGCAAAGTTGACCACCCGTGGCCCGGGATCGGTGATGCCCGGAATGGTCCGTTCGCTGTTAAAATCATAAACAGAGGCACAGTGTTTCAGGGTACCGTGTTGTTCTGCCTTGTCAATCTCCAGCTTGGTCAGTCCGGCATCTTCACCTTCGAGAAGGTTCAAATCGTTTTTGGCCAGGTCAACAGCGTAGAAGTGGACCTGTGAGTTTTTAAACAATTCTTTCGGGGTATACATTTCCAGTTGGGGATGGATGGGGGAGAAGCGGTAGGTCTTCTCGCCTTCAACCACGTATTTGCCCAGGCCCACCGCAATGGATGCGAAGCCTTCGTCCGGCTTCATATAGGAGTATGGGTAAAAGTTGTATGACTGTGCCACCCCACTGATGTGGGGATAAAAGCATCCGTTGTATTCCTTGCCAACCACCTCCTGGATAATCACCGCCATCTTCTCTTCTTCGATCTTGTAGTTGACCGCTTTAAAATAGGATCGTGCAGTGGGTGAGAATATAGAAGCATAGACCAGCTTGATGGCGCTCATGACCTGTTCAAGCCGCACATTCAGGTCGGGATGGTTGTTCGGCAATAAAAATGTGTCAAAGATCCCGGCAAAAGGCTGCATCAGCGAGTCCTCAAATAGGCTGGAAGACCTTATCGCAAGAGGTTTATCTATGACCGACAGATAATTCTTCAGTCGTTTGCGCAGTGTTGGCGTTAAATGACCCGAAAGGAAAAGTGCCTTGATCTTATCATAATCCGTTTCGCTGTATATCTCATCGTACAGCTTGTTGTTTTGGATGAAGCGTTCAAATTCCTCGGTGCCGATGATGGAAGTTTTCGGTGTGCCGATGCGAATGTCAGGCACCAGCTCATTGAAGTTGAAGCTGTTGATGATCATGTTGATGAATGACAAGCCCCGGCCCTTGCCGCCAAGTGATCCGGGCGACATGCTTACCACATTGGTCTCGTCAAGAATGGCAGACTCCTCATAATTGATCACTTTGCCTTTCTGTTTATCATGGATGCACTGCTCAATAACATTGATCAGGTAATTGCGCAAACTGCCGGGCGACTCAAAATCTTCCACCTTGAGGGGTTTGATTCGCTTGGCGATTTGTATTTCCCCGCGGGCCATCAGCCAGTGAGAAAAGTGATCCTTCTTGGCATGATAAACCAGTGATTTTTCAGGAATGGTCCTCAGGTGTGTCTGGAACTCCTTCATGGAGCGTGCTACGGCAAGGTCGCGCCGTCCATCCTCATCCTTATAAATAAAATGACCAAAACCCAGGTAATAATTGATGAAGCTCTGCAGGTCCTGTTTCAGTGTCTCGGAGTTTTTGTTGATAAAGGTGCACTGCAGTTTATAGGCCTCATTTGCATTTTCCGGGTCGGAGCTTTGCAGGACGGCGGGCAGGTTGGGCACCATCTCCTTGGTATATTTCACCAGCTTCAAACCTGCTTCAGGGTCTATCACCCTGTCTTTCTCAAATTTGACATCCGAAATAAGGCACAGCAGGTTATCCCTGTACTTGTTAAACAAACTGACTGCTTCATTATAATTGGAAGCAAGGAGCACCTTGGGTCGTACACGCATCTTAAGCAGCTTGTACAGCTCGTCGGTGTTGACCTCCTCGATCAAATGTTGTGTCTGCTCTATGACGATGGAATAAAGAATGGGCAGGTACCGTGAATAATATTTGGCCGAGTCTTCCACCAAAAGGATCACCCGTACCATCCCGATGCGAATGTCGTTTTCCACATTCATCCTGTCTTCATTATACTTGACCATGGCAAGGAAAACCTTGGAGTCGCCGTTCCACACAAACACCTTGTCGATGGAGGTGATCGGTTTGGTGCCATCTTCGAACAGGGCAATGTCGGAGTTGTTGTTGAGCAGCATGAAGATGGGGATATTGTGGTAGATCTGTTTGATGATACGGCTCAACTGAATGGGGGTAGACTTTTCCACACCCATCATAACAATGACCAGGTCGAAATGCTTTTCCTGCAGCTTCTCAAGGGCTTCCTCAGGGGTAGAAACGCCGGTGATGCGGGGTGCTGAAGAAAGATTCAGCTGATAGTATTCGCCGGTGACCTGCTCAAAAAAGCGCCCCTCCTGTTCAATGATATAGGCATCGTAGAGGTTTGCCACCAGCAGGATCTCACGGACCTTGTATTGCATCAGGTCGTGGTATATGTCGCGGTCGGAATTATGTTTGTTAAGGAATTTTTGAAGCAGCTGACGGCTCATGGCTGCATGGGAACGCTCATGCTGAACCTCCACGGTTTCTTCCTCACGATTCGCAGACTGTTTGAGAAGATCTTTGCCGATCTGGGTGTTTAGGTGGCCTGTGATCAAACTGCTGAGATTATTGAGCAGATGGCGTTCTTCGATGAAAAACGGCCCCTCATCCTGTTCAGGGAACTCTTTCTGATAGAATATCTCCAGACATCCTTCTGTTCCGTCGATGGTTTCAAATGTTTTGCGTTGTGCCCACCTGGTCTCGATTAATCCTGCCTTGCTGACAAATGTTTTTTCTCCGTATTTTATTCGGGCAATCGCATCTTCAGGATGTTGCCACGCGGACGGAAGGATAAAGACGATCTTTTGAAGCATCTCATGGATCGGCTTCTCTTCCTTGAGGATGGCCGTGATCTTATGAATGGCACTCAGCTCCTTAAGTCGTTCTCTCTTTTCTGCCAACAGCTTCTTTATCTCCTCCTGGCTGATGGCAAGCGGCTGCTCAATATCTACCTTTTGCAGGTTGAGTTCAGTTAAACGGGAATCGCTACGTGCGTCTTTAGTCATTTACCGGTCAATTTTCGTATTCATGAAGATACAAAATAATACCCAAAAGTATAAATAATGCGCAATCTATACACATCCTTTTGTATCTGTTCCGCTATGGTTGCAAAGCCTGGCCGCCCGACATGCCGTTCCCGCACAAACCCAGGCCAACTTCCAATAACAAAAAAAATGACATATGCAAGAAAAATCGAAAAAAAATATCTTTTTTTTAAAAAATGGAGCGGAGAGTAAAATACGCTAACATTGTTTTTGTGAAACAACCATTATTATTCACTCATAAAACAATCAACAATGGATGCACAACTGAAAAAAATTATGGATTATGTAGTGGCCAAAAACCCGGCAGAAACGGCATTTCACCAGGCGGTAAAAGAGGTGGCTGAAACCATCATTCCTTTTTTGGAAGAGAATCCCAAATACAAAGCGGCAAAGGTTTTTGAGCGGATGATAGAGCCTGAGCGGGTGGTGATCTTCCGAATCCCCTGGATAGATGACCAGGGGGAGGTACAGATAAACCGCGGTTACCGTATTGAAATGAACAGTGCCATCGGGCCTTACAAGGGCGGAATGCGGTTTCACCCAACGGTGGACCTGGGGGTATTGAAATTTCTGGCCTTCGAGCAGGTGTTTAAGAACAGCCTTACCTCTTTGCCTCTTGGCGGCGGTAAAGGAGGAAGTGACTTTGACCCCAAAGGAAAATCAGATGTGGAGGTGATGCGGTTTTGCCAGAGCCTGATGACGGAGCTTTTCCGGCATATTGGTCCGGATACCGATGTCCCCGCCGGTGATATCGGTGTTGGGGGCCGGGAAGTGGGGTTCATGTACGGTCAGTACAAACGGATCCGAAATGAGTTTACCGGTGTATTTACCGGCAAGGGACTTGAATACGGGGGCAGCCTGATCCGCCCGGAGGCCACCGGTTACGGTACGGTATATTTTGCCCAGGAAATGCTTGCCACCATCAACGAGGAGATCAAAGGCAAGACAGTCGCCATCAGTGGTTCCGGCAATGTTGCACAGTTTGCCACCGAGAAGGTGATCGAACTGGGCGGCAAGGTGGTTACACTCTCTGACTCCAACGGCTATATTTACGACCAGGATGGCATAGATGCAGAAAGGTTGCATTATGTGAAAAACCTGAAAAATATCAAGCGCGGAAGAATCCGTGAGTATGCCGATGAGTTTGGATGCAAATATGTTGAAGGTGTTGCCCGGCCCTGGATGGAAAAATGCGATATAGCACTACCTTGTGCCACAGAAAATGAGCTGAACGAAGAGGAAGCCAAAGAACTGGTGAAAAACGGCTGTATTTGCGTATCGGAAGGTGCCAACATGCCTTCCACACCGGAAGCAGTGGAGGTATTCCTTGCCAATAAAATCCTTTACGGCCCTGGCAAAGCAGCCAATGCCGGCGGTGTTGCCACATCAGGCCTCGAGATGAGCCAGAACGCACTGCGCATGTCATGGACAAGGGAAGAGGTCGACCAGCGCCTCCATAACATCATGATCAATATCCATAAGACTTGCTCAGAGTTTGGAAAGGAAGGCGATTTCATCAATTATGTGAGAGGGGCCAACATAGGTGGCTTCGTTAAGGTTGCCGATGCGATGATCGCACAGGGTTACGTATAATATGCTTATTGCTACGCAAATGCAACGCGTATAAGGCAACCATTTCGCATCACAGAAATGCCCTGGCAATTATTGCTGAGGCATTTCCTTTTCCATAAAGGCCGCCGGTAAAACGGGGCGGCGTGGATGTGAACTGCCGGAAAGCCTCCATGATAAGTGCCGGATCACTGCCACAGAGCTTGTTGGTTCCTGCTTCTACAAGTTCTGTCCATTCTGTCTCTTTTCGAAGGGTGATGCACGGCTTTTTGAAAAAATACGCTTCTTTCTGCATGCCACCACTGTCGGTTATGACCAGCTGGCAATGCTGAAGGAGGTAAAGGACCTCCAGGTAACCCACCGGGTCGATGACCATGATGTTTCCGGAGAATGCAGGAAGGCCGGAACCGTCTGTTAATTTGCGCGTCCGCGGATGCATCGGAAGTACCACCGGGCATTGATCAGCCAAATCGTTCAGTCCCCTGATGATGTTCATCAGCTGTTTGTGCCGAGTGGTATTTTCCTCACGGTGAACGGTGGCAAGGGCAAATTTTTCCGGTAGTTCCACATGCCGGGGCCGTCTTGCTTTTTCCCTGAAAAGAAGGGTTGCATCGTACATGACGTCACCGCTATTGATCTTCTGGCATGGAAAAGCATCAAACCCTTCTTTCGACAAGTTCTTCATTGCTGCCGGTGTGGGACAGAACAGCAGTTGACTGACCCTGTCGGTAAGGATGCGGTTGATCTCCTCGGGCATGCGGGTGTTGAATGACCTCAATCCGGCTTCCACGTGTGCCAGGGGGATATGCAGCTTGGAAGCAGCCAGTGCACCGGCAAGCGTACTGTTGGTATCACCATATACCATCACCCAGTCCGGCTCTTCCTGAAGCAGGATGCGCTCAATCCCTTCCAGCATACGGCCTGTCATGGCCCCATGCGTCAGGCTGTGAATGTTCAGATGGTGATCCGGGCGGGGGATCCCCATCTGATCGAAAAATACCTGGCTCATGTTCTCGTCAAAGTGCTGCCCTGTATGCAGGATAACCTCCTGAAGATTGTTTTCACCCTCTATGGCCCTGCTTACCGGCGCCGCCTTGATGAACTGCGGCCGAGCACCGATCACCGTTACGATCTTTTTCATACCCCCCAAAGATATAAGATTTTAGCACGTCGAAGGGAGACCGTTCATTATTTTGCTATAAATTTGCGGAAAAGCAATGTGATGCGCATTTACCTTGTAGGATTCATGGGATGCGGGAAAAGTTCCCTGGGCAGACGCCTGGCAAAAAAACTGGAATACCCTTTCCTGGATCTNGATGCTGAGGTGGAAAAACAATCGGGACGAACCATCCCGGGACTTTTTGCCGAGAAAGGGGAAGAATACTTTCGCAAACTGGAGCAGGAGGTGTTGCATAAAACAACAGACCTTTCGCGTGCGGTGATCGCTACCGGTGGCGGCACACCTTATTATTTCGACAATATGGACTTTATGAACGGGCAAGGCGTGACGGTATACCTGAAGATGAGCCCGGTAAGCCTCAGCCACCGCCTGGAAAACTCCCGCAGGACGAGACCGGTCATTGAAGGCCATAAAGGCAAAGACCTGTACCAACTGGTTCGTAAAAAACTGGATGAACGTGAGCCCGTCTACATGCGTTCGCAGTGTATCATCAAAGGGGAATCAGCCAAACCGGATCAGATCATCTCACTGGTTTTCGGGACTTGAGTAGTGTGGATTGGCCGGGGAGCCGGTAAGGCTTATAAGGGCAATCAGTTCAATATGGGATCGGAAGGGTAGTTGGCCCATATAGCATAGTCATTGCCCATCTCTTTGAGCATATTGCTCCACAATTTTTCCGGATGACGCTCCATAACCGTTTCCAGGCTGCACTGGGTCACAACCCACGACTTTTCCACCATTTCCTGCTCCAGCTGTTTGGGCTCCCAGCCGGAATATCCGATAAAAAACCTTACTTCTTCAGGGGTCACCAGTTTCAGGCTGATTAACTCCATGAGCTTTTTTATTTCCCCGCCCCAGTATAGTCCCGTGATGATCTCAATGCTGCCCGGTACTTTGTCGCCCAGTGTGTGGACATAAAACAATCTTTCAGGATGAACCGGACCGCCAAGAAACAAAGGAAACTCATTGTCGGGAAACTCCTTCACCACCTGGTTCAGCTTCAGGTGGATGGGTTTATTCAGTATCAAACCAATGCTTCCCTCTTGAGCATTGTGCTCTACAAGCAATACCACACTGCGACCAAAATAAAAGTCGCGCAATGCCGGCTCGCTGATCAGCAGCTTTCCACTGGAGGGCTTATGTTGTTTACGTTCCATAACCAACCGATCAAGAAATTGATGGTCCCCTGTAAGGGATATTTCTTATTTTTGATGTGTTGTTCACCATTAGAACAACAAAAACTTTGCCAATGTTCAAATGGTAATCCAGGATCATCAACAAAGATACCGGGAGTTAAGGAAGGCATATCCTGTTTTCTCTTATAAGGGCTTTCATGTTCTTCAAAATCAGAACAATACAGAGGTAGCGTTTGAGTTCGAAGCCGGCGACCATTATGCCTTCAATCCCCGTCTGTATTTTGACTTTGGGAAAACCCGCAACCTGCTGTTTCAACAACCAGGTATAGAGCGCTTGTTGGTGTTTCATCTGGGCATGATTGAGATGCTCAGCTACTGGAAAGCCTTCTGTTCTCCGCGTATCCGAATAGAGCCCTATCTCTTGTCGGTTGAACAACAGACCTGGTGGAAAAAGTTGTTTCGTTATGGGCTGGGTGAATTTTTTTATACCAATGGCATTCCCATGCCCGGACCGGAAATGGTAGATTTTGAATTTCCCGATGCCTGTGGACCGTTGCCCGATAAAGATGTTTCGCCGGTTACCGGAGATGCCGGCACCGTGCTCGTCCCGGTTGGCGGTGGCAAAGACTCTGTGGTCAGCCTGGAGGTGCTGAAATGTTCGGGGTACAAGATTGTCCCTTTTGTGGTAAACCCGCGCGGTGCAACCAATGAGGTTCTTGAAACCGCAGGCTTTTCTCCCCCTGAAGTCATCACGCTGAACCGGAAAATGGACCCCCTTTTGCTGGAACTTAACAAGCAAGGGTTTCTTAACGGACACACGCCATTTTCTGCCATGTTGGCATTCGTTTCTTTCTTTGCAGCGAAAAATGCGGCAATCAAGCACATAGCCCTCTCGAATGAATCGAGTGCCAGTGAACCTTCCATCCCCGGTACCAGGATAAACCACCAGTACAGCAAGTCGCTGGAATTCGAGAGGGACTTCAGGAGTTATGTGGCTGATCATGTTGACAGCCGGCACAGCTATTTCAGCCTTCTCAGGCCCCTGAACGAATTGCAGATAGCAGCCCTCTTTTCCCGTCAGAAAAAATACCACTCAAGGTTCAGGAGCTGCAATGTGGGCAGCAAACAAAACACATGGTGCGGCAAATGCGCCAAATGCCTCTTTACCTATGTGGTCCTGTCACCATTCCTCTCACCCGGAGCCCTGATGAATATATTTGGCAGGGATCTGTTCTCTGACACGGCATTGAAAGAAACGCTCAATGACCTGTGCGGGCTCAGTGATGCAAAACCATTTGAATGTGTCGGCACCATCGATGAGGTGAACATCGCCCTGGCCCATACCGTGAAGAACAGGTTAAACAACCACATGGGTTTGCCCCCACTTTTGTCGTATTATAAAGACAGCGAACGGTATCCCGAATACCAGGACAGGCCATTGGCTGAATATATCCGTAACTTTGATGCAGACCACTGTCTGGCACCCGGTTTTGAAAAACTTGTAAAAAGTGTATTAATGGATCCCGGCGGCATTGCAAACGGATGGTCCGGCGAACCCCAGCAACGGTACCCATGATTGAAAATCGATTTCAAGATCTTTTCAAAGGAAAACGTGTCGCGATTCTTGGCTTTGGCAAAGAAGGGCGATCAACCTGCGGTCGCTTAAAGCAATTCTTGCCGGATCAGGACCTGATCATTTGCGATCGCAACGGGTCGGTGCGCGATACGATTGCTGCAGAGCGCTTAACTCCGGGAGATCAGTGGTTTCTCGGGCCGGAATATCTCCGCGGACTCACAAAAGCCGACATCATCATCAAATCGCCAGGCATCCCTTTTTCAGAGTTGTCAGGACTTGATCTTCCCGGTCGCATCACTTCGCAAACAGAACTATTCCTTGGGTTTTTCAGAAAACAGGTTATTGGGATAAGCGGCACAAAGGGAAAAAGTACCACTGCCAGCCTGCTGTATCACATTCTCAAAACAGCAGGACGCCCCGTGTTAATTGCCGGAAACATCGGAACACCTTGTTTTGAGTTGCTCGATGATATTGGGAGCGATACAGTGATCGTGTTTGAGATGAGCAGTCACCAGCTCCAGGGCATAAAGGTCTCCCCACGAGTTGCCGTGCTGCTGAACATCTTTGAAGAGCACCTGGACCATTACAGCTCTTTCGGAGAATACCAGCAGGCGAAGATGAACATCGTGAGATGGCAGGGTGCAGAAGATGTCTTCATTTACGATGCGGACAACCCGCACCTGCAATCGCTGGTATCCTCTGTTGATATGCCATCACGGACAATAACGCTCGGAGGCACTTGCCAGGGTTCGGGCATCATCTGCTGTTCCGGAGATGATATGGTTTATTCGGATGGACAGGAGCGGGTGTTGTTTCCCCGGATATGTAGAAACCGCATCATCCCCGGCCATCATAACCTGAAGAATATCGCTGCCGCGGTGGCTGCTGCCCTTGTATTGCAGGTCCCTGCAGACCATATTCCCGGGGCTGTTTCCACCTTCAGGGGATTGCCGCACCGCATGGAATATGTGGGCACTTTCAAAGGGATCCTTTTTTACAACGACTCGATTGCCACCATCCCGGAGGCCACCATGGCAGCAATAATGTCCTTCCCTGAAGCGGAAACCCTTATTCTTGGGGGTAAAGACCGCGGTGTAGACTACATCCCGCTGATCGACTTTCTTTCCAGGTCATCAGTGATGAACATTTTGTTTACCGGCGATGCGGGCGACCGGATGATCTCCATTGCAAAAGCCTGCAAAGGATTTGAAAAAAAGCGCCTTTTCCGTCCCGCATCTTTCGATGAGGCCGTGAAAAAGGCCATACAGCTTACCCGTGAGGGCAGGATCTGTTTGCTGTCGCCTGCTGCTGCCAGCTACGATACATTTAAAAACTTTGAAGAACGGGGCGAACGGTTTACATTTCTTGTTCAAAATGCCTGATCAGTGCCTCCGGATTATTTACTGATCTCATCAGCCACTGGAGCAAGATCTCTGTTTTTTCCCCCTTGCTGAGTTCCCACCCGCGAATTGTTTCCCTGATCTTTGGTGTGAGATGGTAAAGGCATATGGCAACCGATACGGAGATATTAAAGCTTTCGGTGAAGCCCACCATGGGAATCTTGATGAAGCTGTCGGCAAGGCTTTTTGCTTGCGGGGTCAGGCCTTTCATCTCGGTACCGAAGACCAGCGCTGTCTTTTGGTTTACGGGCAACGCTTCCAGCAGGCAGTCGTCCTGGTGGGGCGATGCGGCAACGATGCGGTAACCGCTCTTTCTCAGATGGGACAAGCATGTTGTGGTATTGTTTGCCAGCTTGTTATACTTGTAAAGGCTCAGCCACTTTGATGAACCCAGGGCCACGTCGGGGTTGATCTCATAAACGTTTTGATTTTCGATGATATGGACATCCTGGATGCCGAAACAATCGCATGAGCGAAGCACGGCGCTGGCATTCTGCGATTGGTAGATATCCTCCATCACCACACAGAGATGGCGTGTCCGCCTGTCCAGTACTGTCTGCATCTTTTCAAACCGCTGTGTTGTCACATATTCCGAAAGATATTGTATCAATCGTTTTTTACGGGGGGGTCGCATTTCCAGGCAAATTAATGGTTATAAGGTTTTTTAGGCTCATTCATTGCTTTGGATCACCATTCCCGCCAGGCGGTATAATATCCTTGAGGAGATGATCCCGTCCATAGGGGTGGGGCCTGTTTCCACAAGGTCGCCGCCGATAAAACGCTTTCCGGCATTGAAGGCGGTTTCCAGCAAACAGAAGGCCATGTTGAATGAAAGTCCCCCGGGAACAGGTGTGCCGGTGCCCGGACAATATGATGGTTCGAGACCGTCCACATCAAAGCTGATATAAATATTGTCGGGAAGCTTGTCGACGATATCATGGCATATTTCCGCCCACACTTCTCCTTCATAGAGTCGCTGATGGAGGTCGTGGTCAAAAAAGGTCTTTACTTTTTTATGATGATGCGAAATTGCTTTCACCTCTTCGTTGCATAACTCCCTGATGCCGACCTGTACGATCTGTGAGATGCCTTCTGTTTCCAGCGCCTGGTCCATCACAGAAGCATGGGAGTGGGAGAAGCCCTGGTATGTTTTACGCATGTCCGCATGGGCATCGATCTGAAGGATGCCAAAGTTGTCATCCTGTTTGGCAAGGGCCCGTATCAGGCCTGTAGAAATGCTGTGATCCCCCCCGACCAAAAAAGGGAGCTGGCCGTTTTCCAGGTACTGCAGGCACCTCATCTCCAAATCAAGGATCAGGGCATTGCAAGCCTGGTTTACTATATTCAGAAGTTCCTTTATATCACGGTTTTCTTCAGGTATCCTGCCGGATTCCAAAAACCGGATGACCTTTTTGGCCTGCCTTCGTAACTCTTTGTTCCGGTTGACCATGGCAGGGTCAATATTTTCCATGGCCATGCCCCTTTTCCATGCATTGGGGACAACAGGGTCATAAAGATCAATCTGAAAAGAGTTCTGAAAAATGGCATGCGGCCCTCCGGATGTCCCGCAAAGATTGGATGTTGTGACATCCCACGGCACGGGGATGAACACCAGCCTGGATTCAGAAACATCGAAAGGCAGCCCAAAGATGTTGTTGGAAGTGTTGCCAACAGCACTGGGGTCAAAATCGTTCAATTTGTCTGTTTTACCCATACAATAATGATTGCTGATGATTAACGGCCTGATTGAATGTATAACAGTGTATGGTGCAATATAAAAAAACCCCGGATTGATTCCGGGGTTTAAAGGCAAAAAAATCGAAGCGCTTACTTCACCATGTCAGCGAGTTCAGCGCCTGCTTTGAATTTAACAACTTTTTTGGCGGGGATCATGATCTCTTTCCCGCTCTGAGGGTTTCTTCCTTTGCGTGCATCCCTTTTCGAAACAGAGAAAGAACCGAATCCGACGAGAGCAACCCGGTCACCTTTTTTCAATGATTTTGTTGTCGCACCAATAAATGCGTCTAAGGCCCTTTTGGCATCTGCTTTTGTCAAGTTTGCTTCTGATGCAATGGCATCAATGAGTTCTGCTTTGTTCATTTTTTCGATTTTTTGGTTAGAAAATAGAGTTAAATGCTTCCATTAACTAATGCAAATATAGGTCATTTCCCATAAAATGCAAGCCCAAAGCGGAAAATATGTGAAATTGTTGATAAAATTGAGGATTTTGTTAATAACTTCGACCGAAAACCCCCATTTTATTGACTTCTTGAGATGATGATTCAGGATTGGTGTTGGGAGGCAGGGGAATAAAACTGCATACCTCTGAGCAGTTCGCCGGTCTGCATGCGCTTTTTCCCTGCTATTTGCAGTTGCAGCACCTTCACAAAGCCATCAGGGGTGGCGAAGTGCAAAAACGTTTTATTGTCGGTGATCAAGGTTCCCGGGCGGAGGTCGTGCTTTGCAGTTTTTGGTCTGGCCTCGAAGACCTTCATGCTGGTGTATTGTCCTTTTGTTGTCTCCACTTCACAGAAGGCGCCCGGGTGGGGACTGAGTCCGTGGATATGGTTGACAACATCCCGGCAGGGCTTGTCCCACTCGATCCGGCGATCTTCCTTGTATATTTTCGGTGCCTTGTGCAACTTTTCCGGATCATCGGTGATGCTTTCCTGCCTTATTGGTGTAACGGTACCTTTGGCGATTGCTTCGATGGTTTGGAGCACCAGCTCCGCACCTGCTATTTTTACTTTTTCTTCCAGGCTGCCCGCGGTTTCGTATTCCTGTAGCGGGATTATTTTTCTGAAAAGTATATTCCCCGTATCTAATTTGTTGTCTATCAGGAAGGTGGTCACGCCTGTTTCCTTTTCACCATTGATGATGACCCGGTTGATGGGTGCTGCACCCCGGTAGTCGGGCAGGAGGGAGGCATGCAGATTAAAGGTGCCTTTTGCTGGCAGTGACCAGACTGCTTCGGGCAGCATACGGAAGGCCACCACCACCTGAATATCGGGCTTGAGTGCTTCAAGTGCCCTGATAAAGCTGGGTGTTTTCAGGATTTCGGGCTGGTATACCGGGATATTGTTTTCGAGGGCATACTGTTTGACCGGTGATCGCCGGACCTTTCTCCCGCGGCCCGCAGGCCGGTCAGGTGCTGTGACAGCGGCTACCACCTTATACCCATTTTCGTTAATGGCCTGGAGCATGTGGGATGCCAGTCCGGGTGTTCCCATAAAAACGATGCGCATGTCCATTGGCGGCATAGTATATATTTGGTTGAATCTCCGAAAAGACAGCCCCTTTTGCTTTACTGTGCCTGGCATTTGGCACCTGGCATGATGCGGGGCGTTTGGTTACTGCAGATCGCCCGGCTCATCCCCTCCCAGATCTGTTAGATGTTGAAAAGCTGCCATTTGAATGGCTGCGGCAGCAGCTTCGACACCTTTGTTTCCGTGTTTGCCGCCGGCACGGTCACGCGCTTGTTCAAAAGTATCGGTGGTTAACACGCCAAATATGACAGGCGTAAGGGTTTCCAGGCCCAGGTTCATACAGCCATGCGCCACCGCCTGGGCAATGAATTCAAAATGCCGGGTCTCACCCTGTATAACACAGCCAAGGCAGATAACGGCATCCAATGTCGTTGAATGGATCATCATGGCTGCGCCCTGGGGAAGCTCATAACTTCCGGGCACCCTTTGCACAGCAATATCCTCTTCCGCAACACCTTGTTCGACAAGTGTATTGACAGCCCCTTCCAGCAAAGCATCGGTAACCTCCCTGTTCCAGTTGGCAACCACAATGCCAATGCGCATGCCGTGACCACCAGGAAACGACTGGTCCTCCAATGAAGAAAGGTTTTTTTGTTTGGCCGCCATACTCCTGAAGTGTTGGAAATAAACAGTTATCGAAAGGAAAAACGATCGGCAGGGGTCATTTGCTTGCTTTCGCCCGTGCTATATATTTTTCTATATCACGGCCCTCATTGCTGTCAGGATATTCCCTGTCGATCCTCCGGTAACGTGCCAGGGCTTCTTCATAATCGCCAGTGTATTCATACAACAGACCGGCCTTAAGCAGAAAAACCGGGGTGGTGAGGTTATTGGGCTCGTAGCGGTAAGCGCGACGATAATACCTGGCAGCACGATCCAGGTCGCCCATTTCCCAGTATGCATCGCCCATGGCACCATAGGCCATGGCTCCAAGAAGCTGGTCACGCTTGCGAAAACGATCCAGGTGCTCAATGCCTTCCTCATACTCCTCAAGCATAATGAGGCTGATACCGGCATAGTAGCGGGCGAGGTTGGCGGCCTTGGTCATTCGATAGTCCGAAAGGATATCCAGAAAGCCAGGGTATTCTCCATCGCCTTCCAGGGCCAGCTCAAAATCTCCCTGCTCAAAATATTTTTCTGCCATGAACATCTCTGCCAGGCCTTCTTTTTCCCTGGGCTCCAAAATGAAACGGGTATAACCGATATAGCCGGCAATGAGGATCACAATGATGGCCACAGTATATACAATGGTGTTCTGATTACGCTCGATAAACTGCTCCGACTTGCTGAGGGCCGTCTCTACCGCTACAATATTCCTGTCGTCTTCCTTCTTCTTTTTCTTTTTTGCCATGTGAATGTATTTTAGGCTGCAAAATTACATTAATTTTGTTTGCCACAATGGTTTTTGCTGTTTTTTTTACCCCTCTCATACCATAGCAAAGGGGACTTCGTTTTCTTTTTATATGTCAATGTTGCACGTATGAATTATGTTCGTTTTTTGATCGTTTTTTTCTCATTACTGATGACGGCTACCACTTTCTGGTCTTGCCGTGATGATGGATTTGACAGCGACCCATCGATAAAACTGACGTTCTCACAAGATTCATTATTGTTCGATACGGTGTTTACCACGCTTGGGTCAGCCACCCGCTCATTCAAGGTGTACAATACGCACCACAGGCGGGTACGCCTCTCTTCCGTGTCGCTGGCTGGTGCCAGCCAGTCCTTTTACCGCATGAACGTTGACGGACATTCAGGAACGGCACTGTATGACATTGAGATTGAAGCAAATGACAGCCTGCATGTGTTTGTGGAGGTCACCGTGGATCCTGTCAACCAGCAACTGCCGCTGACAATTGTTGACAGTGTCGTTTTCAACACCAACGGCAACATACAGGATGTGAAACTGGTTGCATGGGGGCAGGATGCCAATTTCATCCATCCGAACTACACAGACCCCAACGGGGTGGAGTATCACATCATTGTCGAGGATACCGAGTGGACTTCTGAATTGCCTTACGTGGTTTATGGTTTGGCAGTGGTGGCACCTGATGTGACTTTGCGGGTGGAAGAGGGCGCCAGGATACACTTCCACAATAATGCCAGCCTGGTCTTTTTGCAGCGCTCCAGCCTGAAGGTGGAGGGGACGGCTGAGCATCCGGTGATCTTCCAGGGGGACCGGCTCGAGTCATTTTACCGCAATCAGCCCGGACAATGGGGCCGGATATGGTTAACGGCAACCAGTAAAGACCATGTCATAGACCATGCCATCATAAAAAACGGCACTGTCGGGTTGCATGTTGACACACTGGGCAGCGCCACAGATCCCACCTTGCGTATCAGGAACAGCGAGATCAGGAACAAGAGCCTGGCGGGCCTGTTTGCGCAAGGTTCACATGTGGTGGCAGAGAACCTTCTTGTTGCCAATTGCGGTGAACATGCACTCCTTTTGGCACTTGGAGGACATTATGATTTCAGGCATACCACCATTGCCAATTACTACAGGACAGACATCAGAAACACCGCATCCGTGCTCTTCAACAATTATTATGAGGATGTTGACGGGATCATCCGGGTACGCCCTTTTGAACAGCTGTATTTTGGGAACACCATTGTGTATGGGAACAATCAGGAGGAGATCGCTTTTGACCTGTATGAAGGGACGAGTGAGGAGTTTACCTTTGATCACTGCCTGATCCGTACCGGGATGGATACATCCTCACCGAACTTTATCAGCACGCTGGTTAACCAAAACCCTTTATTCTATGACACCCACTTCCATGACTTCCGGCTCACGGAAGATTCGCCCGCCATCGGGGCCGGCAATCCGGACATTGCCATGGAGATCCCCTATGACCTGGCGGGAAACGACCGGACGGAACGCACGGATATTGGTGCATTGCAGTACGTGCCTATTGAGGAAGAAGAGTAATTAGTATTTAGTAATTAGTAATTAGTGTTATAATTCTGTAGTTATATCGATACTAATTACTGATTACTAAATACCTCTTTAATACGTGTTCCGATGTCCGCTGGTGAGTCCACCACATGCACTCCGCATTCTTTGAGTATGGCTTTTTTGGCATCTGCCGTGTCGTCCTTGCCACCGATAATGGCTCCTGCGTGACCCATTGTGCGTCCCTTGGGTGCAGTGGCTCCTGCAATGAAGCCCACAACCGGCTTGGTGCCATGGTCGCGGATGTAACGGGCAGCTTCGGCCTCCATCCCTCCACCGATCTCACCGATCAGGATGATGCCCTTGGTTTCGGGGTCCATCATCAGCAACTCCACCGCCTCTTTCATGGTTGTCCCGGGAATGGGGTCACCGCCAATACCGATGCATGTTGATTGCCCCAAACCGACCTTGGTGACCTGGTCAACGGCCTCGTATGTGAGGGTTCCCGAACGTGACACAATGCCTATTGAACCTTTTTTGTGAATAAAGCCCGGCATGATACCCACCTTGGCCTCTTCCGGCGTGATCACACCCGGACAATTCGGACCAATTAAGCGTACTGACCTGCCTTTCAGGTATTCCTTGATCATGAGCATGTCTTGCACAGGAATGCCTTCAGTGATACACACGATCACTTCAATGCCGGCCTCGGCCGCTTCAATGATAGCATCTGTCGCAAATGCAGGGGGGACAAAAATAACACTTACATTGGCTCCGGCCTGTTTTACCGCTTCCTCCACGCTGTTGAACACCGGCCTGTCCAGATGCTGCTGTCCACCCTTGCCTGGCGTTACACCACCCACCACATTGGTGCCGTATTCTATCATCTGAGTGGCATGGAAGGTTCC
>SL_3KL_010_SEDDRAFT_10000025_pt1 | contig 80999 bp, 68 predicted proteins | sample SodLakKL_010_SED_2_FD_10381 | JGI IMG/M metagenome (IMG submission 10381)
GAAGGGGACTTTATTCAGGGTGTAACGCTCAAGTCAAGAGCATCGCCCGCGAACCCTTGCCACCCCTTGCCCACAGCCCGCCCCCAAGGCAAAACCCTCAGCGCACAAGCCTTCAAAAGCCAAGCAAAAAGTTGTCTCCCCAGCGTCAAGGAAGAGTGAGAAGGAGAAATGTTCCTTTTTAACTCATGAAGAAAGTCGATTCTAACTTCATTCAGCTTGGATCGATGGGCTTTATATGGGCCCTGCTCCAGGTGAGAAGTTCCTGGTAAGTGGTTCCCTCCTTAAAAAACTTGACTATTCCCATCTTCTGCAGGGCATCCAGATCTTTTTCCGGAAAAATTCCCCCCGCACTCAATGGAATGTGAGCCACTCCCTGTTGCTGCATTTCCGTTATGAGTTCTTGGAAGTGTTCCAGCGTTGCCCCCGGCAGAGTGGTGATGCCTATATGGTCTGCCGATTCCTGAAGGGCGGAGATGGCGATGGCTCGAGGGTTCTGTGTGCTCGTGTAAATGACTTCATATCCCGCTTCACTGAAACTTCTTGAGAGTCGAAACATAGATTGTTCAGAACCTTCTCCAAACTTTGCCATCAAGATTCTCAGTTTTCTTTCCGACATGGGCCATCCTTTTTTTTATCAGGGGGAATGGAGGAGTTTCAGCAATCTCTCAGCAATTTTCTTGTTCTGCCACCGAACATATCACCACGCTATTGATGATTTCCCCATTGGCTTGGGAGCACACGTTTCCCACGAGACACGGGAAACCATGTCCGGTGGAGAGGGATGCTGAAATTGTGATTTTGAACACATGGATGAAGTCCTGACTGCATTGAATTGAAAGGTTGCCACCACCGTGCCTTTTCGTCAAGCATGAAGCTTCTTTTCGTAATGCACAATGGGTCATCACGGGAATTGACGATCGCTTGTTCCCTTGTGGGATGTCTGCTGCCTTGTCATTTCATGTTTTTTAGCCTTGAAAGGCACAGGGCCTGGGCGTAAGGTGGTGGCATCTACCGGAATGGGTTCCCAATTTACCTGGAAAACACTTGGCCGCTAGAATCATGTTGACCATCGCGTTACCCAAGCTTTGGTTTTATTGCCAAGGTCTGTCACTGAAGAGTTTTTTGCCCGTAACACGCCTGTAACAAAACTTGAATATGTTTCACTCAACGTTACGACTGGCGCTCCTGAAAATGTGAAACTTGCTTTCAGGAGAAGATTGCAAAGTGCATTTTCACAATGACTTGGAGGATGACGATTATGAAGTTTATGAAGACTATGGCGATGGTCGGTTTAGGAGTATCACTCATTGCGGGTCCAGCGGTTGCTTCCAGCATTTCCATCAATGGATCCACCACCGTTCTTCCCATCATGCAAAAGGCTGGCGAGGCCTTCATGAGAGAGCATCCAGGCACCACCCTTTCCATTTCCGGCGGAGGTTCGGGACATGGCATCAAGGCCATTATCGACGGCACCACGGATGTGGCCATGAGTTCCCGGTTCATCAGAGAAGCGGAAGTCAAGCTGGCAGTGGAAAGGGGCAGTTACCCCGTTCCTTATGCTGTCGCTTATGATTGTATCGTTCCCGTGGTCCACCCCTCAAACCCTCTCACGGATATTTCCCTCGAACAGTTGAAGGCCATATACAAAGGTGAGGTAAGAAACTGGAAAGAAATAGGCGGCCCCGATCAGCCTTTGGTAGTCACCTCCCGCGACACTTCTTCAGGAACCTATGAAGTCTGGGATGAAAAAGTGATGAAACAAGAAAGGGTGTTTCCGGGAGCCCTTCTTCAAGCTTCCAGTGGTGCCGTGCATCAGTCGGTGTCCAGGAATAGAAATGCCATCGGCTACCTCGGCATCGGGTACCTGGATGCAAACGTGAAGGCACTCACCGTGAACGGAATAGAAGGCAACGTGGAGAATACTCTCAACAACACGTTCCCAGTGGCGCGTCCTCTCTTTATTTTTACCCGCGGATGGCCCACTGGCGACACTCTCACCTTCATCAACTACCTGCTGCACCCTCAGAAAGGGCAAAAGCACGTGAAGGATGCGGGATTCGTGCCCCTTTACTAGGATCTTCGAGCAATATATATATGATTTCTGAGTGAAGACAAGCGGGCCCGAAGCGTGGGGAATGCCCACAGCTTCGGGCATCGCCGTTATTGAGTGGGTTTTTTGGGACATGCTTCACGGCTTCAGGGAACGACGCTCGAACCCCTTGTGCTCTCATCCTCTATGGCTGTTTGGGTCACAAGGGCCCCATGCCCGGAATTTTAGGTCATGGGGCCGCGAGTTGCCCCTATTTTAAGTTCTGCTCGGGGAAAAACCTTTATGATCCAAAAACGACACACAAGAGAAAAAGCCATCCGGTTCTTCTTTTTTATGGCCGCCTCTGTTTCAATTCTTGTGCTATCGCTCATATCTTTATTCCTGTTCAATGAGGGACTGCCCATTTTTCAGAAAGTTTCGGTGCCGGGCTTTCTGTTCGGCACGGAATGGTATCCCACCGCTCGCCCCCCGGATTTTGGAATTTTCCCTTTATTGGCTGCCTCAGTTGCTGTCACCGTGCTTTCGGCCAGCATTTCCATCCCCCTTGGCGTGATGACTGCCCTTTATCTGGCGGAAATCGCCTCGTCGGGCTTCAGGCGGATTGCCAAGCCCATCGTTGAGCTCCTTGCCGCTCTTCCTTCTGTGGTCATTGGCTTCTTCGGAATGGTGATCGTTGCCCCTTTTCTGCAGGACACCTTCAATCTCCCCACGGGCCTGAACCTTTTCAACGCGTCTCTCATGCTGGCCTTCATGTCTGTGCCCACCATCTGCAGCATTTCCGAAGACGCCATATTCTCCGTGCCGCGCGAACTCAAAGAAGCTTCCCTGGCCCTTGGAGCAACCCATTGGGAGACCATCTGGAGAGTGATTTTCCCGGCGTCCCTCTCGGGGATCAGCACCGCCGTTATCCTGGGAATGTCCCGGGCTATCGGTGAAACCATGGTGGTGCTGATGGTGGCCGGAGGAGCGGGTCTCGTACCCAGCTCCATCTTCGACCCTGTGCGCCCCATGCCAGCGAGCATTGCCGCAGAAATGGCGGAAGCCCCGTTCCGAGGGGATCATTACCATGCACTTTTTGCCATAGGAATGATCCTTTTTCTGTTCACCCTGGCTTTCAACCTCGTGGCCGATTACATAGCTCAGAAACACAAGCAGGTTGGCGCGGCGACCCTCTGAGCAGGGGGATTTTTTGCAGGTCCAATGGCAATGACCTGAGCAAGGCACATGGCCTTTATCTCCATGAGGATTCAACATCCGAAAGAGGAATGGGAAAATGGGTTCTTTGACACCACCCAATGAGACCGGGACATCCAACCTAAGAGAAAATGCGGGCAGTGGTGACATGCAAAGGGACCAGACACCGTCGTCCATGCAACAAGGCCGGTTCTCAAGCGCTCTCAAGAGGCATGTTCTTCAAGAGGGCTTTTTCGGAATCTTTCGCCTGGCTGCAATGATCAATGGAGCTGCCCTCTTTGTGGTCGTGGGTTACCTTCTTTACAATGGCGTAGGCGCCATCAACTGGACCTTTCTCTCGCAGCCACCCATGGATTCCATGACCAGAGGGGGCATCTTTCCGTGCATCATTGGGACTTTTTTCCTGAGCTTTGGTGCCCTGCTCATTGCTTTCCCATGGGGGGTGGCCTCTGCTATTTACCTGCATGAGTATGCCAGTGCGGGGAGGGTAGTCCGCATCATTCGACTGGGCATCAACAATCTGGCCGGCGTCCCGTCAGTGGTTTTTGGTTTGTTTGGCCTTGCTTTTTTTGTGACCTTCATGGGTATGGGAGTCAGTGTGCTCGCCGGTGCCCTGACCCTTGGAGCGCTCATTCTTCCAGTCATCATAGGGAGCTCGGAAGAAGCTCTGCGGTCTGTTCCCTCCACTTATCGCGAAGCTTCCCTGGCCCTTGGGGCCACCAAATGGCAGACCATTTCCCGGGTAGTGCTTCCGGCCGCTTTCCCGGGAATGCTCACGGGTTCCATTCTGGGGATCAGCCGGGCGGCAGGGGAAACCGCTGCCATCATGTTCACTGCAGCGGTTTTTTTCACCCCTCACATGCCCTCATCCATCTTTGATCCCGTCATGGCTCTCCCCTATCACATTTATGTCCTGGCCACCGCGGGCGTGGATATCGAGAAAACCAGGCCCCTGCAATACGGAACAGCCCTGGTGCTCATTGCTCTCGTGCTTGGAATGAATCTCATTGCCATACTCTACAGGGCACGCCTCCAGAGGAAACACTGAAATGGAGCGCTTCTGCAGAACCAAAAAAGAGAGCCCCACATTGGGGCTCTCTTTTTGTTTGGGAGAAAGGATTCGCTTTTTTGGAAGGGGATTTGTGGCCGGGAAAGGGATATGCAGCCGGGAGCGACCGAGTCATGTTCTCTGGCAGTGATGCTTGATGTTCACTCCTTTGATGATGAAGATGACCGATTCGGCGATGTTGGTGGCCTGATCCGCAGCCCTTTCGAGGCACCTCGCCGCAATGATGGTCTGGACGGAGCGCTCGATGGCTGGTGTGTCGTGGAGCATGTAGTCCATCAAATCTTTCAGGATCTTGACGTTGAGTTCATCTGCCGTATCATCCATCTGGCAAACATCGATGGCCTGTTCTTCACTTTCGTTGATGAATGCTGAGATGACCGATTTGAGCATGTCGAGGGCCGTGTCTCCCAGCTGCTGCATGGCAACATTGAAACGCAGGGGAGGACGGCCGGAAAGAAAAATGGTTCGTTCGGCGATGTTGACGGCCTGGTCTGCAATGCGCTCAAGGTCAACGGCGATACGCATGGTGCCGATGATAAACCTCAAGTCTCGAGCCATGGGTTGTTCCAGGGCGAGGAGCTTCAAGCAAAGGCGGTCAATTTCCAGTTCAAGGGCATTGATTTCCTTATCTCCTTGCATGACCTCCTTGGCCAGTTCCGGGTCTCGGACAATCAGGGAATGAACAGCTTTTTCCAGGGCTCTTTCGGTCAATGCCGCCATCTGCAGAATGGTCATTTTGAGTTCTTCCAGTTCTTTATGAAACCGACTTTCCATAGGGATCTCCACAAGTAGGCATCAGCCGAATCGGCCCGTGATGTAATCTTCCGTTTGTTTATAATTAGGGCGCGTGAAGATGGTTTCCGTGGCGTTCACTTCAATGAGTTTTCCCATATAGAAGAACGCGGTGGTGTCCGAAACCCTTGCAGCCTGTTGCATGTTATGGGTTACGATCACAATCGTATAGCTTTTTTTGAGTTCATGGATCAAATCTTCAATTTTTTGGGTGGCAATGGGATCCAGAGCCGATGCGGGTTCATCCATCAGAACCACATCAGGTTCAACGGCGAGAGCGCGTGCAATACAAAGCCTTTGTTGCTGGCCTCCTGATAAACCCAGTGCGGAGGTTTGAAGGCGATCCTTGACTTCAGCCCACAGAGCAGCTTGGCGAAGGCTTCGCTCCACTCTATCCGCAAGGAAGGCACGGTCTTTCACACCGTTCACCCGCAGGCCAAAAGCCACATTTTCAAAAATGGTCTTGGGGAAGGGATTTGGCTTCTGGAAGACCATCCCGACCCGTCTTCTCAGTTCCACCACATCCACTTTGCTGTCATAGATGTTCATGTCGTCCAGGACGATTTCGCCAACGAGCTTGGTGTGTGGAATCAGGTCGTTCATGCGGTTGAGACACCGCAGGTAGGTGCTTTTTCCGCACCCGGAAGGGCCAATGAGCGCCGTGACATGGTTTGCATGAATTGTTAAGCTGACTTCCTGCAGGGCCTTAAAGTTGCCATAGTAAAAATCGACTTTTTTCGATTCCATCTTCACTTTTTTTTCCATGATGATTCCTTGCTTAACAATGCGCTGACAAGAAAAAGAGAGGAGAGCTACCCAGTGAGATTCGAGGGCGGTGTCATTCTTTCAGCACAAAACCGCAATAGGCTGGTTGATGGCAGCATTCCGGTCTCGTTGATTCCAGGAAAAGGTCCATGCGCGATTTTCTCGCTTTCAGTTTTCATTGCGAGAGGTGTCGTCTCGATCCAGCGGGGCCGCGTTTTGTTTTTGGAGGGTGGCTTTGGGAAGGCTGAAAAAAAACGTGCAACCGATGGAATTGTCAAGATTGGGACTTTGCAGCCAAATCTTGCCTCCATAGCTCTGAACGATGTGCTTGCAGATGGCCAATCCCAGGCCCGTGCTTCCTGAATCGGAGCCTCGATGCCTCTCCATGCGGTAGAACCTTTCAAATACCCTCTGCTGGTGCTCCGATGGAATTCCCAATCCCTGATCTTGCACTGCGAAGATAAACGCTTTTGCTTCTTCGTTGGAAAAAAGCTTCAGTGTACTTTTTTCGGGACTGTATTTGATGGCGTTTTCCATGAGGTTTCTGAAAACCTGGGTGAGTTGTTCCAGGTTGCTCCAAACCGTCAACCCTTTATCGGGAAGCAGGTTCTCAAGTCCAATATTCTTGGACTGGGCAAGGGGAAGGCACTCTTTCCAGGCCAGTTGAGCAGCTTCGGCCGCGTCGACCGGGGTGGCGCGGCTGACCGTTTTTTTTGATTCCATTCGAGCCAGGTGGAGAAGGTCGTCGACCATTTTCACCATGTGGTTCGTGTTTTTGAGGATCGTCTCCAGGAAGGACCGAACCATTTCCTTGTCTTGCTCAGATTCGGAAAGCAGTGTTTCCGTATAGCCCTTTATGGAAGTCAAGGGCGTGCGCAGTTCGTGAGTCACGTTGGCCACAAAATCCCGTCGGACCTTTTCCAGCCGCTTCAATGGACTGATGTTGTGAAAGACGAGAATGGCACCCAGGTTCTTGTTCTTTTCATGCATTCTCACCATGTTGACTTCATAAAATTTCTCCGGTTCCAGTTCCAGCTGAAGACTTATGGGCTGGCGGCCCAGATTGGCGCCGGTGGCCATGATTCGGTCGCAGGCATCCTGAAGCTCCAGGTTCATGATGGCTTCAAGGGGCTTTTTCCCGATAAATTGCGAAGGTTTGGGGATGACCTGGGACATGGCCCGGTTCACCGATTTGATTCTCCCGTTGGCATTGAGAACCATGACCCCTTCCTGCATGCCGTCGAAAATGGCCTGAAACTGCTGCTGCTCCTGTGAAACTTCCTGCACATGATCGGCAAGGTGCTGAGCCATTTCGTTGATGGTTTGTCCCAGCGGATAAAATTCATTGGCCGTATTGAAATAAATGCGTTGTTTATAATCACCATTCCCAATGGATTTCAAGGCGTGGATCATTTGAGCAAGGGGGTTTTGCAATCCCCGAAAGAGGAAAAAAGTGGTGATAAACATTACAGAAAGAAGGATCAAACAGAGCACCGTCCATGCTCCTGCCACAGAGGATTGCAAGTTTTTCGCTTCCTGAAAAGGAGTGGACACACGGATGATTCCCGAGGGAATGGGCCCTCTGCCTTCGATGACCTTGGCCACGTAGAGTTGTTTTTCCTGAGTGCTGCCACTGAAACGGACGGCGATCCCCATGGCTTTTTCCCTGGCTTCCATCATCTCGGGGCGCCGCGCGTGATTGTCCATGGCCTGGATTTCATTTCTGGGCACATGAGAGTCGGCGATGACCGTTCCTCCGTCTGCCATATAGGTGACCCTGAATTCCAGGCCTTTTCCGATCAACACCAGCCAATCGTGCAGTTCTTCCTCATTTTGGAACTCCATTTCCCGAGTGAGCATCTGGTGAATGAATTCCAGTTCGCGGACCACCTGCTTTTGAGTGCTGGCCAGGATTTCTTCACTGATGGACCGATAATAAGGATAGGAGGTGGCGGCGAATGCGATGAAAAGTGCCAGGCAGAGAAAGAAAATGAACTTTGTTCTGAAGGAGTATCCAGTTTTCATGGGCTTCTCTATCCTTTAAATCGGTATCCCACACCTCGAACAGTTTCAACGAGATCCGAGTAGGGCCCCAGTTTCTGCCTCAACCTTCGCACATGCGTGTCCACGGTCCTCGCATACCCTTCAAATTGATATCCCCAAACCTTGTCCAAGAGGTGGTCGCGGGTCTGAACTTTACCGTGACTTTTGATGAGTTCCGCGAGGAGCTTGAATTCCGTTGCGGTCAGTGACATTTCTTCGCCGTCTATGAGAACTTTATGTGCCTCGAAATCCACAAGGATCCCATCTTTTTGCCAAAGACTGTCCTCAGCCGTCTCCTGAGTGCTTCTGCGCAGCACTGCCCGAACGCGAAGAATGAGCTCCCGGGGACTGAAAGGTTTCACCACATAGTCATCGGCACCCAATTCAAGGCCGACGATGCGGTCGATCTCCTCACCCCTTGCGGTGAGCATGATGACGGGAATGGATGCCGTCTCCGAATGCCTTTTCAAGTCTTTGCACACTTCAAAGCCGTCCAGATCGGGGATCATCAAATCCAGAACGATGAGATCGGGATGATGCTGACGTGCCAGGCTCAAAGCCGTGTAACCGTCTTTTGCGGTCGTTACCTCAAACCCCGCAGTTTCGAGATTGTATTTTAAAAGCTGCAGGATGTCCGTATCATCTTCCACGATGAGCAACTTCACTTTTGCCATTTTTCCCTCCTGCTCCCATAGGATCATTCACCTTGACATGGGAGAATGGCAAACTGATGATGTGAATGTTACGAAAAGGTTACAAATCCTTGCTCCGAGTTGAGAAATCAAATTTAAAACTGCATTTTCATTGAGTTCAGACTCTGTAACGCAACTGCAAAGTTCAATAGACTGGATTCCCCTTGATCCAGTTTGCAGAACCCTATGGATTTGAGATTCATTTTTACTTATCATTTTGAAGAATAAAATGGAGCACAGTGATAGCAACCATTTTTCCTTTTTGTGAGGATTTATGCTCAAGTTTGCTTACAGCACCAGTGTTTTTCGCTTGAGGTCTCTGGAAGATGCCATCGAAGGAATCGAACGTGCGGGATTCACGGGTGTGGAACTGATTGCTGACCGTCCTCACGTTTTTCCCGATGACATGAGCGCGGCCAGAGTCACCGAGCTGATCCGCTTTCTCGCTCAGAAAAAGCTCCAGATCAGCAATCTCAACAGTGCCCTGGTGACGACGGCATACGGGGAACAAAAAAGCCCTTCCTGGATTGCAGAGGATGCTGATGAGCGGGAGAAGCGTATACGCTACACTCTTTCCTGCCTGAGAATGGCCGCTGCCATGGGAATTCCCCATGTGTCCACGGATACGGGTCCTGGATTCATATCCGAGTCTCTCAGTCTGTTCGAAGCCCTGGATCTTTATGTGGGGCAAATGAGCCGCATTCTGCCCGTGGCCAAGAAACTCTCCGTGCACCTTCTTCTGCAACCGGAACCCGACTCCCTTGTTCAAGGGACAGAGGATGTGCTGGATATGATGCGCAGGTTAAGAAACCATGAATACGTGGGAATAAATTTTGATGCAGGGCATTTCTATTGTGTGGGAGAAGATCCCTGTGACGCCTATGAGGCACTGCGAAAGTACGTTTACCATGTGAGCCTGGCAGACATGCCCCTCAATCAAAGCCACCGTCACATTCAATTGGGGGATGGAGGCATGGACATATCCAGATTCCTGAATTGTCTCATGGCCTCGAACTACCTGGGATACGTCACCATAAAACTCGATTCCCATGACCAGAGAGCCGACAAGGTTGCCATGGCTTCCGCCCAATATCTCCGTGAGCGGGATTTCATGCCCTCTGTCAGAGAATGAAGCTGGTTCTGTGCTCACGGTCAACGCTCAGGAAGAGCCAAGCGGGGGGAGAAGCGTCAAAAGGAGCGCCTTTTTTTCCTGGGAAGCCGCATGAAAGGAATGGCGGAAGCGCATGGGAATCGAACCCACCTGAGAACGCCTTCACGCCCTCACACCGGATTTGAAGTCCGGGAGCCCCACCAGTGAGCTTGGCGCTTCCGAGGGTGAATGTATACAAGAGCACCACATTTGACAAGCTGTTTTCTGCGCCAAGCCCCAAGAAGTCTTATGCAGCCTGATTCTTTAAGTGTTGCCGCTGGACAGAGCTTTGAGTCCATTGTGCATCGACATGCCGTTGCCCTGAGCAGATGCACTCTCCCCTGAGCGACGCCTATGAGCTGTTCAAATGGGGATCAGCTCATAGGACATGGTTCCGAGACCAATTTCCTCCGCATAATTGAGCTGATGCTGCCAGTCAATGTTGGGGTAGACGGCCCGCACCTTGTCCAGGTTGGCAATGGGTTCCCCCCCGATGCATGAAGATTTGAGGTGCGGTTGTGCATTGAGCAGGTCCATGGATGCCTGGTCAATGGCCACTGGATCACGGGAAGCGACAATGCCGATATCCGCCACTATGGGCGCATCGGCAAAGGGATGGCAGTCGCAGGCCGGGGAAATTTGAGTGAGAAAATTGATGTACAAGGTTCGCTCTTCCTTTCCCTTGACGGTGGCTGCGGTGTACTCAACCATCCTTTCCATGAATTTGGGCAGGTCCCGTTCCCAGTTGATGCCCAGAGCTTTTTCGGGGCAAGCATGAATGCATCCCGCACAGCCCACACATTTTTTTTGGTCGATGAAGACAACCTTCTTTATGGCAGGGTGCGGTCGCGGCATGTCCTCGGGGCGGTTCACCAGGGTGATGGCCCCGTGAGCGCACTGGTCTCGGCATGCGCCGCATGCCACACACGTTTTGTGGTCTATTTCCGGTTCCACCTCGGAATGCTGGGCCATTTTCCCCCGGCGCGAGGCGGAGCCCATGCCCACATTCTTGATGGCCCCGCCGAAACCGGAAGCTTCGTGCAGCTTGAAATGGGCGATGGAGATAAGGGCGTCGGCCTTGGCCACGGCCGAACCCACATAGGCTTCCCGGCAAAGCTTGAGATGGATGGGGACGACCACTTCATCCCGGCCGTCGATGCCGTCGGCAATGATGAGCGGGGCGTTGACCACTGAATGGGCAAATCCGTTGAGCACGGCGGTGGTGAGGTGATCCACTGCATTTCCCCGAGTCCCCACATAGAGGGTGTTGGCATCTGTCAAAAATGGCCTGCCCCCCAGTTCACGCACGGCATCCACCAGGGGCCGGACAAAGATGGGGCGCACGAAGGCCGTGTTTCCTCTTTCGCCGAAATGAATTTTAATGGCTGTCAAGCCATGCTTCTTAACCACCTCGCTCATCCCCGCTCTTTCAGCGAGTGATCGGATCTTGTCCAGGAGGCTGCGGGAATCGGTCACGCGGAGGTCGCTGAAGTAAACTTTACTCGACATGAGCTGCTCCTATGTTTCAAAATTTTCCAGGGGAAACGATGGGTCGAGGCTACCAGGCGAGAAGCACGGCCAGAATGCCCGTCAGAAATATTCCGTCAAAAGTTCCTGCGCCACCAATGGAGGCCACAGGTGCCCGCAATTGTTTCAGTTTGTCAAGATGGAGCAGATCCGCTCCGATGAGCGTTCCCAGAGTACCCGCAATGTAAGCCGTGGGGGCGGCCCATTCGTAGTTGAAAATCAATGCTGAAAGGGCCGCCACGATAGGCGGAATGAACATGGGGGTGGCGATGCCCATCCCTGGCACGGGTCTGGCTATGCGGTGCACCACAAGGGTGACGACGGCCAGGGCCAGCAGAGAGCGAATGGGGTTTTCCGCAATGCTCAGAAGGTAAAGGGAAAGGAGGCTGGGAATGACAGCGCCTCCCACATTGATGGCCAGGATCATTTCGTCCTTCTGTTTCCACCGGGGCGGTCGAAAGCGTATGCCAAAATAGTGTATGAGCTCTAACTCCTCGGGTTCCCGCTCTACCTTGATGCGCATCAGGGGAATATTGATCATGCTTCCCGCGATGCAGAGGAAAAGGAGAGAAAAAATGTACTCGGGGGGGATGCCCAGTCGAGCAAAAGGCCCAGGTGAAAACTCCAAACTGGATGAGCGCAAAAGCAAAAAAAAGGAGGAATAGAAAAAGAAACACAAAGAACATGAGAAAAGGGGGAAAAAACATGGCGTGTCCTTTCAGGCTTATGAATAAAGGATCCTTACCATTTCCATCATTGTGGCCGGCCCGAAAACATTGGCTTTGGAGGAGACCGCCGCCGCATGGCCCACTCCCTGGGACGTGTCATGGGGGCGGTCGAGCAAGCAGCCTCTGCAGCCTGCCCGCCGGGCTGCTTCCAGATCCGANGAGCGATCACCTATGAAAGGGGTCTTGTTGAGGTCGATCTTGTAAAGATCTGATGCCGCCAGGATCAATCCCGGGGAAGGCTTGCGGCACGAACAGCCGTCCTGAGGATGATGATGGCAATAGAAAGCCGCCAAGAGTTCGCCCCCATTTTTTTCGATGGTGTCCCTCATATGCTGGTGGATGTCCCAGAAGTCTGGTACCGTAATGATCTTCCTTCCCAGTCCTGACTGGTTAGAAATGATGATGGGGTGGATTTCCATCTTTTTGAGCCAGCGAAGTGCCTGAAGGCTGTCTTCATAGAATTGGAATTCCCCTGGGGATTTTATGAAATCGGTTCGGTCCGCGTTGATGACACCGTCTCGATCGAGAAAAATAAAACGATTCCAGCGGGGAAGAGGAGAATTCAGCCAAATCAACATAGTTTTTCTCTCCAGTCAGAAAGCCACCGCCCGACTTTAGGCGTTCTTTTGTACCAATATGCCTGACAATTTCAGGGGCTGCATGCCATCTTCCAGGGGGCTCTGTGCCCACTTTATGAAGCCAAAGCATGAAGTTTTTCTGTGTCTTTGGCCCCTGGAAAGATACTCGTTTCTTCTTGACTTGTTTAAAATATGAATAAAATATGACCTGTCCAAAGTCCTGTAAGGACTTGGATTATGATGAAATTGCCCATTCATTGGAAGGTGTCCCTGCCAGTGATTGACAGATTCTGCGAATGAAAGCACCGATGGAATGTGGAAGTCAAAAAGTCATGAATCTCGCAAAGGAACTCGAGGAGTTGCAGAGGTCTCTTCGTTACAGCTTCAAGAATCCCAGGTTGCTGGTTCAGGCACTCGTTCATCGATCCTTTGATCACGAGAACCCTGACATCAGCCAGAAAGATAACGAAATCCTGGAATTTCTCGGAGACGCTGTGTTGAGCCTGGCCGTGAGCCACCTTCTGGTGGAATCCTTTCCTGATTCCAAGGAGGGGGAGCTTTCCCGGTTTCGGTCAGCCATTGTCAATGAAAGAGAACTCGCTCGAATTGCACAGGAACTCAATCTGGGGCAATGTCTGCTCCTTGGCAAAGGTGAGGAGCTCACAGGCGGAAGGAAAAAGCCTTCTCTTCTGGCGGACACTCTCGAGGCTCTGCTGGCAGCGATCTATCTCGATGGAGGTTTGGATGCGGCCATCAGAGTCGTGAGAAGGTTTTTTCATGCCTATTTGCATCTGGGACAGATGGAGCAGGTGCTGAAAACTCTGGACAGGGACTTCAAGACACAGCTTCAGGAGTTCACCCAGGCACGGTTCAGGTTGACCCCTGTGTATCACCTGGAGGATGAGAAGGGGCCCGATCATCACAAGGTATTCTTCATGCGGGTGACTCTCAACGGTCGTGTCCTTGCGCGGGGTTCAGGACGGAGCAAAAAGGATGCCCAGCAGGAGGCCGCCCAAAAAGCTCTTGAAATCATAGGAATGCAAGGGCCGTGGGAGGAGGAATGAAGTCCCGCAGGAGGATCTATCCCATTTTCCTGTCACACGCGGGCTGCCCTTTCCGTTGCGTCTATTGTGATCAGAAAAAAATTGCGTTCCAGTCTCCTTCCGGGGTGCCATCAAAAGACGTGCTGGATCATTGCCGAAAGGAACTGAGTGCTCTCAAGAGAGCTCACACCCCTGGCAAGGGTCCCATGGAGGTTGCCTTTTATGGGGGGACTTTCACAGCCCTTCCTGAGCAGTTGCTACAACAGATCCTTGAATTGGCGAAGCCATTGGTAAAGGAGGGGGTGCTTTCGGGCATTCGCTTTTCCACACGACCCGATAGCATCAATTCCCGTATTTGTGATCTTCTGGAAAAATATCCGGTGCAGACGGTCGAGCTGGGAGTCCAAAGCTTCGACGATCAAGTTCTCGCCAACAGCCACAGGGGCCATGGCTCCCTCGCAGTNTATGAAGCGGTGGACCATATTCGNAGCCGTGGATGGGCTGTGGGCATACAGCTGATGCTCGGGTTGCCGGGAGATGGACCGGAAAGATTCTTGCGCTCGGTCAGAGAGGCTGCGCTCCTCCACGCCGATCTCGTTCGGCTTTACCCCGTTGTCGTGCTGGAAGGCACCACACTGGCTCAATGGTATAGAAACGGAATCTACAAGCCACTCGGACTTGAAGAGGCCATTCATTGGTGTGTGCCCGCTTTTGACCATTTGGTGCAACGGGGCAATCCTCCCGTTCGCATGGGTCTTCAGGCTGATGCNTCATTGGANNAACCGGGCACGATNCTTGCCGGGCCTTATCATCCAGCCTTTGGATATCTCGTGCGCGTGGCCTGGTGGCGTCAGAGGGTTGATGACTCTCTGGCCGATGGTATTCCGTGCAGTTCACGTGAGGCGATCTTAACGGTACGAGTGCCAAAAAGGCTGTTGAGCGAGGTTGTTGGTCCCAACCGGATGAACATTCATCACTGGGTTCGCACATGGTCTCTTGCCCAGGTTCAGGTCGCGGGGGTTGACTCCTGGGAGGGTTTCAATTTTGAGTTGGGCTGGAGTCCGCTCTGAAAGGAACCTTTCTTTGATGATCGTTGATTTTCTGTGGAGAGGAGGTTTGATCACCGATGATTCAGAAAGACGTGGAGGGGGCCCATGGCTTCCGTTCAGGCTATGTGGCACTCATTGGAGCTCCCAACGTGGGCAAATCCACCTTGTTGAATCAGTTCCTGAAGCAAAAAATTTCCATCACGGCGCCCAAGCCTCAGACGACTCGAAACCGCATACTGGGCATTTTGACAGAACCCGGCCTTCAGATCGTTTTCCTTGACACGCCGGGAGTCCACAGGGCGAGAGATAAATTCAACAAGCTTTTGGTGGAAACGGCCCTTTCCACTCTCAGTGAGGTGGACGTCATTTGTTTTCTCGTGGACGCCACACAGGCTCATGGACCCATTGATGAGTTCATCCTCACAAACTTGGCCCATTTGAAAACGCCAGTCATTCTCGCAGTGAACAAAATCGATTTAATGCGCAAGAAAGAAGAGCTTCTGCCCATAATGGACAGATTTGAAAAGCGGTTGAAACCCCACGCCGTTGTGCCTGTTTCAGCCCTCAGGGGCGAAGGTGTTGAGAGTCTTCTGGAAGTGGTTCGAAAAATCATGCCCGCCGGCCCCCAGTACTTTCCTGAAGAATACCTCACGGACCAACCCGAGAGATTTTTTGTTTCGGAACTCATCAGAGAAAAAGTCTTTCGCCTCACTCAACAGGAAGTGCCATACTCTGTGGCCGTCACCGTGGAAAGGTTCGAGGAGCTTCCCGAGAGAAAACGCATTGACATCGATGCGGCCATTCATGTGGAGCGTGACTCTCAAAAGGGCATCATCATCGGCAAGCAGGGCCAGATGCTCAAGGAGATCGGCAGGCAGGCTCGCATGGAAATAGAAACCTTTCTGGGCTGCCACGTGTTTTTGGGTCTTTTTGTGCGAGTTCAGAAAAACTGGCGAAAAAACTCACGCATGCTCATGGAACTGGGACTGCATCCCCATTCCCGTCGGTGATAGCCCTTCCTCGGGGCCATGGAACTACGCCTGTTTCGATTCCGTTTCATCGGGAATGGCCGCCAGTTCCTTCATCTCTTCACGAACGCGCTCCATCAGGTCGTCCATCGATTTGCGGCTGAACTGGGAAGCGTCTATGGGGCGTCCAACGTGAAACTCCAGACGGCGCCCTGTGTTGAAGTTGAGGGTGCCCGGCGGCAGGACGTCAAAAGCCCCGCGAATGCCCACGGGAACGATGATGGCCTTGGTCTGAAGAGCCAGAACAAAGCCCCCTTTTTTGAAAGGCTGCAGTTTGCCCGAGCGGGATCGGGTCCCCTCCGGTGCCACCCACAGGATGATGCCGCTTTCCATCTTTTTACGGGCCTCTTCCAGGTCCTTGAAGGCCTGCCGTCTGTTGTGCCGGTCAATGGAGACAAATTCCCCCACCCTCATGGCCGTTCCCCAGAGAGGAACCTGGAAAAGCTCTTTTTTGGCCAGCATGCGAATGCTGCCGGGCATGGACACGAATGTGAGGGGGATGTCATACATGCTGCTGTGGTTGATCATGATGATGTGGGCACGGTCTTTTGCCGGCTGGAAGCCGTGTGGATCATGAACCTCATGGGAAAGATCGGAAAACTTCAAAAGCTTTTGGGACCACCAGCGCAGCAGTGCGTCGCACTCCTCTCTGCGGTAGAGCCCCCTGCGCACTCGATAAATGTTGATGACGGAAATCCACAAGGTCACCAAGGCCGACTTTGCGGTGATCAGAGCCGACTGAAATTTTGTTGCTTTCATGGGGTTTCTCCATGGCGGGTGAGCTTTCTTGGACACCCTCAAGAATGGTATGGAATGATTCACGACCAAGTGCATCCTTCGGATTCTTGTTTGGGACGGCTGACATTCCCATGGCTATTCTCCCTGGAAAATTTTGTCAATCATTCTCTCCCCAGCATGCTCTCCAAAGACCGGGTATGGGGCTGGGAGGCCGACGGCGAGGTTCAGAAACAGTGAAGGGGAAAGGGGATCGAAGTCGGAAGTGACCACCGGTCTTGCCCCCATCCATGATCACTTCAGTGGATCCTGGATCCACAAACCCCTTTTTTGAAGTTCAATGGCGCGGAGAATGCTCTGGTGCCTGTTCTTATCGATGGGGTAGGCCAGAGCAATGGCAATGGCGACAACATTGCAGAGGCTGGGCACCAGGGCATAAAGAGTTCGCAGGGTTGTGATGACCTGTTCTGGCTGTGGCTCTTGAGGAATGTAGCCCGAAAGGCCCAGGATGAATAAGGCTGATCCGACACCCAGTGCAGCCGCCAGTTTTTTGGAAATGGACCAGATGCCAATATAATTTCCTTCTTGCCGCTTTCCCGTGAGATATTCATGGTAATCGATCACATCCGCCTGCATGGAAGACGGCAGCGCGAGAGTGCCTCCAAGTCCCATTCCCGAGAAGAAAACCAGAATGCCGTAGAGTGCCTCGTCCCCGGCGCCCAGAAAAAAAACTCCGGCGAAGGTGACGGAGTTGACTCCCATGGATAATAGCCATGATTCCTTTTTGCCGAACCGTTTCGAAAAATAAATCCACAGAGGCAGGAAAGCCACTCCGGTGACGAAATATAAAAGCAGGAAAAGGTCCGCGTGAACGGAGAGGAGCACATATTCAACATAGTAGAGAATGAGGGTTGCAGGGAGGTTGCTGCCCAGGGCGCTGATCACATAAGAAACCAGAAGGATGCGGAAAGGCCGGTTGTTCCATGTTTGACGAAGGTCCTTCATGCCGGCCCAGGAGGAGGGAGGTCTTTCGAGTTTTTTTTCCCGGACCCAAAAGGCACACCACCAGCAGGCAGCGATCAGCAGGGGACCATAGAGCACCGCCAGCCAGAAAAACCGTGCACGTTCACCCAGGGCATCACCGGCGAGGCCCAAAATGTTGCCGATGATTGCGGGGGAAGCGGCCGCAACCAGGGTGCCCGCCAGCAGGAATCCATCCCGGGTTCCGAGCACCGCTGTTCTCTCGTCGTAATCAAAAGTAATTTCGGGTCCCAGGGCTTCATAGGGCACGGCCACAATGGTCCAGGATAGAAAAAGGGCGAACAGGCCCAGGCCAAACCACCAGGTGGTGAGAGTGGGGGACATGTGCGGCGGATTGAACAAAAGAAAGAGCGTGGAGGCGAGGGGGATGGCACCCAAAATGAGGTAGGGGCGTCTGCGGCCCAAAGGGGTCTTGGTGTGGTCGGAGAGAATGCCCGTCATGGGATCACTGAGAGCGTCAAAAACGCGCACTCCGAGAATGATGGCTGCCGCGGGGATGACAGGGACACCCATCACGTCCGTGTAAAACTTTGGCAGATAGACGTAGATGGGAATGCCCACAATGGCCAGAGCGAAAGCGGGCATTGCATAAGCTGTTCGAATGCTCCAGGGGATTTTGTCCTTGACCATGCGCCATCCTTTTCATGTCATCGTGTGCTGCACCGGCCACATTTTTTGATGGCTGTAATTGAATCTGACAGCTGCAATTTGAGAAGAAGTCCTTTATATTCAGAATGTGACGAATGCATTGCAACCACTCGGGGAAAGGGGCACCAGGGAGTGGGCAGCCCATGGCCCATGGTGGACCTATTGGCCAAAATAATAATGATTCCCTTATTGTTAATAAGGCAGGAAGAAATTTTATGGAGAATGGTTCAGACTTGAAAATCGCCGTCGTGGGCGGAGGTGTGGCGGGAATAGTATCCGCGCACCTCCTGCAGCGTCGGCATCGGGTGACGCTCATTGACAGGAATGATTACCTTGGGGGTCACACGCACACCATCGAGGTGGATGAGGGTTTGAATGGCAAGGTTCCGGTGGATACGGGGTTCATTGTGCTCAATGATCGCACCTACCCTCACTTCAGTGATTTCCTTGACCAGCTGGAAGTCAGAAGGACGCCCACGGACATGGCTCTCAGCTACCATTGTGGGGAAACGGGGTTCTGCTATGCGGGCACTGACCTGAACGGGCTATTTGCCCAGCGATCCCGCATATTCTCTCCATCCCATTGGCGGTTCCTCACGCGTGTCCTGAGTTTTGGCTTGAAAACCCTGAAAAACCTGAAGTCGGGGAGCCTCCGTGGTCAGACCCTGGGGGAGTATCTCGCCCGTGAAAAAGTGCCCCAGGAAGTGGTGGAACGCTACATTGTCCCCATGGCCTCTGCCATCTGGTCCACTCCTCATGAAGATATTTTCAAGTACCCCATGGAAACCTTTGCCCGTTTCTACGACAATCACGGCCTTCTTTCTTTCACCCAGCGCCCCGAATGGTACTTCATTGAAGGGGGAAGCCACACCTATGTGAAAGCCTTTCGCCGCAACTTCAGGGGCCAATTGCGTCTCCACACACCCGTGGTCCAAATACGAAGATTTCCCCATGGAGTGGAATTGAAGTTTTCCGATGGCTTTCAAGAGCTTTACGACAGGGTGGTCATCGCCACTCATGCCGATGAAGCCCTGCAACTTCTCGAGGACCCTTCCCCTGAAGAGCAGGTTCTTTTGTCGCCCTGGCGCTATACGCCAAACCGTGTTTTGCTGCATTCCGACGTCTCCGTTCTGCCGCCTTTTCCCAGAGCCTGGGCCGCCTGGAACTGTTTCCGCTCCAGGGAAGGGCCAAGCCATACCGGTATTTCCGTTTCCTATTACATGAATCGTCTGCAAAAACTGAGAACATCCCGGCATTATTGTGTCAGCCTCAATCTGGAAAGAGAAGTGCCTCGGGAACATGTCATTGAAAGGTTCCTCTACACTCATCCCATGTACACTTTTGAATCCATCGGAACACAGGAAGGGCTGAGTCGCCTCAATGGAGACAGGAACACCTATTTTTGCGGCAGCTACTTCGGGTACGGCTTTCATGAGGATGCGGTGAGATCGGCCGTTCAAATGGGCCGCCTTTTTGGACTGGAACTATGAACTCCATGATCTACAAGGGTTTTGTGAAGCATGAGCGCCTGGGGCCTCGATCCCACGCCTTTCATTACAGAATTTACGTTTATGGAGTCTTCCTGGATGAACTGGTGCTTCTCGATGAAAGGCTCCCCCTCTTCGGGTACAATCGATTCCGTCCAGCCGCCATCCACGATGAAGACTATCTGGATGAAGGAAAGGACTCCATAAAGGCCAAACTGTTACGATTTCTCGGGCAGAAAGGCCGTGACGCTTCCATCTCCCGAATTCTACTCATCACCTCGGCGCGTTACTGGGGCAAAGTTTTCAATCCCGTGAGCTTTTACTATTGCTTCAGAGAAGACGGAGGCGTGGAGTGTGTGGTGGCGGAGGTCAACAACACCTTTGGAGAGCGCCATCTTTATGTGCTTTGCCCATCTGAGAGGGTTTCAAAGGGCGAAGTGCTCCACTACCGGACTCCCAAGGCTTTCCACGTTTCCCCATTCAACGATGTGGCGGGAGATTATGATTTTCTATTCACTCCACGAGTGCATGAGGAACTGGATATTCGCATTGAACTGAGGCGAGGGGGAGATCTCCTTTTCAGGGCACAGCTGTGGGGCCAGCCCTTTCCTCTGACTTCCCGCGTTCACGTGCACACGCTTCTCCGGCATCCTTTCATCCCTCACCTCACCATGCCCCGCATTCTCTGGGAAGCAGCCCGGCTGCACTTTAGAAAGAAGCTTCAGGTTCACACCAAGCCCGTTCCGAGGAGTACCATGACCATTCGTCGCGTACCACCGACCTCATTTCAACGGAAGTGCATGGGGGCCGTCAACGACATCCTTGATCGTATGGACAAAGGACGGCTCCAGATGGTGCTGCCAGATGGCGACGCTCTGACCCTGGGCTCCTGGAAGGAAGCTTCCCCCAATGGCCGCACGGCACACATGCAGGTGAACGATTACCGTTTTTTTTCCCGGGTGGCTCTTCACGGGGATATCGGCCTGGGAGATGCTTTCATGCATGGCGACTGGGACAGCGAGGATCCCACGGGGCTCCTGGAGTTGCTCATAGAGAATCGTGAACAGCTGCAGGATGGGAACATCCTCTTTTCTTTCTTATCAAGGGCCATTCAGATTTTTCAGCACCAATGCCGCAGGAACACCGTCTTCAAAAGTCGCATCAACATCGGGCGGCATTACGACCTGAGCAATGATTTTTTCGCCCTTTTTCTGGACTCGACCATGACTTATTCCTGTGCCCTCTACCGGGATGGCCGGGAAACCCTGGAAGAGGCTCAAAAGAACAAGCTGCGTGCCATCATTGAGAAAGCTCGGATCGGCAAGGAGGATCATGTCCTGGAAATCGGATGTGGCTGGGGCGGGTTTGCCATCGAAGCGGTCAGGACCACGGGCTGTCGTGTCACGGGGATCACCGTATCGGAAAATCAGTATCGCATGGCATGCGAAAGGGTCAGAAAGGAGGGCCTGGAGGACCGAATCACCATCCTTCTCGAAGACTACCGTCACGTGACGGGACACTATGACAAGATTGTTTCCATTGAGATGCTCGAAGCGGTGGGACATGAATTCCTGGGCACATTCTTTTGCTGCTGCGATAAACTTCTCAAGCCCAATGGCTTGGTGGTCCTCCAGGTGATCACCATCCCCGATCAGCGCTATGACGCTTATCGACGAACCTGTGACTGGACACAGAAACATATCTTTCCGGGAGGAATGCTTCCCTCCCTGCTGGCACTTTCACAGGCCATGGCAAAACATTCGTCCCTGGTCATGGAAGAATTGGAGAACATTGGCATCCATTATGCCCGCACCCTGTCCCACTGGCGCGAGAAGTTTCTCCGTAATGAGGCACACATTGCTCAACTGGGATTTGAAAAAAGCTTTCGCAGAAAATGGCTTTATTATCTGTGCTATTGTGAAGCGGCATTTGCCACACGAACTCTTGGCGACCACCAGATAGTGCTCACGAGGCCCGGAAACAATATGCTGCCGTCGTGGAAGCTGGTGTGAGGGGAGCCGGTGGAGGCCCCCTATCCCCTTGCACGCCCGATGAGCGAATCTTGTGGGCGGGGGGTACGCAACCCAGAGGCTGGCCAGGAACTTTTCCCAACAATGCGGCGCCATAGGAACATCGCTTTCCCCATACTGCTCAAAGCCTTTTGCGCATGAGGTGATGGGCCACCAGCCATTCTTCTCCATGGCGCGCGCCGAAGAGTTCTGAACAGGCCATGAAGAAGATTCTCCACCTTTGGAGCCATATGGCCCTCTCCTTTTCACCATACACTTTCGTGAAAAGGGTCAGAATCTCTTCTCTGTGCTGGTCAAGACGTCGAAGCCATGCTTCCGCCGTTTTTTCATAGTGTGATCCGTTCACGAGCCAATGATTTTCCAGAACAAGGTCCCTTTGAAAATAAAGGGCCAGGTCATGGGAAGGCATCATGCCCCCCGTAAAAAAATGACGGGCCATCCAATCGTGGTCTCCTTTGGGCTCAAAAAGGTAGGGGATGGTTTGGTGCACGAATACGTGCATGAAAAATTTTCCCTTTTCCTCAAGCCAGCCGGCCACGCGGCCCAGGAGTTTCTCCCAGTTGCGCATGTGTTCAAACATTTCGATGGACATTACCCGGTCGAAGGGGCCATGGGCCTGGAAATGATTCATGTCGGCGGTGATCGTCTCAATGTTGGAAAACCCCAGCTCCCGGGCCCTGGATCTTATGAAGTCTCCCTGCAGGCGGGAGTTGGAGACGGCCACGATCTGTGATGCAGGGTACTTTTCGGCGATCCAGAAAGAGAGGGACCCCCATCCGCAGCCCAGATCCAGGACGCGCATGCCATCTTCAAGTTGAGCTCTTCGGCAGGTGAGGGAAAGCATGGCCTCCTCGGCACCCTCCAGGTCTTTCACTCCTGGCGGCCAGAGGCAGCCGCTGTATTTCAGCCTTTTGCCGAGAATTTTTTGAAAGAATTGGGGAGGCAGTTCATAGTGCTGCTCATTGGCCAGCTTCGTTGCAAGAGCGACGGGACTTTCCTGAAGCATGTGCACGAAATCAATCTTCGCCCGGGCTGCTGCTTCCAGGGAGCCCGGATTTTCATCTCGCAACCTCTTTTGATTGAGCAAACGGATTCCCCAACGGATCAGCCGGTCGGGGAGCAGGCCTCCGTCGGCCCACTGAAGATGAAGCTTCATGGAGTTTCCTTCCTGGGAAACCAGGGAAAGAATGCACTGGTTTGTTTTTTATATGCGGCGTATTGGGGACGTCTTTCTTCCATGTTTCGTTCGAGGAGAGTCACCCCGGAAACCTTGAGAAGGAGCAGGGTCATGAGAAGAGGGCTCACGATCAACCAGGCATTGTTCTCCTGATGGAAAGCCATGAGATAAAAACCCCACCAGATGAGTGCCTCTCCGAAATAGTTGGGGTGCCTCGAATAGGCCCACAATCCCCGGTCCATCACTTTGCCCCGGTTGGATGGTCTGGATTTGAAACGGGCGAGCTGGCGATCTGCCACCGTTTCAAAAAGGAAGCCCGTGGTCCAGAAAAGGAGCCCCAGCGTGTCGAGCCAGGTGATCTGAGCTGGCGCTTCCCCGTGCATGACCGCTTGAAGGACCAGCGATACCGTCCAGAGAATGACGCCCTGAAGGAGAAAGACCGTGAAGAGGCTCACAAGCCAGAATCGCTCGCCGTGAGAGGCGCGCATGTTTTGGTAACGCCGGTCTTCCGGTTGCCCCCAGTTGCGTGCAAAAAGATGCATGGAGAGTCGAACTCCCCACAGGGTTGTGAGAGTGGCCACCAGGAAACTTTTGATTCCTTGCCCTCCCCCGAGAAAAAAGCTGATCCATGCAACCAGAATGAATCCGAGCCCCCAAAAGATGTCCGCAATGCCTGCGTCCCTTTTGGCAAGGCTCAAAAGCCAGACCATCAACATGAAGGCCATTACGGCAGCGAGATTCCAAAGGCTCATTTGGATGAAACTGAGGCTCGTCATGAGGAGGGCTCCTTTAAGGAAGTGGCGCATCCAGCCGCCCGTGTGACCGGCGGTCAGGTTTTATGAACGGGTCATGACGCAGTCCGCGATGTGTTGCTCTCTGATAAGAGCTTCAGAACGTTTCTGCTGGTGATGTCCAGTTTCATTTCCTCCTGAAGAGGAAGCCTCATGACTTTACGCCATTCGGAAACGGGGTCTCCAAAAGGGAAATCGGAGCCGTACATGAGCCTTTCGTGACCGTATCGTTGAATGTAATCGAGAATTTCCGAGCTGCTTGCCAGACTGGTGTCTGCGTAAATATTTGGTTTTTCCCACAAACCTTTTGATCGGATGCTGGTGTATCCCCCGTTGAGTCCACCCAGGTGGGGGATGATGACTCTGACACCGGGTGCCCACTCCTCAATGAATCTCACCGTATTGTAGAGTTCTTCCTCCAGCACGATGGGCATGTTTCTCCGCCTGATTTCATCAATGGCAGCCCTGCATCGGGGGTTCTTGTAATCGTAGCGCGGTTCATCGGGGTGCCGGTGCCACTTGATGCCTTTGTGCTCTGGAGTGAGATCCTCAATGGCAAAGTCGTTCCAGATAAAAAAATAGGGGAAGACCCAGAAATCGTCATTGCCGATCCCCAGAAGGTATTCGTTGGATTCCCGTCTGGCCTGCTGCCATTGAGGGGTGTCTTTGAAATTCATGTCGTATCGGTCGTAGATTTCCATGACCGGTGAAAACATGACAGCTCCGCGGATTTCGCTGCCCCTCACATAGGAAAGATAGTTTTCAAAAGATTGGGGGGGAAACCTGTCCTGAATGCCGCAGTGGGCGTGGGCGTCTATGATTCGCACACTCATCTCTTCCTCCTTAAGGTTGTGAACGGCTGACCGTTCCATGTTTCGAAGCGGACTGATGTTATGATATCATCACATGCCTGTACAGCCAGTGGAAAGTGCTGAACGGATGAGGTCCCCGGCGCGATATGTTCGGTGGAGGTTTTTCACGAGAATAAAAGAGGGTGGTGCAAAATGGAAGCAATGGACATTGATGAGCAAAAAACCATGGTCGTCCGCGATTTGATGATGGGGGCTTTTCCTGACTCGGAAGTGGTGATCGATGACGATGTGGCAGCGGGGTTTCAGGTTTTCTCAGCCCGATTGAAGGGCCTCGTTTACACGGCCATGGTCACTCATGATTTTTTGAAACACCACAAGGCATCTGAAATTCCCGATAAGATTCGAGCTTTTTTATTGTTTGAACACCTCAAGGACATGCCGGGAACCCCATTCGTTGTGACCCGCAATGGTCTTGAACTTCATCATTAGGATGATTCAAGGGGAGGTTTTTTTTCCTTAGAAATTCCACAGGTAAAAATCATTCTGCGCCTGTGGGCCAGTTCAATGTTCACATCAGCGAAGGAGGCTTTCGTATGAGCATGCTTTCTCGGCTACTGATTGCCCTGGGCATTCTTTTGTCCCACCTGATCATCTTTTTTCCCATGGCAGAACTTTTTCTCGCCTATATCATCATTTTCAACCCTATTTGGTTCAGAGAATTTCTGAAGAACCTGGACGAGCCGGCCATGGAGAAAAGTGAATGAAAAGTTCCTGATTCAAGGAAACGTGCAGGGGGCAGGCCCGGGGACGGGCACTCGTCCAATGGATGCCTTCAGTCAAGAACCACAAGAGTTGCGGCCATGATCAGCATGCCTGCCAGGAGGCCGTAAAGGGAGTCGTGTCCCTTGCCGTAGGCCCTGGAAATGGGCAAAAGCTCGTCCAATGAAATGTAGACCATGATGCCGGCTACGGCCCCGAAGAGAAGGCCCATCATTTCTCCGTTGAGGAAAGGCCTGAGAAGAAAGAAGCCCACCAGTGCTCCTGCCGGTTCAGCAAGACCGGATACGAGAGACCAGGCAAAGGCCCGTTTTCGACTGCCGGTGGCGTAGTAAATGGGAACGGAAACGCTGATGCCCTCCGGAATATTGTGAAGGGCGATGGCGATGGCGATGGCCATTCCCAGGGCGGGATCCTGGTAAGCGGCAAGAAAGGTGACCAGGCCTTCGGGGAAGTTGTGAATGCCGATGGCCAGTGCGCAGAAAACACCGGTTCGGTGCAGATTTTTGTTGTTGGGCATAGAAGGCCTGGCTTCACTCTCTTTTGAAGGCTCAGGACCGACTTTTTGGAGCTCCCATTGGGGGCGTATTTCGTGGGGGTTTTCCAGGGTGGGGACCAATCTGTCGATAAGGAAAATCAACGCGATGCCTCCAAAGAAAGAGAGGGGCATCAGCAGTCGCGCCATCTCCTCACCCCGTGCCTCTGTGAGCGACTCGGTGGATTTGGCCAAAATTTCCACAAAGGAAACGTAGAGCATGACGCCCGCCGAAAAGCCTGTGGCCCACGACAGAAAGCGGTAATTTGTTTGCTTGACGAAGAAGGCGATGGCACTGCCTATTCCTGTGGAAAGGCCTGCAAAGGTTGTGAGTCCCAAGGCGAACCAGAAATTGCCATCGTTCAAAGCTTTTCTCCTCCAGGTGCTTGGTTTTGAACTTATTATGCGTCAAAGCTCTTGAATACACAATCGCAGAGATCTGGCAAAGAAAGAAGAAAGGGTCCAGATTCTCTGAAAACTCAGGCGCACTGAGTCCTTTGGAATCCCCATGAATTCATGCTCGGGCAAAATGAGGGATTGAATTTTGTCCTGGGAGGTCTTAAGTTAGACTTAACGAAGTAAGTGAGCTCCACTAGATTAAATTTGAAACGAGGCGACTGATTATTGAATGGCAAAATCGTGCCTCGATGAGTTGAGAATAAGCGTGGAGCGAAGGAGGTAAAAAATGAAAACACTCAAAAAAACACTCTTCGGCGTGGCTCTTCTAGGTTCGTTGCTGGCAGCGGGAATGGCTTCCGCAGCATCTTTCAATCCCGTTGACATGGCTGGTATGCACAAGCAGGGATGTCCGGGTGAGAGAACTTCCCCCTACCCACCCTACTGCCATCCTGCTCCCTAGGGAAGGTTTAGAGCATATTAATATGGTCTGAACGGGAGCGGATCGGGTAAGTTGTACATGACGATCCCTTGAAACTTGAGTGAAGCTGATGTGATCACAGACGTGGAAGTCTAAAGGAATTGACGGGGGTGAAGCCAAGCATGCTCTCTGAGAGCTTGGCTTCACCTCTTTTTTATTTATGGGGAAAAGGTCTCAGGGTTTGAGAACATGACCTCCCCTGCCAATCAAACCTGCCGGATTCCATGAAACCCCTCACCATGAATAAATGTGAAAAAATTCCTCAAGGCTCTTTTGTGGCGAGCATTGAGCGTGTTATGTTGCTCGCGCATGTGCGGGCTCTGGACTTTTGCTTTCGGAGCCGCAAAGATGGCTTGACCATTCCGGTGCTCAGGATAAATCCCGCATCATGATCGCGGGAAAGACCTCCATCCGTTGGAGCTTCGAGGAGTGCAAGGGGAAATGCTCCACCCGGCGGAGGAATGGAAATATTTCAGTGAGACTACCAAGAGAATCGGTGTTTTTGACTTTTTGAGAGTCAATTTTTCTGAAGCGGAGGATAAGAGAGACATGAACATGAAAAAACTTTTCGTCTTTTCAACCCTTTTGGCATTTGTATGTGCTGCGGATATGTTTTTTCCCCATCAGTCTCATGGTGCCCGCCCAGAAGGTGGAATCGAGGAAATTCTCCATGAACATCGAGAGTCCCGCAAGGAATCGGTGGAGCGGGAACAGGGCCGGGCAGCGCAACGGGGAGTCACTATAGGCTCCACCACCGTGGAGGACATTTTCGGTCACCCTCCTTATTCCCGTATTGCCGAAACGGTTCGGGAACCCGGACACCTGGATGCGCACCGCCGGGCTCGCCTGAAATCGGTGGAGCGTGAGCAGAGCCAGCTGGCCCAGCGCGGAGTCAACATAGGAACGAGGACAGTCCAGGATTTTTTTTCCAGCCATGCCGGCATGGTCCACGATTATGAGGAACGTTCCTCTTTGGACGTGCCTTGAAGGCTCTGAAGAGCTGAAAATGTGAATCCAGAGGGTGCTTGTGCCAGAATAGGGCAAGTGTCCAGCCGGGTGTCGTGCGGGGACAACAAATGAAAAGGGCCACAGTCAGAAACGGCAGCCCTTTGTTTGTTTTCATTGGTGCTCAATGGTGCCGGAGGAGAGAATCGAACTCTCACGGGGTTGCCCCCACTGGATTTTGAGTCCAGCGCGTCTACCAGTTCCACCACTCCGGCAAATTTGCTGCGACTATAGACAGATCCCCATAGAGTGTCAATGAAAAAAGCCAGCCATGGAAGTGGTTTAACACCGTTTTGCCCCCATCCACGCTCTTCATGGGAAGCCATGGGTGAGGCCCTTTTCCTGTTCTTGTCCCCAGCGGTGAAAGGGCAACGGGCATGGTTGGATGACCTGAACTTTTTCAGTTCTCAAGAGGGGTTGAGAGGGGTTGAAGGAATTGGCGCATCATGGATGAAGTGCTGATATACTTGGGAATAGTTTTCTGTATCACTCAGTCGGCGACTTTTTCGGGACTCAATCTGGCCGTCTTCAGCTTAAGCCGCCTTCGGCTGGAGACCGCGGCCGAAAGGGGAGACTCCAGGGCCGCGAAGGTGCTTGCTCTCAGGCGTGACGCCAACTACACTCTCGTCACTATCTTGTGGGGCAATGTGGCCATCAACGTGCTGCTCACCCTCCTTGCCGAATCCATCCTGGCTGGCGTGGCAGCCTTCCTTTTTTCCACAGTGGTCATCACTTTCATTGGTGAGATCATTCCTCAAGCCTACTTTTCCCGGCACGCCCTTCGCGTTGCAGCATTGCTGGCTCCGGTTCTCCGGTTCTACCAGGTGATCCTCTGGCCCATTGCACGCCCCGTGGGAAAACTCCTGGACTTCTGGGTCGGGCCGGAAGGGGTGCCCTGGCTTCGAGAGCACGAGTTGCGAGAGATTCTTTACCACCATGCCCACAGTGCTTCAACGGAAGTGGGGCCCCTCGAAGCGACGGGCGCCATCAACTTTCTGGCTCTGGACGATCTGCCGGTGCGACGGGAGGGAGAAGTTTTGGATCCCATGAGCGTCATTCGCCTGCCTGTCCAGGATGGTCACCCCGTGTTCCCTGCCTTTATGCGGTCTCCCGAAGACCCTTTCATGCGCCATATGGTAGCATCGGGAAAGAAGTGGATTGTCATTACGGACATTGGGGGAGAACCGCGCTTTGTACTCAATGCCCATATGTTTCTCCGTGAGGCACTCTTTGGGGAGGATCGCTTCGATCCTGTGGCCATGTGTCATCGCCCTCTCCTGGTGCGTGATGGAGAGTGCAAGTTGGATCAGGTGCTGGGCCGCCTCAGAGTGAGACCGGAACATCCCGGAGACGATGTGGTCGATGAGGATTTGGTGCTTGTGTGGACCGAGGAAGAAAAACGCATCATCACGGGGTCCGATCTGCTGGGCCGTCTCTTGCGGGGCATCGTGTGGAATCCCGCAATTCGGAAGCAGGGTGGTCCTGCTCGGGAGCCGGAAAAAAAACTGCATAAGTGATTGACAGGCAGGGATGGGTTTGTTATGTTACCCAAGATAGATTGAATACATCACTGCCATTGTTTATTTCAAAAACCTTATTCAAATCTGACACCCAAGTACAATGAGATTGTTTTCACAATGGCGTGAAGCCACAGGGCACTGAGATAGTCTGGTCGAGCGGCTCGGTTGTTATATTAAAGTTATTTCAGCCGCTTATATCGCAAACCCTCGCATAGGATCGCCCATGCCTCTCATCAAGATCGTTCCAAGTCTCAAAAAGGAAAAGTTGGCCCTTCGCCTGGGACAGAAACGAGCCGGCAGGATGTCCTACTCAAGTCGTCAAAAAATCAAAAAACTCAACCGAAGACTCGAAGAAATTCTAAAACCCTCCCTTTATTTCCGCTCCGTACCCCTCCACCGCGTGGGCAAGAGTTACACAGAGCTGGAAGATGGCACAAGATTTCAGAGCGTCAAGCTTTCCAGGACACTCAAAGGGTGTGAAGAGGTGGTCTGTTTTGCTGCCACCATCGGAGAAACGGTGGAAACGGAAATCTCCCGATTGATAGAGCAGAACAATCTCTCTGAAGCCTACATCCTGGACACCATGGGATCCATTCTTGCCGAAAACATGGCCGAAAGCTTTTGGCAGCGCATGAGTTCCCAGTACAAACGGGAGGGGAGGGGAGTTTCCATCCGCTTCAGTCCCGGATATTGTGACTGGTCCATTTGCGAGCAGGAAAAGCTTTTCCGCTACATCGACACACAGAAGATCCCGGTCACCCTCACCGACAGCTTTCTCATGTCCCTCCGCAAATCCGTATCGGGAGTTTTCGGTATCTCACACCCTCACTGTGCCCAGGATGTTTCCTCTTACAATCCGTGTGACGAGTGCCGCAAGGTGGACTGCACTGAAAAGCGGAAGCGCGTTGCCTGAGGCGCGTTCAGCGCCTTGACCCATTCCATTCAATCATGTGACCATTCTTCGTTCCATTCATTCACCGGTTTTACAGGAGATTTCATGAAACGAATCGGACTGTCTGGGGGCTCATATAAGCCTCTGGATTCATTGCAAATTGAGAAAATTCATCAGGCCACACTGAAGGTTTTTGAAGAAGTGGGGGTCAAAGTCAGTTGCGGAGAGGCCCTTGAACTGTTTGAGGGTGCGGGCGCCAAGGTGGATCGCGAGCAAAAGATTGTGAAACTTTCCCCAAAGCTTGTGGAGAAGATTCTGAGCACCACTCCCTCTGACATCAATCTCTGCGGCCGTGACGAAAGCGGAGAGCTCGATTGCGCCATTGGGGGCAAGCGTGTTCACCTGGGCACGGGGGGCACGGCACTCAATGTTCAGGAGCCCGGAGCGACGGACAACAGAAGATCCCAACTCAAAGACATCGTCGACATGGCGCGCATGGTGGATGCTCTCGACAACATTCACTTCTATATGCTCAATGTCTATCCCAATGATTTGCCCATGGAAGACGTGGACGTGAACCGTTTCGGCGCTGCTCTTAACCGCACGCGAAAGCACGTCATGGGCGGTGTGTACACGGTGGAGGGGGTCAGAAATGTCATTCGCATGGCCGAAATAATTGCGGGTTCCCCGGAAAAGCTTCGGGAGCGCCCCTTTATTTCCATGGTGGCCTGCGTGATCAGCCCCTTTGTCATTGACGAACATTATGGGAAGTTGGGCATTGAGGCGGCACGAAACGGCATTCCCCTTGCCGTGCCGGCGGAGCCCCTCTGTGGCGCCACTTCTCCCATCACCCTTGCGGGAAACCTGGTGGTGTTGAATGTGGACACCCTCGCGGGAGTCATGATGACCCAGCTGGCCAAGGCGGGTGCCCCCGTGCTCTATGGCTGCGTGGCTTCGGTGACCGACTTGAGGGACATGAAGTATCTGGCCGGTGCCGTGGAAATGGGGCTCATCAACGCGGCGGCGTCTCAGCTGGCCCAGTTTTACAAGATTCCCGTCTACGCCACGGCGGGCATGTCCGATGCCAAAATGAACGATCCTCAATCGGGATACGAGTCGGCCATCACCAGTCTTCTGGTTGCCCTTGCCGGTGGCAACTACATTCATGATGCAGCGGGGTTCATCGAGTTCTGCATGACGGCTTCCTACGACAAACTGGTGATCGATAACGAAATCATCGGAATGGTCATGAGGGCCGTGCAGGGAATCGAGGTGACCGATGAAACCATCGCTTATGATCTCCTGAAAAAAGCGGGGCCATCCGGCCATTTTGTCTCTGAACGGCACACGCGCCGGCACATGCGCGCAGAGCATTATCAGCCTCAGCTCAGCAACCGGGAAGGCCGGGAAAAATGGCAGGCGGACGGATCCAAGGACGCCCGAATCCGGGCTGCGGAAAAATCTCGGGAGATTTTGGGGGCGCCTCCTGTTTCCTGTATTCCCGAAGACATTCGAAGCCGCCTGAAATCGGAAATTCCAGGCCTGAAACCCTTTGTCATGGAATAGAAAAGGGAGTGAAACCTTGATTGTTATCGGTGAAAACATCAACGCGACCATTCCTTCGGCCAAAAAGGTGATCATGAGCGGTGACGCCGAAAAGCTGGCCCGAATGGCCGTGGATCAAGCCAATGCGGGAGCCGCCTACATTGACGTGAATGTGGCCACGGGAAAGGGAGGGCGCCGGGATGAAATTGCCGTCATGGAATGGGCGGTGAAAGCCATCCAGGGTGCTGTGGACAAGCCCCTTTGCATCGACAGTGCCGATCCGGAAGTTCTCGAAGCGGGAATCAGGGCGGCCAGCGGGCCTGTGATGATCAATTCCACCACTGCCGAATCGGGGCGCATGGAACCGGTGCTCATGCTGGCCAAAAAGTTTGACGCTCCCATCATCGCCCTGGCCATGGACGAGAAAGGCATTCCCAAGTCGGTGGAGGGCCGTCTCGACGCCTGTGAAAAGATCGTCAATGCCTGCGGGAAAATCGGCATATCTCTTGACAAGGTTTATTTTGACGCCTTGGTGATTCCCGTCAGCACCGACGCCAAAGAGGGTGTGGTGACCCTGGAGACCTTGACGGCCATTCAGGAACGGTTTCCAGAATCAAAAACAGTGCTGGGGCTTTCCAACATATCTTTTGGCCTGCCCGCCAGGGCCAACATCAACGCCGCCTTCCTGCACATGGCCGTTTGGGCGGGACTGGATGCGGTCATCCTGAACCCCACGGAAAAGGCTCTCATGGGAGCGGTGCGAACCGCAGAAGCCATCATTGGAAAAGACCGCCATTTCCGGCGTTACATGCGCATGTACCGCAAAAGATAAAGTTCAACACATAAGACTTTCAGAGGAAGAAAACCGCTATGAACCAAACGGAATTGCTGGAAAAGATTGCATTCAATGTCATTCAGGGGCGAATGGTGCAGGACGATGAAGGCCTGGACGAAGGCCTGGAAGGACAGCCTGCAGTGACGGAACTGGTGGCACAGGCCCTCGATGCGGGCATCAGTCCCAAAAAAATCGTGACCGAATCCTTGACCAAACCCATGGAAGAGGTGGGAAAGAAATTTGAAACGGGTGAATTCATGATTCCCGACATGCTCGCTTCCGCCGAATGTGTGGGCGCAGCCATGGATTTGCTCAAGTCGGAGCTCCTCAAGGAAGGGGTGAAAAGCAAGGGCATCTTTGTGATCGCCACCGTTGCGGGCGACCTTCATGACATTGGCAAAAACATCGTGTCCATTCTCCTGAAAGGAGAGGGATACGAGGTGATCGATCTCAAGACCGATGTGCCCACGGATAAAATCGTGGAAGCCGTGAAGGAGCACAACGCTCCTTTTCTGGGGTTGTCGGCGCTGCTCACCACCACCATGGAAACCATGAAAGATGTGGTGGACAAACTGCAGGTGGAGGGTCTTCGTGAGAAAGTGAAGGTACTCATCGGGGGAGCACCCACATCTTCCGACTTTGCCAGGCAGATCGGTGCGGATGCGCACTGTGCGGATGCCTTTCAGGCCATCGAAGTCTTGAGGAGATATGCGTGAAGAATCAGGAACAAGTAAAAATTTCAACGGAAAAACTGGGCGAGCCGACCGTGGAAATGCTGCGGCAGACTCACGAAGACGCCCTGTGGATCCTTGAAAACCTGGGGGTGGGCTGCAAACAGCCTGAAATGCAGGCGGCCTTTCGTCCGCTGGAAGCCGAGGGGCTTGCCTTCATTCATGAAGATCGGATCTATGTCACAACAGACCTGGTGAAAAAGTGCCTGGAAACGGTGCCGGGTCTCAAGGATTTTTTTGTGCCGCGCAACAGCTTTTTTATTGGGGGAACGGCACCCTACGTCTATGACGATGCATCGGGCGAGGGGGGCATTCTTCCCACGGAAGAGCATGTGGTGCGCATTGCAAAAATTGCAGAAAAGTCCTCTGTGGTGGCGGGAATGGGCAGAGGTGTGAAACTCAAGGATGAAGTGGTTCAGATGAACATCATGAACCAATACTGCTCCAAACCTCTTTATTTCGCGGTCACCTCCGACGAGGCGCTCAAGCGGGCCCGTGAGATCTACGAAACGCGCAAAAACATCATGATCGTCTTTTGTCTCACCCGCCCGCCTTTAGAGGTCAACGAGAATTTTTCCGATCATTTCGTCAAGGTGGTGCAGGCGGGTCTCCCCGTTTTCATTTCCGCCATGCCCATGGCCGGCATCAGCGCACCCTTTTGCTACAACGGGGTTCTGGCCATGACTCACGCTGAGGTGCTTTTCGGCATCTGCACCGCTCAGCTCATGAATCCAGGCATCACCTGCATACACGCCGGGTTTCCCACCATCGCGGACCCCCGGATCGAATACAATCCCAATTATGGGCTCATCAGCCACAATCTGCTCAATCTTCTCATGACTCACCTGAATCTCATGCTGGACCTGCCCACCTTTCAAAGTGCGGGAACCACTCATGAAGAGCACCCCACGGAGCGTGCCTTTGCCGATGCCAGGATGGGCCAGGCCATGTGTCTCAAGTACGGTTTCCACATGATTCGCCACCCATTCGCCTTTCTCCGGTACCTCATTGATTTTTCCATCGACAAGCTGGAAAAGAGTGTGGAACTGGCCCAGAAGGTGAAGCCCGAAGATGCGCCTCAGGTGCAAATGCCCGTGTACGACGAAAGGGGCATGGAATCCATAAGGAATATCGGTTTGGGCATGTACATGGACGATCCGCTGACAACGGCCAATTTTGGAAAGGTTTTTGCCTCATGATTCTGGTCCCCCTTTCATGGGAACCTGAAACCCTTTTGGCTTCCCTCAGGCAGGAGAAGAAGTCACGGGCACAGCGGGTGGAGAGTTGAAACGCCATCGCAGCTGAAAGGTGGTTCGATCCAGATGACGAAACCCGCAGCCCCCTGTCCGGGAGCTGCGCAGCCATTTTCTGTACCTGCAGCTCCTGCAGCATTTGCCCGCAGGCTGTTGAAAAGGGCATGCCCCATTCCAGAAGAGGGCATGCCCTTTTTTCTTTTCATGGCGCCGGTCTGCTCCCGGACTGGTCGGTGTGAATAAATCGGCAGCTGTGCAGGCGGTCCGTTGATGGGCAGAAACACTCCATGTTCACTCGCACGGCTACTATCTGCGTAGCCGGATTTTCCCGTGGTGAAGGATGCCGTGCTGGATTTTCCCCCAGGGGAAAGCTGTGAAGGGAGGAAAAAATCTTCGATTCTGCCCCAGCACATGAACGTGCCAATCCTCAAGTATCCCCAAACAAGCCGGTCAAAGATGCGTCCCCAACCCCCTTCCAACTCTTCCTGGCTCTGCCCGCCTCTTCAGGGTGGGCCCGGAGGGGTTTGCCGTCAAATGACCCAAATTTTATGACTTGAATAAAGTGGTGTAAATATAATTAGTTAAATAATGCTTGTAAAAATTTATTATTTGAACTAATATTCTATGAGTGGCTGAACGGAAACAGAGAGTGCGCCTTGGATGGTTTGTGCGGCAGGGCCCCCTGGTTTTCAGTGAAAAATTTCCAGTCCTCCAGGAATTCAAACACATAGTTTCAAGAGGGGTTTGGAGCAGGGCGGCAAAGGCTCATGGGCGCCCGTTCCAAAACATCGAGTTCAATGCCGGGCACAAAACCAGACAGAAGGGCGCCACCCTCATGGCTGTTTGCCTCAAAGGCCTCTTTTTGTGGGGCAAAGCAGCAAAAGCCGATGAAGGTTGTGCGTGATCTCTTCTCAGGCTTCCTGGCGGGCCACCTCCATCGGGTGGACCGTTGGCGCTGGGAGCAGATGCGCACCCAGTTCAAATGCCCGTTCAGGACAAAAGAGGCATGAAATCCAAGAAGAAACTCGGTTTGGGCAGGTCCATGGACGATATGCTGACGGCGGCCAATTTTGCAAAACTTGTCTGTTGCCTCATGAGCCGTGCCCCGAACCACCCTCATGGTTCACGAAACCAGAAGGGGATCAAAACTCAAGGATGGGAAGATTTAAAGGCAGAGCTGAAGCTTGAAGTTTCCCCAAATGAGGGACTTCCGGCCGCCGTGTGAGGTTCTGCTCGTCTCATCGAATGAAGGAGAGAACATGTGTGGATTGGCGGGATGTTTCGGCATCAAGGACGAGAAAACCATCAACAAAATGCTCGATGTGCTCGGACATCGTGGACCCAACGACCGTGGTATTTTTTCCAGGGGCAGAATGGTGTTGGGCCACACGCGGCTTTCCATTGTGGATGTGGCGGGAGGCCATCAGCCCATTTTGGCTGAAAACGGGAAGATGGGAATCATTTGCAATGGAGAGATCTATAACTTTCGCAGGCTCCGTGAACCTTTGGCGTCCAAGTACGCTTTCACCACTTTTTCCGACTCGGAAGTGATCCTCCATCTCTATCGTGAAAAGGGCCCCTCCTGCGTGAAGGAGCTGGATGGGATGTTTGCCTTTGCCCTGTTTGATGGAGATGATTTCCTTCTGGCACGGGATCCCGTTGGCATCAAACCCCTCTATTACGGCCATGCTGGGGAAAACATGTATTTCAGTTCCGAACTGGGAGCCATGATCCTGGCGGGTGTCGACCAGGTGCACGAGTTCCCGGCGGGTCACTATTACACATCACGGGAAGGCTTTGTGCGGTACTACAACATACCCGAGGTGCAGGATCATCTGCTCACCAACGTGGAGGAGACCAAAGAACTCATTCGCAGCACGTTCATTCGCTCAGTGAAGAAGAGGCTGCTGGCCGATCCCGAGATTCCCGTGGGTTCCTTTTGCAGCGGGGGACTGGACAGCAGCCTGGTGGCGGCCATTGCAGCCGACGAGATTCCTCACCTCCACACATTTGTGGTGGGCATGAAGGACGACCTTGGGGATGTGAGTGACGACATCAAGGCGGCACGCATCGCCGCCAAGCACATCGGTTCCACCCACCACGAACTTGTGTTCACGGAAGGGGAGTACTATGACGCTCTGCCCACGGTGATTCAAAAGCTTGAGAGCTATGACCCTTCTCTCGTCCGCTGTGCCGTTCCCTGCTATTTCACATGCAAGCTTGCTGCTGATTACGTGACGGTGGTGCTGACCGGCGAGGGTGCTGATGAGCTGTTCACGGGCTACCACTACATGAAGCATTTTCCCTTGGAAAAGCTCAACCAGGAAGCCCGGCGCTGCATCGGTGGATTGCACAACATCAATTTGCAGCGAGCGGACCGAATGGGAATGTACTTCAATCTGGAATTGCGCGTTCCTTTTCTGGATGTGGAGATGATCGATCTTGCCATGAAGATTCCCCATGAACTCAAGATAAGGGAGCACAATGGTGCCAAGATCGAGAAGTGGATTCTAAGAAAGGCATTTGAAGATACTGGATACCTTCCCGACGAGGTCCTCTGGCGTTACAAGGTTCAATACACTCAGGGAGCAGGGTGTGAAAGCCTGGGAGAGGCCATGGCGGAAAAGGCCATGACGGATGAAGAATATCATCGCATCAAGGCCGAGAATCCTCTGGCCACCATCAACAGCAAAGAGGCGGCTTTTTATTTCAAGATTTTTCGGGAGTTTTTTCCCAACGATTCCGTTCTGGGTTCCGTCGGCATTTGGACCGGATTTGATTTTGCAGAGGAAAGAGAGAAAGTCAGAGGCACGGTGGATGGGGATTTGAAACACGATCACAATGAAATGGTGGCTTGATTCAAACCTTGAAACCCCGTTGCACCTGGAAAACCTGCCGGCAGGCTCAAGAGAAGGGCCTGCCCTTTTTATTGCCCGTCTCTGCCAAACCTTCGGTCCACCGATTACGACAGCTTGGTACGGGGTTCTTCCATAATGCGCCACGGATCTCAAGGAACAGCCCCCAGGGAAGATGAAGGTCCTTATAAACCCCGGGGGTATTTTAAGGCCCGCTTCGTCTTCATCTCCAAGTGAGCGGGACTGACGGGCTCTTTCGACCCCATGAATCCTTTTGCAGTCTTACGGGGCAGGGCTCCAAATTATGGGCTGCCCAAAAATTGAAACCATGGGGTCATGTGTCGCTGCGGCATGTGTCCACCCCGGTTCAAATGCTCCCCATTGGCGGTGACCCGCCATAAGACCCATTTCAGGGGAAATAAGCGTGACCGGGGCCATCGGGGTATTGCCACAAAGGGGTTTTGGTCCTGCTGTGTCAGGAAAGAGGGACCAGAATGGCCTTGACAGAATGGACTGTACCCGCTACTGAAAACCCTGAAAGGTGATTTTCCATGATCGAATGTGGAAAAGACCGAACTTGTGCCAGGACACCCAGCGGCTATTTATCTCAAAATCTTCCGGCATTTTTTTCCTCATGATCTTGCCTCATGGCTCCATCGGCATTTGGACGAAGTTTGACTTTGACGAAGAGAGAGAAAAAGTCAGAGACACGGTGGGTGGAGATTTGAAGCACAATCACAGTGAAACGATGGCTTGATTCATACCATGAAGCTCTCAGTTCTCGGGTCTGGCGGCTGCTCCCCCATTCCCAAGCCCTGCTGTTCTTGCAGAATTTGCCGGCAGGCTCGTGAGAAGGGCATACCCTATTCCAGAAGCGGGCCCGCCCTTTTTCTCCATGGCATCAATCTGCTGGTCGATACTCCTGCAGAAATTGTTCAGCAGTTGAACAGGTGCTCCATTGATGCAGTGGAGCACCTCATCTTCACCCACACCGATCCCGACCATGTGGAAGGGTTTCGTGTGGTGGAGCAAATTGCCCTGGACTTTCGCACATGGAAAAACTATGAGGACAAGCAGATCGCTCTGGTTTTGCCCCAATATTTACATGAGCGAATCCGGCGGGTGTGTTCGGCCTATGGCCCTCTGGTTTCCTATTATCTTCAGCAGGGCTACATTCGCACTCGAAAGTTTCAGGAGACCACCTTCATCGGTGCGGTTCATGTCACGGCCCTTCCCGTGGACCGAGGAGATCAAACGGTCTACATTTACGTTTTTGAAGAATCAGGGAGAAAGGTCGTTTATGCCCCTTGCGACATTCGACCCTTTCCTGAAAACCGCTCAGAAGTTTACGATGCGGACCTTCTGCTCATTCAGCCGGGAATTTTTGAAGAGGGTTTGAAGCACGGTTTTGTCTATCCTGCCAATCATGTCTCGCGAAACACTTTGTACACCTTCCCTCAAACCCTGGCTCTGGCGCGGCGGATTCGTGCCAGGAAGACCGTATTCATTCATATGGAAGAATACTGGAACCGCAGTCACGATGACTACCTTGAACTGGAAAGAGTTCATTCCCAAATTCGCTTTGCTTATGATGGAATGGACCTCACCGTCAAATGAAAGGTTTTTGAATGTTTTACACTGAAGAACTTCTCGAAAAAGTTCACGGCGATGCAGTGCGTATTCTTGAAGAAGTGGGTGTCAAATGCCACTCGGAAAGGGTTCGAAGAATTTTCGAAGACACGGGACTTGCGGCCTATGATGACACGACGGGCCATCTTCATGTCCTGTCACCTCTCATTGAGCAGGCCCTTCAAACCACGCCCAAGCGGAATGAGTTTTTCCTCCCCGAAAACTCATTCGGTGTGGGAGGGACGGCCCCTTTTGTCCATGCGGATGGGACGGGGGAACTCATTCCTCCCACTTTTGAGCATTTGGTGAAGATCGCAAAAATAGTCAACGAGGCGGACGTGGTGCAGTTCATGGCCAGGGGGGTGCTCATTCCCAAGGAAGAGGTCAAGGTCATGGACACCATCATTGAACACTGTCACAAGCCTGTGTATGTGGCCGCCCTCACGCCCGAGGGCATTGCGCGGGCAGAGGAGATTCATCAAAGGAGGGGCAAGCTGACCGTTCAGTTCTCCATCATCAACAGTCCCTTGAATGTCATTGAGTCCATGGTGGACCCTTTTCTGTCCTGCGTGGAAAAAGGCATTCCCATTTATGTTTCCACCATGCCCATGGCGGGGCTTTCGGGACCGTACAGCATGTCCTCTCTTCTGACTTTGACGCACGCAGAGGCTCTTTTCGGCATCACTTTGGCACAGTTGATCAATCCGGGAGTCACAGTGGTCCACGCGGGGCTTCCGTCCATTGCGAGCATTCAAAAAAAATACGCTGTGGACATGGGTCTCATGTCGCTGAATGTGGCCAACCTGCTCATGGAGAAAGTGAACAAGCGGTTGAACATTCCCTCAATCCAGACCGCCTGCACAACCAGCCAGGAGCATCCCAATGAAGTCTCCGAGCAAGAAGCCATTCGAGGCTATGCTCTTCTGAAACATCATGGTTTTCATCAAATTCGCCATGCCTTTGGTTTTCTCAAGGAACTGGTGTCCTTTTCCATTGCAAAGCTGGAGCGCCACATCCAACTGTGCAGGGAGACAGCTCCGGCAGACAACTATGCGGAACCGGTTATCTACGATCCCGAGGGTTATGATGCCATCGTGCGCAATGGCAGCCAGGCGAACTATATGGGAGATGCGCATACCCTGAAAAATACGGGCAAAGAATTTTTGTATTGATCCGCATACATTCGAATGAGGAAAGAATGTTCTTTTTTCTCCATTTCAGTTAAAAAATAATATAGTATGTTTCATCAATACAGTCTTGAGGAGGAACTGACGTTGACTTCTCCCATGCTGAGGCAGTTGCTGCGCATCTTCACATCAAGCCCTTCAATCTCAATGCCACTCTCACACGGATATACTTGTCCTGTTAATGATCAACTGTATGGTTCCGAACTTTCATGGTGCGAAATTCTTTTGAACATGGAGCCTGAACATTCAGGGCCACGCTTGGAACTGTTTCACAAATGGCAGGGATGAGTGCAGTTTTCACGGTCATTTTCACTGCGGGGTAAAGAAGGGAGGTGTGGGAAGCTTCTTGAGGTGGATTGAGTTTTTGTCATCATACCCGTATAAATGATTATCAAAAGGAGGGCTTTATGTACAAGAAAATCATGGTTCCGCTGGATGGATCAAAGTTTGCTGCCTCGGCACTTCCTCATGTGATAGAACTGGCAAAGGCTTTTAATTCACAAGTGATTGTTTTCCATTCATGTGCTTCCCCCGAAGATGCGGGAATGGCTGATGCCGCAGGCGGGGTTCGTGATGCAGCCGCATCGGCCGAACACAGAGTTTGCGAACGCTTCCTCGGCGAGGCGGCCCAGGAACTGAAAGCAAAGGGGCTTGAGGTTGAAACCGTTTGTGCCTCGGGAAACCCTGCACGTGAGATCATTGGCTATGCGGACAAAAGCTCTGTGGATCTCATTGTGATGGCAACCCATGGCAAGGGCGAGGTGGCCTGGGTGCTGGGCAGTGTTGCTGAAAAAGTGGTTTCCCATGCCACTGTGCCCGTTTTTCTCCATCGTGTGGTCGAGCGCAAAAAGCCCATTCTTGAGGGAGAAATGGTCGGTATGCCTTAAGGTCTAAGGTCCTTCGTTGAAGGAGGGAAAGCCAGGAGCCCACTTCGGCAGCTCAAGCCCCGTTTGTCCGGCAAGGCGAGCAGCCCAGGGACTTTTTCTCGAGGTGGGCGCCCGAGTTGAATATCTCACGAAAGCAAAAAGGGACTGGAGCAAAATCTGCTCAAGTCCCTTCTTTTTTGCCGGCTTGGTGGAGCTGAGGGGAGTCGAACCCCTGACCTCTTGAATGCCATTCAAGCGCTCTCCCAACTGAGCTACAGCCCCCCTTGCGATGTGGGTGTATCAATACAAAAGACGTCTCACCTTGTCAACAGTTTTGTTGCTTTATTCCCCCATTCCAAAGAGTCTTTTCTCCCTGGTGCTTTGTATCTGCGCGGTCGTTTTCACTGCATATCCAATGCAAGCCTTCAATCCAACTTCCACTCTATCTCCTCAAAAAGATCTTCCATCTCATAGAGAAGCTGGTCCGCTTCGGCCAGCTTCCATTCGGCCGCCTTCTTTTCAATGGCTTTGTGTAATTTCTGCAGCTTGTCCCGATGGGGTAAAAGGGCCTCTCTGAGACGTGTTCCCTCATAATGATACAGAAGCTCATCCAGCTGTTGTGCAAGGTCGTAAGGGGAAGGGTCTTTGTCTGCCCACCGGGTGTCCAGGTACCCGAGGTGCCGTTTCAGTTTGGGGTAGATGTCCTGCATGCCCCCTTTGTAAAAGGGAAGGATTTTGATGCTGATCTGCATGTGTTTGCTCATGGACTGTTTCCTCATCCTCAAGGGGAGAAACCATGTTCGCACTATGGGGGCTTCTGCTTCAGATTCCCAAAATTCGAAGGCCGGCTTTCCTGGTATGAAATGATTTTGATCGCCCCCTCCACAGAGTCCCAAGACCCGCGAATGCAGCCAGGTTGGGCTCGAGAACCCCCAGCAACAGAGTGCTCTTTTGCCTTCTGATGTAAAGCTTTGACCGTCCGTTACAGGATTGTCAATTGATTTAATGAAGTTAATTTTTAATAATGCTATAGGTCGTTGAAAAGAGCGAAACGGGTGATTTTCTCACTTGCCATTTGTTTGAATCCTCCCCGAAAAATGCCACTGGGGCGCGGCCCATGAAGAGTTCACATTACAGGAAATTCTTCCTGTTCATCTGTTTGGTGCTGGTTCTTGTTTCATTTTCCCTCATTTTCCTGCAGACGTCCTGGTTTCAGAAGAAAATGACGTCCAATTTTGTGCACAAAGTGGAGACCATATGGGGATATTCATTGAAGTTCGACAGGTGTCATTGGAATGTCTTGTCCCAGCTTGAACTGCATAATGTTGCAGCCACCCGGGGAGCAACAGATGTTTTTCGAGTGGATGAGGCCAGAATCAGCTATGATTTATCGCTCCTTTCATTGAAGATCAGAATACGCCATGTGCTTTTGGACCACCCCGTGCTGTTTGTCCAAAAGGATGATCGGGGGCGATGGTCCCTTCCCGCAGGAAAAGCAACAGCTGCCGCATTTTCTTCTCGAGGCAGTCAAACACGAGTATGGGAATGGAGTGGGGCCACTTTGAGCATTTCATCGGGGACACTCAAGGGTCTTGATGAAAATGGCAGTGTAGTCTTCAGAACCAGCTTTTCCGGCAGTTTCCGCCTAGAAAGCGTGATCGAAGAAGACTTGGAAAAACTCTTGATGAACATGGAATTCTTCGGGGGAAACAGTCGGTTGCGCAGTTTCTGACACCGCCTTTCAAAAAATGAAGAGATTACGATGAAACCATAGAATCTTATCACTCATCCCGCAAACTCCTTGACTCCATGGACACGGGATTCTCATGGATTCTGTGTTTTGTGGTCTGCTTTTAAGCCTTCGAAAGATGATGCAGATGCAGAGAAACCATGAAGTGGGGGAGGGGAACTGACGGTTTTCCATCACAGGAGCGCATCCCATGAAAATGCAGGAAGTGAGAAAAATTGCCAAACAATTGGGCGTCAACTCATTTGGGAAAAAGAAGGTCGATCTGATCCGTGAAATACAGAGAAAGGAAGGTTATTTCGATTGCTATGGCACTGCTGAAGATTGGTGTGATCAGGAGCAATGCGTCTTTCGTGCATCCTGCCTGGAGAAAGCTGATTTCAAACCATAAGGTTGCCCCTGTTCCGTGCCGGGAACCCGTTTGCGGAATCAAAAGAGACAAAAGTTGAATCTTGTGAAGGATAGAACACGCCGAAGCTGCGGCTTTGGCATGAGGCCACTCTCACGGGTATCCGCAAAGGGGCTGGCTTATGTGTTTAGTCGTGTGATATCAATTATTTAATAAATATTTGACATGAAAGAAACGGGAGATATGCAATTGAAAGAGAAGTCCCGCCAGTTCAGGTACAAACGGGAAGACTTCGGGGATTTGCCCGTTAAATTGGAGCATCTCACCATTCATCTGAATTTTCAGGAAACCCGGGTGGACGGCACCAATTGTCTGGAAATGACCGCATTGGAACCCATGGACGAACTGGTGCTTGACGCCATGGACCTGGAGATACTTCAAGTGGAATGGATTTCTAATCCTGCAGGGGAATCTCCCTTGAGGGGGAAAGGTCTCCCCTTGAGCTTCAGTTATGACCCGGCCAATAATAAGCTCAGTGTGCAGTTGCCCCACCATGTGAGTGAAGGGGAACGCTTTTGCATCCGCACTCAAAGCCGCTGTTTTCCATCGGACCACCTTCTGGAGGGAATCTACAGGGACACAACGCCACCGGGGGCTCCACAGCAGTACATGTCCCAATGCCAGCAATGGGGGTTTCAAAGGATTCTGCCCATTTTGGACGACTGTCGCGCCAAGTGCACCATGACCACGACTCTGGAGGGTGACCGGGCATACACACACCTCATCAGCAACGGCAATATTTCCAGAAAAACAAACCCTGAGGGCAAGCCCGCACCCAAGGCCCATGACCCCTCAAGGCAGGTCATCACCTACGAAAATCCGGTGCCCATGGCACCCTACCTGTTCATTGCCTGCGCAGGCACCTGGGAGGAGCTGACAGATCACGTGACCTATGAGTCGGGAAAGGGAGTGCGTCTGGAATACCTCGTGCCTCCCGGTTCTGTGGATGGGGCGCGCATTCCCATGGAAATCTTGAAGGACTCGGTTCTTTGGGTGGCACGCACTCAGGACTATGAATACACGGGGGATACCTATCGTACCATCACCATGAACAAGTCCAATTTCGGCGGCATGGAAAACGTGGGGAACACGACCATTGTCACGGATGCGGCCCTTCTTGACGAGCACACATTGGATCAGTCCCTGCTCTACGCTCATGCGGTCATCGTCCACGAATTTGAACACAATCAATGCGGCAGTGAAACAACCATGGAGACGCCTTTTGACGTCTGGCTCAATGAGGCGTACACGGTGGATGTGGAGCGGCAGTATATGGCCAGCCGCTTCGATCCATCCTTCATTCGTCTTCAACAGGTGGATTCCATTTGCAATCCGCTGCTGGGACCCCTGGCTCTGGAGGATGGGGGCCATGTGGGGCGCATTGTGCGTGAGGGGTTCAATGATCCCGATGAGCTCATTGACGGGGTCACTTATGTGAAGGCGGCGGAAGTCATTGGCATGCTCCGTCTGGTGCTGGGGAACGACCATTTCAGGGCCGGAAAGCGCCTTTATTTCCAGCGATACCATCATGGCAATGCCAATACGGAGCAATTCTTTCAATGTTTTGAAGAGGTTTCGGGCATATCTCTGGAGCAGTTTCGCCGCAGATGGCTTCACACCGTGGGATACCCCAAAGTCACCGCCCATGATCGCTACGATCCCCAGACCAAGGAATACCGAATGGTGTTCACACAGCACTTGAATGAGGGGCAGGAGCCCTTTCACATTCCCCTGGCCATCGCCCTTGTGGACTCCCATGGAAAAGACATGGAAAACACCTGCAGGGTGATTCAGCTCAGAGAACAGGAAACGGAAGTCATTGTGGAAAACGTTGGCACTGCACCGGCCTTTCCCTCTCTCAACCGCGATTATTCTTTTTACGGAACTCTGCACCACAGGGGTGTCACGCAGGGGCAGCTGGCTCTTCAGACCCGCCTGGACCCCAATCGCTACAATCGAGTGAATGCCATGAGGCAACTCACGGACCTTGAGCGCGTGGGGTTGCTGGCCAACCATGAAAGAGCCGTGGACCCTCAATGGTTGACCCTTTACGGGGAGATACTGGAAGATGAGAGTTCATCGGACTCCCTGAAGGCCTTTTTTCTGCGAATAGACGAGCAGCCCTTGGACCGGGCCTACTGTGCCTGGTATCCCGAACTGGTGATGGCCCGGGAAAAGCTCATGAAGGCAGTGAACGGCATGTACCGGGATCGATTGCTTCAAAAGTTCGCGGAGCTCGACACCTACACACTGCCGGAGAACGCTTCACCCACTGTAGGCATCGAAGCACGCCTGCTGAAGCAGGTGCTTCTGGACCTGATTGTTGTGGACGATTCAGGGGAGAGCCATGACCTGATATTGAATCATCTTCGCAATGCCACCACAGCCAATGACCGCGTGTCCGCCTTGCTCGCCCTCAATCGAAGCAGCGCTCGTGAGCGCCGCTCGATCCTGGAGGAATACTACGCCCGATGGCACGGTCATTTGAGCGCATATGCCAACTATTTGAGGGTGATTTCCAGTGGCACGCAGGATGACGTGTTCCAGATGATCGAAGAAGAAAGTTCACGACCCACCTTTGACATCACCCAGCCCACCTGGTGCCGCGCACTTTATTTGCCCATGGCTCTCAACAACAAAAAGCTGTGGACGGAGGAGGGCATACAATGGGTGGCCCATTCAGTGGTGAAGCTCGCTCCCATCAATGCCACCACTGCAAGCCGTCTTCTCAATAGTTTTCAGCAGGTGGCAGGACTCAGGGCAGACTTGAAGAAGCTTGTGGTGAACGCTCTGGATCATATCATGACACAGGTGCCTTCACATGTGAGTCCCACCATTCACGGACAGGCGGAGGCCTATTTGAACCATGGCGAATCTGCTGTGAAGGGTGAAGCCCGCCCTTGAAAGGGGGGGCGCGTGGAGTGAGGCCTGGTTGCGGAAATGATGGGGGCGGTGCGCAGGGAACCGGGGGAGAAGTTGCCGATGGAAAATTTTTATTTGGGCGTTGCCTGTTTTTTGTTCCTGACCATGTTCGTTGGTTTGGTCCGCGTCTTTCTTGGTCCTCAACAGGAGGACCGGCTGGTGGCCGTGCAGCTTTTCGGCACCACTGGCGTGGCCATTCTCCTTTTGCTCGCTCACGCTTTTGACGCCCCTTCCGTGCGGAACGCCGCGCTCCTCTTCACCCTTCTGGCTGTGCTCGCGGTGGTGGCTTTTGTGAGGACTCCCGAAAGTCTTGATGGAGAGAAAGAGTGACATCATGCAAGTTTTAGCTGGAATGTTATGCCTCCTGGGGGCTTTCTTTTTCATGGCCGGCTCGGTCGGTGTGATTCGCTTTCCCGACTCCCTGAGCCGTATTCATGCTCTCACCAAGGCTGACAATCTGGGACTGGGTTTCATTGTTCTGGCCCTGGTGATCACCTCTCAGTCCGTGGCCGTGGGTTTGAAGCTGATTCTCATCTGGGTTCTGGCGCTGGTTGCCAGTTCCAGCATCTGCTTTTTCCTTGGCAGAAAATTGATTCGCGGGGGCTGAGGGGAACTCCATGAACCTGATTCTCCTGTTCGATGTTTTCCTCATAGCAGCCCTGCTGCTGGTGAGCTGGAGATTGCTCGGGGCTTCTGACCTCTTTCAGGCCACGGTGTTGTTCATCTCTTTTGGGCTTTTCCTCTCTCTGGCCTGGATCAGGCTTGGGGCTCCAGACATCGCCCTGGCCGAGGCGGCGGTGGGCGCGGGTTTGGCAGGGGTCCTTCTTTTCGGCACATTCAAAGGCCTTGAACCGGGAGCAGATCGTGAGAATGATTCTTTTACCTCTGAACCATGCAGGCTGGACCCCATTTCCCCGTGTCCAGGGAAAATACACCTCCTCCTTGCCTTCACATGCGTTGGGAGCCTGACGACGCTTCTCGTGCTCGCAGTTCTGGATCTGCCCGCCACTGGAGACGGGTTGACCCCGATGGTATCCCAGTTTCTTGAGAGAAGTGGTGTGGAGCATCCCGTCACGGCAGTGCTGCTCAACTTCCGATTTTATGACACATGGCTGGAACTGGGAGTGCTGGTGGCGGCCGTTTTGGGCATCCTCTGTGTACGGAACCGTTTTGACCTGAGAGAGCTCAAAGTCCTGCAGGCTCCTGATGTCATGCTCAGGAGGCTTGTCATGGGGCTGGCCCCGACCATGGCCCTGGTGGTGGTCTACCTTTTATGGCTGGGAGATCATGCGCCGGGGGGCGCCTTTCAGGCGGGTGTCGTTCTGGCGGCCATGCTGGTTTTGCTCTGGTTCTCGGGCCACGCATCCATCACGGGTCTGTCCCGCATGCTCTGGCTGTTTTGCCTCATTGCGGGCTTCGCCGTGATGTTGCTGGTGGCCGTGGTGAGCGCCCTGTGGCCCGAAATGAGGCCCCTGGAATTTCCTGAAGAGTGGTCCGCAATGATCATACTGGGTGTGGAAGTGGTTGCAACCCTGTCCATCGGTGTTGCTCTATCCTCCCTGGCCATACTGTCGTTGGGTGCAGTGGATGACCCGGGAGGCAGCTGAGATCGATCTTTCATTTGCAATGTCCACGTTTTCCATCTACTCCCTTGCCGCCATTCTCCTGGTGGGTTTGGGCGTCTACGGGCTTTTCACCCGGCAACACCTGCTGCGCAAGGTTATGGCTCTCAATGTCATTGCGGGAGGAATTTTTCTTCTACTGATCAGCACCGCATATCGAAATCAGGATCTCTTCCCGGATCCTGTTCCCCAGGCCATGGTTCTAACGGGAATCGTAGTGGCCATAAGCGCCACGGGTTTTGCCCTGGCGTTGGTGCGAAGCATCCATCGAAGGATGGCAGAGTCTGAAACCGATCCTTCCCAGGATAGCTGGGACCAACCATGAACCAAGTGATCTGGGTGGTGCTTCTTCCCTTTGTGGGCAGTGTGGTCTGCCTTTTGGCCCACAGGAAGGCTGTTTTTGCACTGGGAATGGCCGCATCTCTGGGGACTTTGATCGTCTCCGTGGGGCTGGTGGCCCACGTCTGGGAGCATGCCAGTGCCCGTGTGGAATTGGGTGGATGGGCCACGCCCCTCGGCATAGCCCTTCATCTGGATGGACTCTCGGCTCTATTTCTCCTCCTCACAGCCGTGGTTGGGGTTTTGGTGGGCATTCAGGCGGGTAGCTATTTTGCTCAATCCCCTGAACTGCGCGCAATGGGATCCCGCTTTTGGCCTTTGTGGCTGCTCCTCTGGGGCGGCCTGAACGGGGTCTACCTGTGTTCGGATGTATTCAATGCCTATGTTTTGCTGGAGATTTCAACCCTTGCTGCAGTGGGGCTCACCATTCTATCGGGAAGCACCGCCTCTCTGGTTGCGGGACTTCGTTATCTCCTGGCGGCCATGTTCGGCTCATTCATGTATCTCCTGGGAGTGGCTCTGATCTATGCCGGTACGGGTCAACTGGATTTTCTGCTCCTGAGCCGAGGCGTGACCCCACAAGTGCATACCCTGACCGCATTTGGCCTGATGGTGTTTGGTTTACTCATCAAGTCCGCCCTCCTGCCTTTCCACTTTTGGCTTCCACCGGCCCATTCCAGTGCACCGGCTCCGGTCAGCGCCGTTTTGTCGGCTCTCGTGGTCAAGGCCTCTTTCTTTTTGCTCCTCAAAATATGGTTCGTGGTCTTTGAATCCATTTCTGGAGGAACCCCGGGAGGAATGCCAAGTCAACTGCTTGGCATTCTGGGATCTCTGGCGGTCTTTTGGGGATCATTTCAGGCGGTGCGCCAGTCGAGACTCAAGTTGCTCATAGCCTACTCCACCGTGGGCCAGCTGGGTTACCTCTTTTTGATTTTCCCTATTCTGGCCAGTCCTGATTTTCAAGGGCACGAGGCTCTGGCCTGGGGGGGCACCATTTTCCATCTCTTTTCTCATGGTCTTGCCAAGGCCTCACTCTTTCTCGCGGCGGGGTGTCTGCTGCAAGCCATGGGCACCGATGACCTCCATGCCATGCGCGACATTGCAGGGCGCTTGCCAGTGATCACTTTCAGCCTGGGTGTGGCTGGTGTGAGCCTGATGGGGCTGCCTCCCAGTGCAGGATTTGTGGCCAAGTGGATGCTGCTGCGTGCGGTGCTGGCCAGCGGGCAGTGGTGGTGGGCCCCGGTGATCGTCCTGGGCGGACTGCTCACAGCCGCTTATGTTTTCAAAATTCTCGCTCATACCTTTGTGCCTTCAGAGGGAGAGGCCCTTCGTCTCAACTCGGTCCCCCTGGTCATGACCCTTGTGCCCCTTGCATTGGCCATCCTTTGCGTTCTGATGGGTTTCAGAGCTGACGAGGTGATTGCGCTGCTTCCTGCTGTCCCCCATTTCGGCACGGGCAAAAACGGTTGGGAGATGCCGTGACCATGACCTTTTGGCTGCCCCTCATTGTCTTGTTCAGTTCTCTGGTCACGGGACTGGTCATCTTTATGCTTCCGGAAGAGCGTTCCAGGCTCCGCACCACCTTGAACATGTTGGGAGCTTCTGTGAAGGTTGCCGGCGTGTTTCTGATGGCCTGGGGCCTTCTGGCTCATGATGTTGTCTATGAAGTGCGGTTCACCATGGGTTTTGGTTTCGACTTTCTCCTCAAGGTGGATCTGCTTTCCCTGGCCTTCGTTTCACTCTCCAGTAACCTCTGGTTTTTGACCACCCTCTATGCCGTGGGCTACCTTGAAGGCTCTCCCAACCGAAGCCGTTTTTTTGGATTTTTCAGTCTCTGTGTGACTGCTTCCACGGGTGTAGCTCTTGCCGGCAATCTGATCACTTTTTTTATCTTTTACGAATTTTTGACTCTTGTCACTTATCCCCTGGTGGTCCACAGGGGAACCCCCAAAGCCCTCGAAGCCGGCCGCACATACCTGTGGCATGCGGTGACGGCAGGTGCCGTGCTCTTTTTAGCCGTTGTTTGGCTGCAGGTGCTGAGCGGACCTTTCGATTTTGTTCCCGGGGGAGCGCTTCACGCGGTGGAAAACCTTTCCGGGACGGACCTGAAGGTGATCTTTGCTTTGCTGATCATCGGTCTTGGCGTCAAGTCGGCACTGGTGCCCCTCCACGGATGGCTGCCCACGGCCATGATCGCCCCGGCACCCGTCACCGCTCTGCTGCATGCAGTGGCTGTCGTCAAGGCCGGAGCTTTCGGTGTCATGCGGGTGATCTTTGATGTTTATGGCAAAGATTTCGCCGCCGACCTGGGGCTTCTCAGCCCCCTGGCCCTGGTGGTCGTGGTGACGATCCTTTTTGGCTCTGTGCGGGCTTTGATGCAAAGGGAACTGAAGCGGCGACTGGCCTATTCCACCGTGAGCCAGATCTCCTACATTGTTCTCGGAGCTGTCGTCCTGGGTCCTCTCGCCACAGTGGGAGGCCTGGTTCACCTGGTGCACCAGGGAATCATGAAAATCACCTTGTTTTTTTGTGCGGGCATTTTGTCGGAATTCCTGGGAATTTATCGCATTGACCAAATGGATGGAGTAGGACGCAAAATGCCCGTCACCATGGCTCTCTTTTCCATCGCCGCACTGGGAATGATCGGTGTTCCCCCCGTGGCAGGCTTTGTGAGCAAGTGGCACCTGGCACAGGGAGGAATTCAGGGAGGACAGGAGTGGGTGGTGGCGGTGCTTGTGGTGAGCAGCCTTCTCAACGCCGCTTATTTCTTACCCATTTTGCATGCCTGCTGGTTCAAACCCGCGGCGATGGACTTTGAAGGCACAAACACGCAAAGGGGCACATTTTCAAAATGGTGGGAGGCTCCCTGGACCTTGATGCTGCCCACTCTTGCAACGGCTCTTTTTTCTTTGGCTGCGGGGGTCTTTGCCGGTTGGGAATGGAGTCCTCTGGGTGTGGCTGAAAAAATAGCCAGGGGACGTGATGGAGGTCTTCCATGATCTGGATCCTCGCCGTTTTTTCACCTCTATTGTTGCTGCCTCCCATGGTTTTCCCTCCTTTCCGGGGGATCGTCTTTCGATACGGTTTGTGGCTCGCCCCAGCACCCGCCCTTGCTTTGGCCCTTGGAGGAAGTGATGTGGCGCCTGGTCTTTTTCCGTCTCTTTTTCTGGAAACGTCGCTCCACTTTGGTTCCTTCGGGCGGGCTTTTCTGCTGATCACCACGCTCCTCTGGATGGCAGCGGGAATGTACGCAAGCTCTTACCTTGCCACAAATCCTGCGAAGAGCCGCTTTTCCCTTTTTTTTCTGCTGACCTTATGTGGAAATTTGGGGCTCACCGTGGCCCAGGACTTGGCATCCTTTTACACGTTTTTTGCCCTCATGAGCTTTGCCGCCTACGGGTTGGTCATCCATGAGGGGACACCTCGTGCACTTCGAGCGGGCAGAGTTTATCTGACCATGACCCTTTTCGGGGAGGTCATGCTTGCCTCGGCCTTCTTCTATGGGGGACTTGCGGGAGGGGGGCTCACCTTCCAGGCAATGGCGCCCCTTCTGCCGGCACATGACCAGGGAACGCTCATCCTTGCGCTGGCTTTTGCCGGCTTTGGGATCAAGGCCGGAGTGATCGTTTTCCACCTGTGGCTCCCCCTGGCCCACCCCGCGGCACCCATTCCTGCCAGCGCTGTCCTCAGTGGAGCCATGATCAAGGCAGGGCTGCTGGGGTGGCTGCAGTTTTTCTCTGTGGACAGCGTTGCGGATTTTTGGGGAATTCTTTTTGCCTGCCTGGGTCTCTCAGGAGCCCTTTACGGAGTGGTTTCGGGTCTGCATCAGCGTGACCCCAAAACGATTCTGGCTTATTCCAGCGTGAGTCAGATGGGTTTGATGACAATGACACTGGGCTTTGCCCTTATGTCCGGCGTTTCTGCAAGGGAAGAAATCATGACGGGTCTCATGGTGTTTGCCCTGGTGCACGGCTTGGCCAAAGGAGCCCTCTTTCTCGGCATCGGAATATCCCTTGCCACAGAGCGCCGCTCCCTTTCGGGCAGAGTTGTCCTGGCCGGCCTGATCTTTCCTTCTTTGGTTCTGGCAGGATTGCCCTTCACAGCAGGAGCCGCGGTCAAGGGTGTCATGAAGGGGGGCGTTGCACATCTGCCCGAGGTTTGGAGTGGATTTTTTTCTGTGATGCTCTCTTTCAGTGCAATGGGCACCACCCTCCTTTTATCTGCCTTTGTGTGGCGGGTTTTTGCGGCAATGCCCCACGAAAGAGAAAAAGGCGGTGCATGGGGAATGATGGTTGCCTGGGCAGGATTGCTCGGCCTCCTGTGGGGGGTGTTTCCGATGGTGCAGGGATGGCTTCCGGTGGCTCAGATCCCTTTTGAAGGAGGCCTGCAAAGAATTTGGGAGGGGATCTGGCCCATCGGTCTGGGTGTTTTCCTGGCTTGCCTGTTTTTCAAATCATCTTTTGCCTCCAGAGAATGGAAAGGTCTCGATGGTTTTTTCCTGGAAACACTGGAACAGGCTTTACGATCTCTGGAGCGGCGATGGCGGGCCAGCCCCCTCTGCGATCCTTCTTATGGCCGCGTTGATCTGGTGGCCTGGACGGATCGCCTCCTCCAGAACCCCATACTGCGTACGAGTCCAGACAAAGTAGAGCAGCGATTGATGCACTGGCACACCGTCGGAGTGCTCCTTGTTTTTTTGCTTTTGGGGTTTATTCTGTTGACCTGGGCGGGATAGCTCCCGGATCAGTGAGGAGTCTTGTGATCGCTGAAAAAAGAAAAACATTTTATGGATGGAAGAGCGCTTTGGCTGTAAGGATCGTATCAAGAGTACTCTTCCTGAGTCTCTTGTGGTGGATACTGACCGAGAAAGGTTTTCACCTTTCCCTTTTGGGAATTGTTGGGGTTGCATCGGGCGCAACTCTCAGTTTCTATCTGGCACCCTCACCCGTTTGGAACTGGAAAGTCCTTCCATGGCTGCGTTTCTTTCTGTTTTTTTCATGGCAGTCTTTTCTCGGCGGAATGGACGTGGCCCAGAGGGCCCTTCGAGCAGGGCCAGCGGTGCAACCCATGGTGGTCCGTTACCTTCTTGGGGTGCGAGGGGAAGAATCGAGGGTCTTTTTCCTGCTGGTGGTCAGCCTCCTTCCCGGGACTGCAGCCGTGGATCTGCGCGATGGGGTGGCGTTGATTCACGTGCTGGACAAAAGTCTCCTCCGGGAAGACCTTCTCAAAGACCTTGAGAACAGGATCGCCCCGTTGTTTGTTCCCTGAGTCCGAAAAGCGGGCCTTCAAGCTGCGGGTGCGCGCAGGGATCTTTCACAGCCAGGTTTTTCATTTTGGGGTTTTCCTTGATGTCGCCATGGTGTGTTCTTGCTGTCCTGGTGACAAGGAGTGTGGCATATTTTCTGCTCGACCTTTTTCTCGGTTGCGTTCCTGGACACTTCGCATTCTCAACGTCCCGGGCTGTGCCCAAGTGTGTTTCACAGTTCTTGAAAAAGGGATATTGAGGGGATCGGATCAGGTTTCGGGCACTGGTCTCCATTTCCAAAAGCGGCAACCGTCTATCAACCCGTCCAAATCCAAAGGTCCTTTCACGTGTCTTCATTTGTGTGGTGTAAAAAGGAGGAAAGACGCATACCGTTCTTCAGATGTCGTCTTTGCTTGGACGGGTGTCATGAAGCGAGGAGAGAGGAGCAGGAGGACGAAGGGATTATTCAGTCCTTGATTGTTTCAGGTAAGCTGAAGGAGCGTTTTGTGATGAAAAAGAAACAGGAGTCGGTGTCTCAGAAGAACTTGACCCCGGAGGACGCGCAGGGGAACGATTCCCTTGAAGGCAACGAGGGCGAGGACCTGGCGCTCAATGATGTGTTCATGATGGAAAATGGCCGCTTACGACCCTTTCCAATGGAAGAATACACTTCTTCCACACTCTACGAAATAGCTGAATCCTTTGAAGTTCAATGCCGTCTTGTGAAGCCCGATGATCCGGGGAGCATACTCTACGAAGGCAAAAGACCTTCCAAAAAGACCGTGCCCGCCATTCTGAAGAAAGATGGGGAAACTCTTTTGCTCGATTCATGGGCAGGGCTGGAGGAAGACCCCTCCCGGCTGGCGGATGTGCGGGAAGTTCTGGGCGTCGTTCCGGTGAAACAGGTCTTTGTGCTCAAGAGAAAAGATCAGTGAAAAAGACCTTCAAAGGGATATGACATTTTTCCGGGAAGACAACTGCCTCAAGGTTCGCATTGTCTGCTTCGAATCTATTGTTGACGGTCGCCTTCCATTGATTTTGCTGCTATAAAGCTTTCAATGGAATCGTTTGGCCTTATAAATTTCCATGGAGATTCGACCCTTCGCCGCTGTGGTGGAAGAACAGGGGGCACTGGCATATTCAAAGGATGCGGGAGCACGGCATGAGCAGGGTGGAAGATTTGCTGGAGAGAACCTGCAAGAATATGATTCGGACCATACTCCGCTGTATCTCCTTTGCCTACAAGGGGACCATTTACCGAGTGGGGCCCATGCCGACCCTTCAGGCAGTGCGAATCACTTCGGGCATTCGTGGAAAAGGTTTAGATGAGATCGAGTGGGGTCTTCCCGCCACATCCGATTACAACCCTCCGGGCAAAAGCTGGAAGGAGTACAGTGACCATCCCGGGCGCCCATTGGAAGCCATGGGCTGGTGNGTGGAAAAGCAAAAGAGCTGGACTGCAGAGAATCCTTACGAAGACTTGCGCAGTGTGGCCAAGCAGCTTCGCGGCGAAATCGAAGACTTTTACCACATGGAGCCCGTGCTCGTCAGAAAGATCGACCTTTACGGATCCTGTCTCGATGCATTGCCATATCCTCTTGACTGGCAGGGAAATCCCATATGGCAGGATACGGAATACGTGGTGGTGGCGGTGATCAAAATTCACTTTCGACCCTACACCATACGCAAGGATGATCAATCGACCCGCGTGATTCAGGAACTTTCTCGAAGCCTGGGAACAGAAATACTCACTCTGCAGCTTCGGGAAACACTTCTCAAAGCCCAAAGGGAGTTTGCCCGGCAGAGGCTCCATAGCTGTGAACTCCTTGCCCATGAATTGCGAAACACACTCATCAAGTTCGCTTTTATCCTTTCTGCCGTCAATGCCCAGTTGGGAATTCTGAGGGCTGAGTGGGAGGCGCAGCTGAAAATCGCTTTTCCCCTCATCCCCTGGAGGGAAGCCATTCTTCAGCAACTGGAAGTTCTGCTTTCCAGGGGAATGAGCTTGGTGAAGGGGGATGATGAACTGATCCATTTGTCCCGAAGGCTCTCCGCCGATCACGAAGAAATGAAGACCATGTGCCTGCTTCCGGCCCAATATCAGCAATGGCTTGCCTTCAAGATCGTTCCCAAGTGGGAGCAGCTTTTTTCCCTCACTTCCGTTTTTGATGAGAACAAGGTTCAGATCAGGCATCTCATATCTCATTTGGAGGAGGCCATTCACAAGGTCACAGACAAGGAGCTCATCCTCCGCATTTCTCATTTGCCTCAGGAACTGTGCCGGCGATGGGTAGACACTGCTTACATCTATTTTACGGCAGACAAGTTGGAAGTGCTTGACCAGGCAATCCTGCTCCTTTCCCGCTCGGAGTTGCCCATAGGGAACCGCCACCAGATGATAAAGGTGCTCAGATCTCTAAAAGCTCTTGTCGAATTGGTTCCGGAAATGGAAGAAAAGGCTGACCGGATCATCTATTCGCTGCGCCACAGTGGCGGGGGAGAACCCGATGGCCCGGCGAGCCTGGAAGATCTGAGCGCCTGTTCTTTGATGTGACCTTCATTCCACCTTGAGAATGCCGCGTGCATTTAAGTTCCGGGTCTGCCGCTGCAAAGGGGTGTCAAATGAATTCCTCGGAGCATTCTCCTTTCGAAAAAGCATTTTTTGCGCAAGGCATTCGGTACAAGAGTTTTTTTGATGCGTCTCTGGACATGCGCTTTGTGGTGAATCGCAAAGGAATTCTTCTGGAGACCAACCGGGCCGGAGCGGAGGTATTCGGTTTCCAATCCAAAGAAGAAATGCTGGGATTGCCATCCATTGCATGTCTCTTTCAAGATCCGCGGGATATGGAACTCCTTCGTCAGAAGATCGAGGCGGATGGATTCGTCAAAAATTACGAAGTGATCATGAAAAGAAAGGACAACACCACCTTTGTGGGCATGATCACCGCGAATCTCTGGTTTGAAGAAAGTGGAAGCGTGTCTTATGAGGGACTGCTTTTAGATGTCACCAATTGGAGACGCTGTCGTCAAGCGCTCGATGAATGCCAGATGGAGAACATCGGCCTCGCTCAATCGGAAGAGCGCATTCGGCATTTGAATGAAAAGATCCTGCAGATGCTCATGCTCATGTCCCATGATGTTCGAGGGTCGCTGGTGGCCATGGCTGCAACGCTGAAGCTTCTCATTCGAGGCCGGTATGGTTCAATGGATGAGAGCGTTTACAACACTCTCAGCGATCTTTTGTCCCGAGTGGCCCAGTTGCTGGGAACCGCTGAAGAGTTCATGGGAAAGGCGCAATCCATGGCCTCCTCCATGGACGATGGTCCTCAAATGCTGGATTTGAGAACGGATATCATTGATCCTGTTCTCTATGAACTTGAAAGTGAGTTTGAGAAGAACGGGATCATGATCGACAGCGGCATGGGGGCCATTCCCGCGGGCCAGATTGCCGTCCATGCAGACAGAATCTGGCTCAAATCCGTATTTCGAAATCTTTTTCGAAACGCCGTGAATCATGGTGGCCCAGGAAGCCGCATCGCCTTTGGATTTGAAGACCTTTCGAGCCACTACCGTCTGCACGTTTACAACAGCGGCCGTTCCATTCCCGAAGAACTGAGAGACCGGCTGTTTTCCAAATTGGGGCGCATTTCAAAAGGGGGTTCGCCGGGACGGCCCGGCCTGGGCATAGGGCTCTATCTCATTCGAGAAATCATTCGAAAGCACGGAGGAGAAATTTGGTATGAGCCCTGCCCGGACGGGTCGGACTTTGTCTTCACCCTTGCCAAGGATTCTGCTCACTTCCAGGCTGACGAATTTTGAAGATCCTGGAAAGACTCCATTGCCCGCGTGATGCATCGTCGAGAGCCATTGAAGCTGTCTGTGGCCCTTGATTGGTGCGGGTGCTTCTTTTCCATTGCCTCAAGCCCAAAGGGTTGGTTCCCATCGATGAGTGACTGGGTGAAAGAGAGCAGAAAGGGTCTTTTCCCAACACCATGATCTCCCTTCAAAAAATTGAGGAAGCTTCCCATGTGCTGAGGGGGCTTTTTCTCAAAACACCTCTGGTCTATTCTTCCACATTCAGCAGGCTGAGTGGCGCTCAGGTCTATCTGAAGCTTGAAAATCTTCAAGAAACGGGGTCCTTCAAAATTCGAGGGGCCTCGAGCAAAATAGCCTTCAGCCGTGAGGCCATCGGCCCCTTGGGTGTGGTGGCCGCCTCTGCGGGAAACCACGCCCAGGGAGTGGCACTTGCGGCTCAAAGAGCAGGCTTTCCAGCGACCATCATCATGCCCAGGTGGGCTTCCATTTCCAAACAGGAGGCCACCAAAGCTTACGGGGGAAGGGTTCTGCTGGCCGGGAACGATATCACCGACGCAATCCGCATGGCTCTCCAGCTGGAAAAGGAGGGAAAAACCTTCATCCATCCCTATGATGATCCGGACATCATCAGGGGGCAGGGCACGGTGGGTTTGGAAATTTTTCAGGATTTGCCCGATCCCGACTTCATCTTTGTGCCCATTGGAGGTGGCGGGCTTTTCAGCGGCATAGCCGAGGTGGCTCGGCAGGTGCGGCCTTCTGTAAAAATGATCGGGGTCCAGGCCTCTGCATGTCCATCCGTGAAGGAGGCTCTTCGGCATGAAAAACCCGTTCAGGTGGAAGCCCGAAAGTCCATTGCCGATGGAATTGCCGTCAAGCAACTGGGGGTCATTCCTTTCGAAATCATTCGCGCCTGCGCTCATGATGTGGTTCTGGTGGATGAAGGAGAAATCGGCGCAGCCATCCTGATGCTTTTGGAAAGAAGACGTGTTCTGGCCGAGGGATCGGGTGCCGCGCCTCTGGCTGCCCTTCTGGCAGGGGGTGTTCCCATGCGCCCTGGGAGCAAGGTGGTGCTCGTCATCAGCGGAGGGAATGTGGACACGCCCCTTGTGGACCGCGTCATTCGCCAGGGTTTGTTTCGCAGCGGGCGCATCCTGCGCTTCAGGGTCTGTCTTGAAGACACTCCCGGTTCTTTGGCGGAATTGTTGAGGCTGGTGGCCGACCACTCGGCCAACGTTCTGGATATTCACCATGATCGAGGGGGCAAGGACCTTCCCCTTCACCTCACACGTGTGGAACTGGAGGTGGAAACGAGGGGTCCGGAACACAAGGCGGAGCTTATGAGCGCATTGACAGAAGGCGGCTACATCGTGTCCGGGCCATGAGGTTTTCACCAGGTCCTTGAAGCAATGTTCCCCATATTGTGCCGGTGCCTATACCAAATGAATGAAACATGATTATTGTAGGGATCTGAAAGGATTCTCCAGGTAGAGAGTCGACTTTGGCGGGGCGATTTGCTTTTTTCGTTTGTCCAATGGTGCAGGCGCATCCCCAAATGAAGAAATCATGTGTGTGACAGAATCATAAGCACTGGAGGGTTTTGAATGTTCAAGAGTATTCTCGTGCCGACGGATCTTACGGAAAGGAGCTTCAGGGCACTGGAGATTGCCATGAAAATTGCCAGGCATGATGAAGCGAATGTGACGCTTCTACATGTTATTGAGATGATTGAAGATGCTGATGCAGGGGATTTTCAGGATTTTTATGACAAACTGGGCCGCCGGGCTCACAAGCTGATGGATCAGGTGATATCACGGTATGAAAGGGGGTCCGATCTCATTGAAAAGCGCGTGAGTGTGGGGCGCAGAGTGAAAGACATTGTGCAGTATGCTCATGCCCATGAAATGGACCTGATCGTTCTGACCTCACACAAGATAGATGTGGCCGACAGATCTCAGGGATGGGGAACCATCAGCTACAAGGTGGGTATTCTCTCCCAATGTCCAGTGATGCTTGTGAAGTGAATCAGAAAGATTGCCATGATACCCATTCGTGACATCAACCCCTCCAAAGGCACACCGGTGGTGAACTACACGATCATTGCCACCTGTTGTCTCATATTCATTTACGAACTCACCCTGGGTCCCGATGTGGAGAGGTTTCTTTACCGTTACGGTCTCATTCCCGCGCGTTTCTTTCAGGGGGCGGAAACTCCCGGCGTTTCTTTCCTGGAGCTTCTGACCCCTTTCTTTTCTTCCATGTTTCTTCACGGCGGATGGCTCCACGTCATTGGGAACATGTGGATCCTGCACATTTTTGGCGACAATGTGGAGGGGGAGCTTGGCCATGGGCGATACCTTGTCTTTTATCTGCTTTGCGGTTTCATTGCGGGCATGCTGCATGTGGTGGTGCATCCGGCATCACCCATCCCGACCGTGGGGGCGAGCGGTGCCGTTGCGGGCGTGATGGGAGCCTATTTTGTCCTTTACCCGAGAGCCAAAGTGCTCACCCTGGTGCCCATTTTCTTCTTTTTCACCATGGTGGAACTGCCTGCCTATGTTTTTCTGGGAATTTGGTTTCTGCTGCAGTTTTTGAGCGGCGCCTTCACTCTCCTTGCTTCGAGGGATGAAGTGGTGGGGATTGCCTGGTGGGCGCACGTGGGAGGATTCCTGGGGGGCATCGCCCTCCTGTTTGTCATGCGCGCCACGAGGCAACGGCAGAACAATCGTTCAAAGTGAGCTGTTCATGCTTTTATCCATCGCGTAACAGATTGTTTCCCGCCTTCGATCATTGGAGTTTTTCTTTAAGAATTTCAATGGTCTCAGAAATTTCTTTGGGGGTCACTTCCCGACGCATCTTTTCCAGCTGCTGCATGGTTTTGGAAAAACGCATTCCCTCGGCGGCGCTGATCCACTCCAACTGGAGCCGCTCCGGACGAATGCCCCACTTTTCCATCTTCTTGCGAATCTTTTCCACACGCTTCTCCGTCCAGCGGTTGGCGTCGATGTAGTGGCAATCGCCAATGTGACAACCGCTCACCAGGACGATGGGTGCGCCTTTGTTAAGTCCGTGCCAGATGAAACTCTCGTCCACGCGGCCCGAGCACATGGTGCGTATGAGTCGAACGTTGGGGGGATACTGGAGCCTGGATACTCCGGCGTAGTCAGCCCCGGCGTAGGAGCACCAATTGCATGCGAAGGCGAGGATCTTTTCCTGGGAATCCAGTTCCAGCATTTGGTCGATCTGGGTGACGATCTGGCCGTCGGTGAAGTGGTTCATGGAAATGGCGTCAAAGGGGCATTCGGCGGCACAGGTGCCGCAACCCGCACATGCCGCCGTGTTCACCATGGCGGGCGTTTTTTTCTTCTTATCCACGGTGATGGCGTTGTAGGAACACACTTCCGCGCACATGCCGCAGAATTTGCAGTCCTCAGCAACGACTTCCGCAGTGATGGGTTCCGTGAGAATTTCTCCCTTGTGCATGAGCCTTATGGCGCGGACGGCGGCTGCAGAAGCCTGGGTCACCGTCTCCTTGATGTCCTTGGGGCCTTCGGAACATCCTGCGTAAAAGACTCCCCGGGTCGCTGCATCCACGGGCAGGAGTTTGGGGTGAGCCTCAAGGTAAAATCCGTCCGAATTGAGCTGAAGGCCTAGCATTTCCTGAAGTCGCCGCGTCCCCCTGGAAGGCTGTACACCGACGGCCAGCACCAGCATGTCAAAAACGTAGAATTCCAGTTCTCCCGTGGCCGCGTTTTCAACGGCCACTTTCAGGCTTCCGTCGGGCAGCTCCTCCACATTGCCCGGCAAACCTCGAACATAATGCACTCCCAGGCGCCGGCTTCTCTTGTAGAGATCTTCAAATCCTTTCCCAAAAGCACGAATGTCAATGTAGAACACCTTGAGGTCAATGTTGGGGGCGTGCTCCTTGAGCACCAGCGTGCTCTTGATCGTGTTCATGCAGCACACGTTGGAGCAGTAGGAGTGGCCCTTGCGCGCGGACCTGGACCCCACGCACTGTATGAATCCAATGGAGGAGGGGTGCTTTCTGTCTTTGGGGCGAATGAGGTTTCCCCTGGTGGGGCCTCCCGCATTGATGAGCCTTTCAAATTCAATGCTTGTGAGCACGTTTTCAAATCGCGTGTAGCCGTACTCATCCATTTCCGTTGGATCGTAGGGCTCCATGCCCGTGGCCACAATGATGCTTCCCACTTTCTCCGTGATTTCTTTGTCTGACATGTGGAAATTGATGCACCCTTTATCGCAGGCTTCCACGCATTTGGCGCAAACCACGGGGTTGTGCCCGAGACATTCGCTGGTGTTGACCACGTATGCCGAGGGCACCGCCTGGGGAAAAGGAGAATAGATGGCCTTGCGCGAAGAGAGTCCGTGGTTGAATTCATCGGGTCGAACCACGGGACAGACGGTGGCGCAATCTCCGCATGCGGTGCACTCTTTTTCGTCCACATAACGGGCTTTCTTGATGATTTTGACCTCGAAATTGCCAACGTAGCCCTTCACGTCGGCCACTTCGCTCATGGAGTAGAGCTTGATTCGGGGATGTCGACCGACATCCGTCATTTTCGGACCCAGTATTCAGATGGAGCAGTCCATGGTGGGAAAGGTTTTATCAAGCTGGGCCATGATGCCTCCAATGGAGGGCTTCTTTTCCACCAGAACCACGTCGTAACCATTGTCCGCCAGGTCCAGGGATGCCTGTATGCCTGCCACTCCTCCTCCTATGACGAGAGTCCGCTTGGTGAGGGGGAGCGTTTCGGGTTCCAGGGGCTGCAGCTGTCTCACGCGGGCGATGGCCATCTGCGTCAGATCCACAGCCTTGGCCGTGGCGGCATCGGGCTCATGCATGTGCACCCAGCTGCAGTGCTCACGAAGATTGGCCATTTCCAGCAAGTATGGATTCAATCCAGCGGAAAGGAGCATCTGGCGGAAAGTGGGTTCGTGAAGCCTGGGTGAACACGATGCCACCACGATCCGGTCGAGCTTATTTTCGGTGATGTCGTTTTTGATGCTCTCCTGGCCTGGATCGGAGCAGGCATAGGAAATGTCACGCGCCACGATCACATCGTCGTGTTTTTCCGCCAGTTGGCTCACCTGGTTGCAATTGACCGTTTTGGCGATATTGAGTCCGCAGTGGCACACGTAGACTCCAATGCGAGGTTGATGGTGCTGCATTTTTGCGCTCTCCATGAAAAAACACTCCCTATTGAGGTGATTTCGCGTTTTCANCGAAACCTGCTTTGGACGAAAGTCNATGGTTCTTCGTTGCCCACGGCGTTCAATGGTTTCCGTGCAATCCCCGTGAACGGAACTCCAGGACTCGAATCATTCCCACTTGATGGTTTTGGCCATGAGTCCCGTGAGATCCATGATCTCCATTTCAATCTCATTCCCTCGAAAAGGGTCTTGCATGGCACATTTCAAATGGATTTGGCATTTGGGGCAGGCGGTTACAAGAAGGTCGCTCCCTGTGGCCCTGGCTTGCCGCAGCCGCTTGTTCTGAAGAGCCTTCGTGTAGCTGTCACAACCAGTCCAGGCACAATTCCCGCAACAGAGAGCAGATATGCCCCGATCCTGCATTTCCTTGATTCCCTGGGGACGCAGACGCTGCAAAAGCTTCCTGGGAAGCTCAGGCCGCCCTTCAAGCCTGCTGAGGCGGCAGGGATCCTGGAAAGTGATTCTGTGTTCCGTCTCCTCAAAATCTACGGCGCCTTTGCTGATTTCTTTTTCCAGGAGATCGTAGACATGGGTCACCTTGATGTTCAGTGGAATGCCCGCGCGGGGGTAATCGTGGGAAAGTGTGCGAAAACATTCAGGGCAGGAGGTGACGATTTCTTCAATGCCCATTTCTTGGAAAGCTTTCGCGTTGAGACGGGCGAGGCGGAGAAAGTTCTCCTCATCACCGGACCAGAGGAGGTCGTGTCCGCAGCACCTTTCTCCCGGGTGGATCGCTGGAAAAATATCGAAAAAATTCATCAGTCTGAGGCTGTCCGAAAGAATGTCGCTGGTGTTCACACCCAGATGATGGCGAAAGAAAGTGTCGAAATAAGGTGCGCAGCCCCCGAAATAGAGGATGGGGCTTTTTTCGTCTGTTTTAATGTCTGGGGGCAGCCAGTCCCAGTGGTTGATGGTCAGATGGGGAGAAGTCATGGTTCGCATGAGGGACTGGAAAAATCCGCCGTGACTCTGTTGACCTTCAACACCGCCGCATTTGAGCATGTGGCGCATCTCACGAATGAAGTCCGGAAAATTGACCACGGAGGGACACCGGTCTGTGCAGAGGCCGCACGTGAGGCAGGACCACACGTCTTCCACCACGGCGGGGGAGTCCAGGTCGCCCCCGATGATGGCATTGGCCATGGCTCTGGGGGAAAAGCTTTTCCCCGAGAGGGTCACAGGGCAGGCAGAAGAGCATTTGCCGCAATCCTGGCAGGCGTAAACGTCGTGTGCCGCCACAATTCGGGCCGTTTCCATGTGAGAGAGAGCGGCCACGTCCCGGGGGTTTGGTGTGACAGGACTTTTTCCAATTGTTTCAATGACATCGCTAAAATCCTGCAGGAACCGTAACAGTGCCTCGGATTCTTCCGGGAGAAACATGGCCAGGCGCAACCGGTCCCCCCCCAATCCCAGGAGGTGGAGAATTCCCCGTGTGTCTTCCACGTTGCGCTCCGCCGACTCGGTGCCGCTGCCGTAGCGGCATGATCCTGGTTCACAGCCCACAAGGGCAACTCCGTCCGCTCCCATTTCGAACGATTTGAAGAGAAGGGATTTGCTCATTCTTCCGGTGCAGGGAATTCGAATCATGCGGACCTCCACGGGAATGTCCGCATCGTTGTCCTGCAGCGACTGAAAAGCGGCATGAGGGCCCCAGTTGCAGATAAACAATATGATTTTTGGTTTGTCCATTGCGCTCTCGTTCTTCTATGAATTGTAGACCACGAACTGTTTCACATGAGAATTTCTTCCAGCATCTGCTCCAGATAGCCGTGGTCGCGATAGGGGCTGTCTGCTGCGTTGGAAGGACAGACCGTGATGCAGTTGCCACAGCCCTTGCAAAGGGCTTCGTCTATGACCGAGTACCATCCGCCTATGTCGTTGCTCTTGAAGCTGATGGCCTGGTAAGGGCAGACCCGCATGCACCTGCCGCAGCCGCGGCAAAGATTTGAATCCACCACCACAGTGTAGCCCTTGTTCTGGCGGGGACTCCGCGGCATGACACAAGCTGCCAGAATGGCTGCCGCCTTGCCTTTGGTCCGCTCAGAAACCTTGATTCCCGGGGGGTTTGCCAGGAAGAGCCCCGGAATGGAAGTGGCTCCGGGAGCAAAAAAAGGCACTCCTGTGACACCTCGAGCCTGCATGGAGCTCTCCACGGTGTGGGGAGGAAGCTGCTCTGTGGCCGTGTAGGGAATTTTCCGCCGGCTTTTCTCGCCGAGTATGACGGCGCCCACTTGAAACACCTGCCGGGAACCATCGGTTTCGACGGTGACCTGGAAGTTGCCCACCGTTCCTTTGAGGCCCACCACCTTTGAACCTTTGAAACAGTGAATGTTCGGATGTTCCAAATCCTTTGAGAGGGCCTTGTGAGGTGGGCCAAACAGAAATACCTCCATGCCTGCCTCTGCAAGGGTCATGGCGCTATCGAGGGGAGCCGGGGACTCCCCGATGACCGCCGTGGTGAAATTATAGGGACGGGCCGGAGTGGGCATGGCTTTGAGGTGGCCTGCCCGGCCCACGGAACGTTCCAGGAGGCCTTGGAAGCGCTCCAGGGCCAGGGGTTGGTCTGTTTTGAGGAGGCGGAGAACTTCCCCTCTCAAATTGCACGTTTCCACCATGGCCCTGTTGATGCCTGTGCCGTTGAAAAGGGAGTGTTTGAGCCGTGTGCGCTGGTCCGAACAGGCCGTGCAGATGAAGTCAAGGGGGCAGCAGACACAGGAGCCCAGCACAAGGCGCGTGAGATTCTTTTCCCGAATGGCGCGGAGAACGGAGGACGCTCCTGCAGGTACACAAGCCGAAGGGAGCACCTCCACATGTTCCACGAAGGGAATTCCGCCAAGGTTTTCAAGAATCTTGTTGAGTTCCTCAGGCCATCCATAAGAATCATTGCAGCGGCAGACAAATATTCCCAGACGGAGCGAATCGGAAAGCTGGGGGCCTGCGGCGGCAAAAGAGAGCCCGTGGCCCCTCATGCGCTGCGTGGTGCCTCCCAACAGAATGAGAGCTTCCGCGGCCACAGCGAATCCCCGAAGCGTCATGGCATAAACATTTTCTTGGGAGGATTTGGCGTTATAGGCTCTTAAAACGTCTTCTCCCCTGATGTTGGGAGCCAGCTCGGGGTCGGCGATGATCACCACTCCTGCATGTTCGACTTCTTCTCTCCACTGGGCGTCATGGTGTATGGTGTTCCTGGTTACGCACACCTCGCCGCACTCCAGGCATTCGGAACAAACCCCGCAATTGAGGCAGCGGGATGCTTCCGCGAGGACCTGCTCCTCATGGAGACCCAGGGCCACCTCTCCAAACCCTTCACAGCGTACGGATGGCTGAACCTCCGACATGTGAACCCTCGCAAGAGAAGGGGTGTGAGGAGGAATTGCAGGAAAATCCAGGCTCTCGGGCCTGCAGGTTCTCACCATTTCCGGTTCTTTGCCCGAAAGCTTCCTCACCACCGAGCGTGCCGCTTCTCTGCCTGAAGCCATGGCCCTGACCACGCTGGAGGGACCTTCCACGGCGTCCCCTGCGGCGAAGACGTCGAGCAGGGAAGTGGTGCATTGGGTGTCCACCTGAATGAACCCACCCTCTGACGTCAGAACACAGGTGCCTTCATCGGCCTTATTGGGACTGCCCGTCTGGCCGATGGCCACGATGGCGCGATCAAAATCTTCTTCAAAAGTTTTCCCTTTCGAATCGATTCGAGGCCAGCAAATGCCATTGGCGTCGGGCTCCCCCGGCTTGGTGGCTGCGCATCTGATTCGGTTGAGCCGGCCATCGGCGCCCAGAAAAGCCGTGACCTGAGTGGAGGTGACGAGGCGAATGCCTTCTTCAAGGGCTGCATTCACCTCCTCCGCATCCGCTGGTATGGAATCGGCGGGAAACCATGAAAGGACCGTGACCTTTGCTCCCAGGCGCAGGGCAGCACGAGCTGCATCAAAAGCCGAATTGCCGTCACCGATGACGGCGATTTTCTCCGGCAGCCGCTCCACTTCACCCCTGTACACGGATCGCAGAAAATCAAGGCATCCGTGAACATTGGCCAGCTCTTCTCCCGGGACTCGGAGGCTGCGGTCGTGCCAGGTGCCCGTGGCCAGTATGACGGCCTTGAATTGGGCCATCAGTTCCTGAGGGCCCTTTTGGGGGTCGATGGGATTTGAAGGCTTGAATTCCACCCCCAGCCTCCTGATGTTTTCGATTTCGTGGTCGAGAATCTCCCGCGGCAAACGGTAGGGACCCAGGCCGTAGCGAAGCAGGCCTCCCAGTTCTTTTTCTTTCTCAAAGACAGTCACGGGGTAGCCCTGACGAGCCAGCTCCCCAGCTGCGGCAAGTCCTGCGGGGCCCGATCCTACAACGGCGATGTGTTCCTTTCTCCAGGGTGAGGGAGCGGGGCTTTTTTCACCACAATGCTTCATTTCGTAATCAGCGAGAAAGCGCTTGATGTCCCTGATGGCAACGGGTTCGTCCAGGTCTTTTCTTCTGCATGAAATCTCGCAGGGGTGTGTGCAGATGCGCCCGCAAATGCCCGGCAGAACGTTGTCACGCCGAATGAGTTCCAGGGCTTCTGAGTATCTTCCCGCTCGGGCAAGAGCCACGTAGCCCTGTGCGTTGACACCCAGTGGGCAAGAGGCCTGGCAAAGAGGCTGCTGTCTTTTGTCTATGTGAGGTCGCCCCGGAAGTGCCTGGCGGCTGGAAAACCGAATGGGTTTGCCTCCATCAGGGGCCGTGGCGGGACACACTTCCACACAGCGCCCACAGAGGACACAAAGGTCGGGGTCCACGTGATCGGGGGGGATTTCGATATGAGCGCAAAACCCCTGTGGCGTGTGCCGCAGGGAGCGAAGGGTGCCCGGCAGGATGGTTCGAATTTTGGAATTGCGAAAAATTCTCAGCAGACCGGGCCGTAAGGCGTGGTTGGTGCGCTGACCCGATGCGAACCGGTATTCATCGCGGGCGAGCTTCACGTCGAGATCAAAGGCGGAATCGACCAGAGTGACGGGAATTCCCATTTCTCCCAATTTGTTGGTGGCGGCTATCCCCGCTGGGTTGGCCCCTATGACCAGCACTTTCTGAAGGCGATCTTTAGGAGTTTTCATGACTTGGCTCCTTTCTTGCCCGCCGCCTTTTTCTCGATCCCCTTGAGAATTGCCGCGCCGTAATCGTATCCCTTGTGAAAGGCAGTGGAATTGAGTTCTTCCGTGCCCTTGGGAACAGATTTGACCACAGTTGCGTGCAGGGCGTCCTTGGTGACCACGTCGCTCACGGCTGACAGGAAACCCAGCATGACGATGTTCGCCATCATTTTCCGGCCCAGCTCTTCGGCAATGCGTGTGGCAGGGACCCTGTAAAGGGTCCGGTCGCTTCCCTCAGAGATGCGGACCAGGTCCTGGTCCACGATGAGCATTCCGTCGGACCGGACGGAATTGGCATACTTGTCGTACCCCCCCTGAGACAGGCACAGGACGATATGGGGAATGCGCACGTAAGGGTAATGAATGGTGGACTGGGAGATGATCACCTGTGCACTGCATGCACCTCCCCTGGCTTCGGGACCATAGGACTGGGTGAGGGTGCTCTCCTTGCGGTCCACAAGACTTGCGGCTTTGCCGAGTATCTGGCCGGCCAAAACGATGCCTTGACCTCCAAACCCTGTGATGAGCACTTCCTTGTGTTGGGTAGAAGCTGTTTTAGTTGCCATCCTGTTGATTTCCCTCTCCGTGATGAGCAGCGAGTGGCGAGCGCAGGCAATGAAGAAAATGCGGTTTTCAGTTCACCACTTCCTGGGTGCTGCTCCCTACATGCAGGCCGCCGGATCCAGACGGCACGTTTTTTCGTAAATATCCGTAAAAGTGGGGCGATCCACGTTGACGAATGTGCCAAGAGTGATGCCTTTCTGATAATCGAGAATAATGTCCGCGGGGTGAGCGTCATTTTTCACGATGGATTTCTCCTGATAGAAACGAAGAGAATCCAGGGGCCTTTCCCGGTTGCGCCGGCCGTAACCCGTCGGACAGGGCGCCAGGACTTCGATGAATGAAAACCCCCGCCGCTGCAGGGCTTCTTCTATGGACTTGGTGAGTTCCCGAGTGTGCAGAATGGTCCACCTGGCCACATAGGTGGCTCCCGAAGCGAAGGCCAGCAGAGGAAGGTTGAAGGGCGGTTCGGGATTTCCCATGGGTGTGGTGGTGGTTTTGCTCATGGAGGGAGTGGTGGCGGCCACCTGTCCCCCTGTCATGCCGTAGTTGAGGTTGTTGACGCAAATGACCGTGATGTCCATGTTCCGCCGTGCCCCATGAATGAAATGGTTGCCGCCGATGGCGAAAAGGTCTCCATCACCGCTGAAAACGACCACGTTCAACTCGGGATTTCCCAGCTTCATTCCAGTGGCGAAGGGAATGGCGCGGCCATGTGTGGTGTGGTAGGAATCCAGATTGGTATAACCGGGCACTCGTGCTGAACAGCCGATTCCGGAAACCATGGTTGTTTTCTGAAGGTCGATGCCGCTGGATTTCATGGCGATGAGGCAGGCGGAAAATGCTGTTCCGATGCCGCAGCCGGGGCACCAGATGTGTGGAATTCTGTCCGTGCGGACCAGAGAGTCCAGTGGGTGCGTCAATTGGTTTTTTCTTTTAGTCATGAATGAGGTCCCCACAATCTTTAGATTGAATCGCTTTTCATTTGCTGATGGCTTCCAGGGATTCCAGGATGCGGTCCGGAGAGATCACCGTCCCTCCCGCGTGGCCAACCAAAAAGGCGGGGCATTGGCCCCGGGAACAGCGCTCCACTTCCAGGTGAATCTGACCCAGGTTGATTTCCACCGTGACCAGTGCTTTCATCCTTTTGGCCAGTGAGGCGATGAGCTCTTCTGGAAAGGGCCACACGGTGATCAGTCGCAGAAGGCCGGCCTTGATTCCCTTTTCCCTGGCTTCATCCACTGCGGCAAGGCTGCTTCGCGCAGAGACACCGTAGGAGATGAGAGCGATCTCCGCATCATCGAGACGGTAGCTTTCCGTCTCGATGATGCGGTGAAGATTGTTGCGAATCTTGCCGACGATACGCGCCACCAGTTTTTCATGAGCATCGGGGGACATGACGGGATATCCGCGTTCGTCGTGGGTGAGGCCCGTCACGTGGATGCCGTACCCCTCTCCGGCGGCGGCCATGGGGGGAATTCCGTCGGGACCCGGCTGAAAGGGTTTGAAACGATCCTTGCGGCCTTTGGGCAGTTTGCGCGTCTGAAGCTTGATGGCAGCGGCCTCGGGTATGACCACCTTCTCGCTCAGGTGTCCGGTCACCTCGTCTGCCATGATGAGGACCGGCAGGCGAAAGATTTCACTGAGATTGAAAGCGGTGATGGTCTGATAGAACATTTCCTGGGGTGAAGAGGGTGCCAGGGCAATGATCTCATAATGACCATGCGAGCCCCAGCGGGCCTGCATCATGTCTCCCTGCGCGGGCATGGTGGGCAGCCCTGTGGAAGGGCCGGCCCGTTGCACATTCACTAAAACACAGGGGGTTTCCGTGTAAATGCCGAGCCCGAGATTTTCCATCATCAGGCTGAACCCGGGCCCTGAAGTGGCTGTCATGCTCTTTGCTCCGGCGCAGGAAGCTCCCAGCACTGAGGCCATGGCGGCTATTTCATCCTCCATTTGTATGAAGGTGCCCCCCACTTCGGGCAGGTGCAGAGCCATGTGCTCCGCGATTTCCGTGGCCGGAGTGATGGGGTAGGCGCCAAAAAAGCGGCACCCGGCTGCCAGTGCGCCCTCGGCACACGCTTCGTCCCCCGTCAAGAAATGCTCACCCGTCAAAACTTCTGGTCTCATAGACTCTCTTTCCTTCACCCAAGTGGTTGTTTTCCCACTGAGAAGGTTTCAAAATGCCATGAATGATTTTCGGAGGGCATATTTTCAAAGGGGTATTCTTACCAAGTCCCCCTTGGCCGTGTGAGAGATGGCTGCCCTCAATGGATCACTCTCTAATTCACCGGTTAGAAAAAATCGGCCGCTCTCCACCAATGGCCCTGCAGAGGAGGGGTCATGAGGATGCGGTTTGCGCCTCCACGGAATAAATGGCCAAATCAGGGCATATGGTCTCGCAGTAATGGCAGTTCACACATGCCCCTTCCTTCTTGATCCGGGGAGGGTGATAGCCTCTGGCATTGAAGTGGGGAGACTCTTCAAGGACATCACGGGGACAGTAGACGATGCAGAAACCGCAGCCTTTGCATCGATCTTCGATGATATGAACGACTCCCTGTGTGACTTCAACTTCTGTTGCATCCAGTGGAACACGCCAAAACTTCATGTTCACCCATCCTCGTTCAAATAATTCGATCATCCATTCCAAATGCCTGGGAACGGCACGAAAGGTCAAAGGTCAAGGGGCCGTATTAGAAGCATGCAGGGTATTCAGGGCTTTGATATGGGCTGAAAACGCCAGTTTGAAGGCCTCCATCTCAACCCGCCCTTAAAAACAAAGGGGGTGTTAACCGCGAGAAGGCTCTCTTGACCTGAACTTTCCTCTATATCACGAAAATATGGACTTAAGTCAAGGTGTTTCTGGATCATGTGCGGGGTTAAATGGTTAAAGGGGTGCCATTTTTGAGGGGGTATTCGGCCTTTTTGAGTTTTTGGCCGAGAGTGGCGGTAATCTTGCTCACACATGTCCCTTCCATGGAACATGAAGCGTCATTCTAGATGAGAAGGGCACTCCGCGATCGTGGAGGGAGGGCGGAGGATGTGAAGCCGCCAGTTCCTGTGGCGGGCCGTTGGAGAAGGTTTCGGTGGCCTTCCCTTTTGAGAAGAATTGATTAGCGGATCCTGGGCAGGGTCATGATGGCCGCCCTGGCAGTTCCTTGTTGTTTTTCCCATGGAAGCTGCCAGGGCCAAAGACCGCAGGCTGGTTCTGAGGTTCTTGGTTCTCTTTCCGTTCCCGGAAGCTTTATCCGCAGTGAGGGCAGCTGCCTGGCCCTTCGTCTTCCGTTTTTTTGCCGTTTTCCATGTCTTTGCCCCATTCTTTGACTATTTTGGCAATCTCATGCAATCGGTCGTCCACTTTTCTGAAGAGGGTGCCCTCGGGATAAGTCCCATCGGGTTGCAACTCTCCCGCTTCCATGCCCGTGAGGATCTGGATCCCCTGTTCGACCGTGTCCACGGGCCACAGGTGAAATTTGCCCTCCTGCACGGCTTCGATCACTTCCTTTTTGAGCATGAGGTTGCGGATGTTTTTGGAGGGGACCATAACCCCCTGTTCCCCTGTGAGTCCCTTGTGCTTGCAGATGTCAAAGAAACCCTCCACCTTGTAGTTCACTCCGCCGATGGGCTGGATTTCACCTTTCTGGCTCACGGAGCCCGTCACGGCAATGCCCTGCTTGATGGGCACCCGCGAAATGGCACTCAGAAGGGCGTAAAACTCGGTGCTGGAAGCACTGTCCCCGTCCACCATGCCATAGCTCTGCTCAAAGCAAAGAGACGCTGTGAGGGAAATGGGCTTGTTTTGAGCGAACCGTTCTTTCATCAGGTTGGTCAATATGATGAGTCCCTTGGTGTGGGTGTTGCCGCTCATTTTGGATTCCCGTTCGATGGAAACCATTCCCTCCCGGCCCACGGAGACGGTTGCGGTGATGCGATTGGGTTTGCCAAAGACGTGGTCCCCTGCCGAGAGAACGGCGAGGCCGTTGACCTGCCCCACCTTGCCGCCTTCCGTTTCCACCCAGAAAATGTCTTTTTGAATCAGTTCCTTGATGCGTTCTTCAATGAGGTTCGAGCGGTAGATGCGTTTGCGAACGGTTTCTTCCACATGTTTTCCCTCGATGAACTCGGCTCCATCGAGGCTGGCAAAATAGTTGGCCTCCTTCAAGAGGTCACTGATATTCCCCAGTTCCAGAGTCAGTTTGTCGTGGTCTTCCGTCAGCTCCATGCTGTATTCGAGAACTCTTGCCACTCCCGAGCGGTCCAGGTGCCGAAGGTTGTGGTCCTTGCAATAAAGACTCATCATGCGGGCGCATTCCATGGTGGACGTGTCCTTGCGGTCCATCTGGGTGTCCATGTGCGCTTTCACCTTGAACAGTTTCTGAAATCTTTCATCATACGTGTAGAGCAGCTGATAAATGTACGGGTCGCCGGTGAGGACGATTTTGATATCCAGGGGAACGGGTTCGGGACGTATGGTGCGAGTGCTGAGAAACCCGTAGAGCTCCCCGATGTCTTCGATCTTGATCTCTTTGTCTCTCAGGGCACGCTTCATGGCTTCATAGGAGATGAACCATTTCAGGAGATCCAGGGACTTCATGACGAGGTATCCCCCGTTGGCCTTGTGCATGGCCCCCGCTTTGATCATGGTGTGATCGGTGAAAAGGGCTCCAAACCAGGCTTGCCTTTCAATGGAACCGAAGAGGTTGGGGTAGGCGGGATTGGACTCGATGACGACGGGGGCTCCCTCCGTTTCCGAGTTGTCGATGAGAACGTTCACGTCGTACTTCCTGAACACGGTCTCCCTTTGGGGAACGGGGAAGGGGGCTCCCGGCTGCTGCTGTTGCGCTTCGGGTTTTTTCTTGAAATCGTCGATGTTCTCCAGAATGTCTTCCTGAACTTCCTTGAGGTAATCCCGCACATTGGCTTCGTCTTTATACTTTTCTTCGTAGCTGTCCATGAGCTGGCCCACCACGAAAAGAGCGATTTCGTTGTCGAGCTTGGTGTGCTTTTCCTTAAAGTCTGCCTCCGCTTCCCGAATCTTTTTGATGGATTCCTTCATCTTTTCGTGAAGGTCATCACTTTTCTTGCGAAGCTCCGCCCTTTCCTCTTCGCTCAGGTGCCTCAGGTCTTCCTGAGTCATGGGCTCCCCGTCTTTGTTGGCGGGTATGATGACCATCCCCACCTGAGAAAACTGGAGAATGAACCCCTGCTCCTTGGCTTCCTGTGAAAGCTCATCGATGAATTCACGCCGCTGCCGTTCAAAGGCCTGATGAACTTCGCTTTCCTTGGCCCTGTAATCTTCACTGTCGAAGACTTCCGGGATCTTGGCCTGAAGGGTTGCGATGAATTCGTTCATGTCCTTTTTCAACTGCTTCCCAAGGCCTGCGGTGAGGCGAAGGCTTTTGGGCTTGTCCTGTTCTTTGAAATTGTAGACATAGCACCAGTCCGGCGGAGTCGGTTCTTTTCTCGCCTGCTCTTCAATGAAGGATTTGGCCATGTAGGTCAGGCCGGCCTTGGGGGGGCCCGCAATGAAAATGTTGTATCCGCCCTCTTTCATGCCCATGCCGAACTTGATGGCGTCAATGGCTCTTTCCTGCCCCACCACGCGTTCCTCCAGTGCTTCAAGGGAAGCTGTGGAGTCAAAGGGCAGAGAATCCGGGTCGATGTGGGCCCGCAGCTTTTCCACGGGCAGTTCTTGAACAGGTTGATTGGCCATAGAGCATGTCCCTCCGTTTTTACAAATCAGGATTGATTATCGAATCATGCAGGATGTTCAGGGCACATTATCAGTTCAAAACTTCCAGTTTTGCTCGTTTTTTATGGCTGGATGCAGCGGCCTGAACAAGTGTTCGAATGGCGTTGATGGTGCTGCCGTTCTTTCCAATGATCTTGCCCACATCCCCCTCAGCGATCTTAAGTTGAAGCACCACGGTGTCCCCCGTGTCATCTTCATGAAGTGAAACTTCATCAGGATGGTCGGCCAGGGATTTCACCAGGTATTCCACAAGTTCTCTCATAAATTATCCTCGTCATCACTTGGTTGTCCATGATGGAGATCTCAAAGCTTTTGACGGACAGACTCTATTTTTTGCTCAGGGCTTGCCGCAATGTCCCTTCGGTCGTCTATTCTCACCTGAGTGAGCACTCGTGCGACTCCTTCCTCAAAACATGCTTCGTGCATTCTTCTGAGGATGGTCCAAATCTCGTCCAGGTCCCCTGAGAGGATGGTTCCCATGGCAGTGAGTTCGTAGGGCAGATGGCTCTCCCGGACCACATTCAAGACTCTGGCCACATGCTGGCTCAAACCGGTTTCCTTCAAACCCAGGGGCACAATGCTGACTTCAACGATAGCCATGGCCTTCAAATCCTTTCCATGTTTTTTTCTCAGCCCTGGCGGGGCGGAATTTTTTCCCGGACCCACTGGGCTCAAAGAAATCTATACACCTATATCATGAAGGTGTGAAGATCATTCCCCAATATATTCCAAAGGCCTTCAAGGGTTTGGAACAGGTGCTCACGGGTGTGGGGCTCCACAGTGAGCAGAGGCCTCGCGCCCCCACTTTTCATCGTGTCAAAAAGACGTTGAAAATCGATATTGCCCTGTCCAATGGGCAGGTGCAGGTCGTGGGATCCGTCATTGTCGTGAAGATGCAGTTCTTGCGTTTGCTCCATGAGCGCGTGCAGCCAATGATCCATGGAGGCACTTGAAAAGCAGTGCTGGTGGCCCACGTCAAAGCAGAATCCGAAATGGGTGGAGGGCAGCTTTTCAAATAAAATGCGGTGCAGCCCAGGCTCATGTTCCCAAACATTCTCCAGGAGCAGGGGAACCTTGAGTTTTTCTGTTTTTTTCACCAGAACTTCCCATGCTTTGAGGCTTTCTGAAAGCCAGAAGTCCTGATGTGCGTGATGGTGCCGAGGATCGAAGCCCGTATGGCATACTGCTCGAACAGGTTGAAATATTTCGAACATGTCCACGAACTGATGCAGTCGAAATCGAGACACCTCCCGAATGAGCGGGTCAACGCTGCCGGGATTCAAATCCCAGAAGGGCCCATGCAAGCTGACGCGGCAGCCTCTCTTCTGAAGTTGCCGGGAGATCTTTTCGTATTCCCGGTACGCTTCTTTTTCCAGTTGAACCGCGCTGAAACCTATCTCCAGATTCATTCCAAGATCCAAAACCAGCTTCAGGTATTGGGGCAGATAGTCCCATGGCATGTTCACATGAACATGGGGCAGGATTTTCAGGGCATCCTGGGGCAGTCCATGTTGGAAGGCCTCGTGTGGCGATGGAGTTTTCCTTTTTGAGTCGAACATGTTTGTCCAGTGCGGGGATAAGAAAACCTTTGCGGTCAGCTCTGGCGGGTTNCGTCTTTACGGGCCTCTGATCCTCAAGGGGCTGCATTTTANGCTGGGAAANGACTCCCCATATTTCCTTCGCAGGTGAAAGGGAACCTCTTGACAAGGCACATATTTTAAAATAAGCGCGAGTGAGGAGATGTCCACAAAGGTCCATGAAAAACTTTTCAACTCCCGGAAAAATGAAGGGGTTCTCAAAGCCCTTTTCAGCCCTGGCTGCTGGTTCCGTTGTTCCTCTCGGGCATGACGCTGCACGGCATTGGCGAGGGTGCCATCACACATGGCGCTCGCCGCTCTCAGCCCTTTTTAAGGTCAGGAACGGTCTCATTTGATCCGGTGGGTGCCAAATGATTTGCATTTGATCCTCAGCCATGTTTGTTTGTCTCCTGGAAAATGTTCCGGTTTCTGGTTTCGCGACGCGCTGCTTTTTGAAACCTTGACTTGCAAAGATTTTCAAATTTGTGTTTTTGGGCTGACCCCGAGGAAGTTTTTGTTGATTGATTTTTCTTTAAGTTGTAAAAATTTGTAAAAAAAAAGATACCTGCATCACATTTTGAATGATTCTCCATCAAACACAGTGCTAGGCCTATGAATCCGTCCGGTAGAATTCTAGTGGTAGATGATGAACCAATGACTCTGGAGCTGATCTGCGAGGAGCTCAAGCGGGCTTCCTTTGAAGTGGATGCCGCATTCAATGGGCTTGAGGCCATCAAAAAAGCTCAGCAAAAGGTGTATGAGGTCGTCATCACGGACATGTCCATGCCCGGTCTCGATGGCATGGGGGTCCTGTCTCACTTCATGAAACATGCACCCGATACCATGGTCATCGTGCTGACGGGATATGGAACCATCGAGACCGCGGTGGATGCCATGAAAAGCGGCGCTTTCGATTATCTCACCAAGCCCGCCAAAATCGATGAAATTCTATTGGTCGTCAAAAGGGCATTGGAGCTCAAAAACCTCAAGGCGGAGAATGAACTGCTCAAGTCACAGCTTCAGGAGCGATACCGCTTTGACCGCATCATCGGCAAAAGCGAACCCATGCAGATCATCTACCGCATGATTGAGCGGATTTCCAGGACTGATTCCACGGTGCTCATCAGTGGAGAAAGCGGCACGGGCAAAGAGCTCATCGCCAATGCCATCCACTACAACAGTTCCAGGAAAGAAAAGCCGTTTGTGCCCATCAACTGCGGAGCCATACCCGAAGAGCTTCTGGAAAGTGAGCTCTTCGGCCACGAAAAGGGCTCGTTCACGGGAGCATACCGTGAGCGCGTCGGGCGCTTTGAGATGGCCCATCAAGGCACCATTTTCCTTGATGAAATCGGTGAAATGAGTGCCAAGCTGCAGGTGAAACTCCTGAGGTTCATTCAGGAGAAAAAATTCGAGCGCGTGGGAGGATCCAGGACCATCCAGGTGGACGTGCGCATTTTGGCGGCGACCAATCGAGACCTTGACAAGATGGTGGCACAGGGGGCTTTCAGAGAGGATCTTTTCTATCGCCTCAATGTCATCCCCATCAGAGTTCCTCCCCTACGTGAGCGTGCCGATGATGTGGTCCTGCTCACGCACCACTTCCTGCAACTGCACAGCCATAAAAAAAGCATTCCTCTGAAAAAAATTTCCTCGGCAGCCATGGATGCCATGCAGCGTTACAGCTGGCCAGGAAACGTTCGAGAGTTGGAAAACGTCATCGAGCGCATGATCATCCTCACGGAAGGGGACGAGATTCACCTGGAAGATCTGCCTCAAAGAATGCAGGTGCAGCCTCTCCGTCAGTCCTTCCCCTCCATCGGGCTTGATGACGACGGAATCGACCTTAAAAGAACCCTTGACGACCTGGAAAACACGCTCATTGTGGAGGCCCTCAAGAAATGCGGGGGTGTGAAGAACCAGGCGGCCAAGCTCCTTGGCCTCAACCGGACCACTCTCATCGAAAAAATGAAAAAGAAAAAGCTCTTTTTTCCTGAAAACCTGGGAGGTTCCGATGATTAGTGTTCTCTGGCCCGGTGGCGGCCAGAGAAAAGGGGTTTCTACCGAGAAGTTCAGGAGCTCGGGTTTCCAGCAATCGTTCCACTGAACATCCCTCCCGCCCTTCATTCCCTGCCTCAGTCCGGGACACTCCGGGTCAAATTTTTCTGAAAAAGCTTTACCTGAAAATTTTTTTGCAGCAGACCCCTTCGACGTCTCATATCGTTGGGCAGCCTCGAATTCTATGCACCTTGGCATGTTTAATGCCTGACTCCAAAGTTGTGACTTATCCTCATCACCCATGAATACCTTGGTGCACTTCGGGGGGCCTGGAAAAGATATGTGGACAAGAATGAATCAGATGCCGCCGGTACTGGCCTGCTTATTGGGTTTTGCCATCGCATGGCTTCTATTTCCCTGGGAGGCGTTGGCCCTTGGATCGACCCATGTGCACAACGTTCGCTTTGGTGAGCATTCCGGTTTCTCGCGTCTGGTTTTTGACGCTCAAGGAGCTCGCCCAACTGGTTTTGATCCGCAGCCAGAGGGCGGGTTAATGATCCGCTTTCATGAATTGCACACTTCCCTGGCATCCAGGGTCGAGGCACACAGGTCCGTGCAACTGGTGCGGGGTGTGGAGATCCTGAGTGTGGGCAAGGATGCGCGCATACTCATTTTGTGCGACCTCGAAAAGGTTGAGTTCAGTCATGAATACCTGCCCGGTGTTCGCCATCGTCCTGGAGGGTACCGCCTGGTGCTTGATTTCAGGGCCCCTGAGGAGGGCAAAACCCGGAAAGATACGTCCTTCGATGAGAGCTTGAAGACTGAAAAGGTGGAGGGGAGAGCCCTGGAGGCTTTTTCTGGTCCCGCATTGCCTTTGGGCGGCACGCCTGTAGAAAAGGTTGATCCCGTGGAAAAAGATGCTGAACAAGTATCCGGGTCCACCAGGACGTCCGCGAAGCCAGAGCAGGAGTTCCTGGCTTGTTTGAAAGAAAGGGGGGCACTCTCGCCGGAAAGCCGTCATGGCGAAGGGGCGAGAGCTTTCAATGAGTGCAGGGACAATGTGGCGGGAGATGAGCAATGGCATCTTCGAACGGCTTATCTTTTCGCTCAGGCCTACTATCAGCACAATGAAGAACGGCTGCTGGAAGTGGGTGCTGAAGTTCTGGCCGCTTTCTCTCGAGCACTCAATGCAGGCATTCTGGAGGAAAAAACCCCCACAGCCCTCTTTTACAGCGGGCGCACCTGCATGGTCATGGGAGACTGGAGGCGGGCAGAGATGCACTTCATGCGGCTTGTGGAGGACTATTCGCAGCATCACCTTGCGGGCAGAACCTGGCTGAAGCTTGCGCAGATCTATGCTTCAGCCAGGTCTTACCTGGAATCGGTTCAGGCGGCCCGCCGGGCTCAGGAGCACCCCCTGACACAATGGCAGAAAGCCGAAGCCTTCTGCTTTGTGGGGAAAGGGCTTTACATGCTTGGAGATTCCGAGGGGGCTGCGGAGAATACTGAGAAGTGCCTGCAGAAGGAACCATCTTATTATTTGCGGGAACCTCAGCTTCTGAGGGAACTGGGAGAATCCCACTTTTCCCTGGGCAATCACCAGGAAAGCAATGACCGCCTGCTTCATTATCTCAATGTTTCAGGAGCGGTTCCCGATACGGATCTTGTTCTTGCAAGGGTGGCGGAAAACTTCACTTTTCTGGGAGAAACCTCTCTGGCCGAACGTCTGAGAAACCATGTGGCCATCGAATATCCCCACACGGAAGGGGCGGTGATCGTCCAGCTGCGCGTGGCTGAAGCCTATGAGACGGAAGAGCCCGCTCAGCCTCTGCTGGCTCGTGCCATCTACGAGGAACTCCTTCAAAAGGGTCCCAATCAGCAGTTGCGGGGCCTGTTGAAGCTCAAGCTGGCTGCCTGGCATTGGAAGCATGGAAGTCTCCATGAAAGTCTTCACATCATCCAGGAAGCACTGGCAACAGGAGATGCAGGCAATGCTGCGGGCGAATTCATCCGTGTGAAAGAGAAAGTTCTGGAAAAACTCATTGGCGAGGCTTTCGTGCACGAAAATCATCGGGAAGTGGTGGCTCTCTATGCAGAGAACAGTTCAACGGTGAAAGGGCTTGGCTCTCCGGATCTGATCCGGCGGGTTGCGGAGAGCCATGGAGCTCTGGGGTTGTATGGGGAAGCCATAGCTCTCCATGAGGAGCTTGTGGCCAATGAACAGGCCTGTGACGAAAGTTTTTTGAGGCTGGCCCAGTACAATTTTCTGACAGGACAGGTTCAAAAAGCTGAGACTTATCTTTCACGGGTGGGCTCGGGATGGGCTGCCGAGAAGAACAAGCTGCTGGGGCAGATAGCAGGTGCCGGGGGGGACCACTCAAAGGCCGTGACTTTCCTTTCCCGTGTACTGAGGGATGTGTCTGCAGCGACCCAGGATGATCTGGATTGGATTGCCCTTTACGTGGACAGCCTTTTGAGGGTGGACCGGCCCTGGGAGGCGGTCAAGTGGGTTGATGGAGCCCTCGGTATTGCGGACGAACAGGAGATGGTGGTCAGGTTGAGCCTTCTGAGGGTGGGCGCCCTGGAACAATTGAAAAGGTGGCATGAAGCTGCCGCAACTCTTGAGACCGTTCTTGCACTGCCAATGGGGAAAACTCAGAGAAGCACCCTCACCTACCGCCTTTCCGGCATTTATCAGCAGGCGGGCATGGAGGATCGGGCATTGGAAAGGCTTGCCCAGCTTTCGGAATCTTCCGATCCTTTTTGGCAAAGCGTGGCAAGGCAGCAATTGGATTACATCGGCCTCAAAAAGGAGGGCCTGCTGGAGTTTTGAAGGATCTGCACCTCCGTTCGGTTGGGTGATTTCTTGCGTCAGCCATGGGCAAACGAGGAAAAAATGCTTGCATTGGTAGTGAATAAAGACTCCCAGGAAATGAAAAAGATGGAAAAATGTCTTCGCGGGTTAGGCCATGAGGTCGAATGCCTTTCCCGCCTGTCAGGCCTTCCCCCGCAACTGGAGAAAGGAAGGCCTCATGTGGTTTTTGTGTGTTTTGATGGCCAAAGGGAGGAGACCCTGTCCTTTCTTGAGAGAAACCAGGACAGCGGCGACCCTTTGCCCGTCATTGTGGGCACGGGAGCGCCCAGGCTCGACGATGCCGTTGTTTGCATGAAAAAAGGGGCCCACGATTTCTGGGTCAAACCTTTCGGGCGTGAGCGCCTCTCAAAGGCCATGGAGTCCATAGCTTCCATGAATGGGGGGAAAGCTCAAAGAACTCGGGAACAGGAGGACCAGGAACGGCCCATACTGAGCAGCAACCCGGTGATGCTCAAGCTCAAGGAGCTGGCGGAGAAGGTGGCACAAAGCGATGCAGCGGTCTTCATTCAGGGGGAGAGCGGAACGGGGAAGGAACTTTTTGCCCGCTTCATACACGGGAAGAGCCGGCGGCTGGGCAAACCTTTTTTGGCCATCAACTGTGCCGCGCTGCCCGAAAACCTTCTGGAGAGTGAACTCTTTGGCTACGAAAAGGGAGCCTTCACAGGGGCCATCAAAAGCAAAGCGGGCAAGTTTGAACTCGCCGATGGGGGCACGCTCCTGCTGGATGAGGTGACGGAGATGAGTGTGCCCCTTCAGGCAAAACTTCTTCGGGTGCTCCAGGAAAGGGAACTGGATCGGCTTGGAGGGCGCTTTCCCATTCCAGTGAATGTGAGGATCATCGCCACCAC